>Ga0123357_10000120_pt1 | contig 66802 bp, 62 predicted proteins | sample TergutEmb28metaG_FD_89873 | JGI IMG/M metagenome (GOLD analysis project Ga0123357, IMG submission 89873) | Embiratermes neotenicus P4 segment gut microbial communities from Petit-Saut dam, French Guiana - Emb289 P4 | ecosystem: Host-associated > Arthropoda: Insects > Digestive system > Gut ...
GCCAACCTCACCTGATGTCAGATCAAAAAGAATCTCGCGCGCGACAACATAGGATTCGCGTTTGGCAACTCGCTGCGCCTGTACAAATGCGGCAATCGACACCACCATGGCCACCAGACCCAGTACCAGCGTCCCCCAGGCCTGCACCGCTGTCATGACCCGAATGTTACCACCGGTGCTGCCTGTCATTGAGAGCCTTTCCATTTGCTGTGTCTCTTTCGGTGTTGAAACGACGCCAGTACCGGTGCCGTATGATATGTATGAAATACATGATTAGGAGGTTGTCATGACTACCAAACCTGAGGCCGGACAGTTCCCTTGGCAGTACCTGCCACGTCCTGGGCGCGTCTATGGGGCTAGCACCGTCACCGAGCGAGGCCAGATCTCACTACCAGCCGACGCCCGCCGCGAGTTGGGCATCGATGCCGGCGACAAGCTGATGGTCTTCGGTAACAAGCTGAACGGCACTGTCGTGCTCGTCAAGGCCGACGTCTTCGAGGGCTTCGCCGATTTCTTCATGACGAAGATCAACAAGCTGGGTGATTCCGCGCAGGCCTTCTGGGACGTCTTCACCGCACCTGCCGACTCGGACGCCTCCGACGAAGACGAAGACGAAGACAACCAGCCGGCCAAGAAAACCAAGTGAGCCTTGAACAGCCAGACGGCTAGACTCGTTGGGTGACCCCAGCCCGCGCCGTCCGCTACATACGGACCTTCGCCCTCGCGCTGCGCTTCGTCGTGCAATTGTGGTGGCTGCAGCGACTACGTCCCCTACGCGGCCGGCGCCAGGCTCAAGTTGCAGCGCGACTATTCACCCGTCAAGCCAATCAATTCGTCGCGTTCGCCACCGACATGGGTGGCTTGATAATCAAGGTCGGGCAGTTCTTCAGCGTCCGCATCGACCTGCTGCCCAAAGAATACATTGACGTCCTGCTGACGCTGCAAGACTCGATCCCTGCGGTTCCAACACCCGACATCGTGGCCGTCATCGAAGACGAGCTTGGCCAACCGCTGAAGGACGTCTTCCCGACCTTCGATGACGCACCGATCGCCGCCGCGTCCCTCGGGCAAGTCCATCGCGCCACGCTGCCTGATGAGACGCCCATCGCCGTCAAGGTGTTGCGACCCGGTATCGAAGATCTTGTCGCAACCGATCTGAACATCCTAAGCCACCTTCTGGACGTGCTTGACAGAATTTTCCGCCTCCACGAAATGATGGATGTCGAGGGCCTGAAAGCCGACTTCACCAAGACGTTCGGAGACGAACTCGACTACGTCAAGGAGGGCCACACCGCCGAGCAGTTCCAGCGTGACCTGCTGTTCAACCCTCACGTTGACATCCCCAAGATTTACTGGGAGCATTCCTCTCGCCGCGTTTTGACAATGGAATTCATGGACGGCGTGCGCATCGACAATCTGGCTGCCATCGACGCCTGGGGCATCGACCACCACTCGCTGGCTGAAAACCTGGCCGGAGTTTTCTTTTCGATGGTGCTGACAAATGGTCACTTCCACGCCGACCCCCACCCGGGTAACGTCTTCGTGCGCTCGGACGGGGTGATTCAACTGCTAGATTTCGGAATGGTCGGCACCATTGAGCCGTCTGCCCGAGCCGATTACACCGCGCTACTCGCTGCCCTGGTCGGACGCGACGCCAACGGTATCGTCGACGCGCTGGCCCGCTTGAAGTTCCTCGGCCCCGGCACCGACCGTGTGCGCATGGCCGAACTCGTTGGTCCTCACATAGACGCTATCGTCGGCGACGTGACGGGGTTCTACTCGGGCACATCAATCGTCGACGGACTCATCGGCGGCCAGGTAAAGCTCAGCGTCGGCCCCGAACAACTGGCCGAAATTCAGCGTTTCGTCTTCAGCCAGCCGATCATCCTGCCCGCCAACACCGCCTTCCTTGGTAAGGCATTGGTGACGGTCATCGGCCTGTGTACACGGCTCGACCCCGGCATCGATCTGCTCGCCACGGCCGCGCCCTACGTCACCGGGCCGACGATATGGCTCGAAACGCTGAAGCAAGCAAGACAGTCACTCAAAAACGTCGTCCCCAACACTCGGCGCATTTTGCGCGTCGCGCAGCGCTTAGGCGACGGCAGCTTCGAAGCCGACATGGGGCGCCTGATCGAAAGCCGCATTGAAGACGCGCAGCGTCGTCAAAACAGAACCATCATCCGCGTGATTGCGCTAGCGGCGGCTGCCGTGGCCATCATCTTGCGACGACGCTGACCCAACGCTGCCATACAGTCAGTACAGCACCGTGGCGAACTCCCCCACCACCTCAAGCCCCAACCGGTCATAGACGCGCCGGGCGCGCACGTTGTAGTCATTGACGTACAGCGAGACAACCGGCCACCGCTGAGCGGCCAATTGAAGCGCCGCCGCCATAAGAGGCTCGGAAAGACCGTGGCCGCGCAACGCCGGGTCCAGCCACACACCCTGCACCTGGCAGACCTGACCATAGGCGGCACCGACGTCGGTTTTGTACCAGGCACGCTGCCCGTCGAACGCCCCAAAAGCCCGGCCGTTTGCGACGAGATAGCGCACATACTGGTGGTACGAATCCGACATGTCGAAGGGCGAGTTGCCGACCTCCTCCGTGTACATGCGCACAGCCGCGGCGAAGTAGATATCCAGATCGGCCGGCATCGCCACGCGCAGCCGTGGGTCGGGCATCACAGGCAGTGGGTCGCCGGCCTGATACACCATCACCGGCTGATGAGCCCTCAACTCACGCGCCTGCGCCCACGATGTGCCCCAGCGCTGCACCAAGCCGTTGTAAAGCGGTTGGACAAGACGGGCGGGCCCCAGAATCGATTGGGTACGCACCCGCTGACCCAGTTGCTCAATAACCTCACCGAACGCGGACGGATCCCCCACCGGTGCGAGATTCGCCCCGGCGTGCACCGCCGCCACCAATTGACCCGATTGGACGACGCCGATCACTGGGCAACCCAGCTTGCTAGCGTCCAACCCGAACCGGTCGACGCGCGACGCCAGGAATAGTGTGTCGAGCGGTGCGGCGGCCAGCAACGGTTCCAGACGCGGCCGGTCAGCTTCGCTCAACGTGACGAGCACTCAAACACCAGCGTTCGCAGTCTGGGCGGCCTCGTCAGCCAGACGTCGGGCTTGGGTAAGCAACTCGGCTACGATGTCTTCCTCTGGAACCGTCGTTACGACCTCCCCGTGTACGAAAATTTGCCCTTTGCCATTTCCAGCGGCCACCCCCAGATCGGCCTCACGGGCCTCCCCCAGCCCGTTGACAACGCAACCCATGACAGCCACGCGCAGCGGCACCGTCAACCCCTTGAGACCTTCGGTCACCTTGTCCGTCAAAGCGAAGGCGTCGACCTGGCAGCGACCGCATGTTGGGCAACTGACAATTTCCAGCGTTCGGGCGCGCAAATGCATAGATTCGAGCAGCTTGGTGCCAACTACGACTTCCTCGACAGGCGGCGCCGACAACGACACACGGATGGTATCGCCGATACCTTCGGACAACAAGACGGCGAAGGCCGCGCAACTCTTGACGGTACCCTGCAGGGTCGGCCCAGCCTCGGTGACACCTAGGTGCAGAGGATAATCACATGCCGCCGAAAGCTGCCGATATGCCTCGACGGTGGTGACGACGTCATGATGCTTGACGGAGATTGCGAAATCGTTGAACCCGACGGCCTCGAACAAACGCGCCTCGTTCAGCGCGCTTTCCACTAGGGCCTCTGGCGTAGCGGTACCGTATTTTGCCAGCAGACGGGCGTCGAGCGACCCGGCGTTGATGCCGATGCGCAAACTGGTGCCGCTCGCCCTCGCGGCCGCGGCAATTTCGGCCACCTTGTCGTCAAAAGCCTTGATGTTGCCAGGGTTTACGCGTACGCCGGCACAACCGGCCTCGATAGCTGCGAAAACGTAACGCGGCTGGAAGTGGATATCAGCGATCAGCGGTATCGGGCACTTCGCGACCAACTGCGGCAAAGCGTCGGCGTCGGCCTGAGTCGGACAGGCAACGCGCATGATATCGCAACCGGCGGCCACACACTCGGCGATCTGCTGCAACGTCGCATCAACATCATGCGTGGGTGTTGTCGTCATTGTTTGAACAGTAATCGGGGCGCCACCGCCAACTGTCAACTTACCCAAACGCACCGCGCGGGTGGAGCGCCGAGGCCAAGACCCAACGTCACTTTCCATGCACTCGAGTCTAGTCGGCGGTGCCGTCTTCTGGCGGTCGACGGCGATTCATTACACCAAGTGGCATGCCGACCCATGACTCTGTACCGCCTCTGACAGGCAATTGCGGTGCAATAACCCCGCCCGTCTCGACGGAGATCTGCGAGCCCGAGCCTTGGCTGGACGACACGCTCTGGCCACGCGAGGAGCCATTTTGGCCCGAGGACGAACCACTCTGGCCATCACCCGCCCCGGATTGGTCGCCAGACGACCCACCACCATTGCCGCCCTGGCCACCGCCGCCACCTTGACCGCCACCGCCCTGGCCGCCACCTTGGTCGTCACCGCCACCACCTTGGCCTCCACCGCCACCTTGGCCACCGCCCGTGACTTTCACCTGCACCGTCGAAATACCAGACAACGTTGGCGCTGCTGCCCCATCCGCCAGGCCCATGGCCATCGCAACGTTGGTCCATTGGCCGGTGTTGATATCCGTTTGGGATGGCTTGTAAGACGCTGTGCAAACGGTCAGCTCCCCTACCGCCAAACTCGTCTGCGGACAAATAACCGTCGTCATCGTGCCGGTACCAGTACGCCCTGCACTGGCTGGCGCCTGATAGACACCGATGCCTGAGATACCTACATTTCCGGTATTGGTGATCGTAAATCGATACTGCACCACATCAGAGGTGGTGGCGACGGTGGACGGCCGAGCCTCTTGCGACAGCGACAACCCCGGCTCGGGTGTCGGCGTGGGAGTCGGGGTTGGCGTGGGCGTGGGAGTCGGGGTCGGCGTCGGAGTCGGGGTAGGTGTGGGAGTTGGCGTAGGGGTCGGCGTGGGTGGCGGTGGTGGTGGCGTCACTGAACCGGTGACGTCCAGGATTTGCAGTTGATCGAAAGCCATGTCATTGCCGGCGGAAATGCCCTGCGCATTGAAAACCTGTACCCCCAGGGTTCCGTTCGACGCCGCCAGGACTGGATCTGACACCAGGGACAGATTATGGAAAACCATTCCACCCCAATCAGAAACACCAGTTGACGCATTGGTTGGTGTCATCAATGTGGACCGGGAGTCAGTGCAGATACTGACACCGCCGCCTAGTGTGCCATCACCCGAAACTGGCTGCGGAACTCCGTCCACCACCAAGTAGACCGTCTCACTGGCTGCTGTCCACTGGGGCGTGGAGTGGGAGTCGCCCGGGCAGTGAATTTCCGTGAAGTTAACGCCCACCGCGTAATAATGGCCCGGCACCGCTTGCACGACGTTTGCGATTCCGAATTGGACCCCCGCGGCCCCCGGGTTATCTGTTCCACCGTTAGTCAGATCAACCACTGCTGAGTTTTTTGTTGGGCCGTTGGTGGCGTTGGCAGACCCAGTCATGCCCTGCATGATGCCTAGCACGGTAGTCATGCGCTGGGCGAACCACCGCGCTGTACGCGCCGTGCCGGTCGCATCGAGCCCACCGCCATCGTCACACCCGTCGCCTGGGCTGACAGAGTTGAAGTTGAGAACCCAACCGTTGCAACCGCCATGGTTTGCCTGCCATGTGCCGTCGGCTGAATAGCCAAGGTCACCCAAGGACGTGGGCAGATTGTTAATGGTCGTGTCCTGGGCTTGGAAGTCCTCGCTCCAAACCACAATGTTTTTAGACGGTGCGGCTGTGGCTGGCGTAGCAAAAGCAAGGCCAGCGAGCGCCAAGCAAGCGGACGCCCCGATCGCGGTACCCCGTTTTAGGCGGCCAACTTCCATCATGATGCCTACTGTAGCCGACTTGTCAACCGTCCCGCCGTCTGCCTCGCCCACCGGTCAGCCTCCATAACAACATCGACAGTCAAGGACGAGGCATTTGACCTGCCGCGCAGATGCTCATCCAACACCACCGCGATAGTACCTGTGATGTCGAGAAAGCCGATTTGACCGGCACAGAACGCGTCAACGGCCACCTCATTTGCGGCATTGAACACCGCCGGAGCCGTGCCACCCGCCTGACCAGCGCGACGCGCCAGGTTGACGGCCGGAAAGGCCTCATCGTCCAGTGGCTCGAAAGTCCACTGGGTGGCCGTGCGCCAGTCGCAGGGCTTGGCCACATCAGCCAGACGGTCAGGCCAAGCCAGTGCCAGTCCGATGGGCAATTTCATATCAGGCGGGCTAGCCTGCAGAATCATCGCCCCGTCATTGAACTCGACACCCGAATGCACAACAGACTGCGGGTGCACCACCACCTCAATGTCGTCCAACGAGACGCCATACAGCAGGCTGGCTTCAAGTAACTCCAGGCCCTTGTTGACCAAAGTGGCCGAATTGATGGTGATCACGCGACCCATCTGCCACGTCGGGTGGTGCATTGCCTGCTCGGGCGTAACGTCGGCCAGTTGCGCCTTGGTCATGCCGCGAAAAGGTCCACCCGACGCTGTCAGAATGACCTTACGCACCTCGTTGGCCTTGCCCGACCGCAACGCCTGCGCGATAGCCGAATGCTCCGAGTCGACGGCCACTAATTGTCCGGGCGACGCCGCCTGTGTGACCAGCGACCCGCCGATCACCAGCGACTCCTTGTTGGCCAACGCCAGTGTTGTGCCGGCCTTCAGTGTCGCCAGCGTTGCTAATAGCCCGGCCGCGCCGGTGATCGCGTTGAGCACCACGTCGGCTTGGCCCATGGCAGCCAACTCCTCGTTCGCGCCTTGCCCTGTGATGACCACGGGCCGCTTCGAACCGAGCGCGTCCAGCACTCGGTTATCGGCCGATGCAGAATGATCAGTCGGCACGCCAACCAATTCTGGCTGGAACCGCCGCACCTGCTCGGCCAACAGTTCGAGGTGGCTACCGCCAGCCGTCAGACCGACGACGCGAAAACGATCAGGGTTGGCCTCAATAACCTCAAGCGCCTGACGGCCTATCGACCCGGTCGACCCGAGCACCACAACGTTTCGCACAGTGCCAGTCTGCCACTAGCTGATTGGGCCGTCTGGCTCAGGCTCGGCCACGTTAGACATGGCGCCAATCGTCAGCAGTTTTGACGCTTCACCGCCAGTGGTGCCAATGATCTGTTGCCAGTAAAGAGGTTGCTGGAAGCGAGCAACCTCGGCCTTGGCGTTCTTAATCCGCTCGGCGATGCCCAGCCGCTCACTTGGCGCTTCGTTGCCAGGGATCGAGGCAAACCGCTCAATAGCCGCCAAACCGGCCTCAGCGCGTCCCAGAGCTGCCGCCTTTTTGGCCGTCAAGCGGTCCTTGTACCAGCTAGACGCCAATACCGCTTCGCGGTCGAACATAGCCCGGAACTCGGGCTCGTCCACCGTCAGCCCGTCACTCGTCTTGCCATTGGCCATGATCTCAAGCAAGGCCCGCAGCGGCGGTATCGCACCGCTGATGGTGCCGTCGTCAAAGTAGGCCTTAGCGACACGCTCGTGCGTTGTCACCATCACTTGCATGGTGTGAATGAAGACGGCCGGGTCCTGGAGTTCGGGCGCCAACATCTCGGCCGTGAACACCGCTTGGGGATGCAAGAAGATACGCCCGAAATACTTGCGGACGAAGCTTGTCGTCATGCGGTAGCCGAGACGGCTGGATGGCACAGTCACGCCGTCATGGGTGAAGTCCGCGATCTTTTCCAGGCTGCCCTCGGCGATCAGCCGCTTGGCGCCGCGCTCCTGAGGCGTCATGCGCGAGAACAACTCGGGCACCAGCAGCGATATGTCGTGCGCCACGCGCATGTGGGGGCCGATGTAGCCAGCGCTGGAAATCCAACCGTCGTAGCCAGTCAAGATGTACGACAGCAGCGCCGCGTTCAAATCAAAGACGGCCGGCATTGAGTTGAATGGCCCCTTCGTCATGGCGCCCTCGGAACCGGCTCCGGTGGTCGACGGCGAAGCCCCCGTCATCGACGAGATGAACTCCATGAACAGTTCGGGCAACTCCATGTAATGCAGCGGCGAGAAGGCGCACAGCGGCGGTATCCCGCCGTCCTCTGGGTTGTTGCGCCGCCCAGCCGTGACGATGTCCACTGGCACCGGTAGCGGCTGGCTCATGGGCACGCGGCGAGCCAGGTGCGACGCCAGCGTGGTGACGGCCGTCTGATTGGCACGCACGATGTCGGGGCGACGCTGCAGGTAGCGCGGATTCTTGGAGGGCTTACCACCCACCAACCGCGGGTTCGCCGAACTGACGATGTACTTGACCGGCTGGCCAGACGAATCCAGCCCAGTGGCTGCAAAAGCCCGCAGCCGATCGGCCATGGGTGCGCTGAAGGCACCGAAAGCCGGCGCATCGTCAACCATCGCCTGAACATCGTCTTGCGTCAATGGCTGGAAGTTCGACATGAACACGCCGTCTTGCGACATATCGAGTTCGGTCTGCTTGTCGTAGCCGCGAAGGATAGCGTCATCGGGACGCTGGAACAGCAATGCCTCACAGTTGGTCAGCAGCTTGTACGAGCGGGACGCATCGAGACCGACGAGTTCGCCCGAAATGACAGTCGAAGCGCTGATATCGTCCTCGGTTTGCACCTTCTGCGCCGGGAAGAAATCGTGGCGCAACCCGAACAGGCGCCACGCGCCGTCGGTTTCGAAACCGACGCGCAGCATGTTTACCGTGATCTTTTCGCCGTCCAAGCGCAGGTCGTTACCCTTTCGCCCGTTAATGGTGCCGACCGTGAAGTGGCTTCGCCAATCCTCCCCCCACTCGGGACGGTAATAACGCTTTATGACGTAAACCAGCTCAAGAATGTCGGGGGGAATCGTATCTACCCAGGCGTTGTACTCGTCCGAATAGTCAGTCGACGTGGTCAACAGCTTGATGACCGAACCGTTGCTACGAGCATCGTCGAGGACGCCACGATGATCAACCCCGCACCGCGCCGGGTCGGCGAAGCGGTCGGAGTAATCGCGGCCGATGATGGCCGCCACTGCGTCCATGTCCTCATCAAAATTGGCGACATACACATTGCCGCCAACAAAGGCGTCCGAGATGGATTTGGAAATCTCCGACTTGCCGCCACCCGAGACGGTGCTCGGCTTGTGGCAGGTGGTGACATGGGCATCCGTGCCGACCAAAGTCCACTTGGTGGGGTCGGTGACCAGCGGGCTCATCGTCACCTGGTAACCGTTGGGCTCGACGTACACCCGTCCAGCGGTGAGCGGCAGCGACCCGCTTTCCCACGAGACTGTGCGGGTGCGCAGGGAGTAAAGCGCCCCCGACGGTATCAACGCCACGTTTGGCAACTCCGAATCCAGGGCATAGCCGCCCGGCTGCATGGAGAAGCGCTGCGGATCCCTGGCCACCACCTCGCGCAGGCTGTACTCGTCGCCGGCTGGCTGGCCGAGGAACTCCTGGCCTAGATCAAAGCTCGGGTAGACGCGGGCACCGCCCGCGTGTTCTTCTTCAGCGTTGCCGAACAGGTTGGCCGAGTACGAGATGTGCGACTTGACTTCCTTTTTGCAGTAGCCGAAGTAGTTATCCGCAATCACCGTGACGATGACGCCACGGGCGTCGCGGGCCACAATCTTGAACGCCTGTCCGCCGTTGTAAAGCTCGTCTTCGGTCTCCCAGCACATGCCGTCACGGCGCTGCCGTGGCGTGGCGTCAGCGACGTTGGGCAAGCCCAGATCTTTCTTGCGAGTGGCCGTCAGGTGCGGTGCCAAAATGACGCAACCGGTGTGGCCCGTCCAGTTTTGCGGTTTCAACGACGAGTCGTTCTCTGGCAAGTAGGGGTCGCCGCCGTTGCCGAAGACGCCCTCAACGAAGTCGAGGTTTGACACCAGCGAGCCTGGGGCGAAGAAACGTACCTCCATGCGGTGCTCCAGGACAAATCCCGGAACGGCAGGCTCAACGATCGGGCGCAACAGCAGCGAGACGTAACAACGCGCCGGTGCGGCCTGATTCGCCGTGTACGGCAGCACCATGTCGGCATCCGGTGGCTGGAAGGCCAATTCCACCAAACGGGCGAAGACGGCCTTCGGCACGGCCATCTTGTCGTCTGGAATCGGCAGCCCACCCTCTGCCACATGGAAGACGCCGGCGGTCGTGCGCCGATCGTTCAGGGGGTTATGCAGCACACCATTAGCCAGGCGGTAGCTCGACAGTCGAGGGCTGACGACCTCGTCCGAATCGTAGGGCAACGACATCGCCCGTGCCAGCCCAGCCTCGTCCAGCACAAAGGTACGCTTGGGCAGCTGCGGGGCAACATCGACATCGGCCAAATAGGAGTCAAGGAAGGCTTGAACGCGCTGGTCAGCCGCACAGTAACGGTCGGCCAGGCGACGGTTCAATTCGCGCTGACGGGCCAGTATGGGCGCTGCCAGCAAGGCCGCTTCGCTGTCCTCGAAACCGGCCGGGCAAGGCAATCCTAGCTGGGCCAAGCGGATGTCGACATAGGGGTTCTGACTCATCGACATACCCACTATTATCGGCCCTTTGACACACCCCTTAAGCGCCAAGCTCGTCAGGCGGGATGGTAGCGGCCAGTTGACCGCATGCCCCGTCGATATCGCGTCCACGCGTGTCGCGCACCGTCACCGGCACATGAGCCCGTTCTAGATGGGCGACGAATCTCGCCTGGTTCTCGTTGGTTGACGCTGTCCAACGTGAACCTGGGGTGGGGTTCAGCGGTATCACATTGACATGCGCCCACGCCCAGTCACCGCGCTCACGCAGTTTTCGAGCCAACGCGTCCGCCCTTGATGCCTGATCGTTGACATTGCGGATCAACGCGTACTCGATGGAGACGCGCCGCTTGGTCACCCGGGCGTAATCCCAGGCCGCGTCCAACACCTGCGCAACATTGAACCGCTTGTTGACGGGTACCAACTCGTCGCGCAGCTCATCATCGGGCGCGTGCAACGATAGCGCCAAGGTCACTGCCAGCCCCTCGGCGGCCAGACGGCGCATCGCCGGAACCAGCCCGACGGTCGAAATGGTTACCCCGCGGGCCGAGATTCCCCAGCCGTCAGGTTCCGGTGCAATGATCTGACGAACAGCCTCCATCACAGCGCCATAGTTGGCCAGCGGCTCGCCCATGCCCATCAAGACCACATTGCCGACCCGACCGGGTAGCGCGCCAGAAGCAAGCGTCGCCTCGGCGTCCGCGAGCTGGGCGATGATTTCAACGGGCGTCAGGTTGCGCTGAAGACCGCCCTGGCCGGTGGCACAAAATGGGCAGCCCATCCCACAACCGGCCTGCGACGAGATGCACAGCGTGTCGCGGCGCGGGTAGCGCATCAGAACCGACTCGATCACCGCACCATCATGCAGCCGCCAAGCTCGCTTGACAGTGCGCCCCCTGTCGGCTCTCAGTTCCGACGCTAGCGTCAAAGCCGGAGGGAACCAGTGCTCGGCTACCAACTCGCGCACGGCCAGCGGCAGATCGGTGTAACCGATCGGGTCCAACTCATGACGCTCGAAGACATGCCGCGAGATTTGACCCGCCCGAAAGCCCGGCAAACCGGCCGTCTCAACTGCGGCCAGCCGCTGCGCCGGCGTCAAGCCGAACCAGTGAGTCACCGGCCCACCAGGATCCACAGATTGAGCAGTGCCCAGGCCACAGGCGCGCAAAACAGCATCGAGTCGACCCGGTCGATCACGCCACCGTGCCCTGGCAGCAGCTTGCCCATGTCTTTGAGCCCAACGTCACGTTTGATTGCCGACTCAACCAGGTCCCCGACCGTCCCGCAAAGCCCCAGTACGACGCCAAACACGATGCCTTGCCACCAGGGGACGTGCAGCACAAAGTGGACTAGCAGTGCGCCTGCTACACCGGCCCAAACGATTCCGCCGACGAAGCCCTCCCAGGTTTTGCCTGGGCTGATGCGGGTCATATGGTGACGTCCCAGCCATGACCCCATGATGTAGGCGCCTGTGTCGTTAAGGGCTATGCATGCGATAAACACGGCCAACTCGCCCACCGGGTGAGCACTACGAGTCATTGCCACCACGAATGTGCCCAGCAGTGGCAAATAGGCGACAATGAGGGCGGTGAGCGCCGCATCGACCATGAACCCCTCGACGGGACGTGTCAGTCGCCAGCCCCAGGCCACCAGCACCAGCACAACACACCCAACAAATCCGATCGGCAGCGGTGCCAACGCGGCTGGCGCAAACCATGTGAGCCCGTATTCAACCAGCAGTAGCGCCGCACCGCCAACCGCTACAATCTGCCACGCCGGGCGCCAACCCCTAAGCGATGCGGCGTGGCCAAGTTCTTGTGAGCCGATCACGACGAAGGCACCCAGCACCACAATGAAACCCCAGCGGAACCAGATAGCCGTCACGGACACGATCGCGATCAGCACCACGGCAACGACCACGCGTGTTGCCAGACCGCGAAACTTGGATGCCACTGTTGTGGAATCTGACGCTGCCGTCACACCGCCATCAATTCTTGCTCTTTGGCTTTTAGCATGGCGTCAACCGCGTCGATATGCTTCTTGGTCGCCGTGTCCAGTTGTTTCTCGGCCCGGGTGGCGTCGTCCTCACTGATCTGCTTGTCCTTTTCCAGCCGCTTGATCGCCTCCATGGCGTGGCGCCGGATGTTACGCACAGAAACGCGACCGTCCTCCGCTTTGGTGCGAGCCGTCTTGACATACTCCTTGCGGCGCTCTTCGGTGAGCTCAGGAAGGACGACGCGAATGGTGTTGCCGTCGTCGCTGGGTGCCACACCGAGGTCGGAATCGCGGATCGCCTTCAGCACGGCTGGCAGCGCCGTCCGGTCGAAGGGCGTAATCAGCATGGTGCGAGGCTCTGGCGAGTTGAAGGTGGCCAGTTGCAGCAGCGGTGTGGGCGAACCGTAATAGTCGGCCTGCAACTTCGAGAACATGTCGGGGGTAGCCCGGCCCGTGCGAATGGCCACAAAATCTTGGCGGGCGTAATCAACTGCGCCAGCCATTTTCGACTCTGCGTCGCGGGTGATGTCGTCAATCATGATTTTCTTCTTCCGCTTTGAATGACAGTCACGATTGTCTCACGCCGACTGCACAATTGTCCCAATGGGCTCGCAGGCGGCCGCCCGCGCGATGTTGCCGTTGACGTCAAGGTTGAAGAACACCATCGGCAACCGGTAGTCACGGGCCAGGGAGACAGCGGTGGCGTCAGCGACCTTGAGGTCGCGCGCCAAGAACTCGTCAAAGGTCAGCACATCGAACTTGTGAGCGTCCGCGTGCTTATTCGGGTCAGTGTCGTATACACCGTCCACACCGTTCTTGCCCATCAGTATTACCTCGGCGCCCATTTCGAGCGCGCGTTGCGCGGCGACCGTGTCCGTCGAGAAATACGGCATGCCCGAGCCGGCGCCGAAGATCACCAACCGGCCCTTTTCAAGGTGACGGATGGCCCGCAGCGGTATGTACGGTTCGGCCACCTGGCCCATGGCGATTGCAGTCTGCACGCGAGTTGGCAACCCGGCCTTCTCGCAAAAGTCCTGCAACGCCAAGGCATTCATGACGGTGCCGAGCATGCCAATATAGTCGGCCCTGCCACGATCCATGCCGCCAGCTTGCAGCTCGGCGCCCCGGAAGTAATTACCGCCGCCGACAACCACAGCCACCTGCACGCCAGAGCTCACGACATCGGCGATCTGGGTGGCAATGGACGACACGACGCCCGGGTCGACCCCTAATGAGCCACCGCCGAATGCTTCACCAGAAAGCTTCAACAACACACGACGGTAGGCCACGGCGGTTTCCTTTCAATCAAGGCCTAGACGGTTAGGCTCCAGCGGCGAAACGGACAAATCGGGTGATTTTGACGCCGGCGCTGTCAGCCTGCTGCCCGATCGTCTTGGACTCGTCCGACAAAGACTGCTGCTTCAACAGCACAGCGTCCTTCAAGAAGGCCGCGACGCGTCCCTCAACAATCTTCGGGATGATCGCCTCAGGCTTGCCCTCTTCCTTGGCGGTCTCTTCAGCAATCCGGCGCTCGGTGGCCAGCACGTCCTCAGGCACGTCGGCATCGGTTACGTACTGGGCGTGCATCGACGCGATCTGCAGTGCCACGGCGTGCACAAAGTCCGAATCATGGCCCTCGTACTCGACCATGACGCCCACCTGCGGTGGCAGATCCTGCGAGCGACGGTGCAGGTAGACCTCGACCTGGCCGTCGAACCAGGCCAGATCCTGCAGCTCAATCTTCTCGCCAATCTTGGCCACCAGTTCGGCGATCGTGTCGTCGACCGTCTTGCCTTCTTCAAGCATCAACGCGTTGCCAGCCACCGTGCCCTCGGCGTGAGCCTGGTCGGCGGCCTGCGCGATGCGATCAGCCAATGCGACGAACTCGGCGTTCTTGGCGACGAAATCGGTCTCGGCGGCCAACTTGAGCAAGGCGTGGCCATGCGCAGCGACAAGGCCATTGCTGGCTTCGCGGTCGTTACGGGCGGCGGCCTTGGTGGCACCAGTGACGCGCAAGATCTCGACGGCGCGCTCGAAGTCGCCGTCCGCCTCGGTCAGAGCCTTCTTGGCGTCCATCATGCCTGCGCCGGTGCTGTCGCGCAGTTTCTTGACATCAGCAGCTGAAATTGCCATGTTGTTTTGCCTTTCTTGTCAGTGCTTGGGGGTTGGGTGCTCAGTCTTGCTCAGCCGCGGTGTCACCGTGGGCGCTGACGAAGCCAGCCGCCTCAGCGGCCGCCACGGAGTTGAACCAAACCTCCGCGACCGTCCGCGAATACCAGGGTGATTCCGGGGTGTGGAACTTCATCGAGTCCTCATTGCCCTTGATGTCAAAGCCTTCGGGCGGGTTGTCGCCACGGTAGGAACCATCACCATACTCAACCGACTCGGCGACAGGCTCGACCGTTTCCGGCTCAGCGACGATTTCGACGGGCTCGACGATAACCTCGACGGGCTCATCAACCACTTCCACCACTTCGACCACCTCAACCGGCTCTGGTTCGGCGACGGGCTCGGCCGGTGCCTCAGTGACGAGCAACTCGCGCTCCCAATCCGGCATCGGCTCGGCCTCGAGTTCAGCGACACCGCCAGTCGAGCGCGCCACTAGCCCATCAGCCACCGCGTCGGCCATCAGCTTGGTAAGCAACGCGGTCGCGCGGATGGCATCGTCATTGCCCGGAATCGGGAAGTCGACCTCGTCCGGGTCACAGTTGGTGTCGAGAATGGCCACCACCGGAATGCCCAGCTTGCGGGCCTCATCAATGGCGAGATGTTCCTTGATGGTGTCGACCACCCAAATGGCCTGCGGCAGGCGAGCCATGTCCTTGATGCCGCCCAGTGACAGCGCCAGCTTGTCCTTCTCGCGGCGCATGCCGAGCAGTTCTTTCTTCGTCAAGCCGCCCGGCGCGACCGTCTCAAGATCCATCGCCTCGAGCTCCTTGAGGCGCTGGGTGCGCTTCGAAATGGTGGCGAAGTTCGTCAACATGCCGCCCAGCCAGCGCTGATCGACGTAAGGCATGCCAACGCGCGTCGCCTGCTCGGCGATGGCCTCTTGAGCCTGCTTCTTGGTGCCGACGAACAGAACCTGCCCGCCCTTCGCCACGATGGACTTGATAAAGGTGGACGCCTCGTCGATGTATTTGATGGACTGACGCACGTCAATGATGTAAATGCCATTGCGGTCATTGAAGATGAACCGCTTCATCTTGGGGTTCCACCGACGGGTCTGATGTCCAAAGTGAACGCCGTTGTCGAGCAACTGGCGTACGGTGACGGCAGCCATAGCCGTTCCTTTCCAGCAGGGCGTGCCTGCGTTCTCACGCACGGCCCACGCCGTGCTCGGTTGTTGGCCAGAACAATGTGTGCTGGCCCCTGGCATACCACCGGCAACCGCCCCTGAAAGGTTCAGAGGACCTCGGCGGCCGACCTGTTCTGCGGACATCACAAGGACGTCCAAGGAACGGAAAGGCATGCGCGTAGTCAGTTCCGAAGAACTGCGAAAGCAAACTCTACCAGCAACATCAGCAAAGCGCTAAGACATCCAGCGTCCTTCACGGTCGGCGATGATCGTCCGGGCCTCGTCATAGTCGAGTGCCACCGGCAAATCGGGGAACTCGTCCAACACCCGCTGCGGCGGGCAGTAGAGGATACCAACGGACGCCACGTTCAGCATGGCTGTGTCGTTGTACGAATCACCCATGGCCACCGTGTCGAAACCTAGCGCACCGAAAGCCTGAACAGATGCTCGTTTCTGGTCAGGCAGGCGCAGGCGATAGCCCACCAACTGTCCCCCGCTGTCAACCTCTAGGTTGTGACAGAAGATTGTCGGATTACCAAGCTGACGCATCAAGGGCACGGCGAACTCAGCGAAGGTGTCGGACAGAATCACGACTTGATGGTGGACGCGCAACCAATCCAGAAACTCGACAGCGCCTGGGTATGGGCGCATCGTTGCTATGACATTGGTCACATCATCCAACGTCAACCCATTGGCCGCCATGACATCGAACCGATGGCGCATCAACTGATCGTAGTCGGCCAGATCGCGGGTGGTCAGCCGGAGTTCGTCGATCCCGGTGCGCTCAGCGACGTTGATCCAGATCTCGGGCACCAAGACGCCCTCAAGATCAAGTGCCGCGAGCCATGGTTTCGTCATGCCACACCTTCTAACCTCAACACTCTAGGTGTCCCACCGACCACCGAGCTTGCTATCAGATCCACCACACAGGCTTGCTGATCGGCTTCCGATGCAGTGTGTGTCTGCAGGTGCAACTCAGCAGACCATGGCGAGTGATCATCAAGGATCGACGATCTGGTCTGCCTCACGTTAGCAACCGACACTTGATGGTCAGCGAAGATCTTGGCGACGGTGGCCAATACGCCTGGGGCGTCCACCACCTGGAACCTCAGGTGGTAACGGGTCATCGCTTCGCCTATGGGCGCAACCGGACGAATCGCGTCAACAGTTTGACTGGGCCCGGCAACCCCATGGATGCGGTTACGGGCCACCGCCACCACATCGCCGATGACAGCCGAGGCCGTTGGCACACCACCCGCGCCGGGGCCGAGGAACATCAGACGCCCGGCCTGGCTGGACAGCACAAACACCGCATTGTCCGGTCCGTGAACACCGGCCAGCGGATGCTCAATCGGCACCATCGCCGGGTGCACCCGCACCGAAATCGCGCCGTCTGGCAAGATCTCGCAGACGGCCAACAGCTTGACCACACAATTCGCTTCAGCCGCCGCAGAGATGTCCTCTGGCGTCAGATCCGTGATGCCCTCGCAATACACCTGGTCGGCAGTGACGGACGAATGGAAGGCCAGACTGGCTAGAATTGCCGCTTTGTTGGCGGCATCGTGGCCCTCGACGTCGGCGGTCGGGTTGGCTTCGGCGAAACCCGCAGCCTGGGCCTGCATAAGGGCATCGGCGAAGGTGGTGCCGTCACGGGTCATCTTGTCGAGAATGAAATTGGTCGTGCCGTTGACAATGCCCATCACAGTCGTGATCTCATCGCCGACCAGCGACTCACGCAAACCCCGGATGATCGGTATGGCGCCGGCCACTGCGGCCTCGAAATACAGGTCGACGCCTTGCCTGTCAGCCGCTTCGAACAATTGGCTGGACTGTGCCCCCAGCAGTGCCTTGTTTGCCGTCACTACCGACGCGCCATTCTCAATGGCCGACCGGATCAACGAGCCGGCGGGTTCGACGCCGCCCATCAGTTCGATGACGATGTCAGGGCCAGATGCCACTAGATCGGCCGCATCCGACGTGAATGTGACGTGCTCATAACCGGGACGGGGCGTCTCTGGGTCAAGCACTGCCACACCGACCAGTTCCAGTGGACGGCCAATGCGGGCAGCCAGTTCGTCGGCCTGCGTGGTCAGCAACCGGAGCACTTGCGACCCGACAATGCCACTGCCCAAAAGAGCTACCTTGAGCGGAGTGTTTTCTGTCATAGTGCCATCACCTGCCAACATCTAGTTTCAATACATCGTCTATCGTCTCACGACGCAGCAGCACCGTGGCGGCCCCATCCTTGACCGAGACGACCGGCGGGCGGGCACTGCCATTGTAGTTGCTTGCCATCGACCGTTGATAAGCTCCACTGGCCGGAACGGCGATCAAGTCGCCCGCCTTGATGTCACCGGGCAGGTAGACGTGGGGCACAAGGATGTCGCCAGTCTCGCAATGTTTGCCGACCACGCGGCATAGCTGCGGCGGCGCATCCGAGGCCCGGTTGGCCAGTGCCGCCGTGTACTCCGCCTGATACATCGCCGGACGCGGGTTATCACTCAACCCTCCATCAACGGCAACGTAGGTACGTCGTCCCTCAGCTAGATCAATCGGCTTGACCACGCCTACTGTGTACAACGCCACACCGGACGGGCCGACAATCGCCCGCCCCGGCTCAACCGAGCAGGATGGAACCGCCAGGCGGGCCGCGTCGCAAGCCTTGGCCATTGCGGTCCGCAAAACCGGAGCCACGGTGTCGGGGGCCAACGGCTGGTCAGCCGGCGTGTAGGCGATGCCGAAGCCACCGCCCAGGTCGCACTCGGGCAATTCGTGCCCGGTGGCGTCACGGAAGGCGGCTAGTAGGCCAACCAACCGCTGCACGGCCAGTTCATAACCGTCCGTCTGCATTATCTGCGAGCCGAGGTGGCAGTGGACCCCTAGCAAGTTAACGCCAGGCAGGCTTTCCAGGCGCCGCATCGCCGCCAAAGCGACTCCCCCGGCCAATGCGAACCCGAATTTCTGATCGGCTACCGCTGTTTGCACGCTGGCATGAGTGTGCACTTCGACATCTGGCGTGACGCGCACCAGCACCGGCACCGGCACCGAGCCAGACGGCCGAGACTCGATGATGCGGGCCAGGCGGTCAATCTCGTCCCCAGCGTCGAGAACAATGCGTCCGACCCCCAATTCGACAGCGAGCCGCAACTCCTCGTCCGACTTGTTGTTACCGTGCAGGGCGATCGACGATGGCGGCACGCCCGCCTGCAGCGCCGTCGTCAACTCGCCGATTGAGCAGACGTCGATACTCAAACCGCACTCAACCACCCACCGGGCAATCGTCCTGCTGAGGAAGGCCTTGCTCGCATAAAACACCTGCCAAGGCGCGAAGGCTTTGCGGAAAGCTGTCGCCCTGGCCCGGAAATCGACCTCATCCAGCACATACAGCGGTGTGCCGAACTCAGCCACCAAATCAGTTACCGACATTCCTCCGATGGCCAAAATGCCTCCCGGACGCGACGCCGTCACCGGCCAGACGGTCGGCGCGTTAGCGTCAGACTGCGGGGTCAACCAATCGGGGCGCAAAGACATAACATCCATACTGTCAGACGAGACACCATAGGTTTCACACCGTCTTCCCAGCCGAACGCAAACGGACACCCGCCTCAACCTGGTAGGCTTGCGTGTTTGTAGGCCCCCGTAGCTCAGGGGATAGAGCACCGCCCTCCGGAGGCGGGAGCGGGCGTTCGAATCGCCCCGGGGGCGCCACGCGTGGGCGGGCCGCAGAAGTGAACAACATTTCGTGGCACGAAAGTGTTTAGAAAGGCAGCAGCGCATGGCGGTTGACACAGCAAATGTCGCCGTCCGCCCGTCGCCACACCGCGCCACACGAGCGGCACAAGCCTTTTTCAACTCCGACCGGTTAGAATCGCCGCACTTCCTGGTGATGCTCTGGTTTGTCACCCGCCTCGTGGTGATAGGCATCTGGGCTCTCTCAGGCATGGGCACACAAGGAGACGTCTCCTACTACTATGACCACATCGCAGCGTTGGGGCAATCCGGCCCAGGTTCAGCCATGCCCGAATACCCAACCCCCGCACTATGGATTTTGAGCGTGCCATACCTGCTCGCAATGGGTGACTCAACGCGCTACATGGTCGCCTTCTGCTGCCTGATGCTGATGCTGGACGCGGCCTTCACTCTCAGCCTCTGGCGATTCGGAGGCCAGCGCCGAGGACAAGCCATCGTCATTTGGACGGTCTTTATCGCCGTTATCGGGCCGACCGTCTACCAACGTTTCGACCTCATCACCAGTGTGTTGGCCGGCTGGGGCCTGATCGCGGCCTGGCACAAGCGTCCAGTCATCGCGGGCATGCTTGTCGGCGTGGCGGCCGCTGTCAAGCTGTGGCCTGCCCTGCTGTGGCCGGCGCTGTGTGGCGGTTCGAGGCCCCGTGCCTGGCGCGTCACGATAGCGATGGCCATCACCGGCGGTGCTCTGGCGCTAGCGTCCCTGGCCTGGGGTGGTTGGGATCGCCTGATATCGCCGCTGACATACCAATCGGATCGCGGCCTTCAGGTCGAATCGGTGTTCGCCAGCGTCCCCATGCTGTTGCGGTCCTGGCATCTCGGCGATTATGCCGTGACGATTTCGCGGTATCTGGCCTTCGAGATATGGGGCACCGGCGTGCCTTTCTGGCTGTCTGTAGTGTCTGCCGCAGGGATGGCCGGCTATGCGATGATCGTTGCTGTCTATCTGATTTGGCTAATCCGAGGCCACGGGCGGATGATCGAAGGCTGCGTTTTGACGTTGCTGGTGATCGTCCTGCTGATCGTCACCAACAAAACGTTCTCACCGCAGTACGTCATCTGGCTGGGCGGGCCGCTGGCAGCCACATTACTGGTCGTCGGTGACACTCGCCCAGGTACCGACACCCACCCACTGGACGCCCGCGAAGCCGAGCTCGACAAGCACCGACTGGTAAGGATTACCTGGCTGACGCTGGCAATCACGCTGGCCACGATCATCGTCTACCCGCTCGGCTACGCGCAATTGACGAACGACACCTCGGGCTGGCTTTGGCTGCGTCCGATCATCACGCTGGTGCTGGTTGCCCGAAACGCCATGATGGTTTGGCTTCTGGTTGAGTTGGTGAAATGGTGCGTCAGCTTCTTGAAACCCAACGCTTGGCGATTGGTGCGAAGCACATGATGGCGGCTGAACAAGATCTGTGGCGACCCGGTGTTGTCATTGGCTTCGGGTGGGCCGCAACGCGCGCTTTCATGGTCTATGCCTGGTGGGTGTCCAGCCAGTACATAATGAACGACGTCTCGTATTACTACACCCAAATGGCCAACCCAGGCCAGTCTGCCTTGGTTGAGTATCCCACGCCGATTCTGTGGATGATGCGCCTCATCTATTTCGTCACCCAAGGCAACTACAACAGCTTCTTTAGCCTTGTCGTATCCCTGATGGTGGTGTTAGACGCACTTGTCACCGTCATGCTCTTCTGGCGGGCATCGACGCTAGCCGCCGCATACTGGGTGATCTTTCTGACCTTACTCGGGCCAATCATGTGGTTCCGTATCGACTTGATACCGGCCACTGCTGTGACGCTTGGACTGCTGCTGTTGGCTACTCGGCCGCGCACCGGTGGAGCACTCTTGGCAATCGGTGCTGCCACCAAGATATGGCCCGCCTTGTTGATCTTGCCCGCTCTCGGGCGGAACCCGGGCGCGCGCCGCCGAGGCATCGGGTTTGGCATTGTCGGAGCGACGCTTGCACTGCTGTCGCTGTTGCTCAATGGCTGGGGCCGGTCGATCTCACCCATAACCTGGCAAGATCATCGGGGCCTGCAAATTGAGTCTTTATCCGCGACGTGGGCCATGATTCAGCACTCCATAAAGCCCGATGCTGTACACGTCGTTTACACCGAGTACCACGCCTACCAGGTCACTGGGGCAGGCGTCAGCAGCGCTGAGACCGTCGCCAATTGGCTGATGATTGGCGCAATCGTCTTTGCCATCGCCGTGGCCTTACTGCTGGCCATGGTACCGGCAATTGAAGATGACACCGATGCCGCCGACCGTCCGGGGTTCGCGTTCGCCATGGTGCTGGCGGCGACGGCCACCATCGCCGCCATGATCGCCGCCAACAAAACCTTCAGCCCCCAATACCTGATTTGGATGGCGGGCCCGTTGAGTCTCGTACTGGCCAACGCCACCACCAAGCTGCAGCGAGGTTTGTCAATCACCGCCGCGGTGTTCGGTTGCGTCATCGCCGGGCTCACGCAACTCATCTTCCCGCTGAACTACAACGCCCTGCTAGCCGACCCAGGTGACCCGAAAATTACCGGTCTGCTCGTGGCCCGGAACCTGCTCATGGCACTTCTGACGCTAGGTCTGATGGTGTGGGCTGTCCGTGAGTCTTGGCACGTTGCCAACCGGCGTCAGTAGACTGCTACCCATGGACGTTGGCGATCGGGAAACATTCGGCGACAACGAATGGTTGATTGCCTCCATGCGGCATCGTTTCGACGCCAACCCCGACAGCGTCAGTCCTGATTGGGCCGCGTATTTCACAGGTGGCACTGCGACCGTGGCCGATACCACCGCGGATCAGCCTCAACAAGCAACACCAGACTCGCCAGTTCTCCCCGGCGGCACCCCACTTCTGGCCGATATGCCGGAAGTTCGCCCGGCCGGCGCCCCCGTCGCCTTGACATTCGAGAAGCTGCGCGGCGCCCGGTTGCGCACGGTGAACAACATGACGGAATCGTTGGACGTGCCGACAGCCACATCCTTTCGTGCCATACCGATGAAACTGGCTATCGAACAACGCGCCACCATCAACAATTTCCTGCGACGCACGAGCGGCGGCAAGGTCAGCTTCACTCACCTCGTCGCCTTCGCCTTGGTGCAGGCGCTCAAGGACGCCCCGGTGATGAACGACTGCTTCACCGTTGTGGATGAGCAGCCGACGGTGCAGCACAACCCGTCCATCAACCTGGGCGTAGCCATCGACCTCAAGACGGGCCCGGCCCGCACCCTTGTCGTACCGGTCATCAGGGGCTGCGAGACGATGACCTTCAGCGAATTCTGGCGCACCTACGAGGACGTCGTCGGACGGGCCAAGGCCGGCACCGCGCAGGCCGACGACATGACGGGCGCGACCGTGTCAATCACTAACGTTGGCGCAATCGGGACGATGGCATCACGCCCCCGTTTAATGGCCGGCCAGGGCACCATCCTGGGCATCGGATCTATCGACTATCCCGCCCCATTCGGCGGCACAGCTGAACGGCGGTTAGCCGATCTGGGCGTCTCGAAATCGATGACCATCTCCTCCACCTATGATCACCGCATCATCATGGGGGCTCAGTCCGGCGAGTTCCTAGGCCGTATCCATGCCCTGCTACTGGGTGCAGACGGCTTCTATGACGGTATTTTCGAGTCACTGCGCGTGCCATACCCGGCCATTCACTGGGCCACCGACTCTGCCGAGCCAGACACCAACCGTGACGCTCTCGTCGCCTCGCTGATCGCCGCCTACCGTCAATTTGGGCACTTGCAGGCCGACATTGACCCCCTGGAATACCGCCAACGCACCCACCCGGATCTTGAATTGGACGCCCACGGACTGACGCTTTGGGATCTTGATCGGCAATTCCAGGTGCTCGATCTTGGCCACCAGCCCAAAGCCACGCTGACGCTTCGGCAAGTACTTGATCTGCTGCGAGACTCGTACTGTCACACCATCGGTATCGAATACACCTACATCCAAGACCCCGATCAGCGCCTCTGGTGGCGCTCACGTGTCGAAATGCCGCACACGCCGCGCGCTGCCGCCGAACAGCTTCGGATCTTGAACGAACTGATCGAGGCGGAGGTCTTCGAAACCTTCCTGCAAACCAAATACGTTGGCCAAACACGCTTTTCGTTGGAGGGCGCCGAGTCTGTCATGGTGTTGCTGGCCGAACTCTGCGAACAGGCGGCTGACAACGCAGTCGATGAGGTGTGCATCGGCATGCCGCACAGGGGGCGGCTCAACGTGCTGACGAACATCGTCGGCAAGCTTTACAGCCAGGTCTTCCGCGAATTCGACCATCGGGCACCAACTTACGAGGATATCTCTGGAGATGTGACCTACCACCTGGGCAGCGACGGCAGCTACGTCGCTGCCTCGGGACGTTCGGTGCGGTGCTCTGTGGCCGCCAACCCGTCGCATCTGGAGGCTGTCGACCCGGTGCTTGAAGGAATTGCCCGAGCCAAGATCGACAGTTCGAGCAGCCCCGACGGCGCGACGATACTGCCGGTGCTGATGCACGGCGATGCCTCCTTCGCCGGGCAGGGCGTTGTCTACGAAACACTACAGATGAGCACGCTTAGGCCATACCGGGTCGGCGGCACTATCCACGTTGTGGTCAACAACCAGCTGGGTTTCACGACAGCGCCGGCCGACGCCCGCTCGTCGGTCTACTGCACCGATGTTGCCAAAGTGGTGCAGGCGCCCGTGCTACACGTCAACGGGGACGACCCCGATGCGTGTGCCCGCGCCGCCGAACTGGCCTTCGCCTACCGCCAACAGTTCCACCGCGACATTGTCATCGATCTTGTGTGCTACCGTCGGCGCGGGCACAACGAGGGTGATGACCCGGGCTTCACGCAGCCTCTGATGTACGACCTAATCGAGCAGAAAAAGCCGGTGCGCACAATCTTCACCAATGCGCTAATCGGCCGTGGAGAGATCACCACCGCCGATGCTGAGGCGGCTGCCAACCGTTTCCGTGCTCGGTTGGAGGAGGTCTTCGAAAACGTCCGCGACCCGGACACCCCGCCCGAACCGGACGAATACCGTATCGCGCCCCGATACCCAGGCAAGAAACGGGCCAAGGCGGCCTCGCCCATCACCCGGGCAACCATGGACGCGATCGCTGATGCCTACTTGAACCTGCCCGATGGCTTCACCGTGCACACCAGGCTGGCGCCGCAGTTGGCCCGTCGCGCCGAGGCCATCCGCAAGGGCCCAATCGACTGGGCGAGCGCCGAGTTGCTGGCCTTCGGCTCGCTGCTGATGGATCACCACCGGGTGCGCCTGGTCGGCCAGGACACCCGTCGAGGAACCTTCTCGCAGCGCTTCGGTGCCGTCGTTGACCGCGTCACAAACCAGGCCTGGGTGCCACTGAAGCATTTGAGCGCCGACCAGGCACCCTTCGACATCTACGACGGAATCCTGAACGAGTTTGCGGCCATGGGCTTTGAGTACGGCTATTCGGTGGCAGCGCCCGACGCCCTGGTGTGCTGGGAAGCCCAATACGGCGATTTCGCCAACGGTGCGCAAACCATCATTGACGAGTTCATCTCGTCCGGGCTGACGAAGTGGGGCCAAGAGTCAGGGGTTGTGCTGCTGTTGCCACACGGATACGAGGGCGCCGGCCCCGACCACTCGTCCGCCCGCATTGAGCGCTATCTGGCCTCCTGCTATGGCACAAACATGACGGTAGCGCAGCCGTCAACGGCGGCCAGCTACTTCCACCTGCTGCGCACCCACACACTGGTCGGCTGGCATCACCCACTGGTGGCGGTTACTCCCAAATCGATGCTGCGTAACCGCTTGGCCGATTCGCCGCCGGACGACTTCATCAATGGTGCTTGGCAACCGGTGCTGGCGGATTCAACCATCGACCCGGCCAAGGTGCGTCGCGTGCTGTTGTGCTCGGGCAAAATGCGTTGGGACTTGGTGGCCGAGCGAGCCAAACGCGGCTTGGATGCGAAGGTGGCCATAATCGCCCTCGAAAGGCTTCACCCCACCCCCGATGATGCGTTGGCCAAGGCTTTGAAGCCCTTCCACAAGTCCGTCGACATCGCCTGGGTGCAAGAGGAACCCATCAACCAGGGTGCTTGGCCATATCTGTCTGATCACCTGCCAACCGGTGCGGTTGGCATCGGTCGTCCGGCGTCCGGAGCCCCGGCTGTCGGGTCGCCGTCGGCGAACGCAAACCAGGCATTTGCACTTTTGGATGAAGTATTTCGCGCAATTGACTAAAAAACCGGGCGCAAACCCTTGACAGGTGTGGCATCCTTGATTGGTGGAATCCTCCAAGCTGACCTGAGGAGTGTAATGGACTGGCGCCATGAAGCGGCGTGCCTGACTGAGGATCCGGAGTTGTTCTTTCCGATTGGCAACACCGGGCCGGCCTTGGCGCAGATCGACGACGCCAAACGCGTCTGTCGACGCTGCGCTGTCCGCGAAGAATGCCTGCAATGGGCTATCGACGCCGGCCAAGATCACGGTGTGTGGGGTGGTATGAGCGAAGACGAACGTCGGGCCATGAAGCGCCGCGCCGCGCGCTCACGGCTGCGTTTGGCCTAAACGGCCCGCTCATCTATTCAAACGAACCATGATTCGCGCGGTCGTACCGTGGCCGTCGGGGTTGTTTTCCAGCGTGAAGCTTCCATCAAGATCTTCAACTAACGTTCGCACGATTGACAAGCCCAACGATTTTGTCTCTCCGAGGACGAAATCGTCTGGCAACGGCCTGCCGTCGTTGGACACTTCCAAGATCAACTTGTCGCCTTGACGGCTAGGACGCACCAAGACCGTCCCTGAGGACGCCACCAATCCATGCTCAACGGCGTTTTGGCATAGTTCAGTCAGCGCCAGCGACAGCGATGTGGCCGCATCGGCCGGAATCAGACCGAAGCTGCCTTCACGCACCGACCGCACCGTACCGGACGTGGCGGCCATGTCACCCACCATGGCCAGGAGTTGATCGGCCACGGCATCGAACCGCACTGTCTCGTCATAGCTTTGCGACAAGATTTCGTGGACAATGGCGATAGACTGCACCCGCGACACCGCCTCTTTCAGCGCTGCTTTGGCTTCTGGTGCTGCCATTCGCCGCGATTGCAAGCGCAGCAAGGCTGCGACGGTTTGTAAGTTGTTCTTTACGCGGTGATGGATTTCGCGGATCGTCGCGTCCTTGGTCACCAACTGGCGTTCGCGTTCGCGCAACGCGGTGGTGTCGACGCACAGCATCATGCTTCCCACCGGCACCCCGTTAGCCATCAGCGGGATGTTCCGCAGGCGCAGGCTAGCCTGCGGCTGATCGATGGTCATCTCCCTGGTGCGGCGCCCGAGAACATCTTTCGGGCCCCTCAACTCCTCCGTCGGCTCACCGCCAAGCTCCAGCGTTATGGCGCCCACATTCTCGCCTACCAAGTCGCCGACTAGCCCAAGTCGGCGATAGGCCGAGACCGCATTTGGGCTGGCGTAGGTCACCAGACCGGTTTCGTCGGTGCGCACCAACCCGTCACCAACCTTTGGGCTGACACCCGCGATGCTCGGCGGCTCGACCGGGAAAATGCCGTGCCACAGCATGTCCGTCAGCACCGAAGCCACCTCCAGATAGGTGTCCTCCAATTCCCCCGGCGCCCGGATGCCCATCTGATTGGTGTGACGCTCGACGACGCCGATGCAGCGCTCACCCTGCATGATGGGCACCGCCCAAACACCGACCGGATTGCCGACGGCCAGCGCATGCTCGGTCGTTTCGACGATTTCGTGCGACAGATACGCAGTGGTCACCGGATGTTCTGGGTCGTAGACGATCTGCTCACCAACAACGTCGTCCTCCAAGGCCGTCGGGCCAGTATTGGGACGGATCTGAGCGATTGCCCAGAACGTGTTGTCATCATGACCGGGCACCCAGAGCAGCAAATCAGAAAAGCTGGTGTCGGCCAGAAGGTGCCACTCGCGTACCAAAGCGGTTAACCATTCGCCATCGGCGGCAGCAAGATCGCTGCACTCGTCGACTAATTGGCTCAATGACAACATGGTTCAACCTTAGCCCGCATCCGGGGTAGCCGGAAAAGTCTTATTCACAGATGGTAAAGTAGATAGCTGTTGCCCGGGCACCCGGGCCTGATCCAGGAGGTTGCCATGGGCAAGGGTGGACGCAAACGCCGGCTACGTCGCAAGAAGGCGGCCAATCACGGCAAAAGGCCAAACTCCTGACGCATGCCATCGTTCCTGCGCGTCACTGCACGGTGACGTGCAGGAACGATACGCGTTCCCGCAAGCTGACCGACGCCGTGGCATCGCTGTAACAGCGCCGGATCAGCACCGTGATCAATGACTCCACGTCGTACACGTCCAGGCAGCGCTCGCATGTCATCAAATGCTGCCTGATGTGATTGCTGGTTTCTTCGTCTAACTCGCCATGCAGGAACGAGTGCACTTGGCCCATCGCCAAGACGCAGTCGTCCATCGTCGGGCCGTCATCGAAATCGTGCATGGTTACGACACGTCCTTTCCAGACGCACTGCCAGCAGTGCCCAGGCCTCGTTCGGCGGCATAATCGGCTAGCTTAACCCGCAGGGCGGCCCGTGCCCGGTTGAGGCGCGACATCACCGTGCCGATCGGGGTGCCCATGATCTCGGCGATCTCCTTGTACGAAAACCCTTCCACGTCCGACAACAGCACGACGGTTCGGAACTCTGGGCTGAGCGAGTCCAGGGCATCTGAGACAGCCGTGTCGGGCATGGCCTCCAAGGCCGACACCTCAGCCGATTTCAACCCCGTCGACTCATGCTCGGCGGCGCGAGCCAACTGCCAATCCTCAATGTCATCACCTGACACTGACGGCTGGCGCTGCGCCTTGCGGTAGCTGTTGATAAATGTGTTGGTCAAGATTCGGTACAGCCAAGCCTTCAGATTGGTGCCTGGCTTGAACTGGTGAAAGGCCGCAAAGGCTTTGGCATATGTCTCTTGGACAAGGTCTTCGGCGTCGGCCGGATTGCGTGTCAGGCGCAGCGCCGCGCCATACAAGGGGTCAACGTAGACCAACGCGTCGCGTTCGAAACGCTCGGCGCGCTGCTGTTTGGTCTCTGCCTCCACGGTCTGAGTAGTCATCGGGTATGACATTACCCACCAGGCCAGCCAAGCGCCAACGCTGGCTGATCGCGTCTGCAAAATGGAAGTCACAAATCGTTCAACCAGGTAAGGCAGTAGTTTCATTCCGGGGACCGCAGTTGGCATTGGGCCGGTTGAAGCTGTAGACATATGCCATGGCTTCGATTAACCAACTTTGGCAGACACCTTTTGCTGACGCGCCCGTTGATGGCCGCGTGCATGTGCCTGGGTCGAAGTCAGAGGCGAACCGGGCACTGTTACTGGCCGCGCTGAGCGATGGGCCGAGCACCATTGGAGGGCTACCGACATCGCGCGACACGTCGCTGATGACTGATGCCTTACGGGCTCTGGGGACGGTCATCGAAGGGTCGAACGTTCGCCCACCCGAATGCTTCCAAGGTGGCGCGGACATAGACTGCGGCTTGGCCGGTACCGTCATGCGATTCGTACCCCCACTGGCCATGTTGGCCGATGGACCGACCCGCTTCCACGGTGATGCCCGGGCCAGTGAGCGTCCCCTTACTCCCCTGTTGTCGGCACTGCGGGCGCTTGGCGCCGAAATCACGGCCGACTGCGTGCCGCTCGCCTTGACGCCGCCCAAGATCTGGAACGATGGCGCCGTCACAATTGACGCCAGCCAGTCCAGCCAATTCGTCTCAGGGTTGCTGTTGGCCGGGGCACAGTTCCCCAATGGCCTCGACTTGCGGCACGAGGGTGCGACGCTGCCGTCGCGGCCGCATATCGACATGACGATTGCCATGCTGGCCGCCCACGGTGCGCAAGTCGACGAGCCGGAACCGAACCACTGGACGGTGGCGCCCGGGGCTTTACGAGCGGTCGACACGGTCGTCGAACCAGACTTGACCAATGCTGCGGCTTTCCTGCTGGCCGGCGTCCTGACAGGCGGACGCAGCACCGTGGCGCATTGGCCGTCCACAACGACCCAACCGGGCGCGCTGATACTTCAGATCATCGAAAGCTTTGGCGGGTGGTGGCAGCGCGACGACGATGCCATGACGGCCGGCGCCAACCAGCCACTGACCGGCTGTAACGTCGATCTGTCGGCCGCTAGCGAGCTGACGCCCGTCGTAGCAGCACTCGCGGCCGCCGCTAACGGTCCGAGTCGTTTGACCGGCATCGGGCACATTCGTGGCCACGAGACCGATCGCCTAGCCGCCATTCATAACGCGTTGGCGGCGGTCGGCGTGCCTTCGGGAGTAGACGAGGACGGTTTGACGATTGAAGGCGGGCAAGCCCGCCACGGCGGTGTTATCGATTCGGCCGATGACCACCGCATGGTGCACTTGGGTGCCTTGCTGGGGCTGGTCACGCCTGACGTGCAGGTGGCGCGAGCGCAGGCCGTGGCCAAGACCATGCCAAACTTCCTCACGGTGTGGGAGTCGTTGGTATGAGCCCACGCGTGTTGGGAGCCCGGGCGGGCGACGTCGAGGATGACGATTTCGATGATTTCAACCGCGCCAGCGGATACTCCAGACCTCGGACGAAGACGCGCCCCAACTATGCGACGGCACCGGTCGGGCGAGTCTTGGGTGTCGACCGGGGCCGATTCGACGTGGCTGTTGGACAGTTGCGAGTGCGGGCCATCAAGGCCCGTCCCCTGGGACGAAAATCGGTCGTCGTAGGCGACGAGGTGCGTCTGATGGGCGACACCAGCGGGGCGCCTGACGCGCTGTCACGCATTGTCGAGGTGTTGCCCCGCCGCACGTTGCTGCGCCGCAGCGCCGATGACGACGACCCGACGGAGCGCCCTTTGGTGGCCAACACCGACCAATTGTTGATCGTCACAGCCGCAGCCGACCCGGCGCCCCGAATCGGCATGATTGATCGCCTGATTGTTGCCGCGTCAGTGGCTGGCGTGCGTCCGCTGATCGTAGTGACTAAGACGGACTTGGCCAGCCCGGACGAAATTGCCACCGCTTACCAAGAGCTCGGCGTAACGGTGCTAGCCACCCGTCGTGGCGCAGAACTGGCGGACTTGCGGCAACTACTTGAAGGCCACACCACCGTTCTGGTCGGCCATTCGGGGGTCGGCAAATCGACTTTGATCAATGCTCTAATACCTGGCGCTGGACGATCGATCGGTCATGTCAACGACGTCACTGGAAAGGGCCGCCACACCTCAACCACGGCCGTCGCCCTGCCGCTGGATGAGCAGTCTTGGGTCATCGACACGCCAGGAGTTCGCGGCTTCGGGTTGGCAGGCGTCACGCCCGATCAAGTGGTCACAGCCTTGGCTGACGTCGCGGAGATCGTCGCCGATTGCCCCAGGGGTTGCCCGCACCTGGCTGACTCACTGGATTGCGCGCTCGACGATGCCGTCGCCGATGGGCGCTTGAGCGATGCCCGACTGGCGTCGTTGCGTCGAATCCTGACCGTGTTGACTCGTCCAGATTGGTAATGAACCCCGGCGCGCATCCCCGTCCTGCCGGGGTAAAGGCACTATTCTGCTCACATGGCTGACTTTACGGACGACCTGCGGCTGGCACACTTGTTGGCCGACAACGCCGACTCGATCACGATGAGCCACGTCGGCACCAACGACTTGGAGTGGTCGTTGAAAGCTGACCACACCATCGTCACCCAGGCCGACCGCGAAACCGAGCAGGCAATCCGACGCAACCTGGCAACTGCACGCCCCCGCGACGCCGTACACGGCGAAGAGATGGACGACACCGGCTGGGGCGCCCGGCAGTGGATCATCGACCCGATCGACGGCACAGCTAATTACGCCCGCGCAGTGCCGGTTTGGGCGACGTTGATCGGGCTGATGGTTGACGGCGTTGTGCGCGTCGGCGTCGTCAGCGCCCCGGCGCTGGGGCGACGCTGGTGGGCGTCTGAAGGCGAAGGCGCTTGGGCCGGCAAGACGCTGTTCAATGGCTCGCGGCTGCACGTCTCGACAGTGGCCGATGTGGGTTCGGCCTTCCTGTCGTACTCGTCGCTCAACGGTTGGGTAAGCGGCGGACACGGCCAGCAGTTCGTCAACCTGATGCGCGATTGTGCACGCACCAGGGCCTTCGGTGATTTCTTCAGCTACATGCTGGTTGCGCAAGGTGGGGTCGATATCGCCACGGAGCCAAGCTTGGCCTTGCACGACATGGCGGCGCTGGATGTCATAGTCCGCGAAGCGGGTGGGAAGTTCACCAACCTGGACGGTGTTGCCGGCCCGGCTGGTCCCGGCGCTTTGGCCACCAACGGCATTTTGCACGACGACGTGCTGGCCCGTCTGGCTGCCTAAGAGGTAGCTCGGACTAAGCCCAACCAATTACGCAATAAGCGCGCGCCAGCTGCGCCCGATTTCTCCGGGTGAAACTGAGCGCCCCATACCGGGCCACACTCCACGGCTGCCACGAATCGGGCGTCCTCGTGCTGGCACCATGTGACGTCTGCACCAGGCACCGACTGGCAGACTGCGTACGAATGGACGAAATAGAACCTCTGCTGATCAACGCCCGCGAACATGGCCGAATCGACGGGCGCCTCAATTGTGTTCCAGCCCATGTGAGGCAAACGTTTGGCCTTCAGCCCCTCAACAACCCCTGGCAGCACTCCCATGCCCGCTGTGGTCACGCCGTGCTCGACGCCTTGATCGAATAACACTTGATGACCGACACATATGCCGAAAATCGGGCGGCCCCGCTCCGACCAGTTGGCCAGCCATGGGCGGTAGCCATCCTGACGCCCGGCACCGATCCCCGCCATGCAGGCGGCATAGGCGCCGACACCGGGCAGTAACAGAGCGTCCAGATTGTCCAAATCCTGCCAGCGTGACGATAGCGTCACATCCGCGCCGATTTCGGTCAGCGCCTGACAGGCTGAATGAAGGTTACCTGAGCCGTAGTCCAGCACCCCGACCCGTGCCGGCGTCACAGGCTGCCCTTGGTGCTGGGCACGCCGGCCACTCGTGGGTCTGGTGCCACGGCGGCTCGCAGAGCCCGCGCCAGAGCCTTGTACTGGGCCTCGACGATGTGGTGCGGGTCGCGGCCCGCCAACACCGTCATGTGCAAGGTGAGCTTGGCGTTTTCGGCCAGCGACGCCATGACGTGGGCGGTCATGGAACCAGCATAGGGCACGCCTTCACCACCAATGCGTACCGTCGCCATGCCATCGGGCTCGCCAGTGCACCAGGCCCCGCCCCGTCCAGAAATGTCTATGACGCCACGCGCCAGAGCCTCGTCCAGCGGCACGGTGGCTTCGCCGAAACGAGCAATGCCAGCCCGATCGCCCAAGGCCTGATCCAAACATTGGCCAATAGCGATAGCCACATCCTCGATGGTGTGGTGGCCGTCGACACTGATATCGCCGGCGGCTTGGATGTCCAAATCGATCAGCGAGTGCTTGGCCAGTGCCTCAAGCATGTGGTCGTAGAACCCCACACCGGTGGCGATATGCGATCGCCCGGTGCCGTCGAGGTTGAGGCTCACCTCGACCTTTGTTTCTTTCGTCGCGCGCTTTAGCGTGGCAGTGCGGCTCATGACGTCGCCTTTCTCATCTGACGTGCGTCCAGCACATCAACCAGTGCCTCGCGGAACAGGATCATCTCGGCGGGGGTGCCCATCGACACACGAAGGAAACCGTCCGGGCCGACCTCGCGCACCAACATGCCTCGGTCGAGCAACTGCTGCCAGACCGCATGCCTGTCGTCGAATGGGCCGAACAGCGTGAAGTTGGCCTGGCTCGGTGGCACCGTCAGCCCCAATTGTCGAAGCCACACCTGGGTGGTCTGGCAGGTTTCGCGCAACTTGGCCACATGCTGCAACGGTTCCTGGCTATGGGCCAGCGCCGCCCGTGCCAAGGCCTGCGTTTGCATGCCCAAATGATAAGGCAGCCGCACGATCTTGCAGGCGTCAACGATGGACGGGTCGGCGGCCAGATAACCCAACCGCACCCCCGCCAGGGCGAATGCTTTCGACATGGTGCGTGAAACCACCACGTTGGGGTGATCGGGCAACAGCGTGGTGGCAGAATCGGCTGGGTTCTCAGTGAATTCCTGGTAAGCCTCGTCCACCACCAGCAGCCATGGCAACTCGGCCGCTGCGGCGACAACCTCAAGCGGGGTTTGCGTGCCAGTCGGGTTGTTGGGCGTCGTCAAGATCAAGATATCGGGACGCTCAGCCTTCCACAGCCGTCGAAGGTTGTCAGTATCGATCGTGTAGTCGTCGTTGCGTGGCGCCGTCACATAGGCCGTCATGGTGTCGCGGGCGTACTGCGGGTACATCGAGTAGGTCGGCACCAGCGTGGCAAGCTTGCGCCGCGGCCCACCAAAGGCCAGCAGAAGCTGCGTCATGACCTCGTTGCTGCCGTTGGCTGCCCACACGTTATCGGCGCTCAGCCCGGCGTCCAAATATTCGGCCAGGTCAGCCCGCAGGGCCGTCGCGTCGCGATCTGGGTAGCGGTTGATCTCCGAGATGACTCCGGTAACGGCCGCCGTAAGCGCGGCGCGTAACGCCGGGCTGGGCGGGAAGGGATTTTCGTTGACGTTAAGACGTACCACGCCTTCGATTTCGGGCGCCCCATAGGGGTCGATACCGACCAGCGCCTTCCGCAGCGGCACCGGTGTCTTGAGGGTCGTCATGCCGGGCGCCTAACGCTGATTGCCTGGGCGTGCCCCGGCAGCGATTCCGCCATCGCGAAAGCCTCGACGTCGTCGGCCACGGCTTCCAACGCATCGGCCGAGTAGTCGATGACATGCATAACTTTGGTGAAACTGCGCACCGTCAACCCAGAGGCGAAACGGGCCGTTCCTCCAGTCGGCAAGACGTGCGTCGAACCCGCCGCATAATCACCCAAAGACACTGGTGAATAGGGGCCGACAAAGATGGCCCCAGCATTGCGCACCCGCGCGGCAACGGCCGATGCGTCGGCCGTCATAACCTCCAAGTGCTCGGCCCCGTAGGCGTCGACGACACTCAAGCCCTGTTCGATATCGGGCACCAACACGATGGCCGATTGATCGCCCGTCAGCGAATTCTGCAGACGCTCGCGCAGGGAGTGTTTGGCTACCAATTCAGCCACCTGCGATTGGACGGCATCAGCCAGCTCCGGCGAGTCTGTGACGAGCACGGCACCGGCCAGCGGGTCATGCTCAGCCTGGCTGACGAGATCGGCAGCGACGAACAGCGGGTTGGCGCCGGCATCGGCCAAGACGGCAATCTCAGTGGGGCCAGCTTCGGCGTCGATTCCGATTACCCCTTGCAGGTGACGCTTCGCCGCCGCCACATAGACGTTACCCGGCCCCGTCACCACATCGACAGGCTCGCACAGGCCTGGTACACCGTAGGCAAACATAGCGATAGCCTGGGCGCCGCCGACGGAGTAGACCTCGTCAAGCCCGAGCAGGCCGCAGACCCCCAGGATCACCGGATCAGGCAACCCGTCGAACCGGGCGTGCGGCGACGACGCGACGGCGATCGATTCAACGCCAGCGACTTGCGCCGGCACCGCGTTCATCAAAACGCTGGACGCCAGTGGCGCCAGCCCACCGGGAACGTAAAGGCCCACCCGACGCACCGGCTCAATACGGGTAGTGACATGTGCGCCCGACGCGACAACCATAGTGCGCTCGACTGGCTCCTTTTCCGTCTCTTCGCAGACAGTACGGCGCCGGTTTATGGCCTCCGTCACAGCCTTGCGAACCGACCGATCCATCGACTCAACTGCCCGGTCGATCGCGTCCTGCGGCACGTGCAACTGCGGCGTCACATGATCGAATCGTTCCGATAAATCGACAAGCGCCGCGACACCCCGCGCACGCACGTCATCGCAAATCTCTGTAACGGTTGACATGGCGTGATCGACGGAATAGCCAGCCCGAGGTAGAGCCGTCAGGCCTTGGTTCACGCGCAGATCGATAACTCGCAACATGAGATCAAGTCTAGCCGCGGCGCCCGCGCACCAACTCAACAATGGACGCCACCAGAATTGGCACACCCACCATGGCCGGCCACACCAACACCAGCAGCGGCGCATCCAAACTCAGATCCATCGGCACACGGTCGCCGGGGCTCGCTTGGCTGACTCGCTCGGCGAAACCGTTGGGGCCCAGCAGGCGCCCGAATTGCCAGCAGATCACTGCCGCCACCAGGCCGGCAAACAATGCCAGCAATACCCCCGGCCAGCCCAAGCGGCGGAAGAGCCACCAGCACACAGCACCAAGCGGCAACGCCAGAACCATAGAAATGATGATGTACCAAATGTCCATCGCGAAGACCTGCGACAAACCCCGCTCGGTAATAATGGCGCCTCTATCATCACCGATTGTGTACGCCGGGGGGACGGTGAGAACATGCCACAGCAAGCCACCCAACAGGCCCAGCACCGCGACCGCGCCCAAGCAAGTGACCACGCACCGCCCAACCGGCATGGGCAATAGCGGCTCAGCCGGTGCTTCGTCCAACGTGATGTCAGACATTGGACGCCCTTAGACAACTCGGGCCCAACAGGGCTTTGAGGTCGGCCATAAGAGGCTGCGACATATGGACACGAAAATCGTCCTGCAGCCGGAAAGTCGTGCTGCGTCCCGGTGTCAGCAAACGCAATTGAACTTCAGTGGCGCCTGGGTGTGCCCCAAGAACAGTCTTCAGCTTGTCCACGACTGGCGGCGTGCAACGCTGAGCCGGCACCTGAATGACGACCGGACCCTGCACGACATCGGTGTGGATTTCCGGGAAAGCCACATCCGTGGCCTGCAGCTCGACGCCGTCGTCCTTTGTCACGATGCGGCCCTTGATGCGCACAATGGTGTCAGGCGCCAGCCTAGTGGCCGCCTGCTCGTAGACCTTCGGGAACACCATAACCAACACATTGGCATCCAAATCCTCAACGGTCAAGATCGCCCACAGCGCGCCCTGTTTGGTTTGCTTACGCTGCACCTGCGTGATCATGCCGCAGACGGTGACTAAGGAGTCAGCTTCCCAGCCGTCGTTGACAATCGCCCCGATACCGACCGTGCTTTCTGCGGCCAGGGCCTGCTCTAGCCCGCGCAGCGGGTGATCGGACACGTACAGCCCCAGCATCTCTCGTTCAAACGCCAGCTTTGTGTGTTTGTCCCATTCGGGCACATCAGGAATCTGGATCAATACGGATGAGGCGCTGCCCCCCGCCGCATCGGCAAACAGGTCACCTTGTCCGAATTCGGCGTTGCGCTTGGCCGGTACAACTTGGTCGATGGCTGTCTCGAAAACCTCCATCAGCGCACGCCGCGCCACATCCAGCGAATCAAAAGCACCCGCCTTGATAAGCGACTCGACTACACGCTTGTTGCAGACCACCAGTGTCGAGTGCTCAAGGAATTCGGCCAGCGATTTTGCCGGCCCGTTAGCCTGTCGCCCAACAATGATACCGGCCACCACGTTTTCACCTACATTGCGCACGGCCGCTAAGCCGAAACGTATGTCGTCGCCAACTGGTGTGAATTCGGCGCTCGATTCGTTGATATCCGGCGGCAAGACTTTGATGCCAAGACGGCGGCATTCGGCTAGGTACTGACCCAACTTGTCTTTGTCGTCCTTGACAGATTCCAGCAAGGCCGCCATATATTCGACTGGGAAATTGGCCTTGAGATAGGCCGTCCAATATGCCACCATCCCATAGGCCACGGTGTGCGATTTATTGAAAGCATAATCTGAGAATGGGACGAGGATATCCCATAGCGCTTTGATGGCGCCGTCCGAATAACCATTGCTGCGCATGCCCTTGGAAAAAGGCTCGAATTCCTTGTCGAGCACTTCCTTCTTCTTCTTGCCCATCGCTTTGCGCAACAAGTCGGCTTGGCCGAGCGAATAGCCGGCCACCCGCACCGCGATTTGCAGCACCTGTTCCTGGTAGACGATAAGCCCGTAAGTAGGCTCAAGAATATCGCTCAGCACCTCGGCCAACTCGGCGTGAATTGGCACAACGTCTTGGCGATGAGTCTTTCGCAGCGCGTAATCAGTGTGGGCATTGGCACCCATCGGGCCAGGACGGTAAAGCGCATTGGTGGCCGAAATGTCATCGAAACTATCGGGCTGCATCAGCTTCAATAGCGACCGAATGCCGTCGGAGTCCAACTGGAAGACACCCAGTGTGTCGCCCTGGCGCAACAGTTCGTAAACCTTTGGGTCATCGGGGTGCTGGCTGAGTTCATCGAGGTCGACATCAACACCCCTGTTTGCCTTGATATTGTCGAGCGCATCATCAAGGATAGTTAGGTTTCGCAAGCCCAGGAAATCCATCTTGACAAGGCCCAACGATTCGCAACTGGGGTAATCGAATTGCGTAATGACGGCGCCGTCAGACTCTCGTCGCATGATCGGGATGACGTCTTCCAGCGGCACCTGCGACATGATCATGCCGCACGCATGCACACCCCACTGGCGCTTCAACCCTTCAATGCCGCGCGCCATCGTGACCACCTCAGCCACCTGCGGGTTGGCGTCCACCAGGTCGCGCAGCGGCGCGCCTTCGGCGTACCGCTTGGCATCCGGGTCGAAAATGTCGGCCAAGGAGACGCCCTTGCCCTGGGCCGGCGCTGGCATCGCTTTTGTGATCTGCTCGCCTAGGGCGTAGGGCTTATCGAGCACGCGGGCGGAATCTTTGACTGCCTGTTTGGCCTGAATCGTGCCATATGTGACAATCTGGGCAACCCGGTCGGCGCCGTATTTGCTCGTCACATAATCGATTACGTCGCCGCGTCTGCGCTCATCGAAATCGATATCGAAATCGGGCAGCGATGGCCGCTCCGGGTTAAGAAAGCGCTCGAACAAGAGGTCGTAACGCAACGGTTCGATATCGGTGATTCCCATCGCAAAGGCGATAATCGACCCGGCACCGGAGCCACGGCCGGGCCCCACCCGAATACCATTTCGTTTAGCCCAACCGACGTAGTCTGCCACCACCAGGTAATAGCCTTGATAGCCTTTCTGGGCGATGACTTCCATTTCCATGTCGGCGCGCTCGCGCACTGCGTCAGGCAGTGGACTTCCGTAACGTTCACGAAGACCGGTTTCAGCCACCTCACGGAACCAACTGTCCTCCGTGTGCCCGTCCGGCACTGGGAAATGCGGCATGTATTTGCCCTGCTCTTCGTCGAAACTGACGTGGCAGCGCTCAGCGATCGCCAACGTGTTGTCGCAAGCTTGCGGCAAATCGGTAAATAGCTCGCGCATTTCCTCGGCTGTTTTCAGATAATATCCGGCGCCGTCGAACTTGAACCGTCCGGCGTCCGACAGCCGCGACCCAGACGAAACACAAAGCATGACGTCCTGAGCGCTGGCGTCCTCTTCGTGCACATAGTGCAGGTCATTGGTGGCCACCAGCGGTGCCCCGATACGGCGGGCCAATTCGAGCAAGTCGTCACGGACGCGGCGTTCGAGGTCAAGGCCGTGATCCATCAACTCGACGAAGAAGCTGCCTTTGCCGAAAATGTCTTGGAACTCCCCCGCTGATTCGACGGCTTTCCCCATTTGCCCATAGCGTAAGTAGGTTTGCACCTCACCGGATGGGCACCCGGTCGTCGCGATCAGGCCATCGTGGTACCGGTGCAGCAGTTCGCGGTCGGCGCGTGGCTTGTAGAAAAAGCCCTCCAACGACGATTTCGAACTCAACCTGAACAGGTTGTGCATGCCCGAGCTATTTTCAGCCCACATCGTCATGTGGGTGTAGGCACCTTTGGCGGCAACATCGTCGCCCGTCCCGTCACCGAACTGCACCCGTCGGCGTTCCTGACGTGGCGTGCCCGGCGTCAGGTAGGCCTCCAGCCCGATGATCGGGCTGACGCCCACCGCTCTGGCCTGCTTGTAAAACTCGTAGGCCGCGAACATGTTGCCGTGGTCGGTGACCGCCAAAGCTGGCATCTCCAGCTCAGCAGCGCGTTTCGTCAAGTCAGCCAGCCGTGCCGCCCCATCCAGCATGGAGAAGTCAGAATGGTTGTGCAGATGGACGAAACCGGGCACATGCACCTCCAGAGATTGACGAGACCAACCAGCCTACCTGGGCCAACCAGCGGCTGTGCGACAACGCGCCCGGGTAGCGCCAGCCAGGGACCTCAGTCTCCAATGCGGGCAAATTTTGCGTTCGTAAGACGGGCAAGATCGCCCGGTGCCAGTTCGATATCCAGCCCCCGGCGTCCACCCGACACCAGGATTGTCTCGAAATCAGTCGCCGACTCATCGATCACCGTTGTCAAGGTACGTTTTTGGCCGAGCGGCGAGATACCACCAACGACATAGCCCGTCGCCTTCTCGGCCATTTCGGGGGCGGCCATGCCGGCCTTCTTCTTGCCAACGGCATTGGCCAGCGCCTTGAGATCGAGCTTGCCTGACACCGGTACGATGCCCACCACCAGTTGGCCATCGGCGCTGGCCAGCAGCGTCTTGAAGATGCGCTGCGCCGCGATGCCGAGCTTGGCCGCGCCCTCCAGCCCGAAGCCTAGGTCGGAGCGAGGGTCGTGCTCATACTCGTGTAGCTTGTAAGCAACCTGGGCACGATCGAGCACCAAAATGGCTGGGGTGCCGGCTGGTTTCTTGGGCATGATCTGGAGCCTGTTCCTTGCGCTAAGTTGCCATTGGTTTGAGAACAAGCATGACGCTACCGCAAATGTCACGGAAATCGTCTCGTCCGGAGGCTTGAGTAAGTGGACGAAGTCACGAACTTGACGTGGGTTGCCGATATTCTTGAGTGAAACCTAGTGCGCCAGACGAAGGAGCCACAATGAAGATCGGCGTTCCCAAGGAAATCAAGAGCCAGGAGAACCGAGTAGCCATCACGCCGGCCGGTGCGCACCAGCTGGCGGGCCAGCACCAGGTGTTCATCGAGAGGGGGGCGGGCACCGCCTCCGGCATAACGGACGACGAGTACGTGGCCGCCGGTGCAACCATGCTTGACGTCGATGACGTTTGGGCTGAAGCCGACATGATCATCAAGGTCAAGGAGGTCGTCGAGTCTGAGTATCACTACCTACGCCAGGATCAGGTCATCTTCACCTATCTGCATCTGGCGGCAGACAAGCCGCTGACCGACGTCTTGCTTGCCTCAAAGGTGACAAGCATCGGCTACGAAACCGTCCAGTTGCCCAATGGTTCTTTGCCGCTGCTGCGGCCAATGTCGGAAGTGGCCGGACGGATGTCGATAATCGTCGGCGCCAACACTTTGCTCAAACACAACGGCGGTTCTGGCAAGCTGCTCGGCGGCGCGCCTGGCGTTGCGTGCAGCAAGGTCGTGGTGATCGGTGCCGGTGTGGCCGGGTCGAACGCCGCCCAGATGGCCTTCGGCCTACGCGCCGACGTCACCGTCCTCGACGTCAACCTGGCCCGCTTGGCAGAGTTGGAGGCCGAGTTTGAGGGTCACGTGAAGACGATCTACTCAACCGCCTACTCAATTCGCGAAGCCGTTGCCGATGCTGATTTGATCATCGGTTCGATCCTGATACCCGGTGCTGCCGCGCCGAAATTGGTCACTCATGACATGATGATGAACGCCAAACCGGGCTCCGTGTGGGTCGACATCGCGGTGGATCAGGGCGGCTGCTTCGAAGACACCCACCCAACGACCCACGCCGACCCGACCTACAACGTCGGCCCGGCAGTGCTTTACGCCGTCGCCAACATGCCTGGTGCAGTGCCGTTCACGTCAACATACGCGTTGACGAACGCCACATTGGCCTATGCCAACCAGCTCGCCAACAAGGGCTGGCTGCAAGCCATGCGCGACGATCCGGCCTTGGCCAAGGGCCTCAACACCTTCAACGGCGATCTGACCAACGAGCCCGTAGCTCAGGCGTTCGGTTACGATTTCGTCCCCCTCGAGACCATTCTTGCGTGACTTGTTGAACCGGCGCGCAGTGTGTAGCAGGCGTGATTGAGCTGACGTAGGATCGAACCGAAGGAAGGACGCATCATGGTGTCGGTCGCCTCGATGGTATGCATGGCAATATCCGCGATCATCGGGTTCGGGCTGCCAATAGGGCTGTTTCTCGGGCTGCGCAAGCGCCTTAGGCTGCAGGTGGTGCCGATGCTCGTCGGCGTGGCCGTGTTCATCGTCTTTGCTGAAATCCTCGAACAGCTGCTCCATTTGATCGTCCTGCACCCTCAGGCGGACGGGACGATCGCCCTGCGCGACAACAACCCCGCGCTATATGTCCTTTATGGCATTTTTGCGGCGGGTGTTTTCGAGGAGACCGGACGCCTGATCGGCTTCACGCTGCTCAAACGTCGCTATCAAGGCGTCCGCACCGCCGTCGCATATGGCATCGGTCATGGTGGAATCGAGGCGATCCTGTTGCTCGGCGTTTCGATGATTGCCGACATTGGGCTGTCCGCGACACTCAATGCCGATCCGAATGGCCAAGTCGCCAACTTGCTACCGCAGGCCACTATTTCGGCCTTGACTGGGACGGCTCCACCGATGTTCCTCGTCGGAGGCGGCGAGCGGATCCTAGCCATCGCCATCCAGTTGTCGCTGTCGCTGCTGGTATGGATCGCCGTCACGCATAAATGGCGCTGGTGGCTGTACCCGCTGGCGATCGTGCTGCACGCGGTATGTGACCTGCCCGCCGCCATCGCCCAAACCGGTCACCTATCTATTGGCCTGACGGAGGGACTCACCGCTATCGCGGCGGTGGCCGTAACCGCCTACGCGCTGGGGTGGTTCCGTCGCTGCCGCGCAGAGGAGCAGTCCCCCGCCGTTTCTACCCTGCCTGCCCCTTCGGCGGCGGATTTCGTGGAGCCGTAGCCGACCTATTGAAGCCATTATTTTGTGACAATACCTCGTTGTTACAAGAATCCTTGTGGTTAAACAGCACCTCGGAGGTGCGATTTGCTATTGATGAAATAAAACAGCATGATGGAAGTGCTCTTTAAGAGGCGCCGATGCCTCTTAGCCTCATCCTCGAAGGAGACGCATGGACAAGTGGCTTAGTCACATTGATTCGTCCACGGTGTTGTGGGGACAGTTCATCATCTACACCGTGTACTGCCTGGCGATTCTCTCATTGATCGCCTGGTTCGCAACCAAGATAACAAATACCAAACCCAGCTGGTTCAAGGTCAGCCCGAAGCTGTTCTACGGTTGGGTGATTTTTCTCGTTGTCGTAGGCGTTGGCCTGCACATCACGACGTTCTTGACTATCCCATGGTCTCGGGTTGATCTTTCCGGGACAGGCGACGTCAAAGCGACGTACAACATCACAATCGGCTACCCGAGGGACGACTCGAACACGCGCGCGAAGGACGCCCAAGGCGACTTCCTCGGTGCGGTGTGGACATTCGACCAAAGCCAGTTGGATGCAGACAGCAACCTGGCCGTCCCCTGTGACGAGCTGGTCAAGTTCTCAGTATCAAGCACAGATCTGACCTACGGGTTCGGCATTTTCCGCGAAAACAGGTCGCTGGTTGCACAGATGCAGGTTGTCCCGGGGCACCCCAACGATCTGTCATGGATGTTCACCCAGGACGGCACGTATTACATCATGTCGACGGAATACTCCGGCCCACTTGGCTCCGATCTCGTAGCCGACACCCACATCGTCGTTAGCGGATGCCAGTAAAGGGGTCACGTCATGAGTAAGTTTTCAGAAGCACTCCTCAACGGTCACGAAGGCACCTTCACGCCGTCCGGATTAACCCCAATGCAGAAGTTGACGCTGAAATATGTCGTTTTCTCGCTTTTCTATTACGCATTTGCCGTCATCGAAGGCATGATCATGCGCATCAATCTCGTCGAGCCGATGGGTTGGGTTGACGAGAACCGCTATTTCGCCATGCTTACCGCACACCCGCTGGTCGGCATCTTCGGCGCTAGCTATCTGATGGTTTTTGGCGCGTTCACATTCTTGGTGCCCTTCTTGATGAAGAAGCCACTGTGGTCGTACAAGTTGGCTAACTGGACGCTGTGGCTGATCGTCGGTGGCGTATTCGTTTTCTGGTCAGACGGCTTCCTGACGCACTACGCGCCGCTATACACGCTGTACTGGCCGCTGCCGGCAGACTTCACACAGTTCAACCCGGTGTCCGGTGCCCTGTTCATTCTCGGCATTGCCATCGTCATGGTTGGCACAGCGTTGTACGTCTTGAACATCTTCAAGACCATTACCTACACGCCCAAGGGATGGGTCAAGAAACACAGCGCCGCCGCGATGTTGGGCGACGCGCTTGGCACCACGTCCATCAAGTTGTTCTTCCAGGGCAAGATTCTTCGCAAGCGCGAGTTCTTGACGCCGCTGCCTGTGGCGTCCATTGCCCGTGGGTCTGTGGACGTGTTGTTCAACGTCGGCATCATCTTGTTCACCGGCGTGCTGATCCTCGTATATATGGTAGCCAAAATCTTTGGCGTCAACCTGGCAAACACCGCCATCGACGCACTGCTCTATAAGAACTGGTACTGGTGGGGCCTTGACCTCATCGCGGACGGCCTCGTCCTGATCTTCGTCGCTGGCGCCTGGTACCTGCTGGCCCAGTTGATCACTGGCAAAGAAGTCTTCATGGCCAAGTGGGCTCGCGCCGCGCTCGGCCTTGAGCTGGTCGTCTCGTGGACGGTCTGGAGCCACCACCTGCTTTCCGATCAGGCACAGCCGGCGGCATTGAAAGTCGGCTCCGGTGAGATCGTCACAGCCTTTGAGCTAATCACCCAAGGGTTAGCCTTCTTCATCACGCTGGTGACGCTGTGGAAAGCCCGTCCGCTCAAGATGGACAACCCGCTGAAGTTCCTTATCGGCGGTCTGCTTGGCTTCGCGCTTGCCGTCCCGGCCGGCATCATGCAGGCGGACGCCGGGCTGAACCGCGTACTACACAACACCCAGTGGGTGGTCGGGCCGCATGTTCACGTGGCAGTGCTGGTTGGCTTGACGATGACCCTGTACTCGGCTGTCTACTTCTTATTCCCCATACTGACGAATGGCGCCACTCTGTGGAGCCAGAAGCTGGCCAACTGGCACTTCTGGCTGCACCTGATCGGCGGCATCGGTATGGGTGCATTCATGGGAATGGCTGGCCTGCAGGGCATGATGCGTCGTCAATACGAACAGCCTGCCTTCCAGTCATACATGATTCTGGCAGCGGTCAGCGGCGCGCTTTTGGCCGCCGGTTTCATCTGCTTCTTGGTCAATATTGTCATGACACTAGGAATCAAGGGTGCTCTGGGCCTATTTGCCCGGGCTACTGCTCCGTCGTCTGAGATTGTCCCGGGTAGCGATTTGGCCGTTGAGGCGGTCGAAGAACCTACTGCGCCGGGGGATCCGGAAGAGTCCGACGCGGTAACAGCAGCCGGGTAGAACGGGTGGATGCCGCCTCAGCCAACGACGTAGGCAACGTCGGCTGAGGCGGCATCTTCACATCTGACGGCAAATTGACATATGATATCGATGAATTCCTGGGAGAAAGTGAGAGGTGTCCTGGGGCCATGCCCATCACCCGTGCCACAGATATTGCGCTGCGCGTGCTGATCACGCTGACCAGGTCTAGCAAGCGTCAAACTATCGCCGAGATTGCTGAATCTATTGGCGTGCCCGAGCGCTACACCGGCAAGATGGTGCAGCGCTTGTCGGCCGAGGGCTGGCTTGACACCAGCCGCGGCAAAGGCGGCGGGGTGCGCGTCTCGAAAGCCGGGCGCGCCACTACCCCGCTCGACGTGATACATGCCCTTGGCGAGGGCTGGCCGAACATCGATTGCGACGAACCACCATGTCCGCTGCTGGTGCAGGGCTGTGACCTGCGCTCAATGCTCGCCAATGCCGAGGCCGCATTCATGGCGTCGATGGGAACCATAACGATGGCGCAACTGGGATCGGGCTAAGCCATCCGTGCACCGTCTCGCGGCCGAGGCTGGCATTCGGTTAAAGTGACGTTGTGAGTTCGAATGTAGCTGAGCATTTATCCACACTGATTCAGATCCGCACCACCGTGGCAGCCACGACGGCGAATTCACCCCGGGCATCCTGCAGGGTTACTACGCCGGGATAATGCCAAACGCACGGTGACCGACGGCCACGTCCTCGCCTGAGATTCCCGAAGCGGCTTGGGACGCCAGGAACACCACCACCGAAGCCACCTGAGCCGGAGTCACATCGGGGCTGGCGCCACACTTCGGTTCGGCGGTTGGGTTGTCTGTGACATGCCCGGGGTTGACGACATTGACGGTCAATCCCGTCCCTGCAGCCGCGTCCGCCAGGTTCTTCGAGATTGTCATAACGGCTCGGTTGCGCAGCGACGTGACAATACTGCCCGTAAACGTCGCACCTTGCCCGTCAATGAAGACAATTCGCCCCGGCCGGCTGATCACTGGCAGTGCCGCGTTGGCAACCCGCAGATAGCCGATGGATTTCGCATTCACCGCTTGTAGTACGGCGTCTGGATCATTGCCTTTTGTTGGGTCGAGAGTCTGGGCCGCAGGGGCCGCGCTAAGCACAACCACGTCTAACTTGCTGTAGCGGGTCACGACCTCACCGATGGCCGATGTAACCGACGCCGTGGAGCCTGTGTCCATGATGCAGGTGTCCACGGCATGTCGGTGAGCGTCGGCCGCTAGCTGGTTGGCGGCGTCATTTAGTCGCTGCTGGTCGCGCCCGGCGATGACCACCTGCGCGCCCTCTGACGCGAATTGGCGGGCTACCTCACGGCCGATGTAGCCACTGCCGCCGACAATCAGCACTGTCGCATCTTTCAATCCGAGGTCCATCGTCGCTCCTTATCTTGGAGATTCCGCTGATTGCCGGCGACTGGCTACTTGGCCAACAGGATCGGCTTGAAGAACGCGGCCAGTTCGTCATGTGCCGTCAAGGGCAGCACATGGGCCACATACTGGTCGGGACGGACCACCACGATGGCGCCATCGTCAGAGATCTGACGGGCGACGAAAATGTCGTCTGACGGATCGACGGTGAACACCTGCTCCCAGTCTTGCAGGCACATCGGGCCCATGATCGGCTTGAAGACGGGCGGCACTTTTGCCATCTCGACCTCGTCCCATGGCTGCCGGTAGATCACCTTGACGTCGAACCAGGCGTTGAGGTCGCCGTCCTTGGGCTGGCACGCCAGCGGCGAGTCCGGCGAGGTTTCCAACCATTTTGCGAGGTCGCTAGTTGGCGACTTCTTGCCAGCCGCGGCAGCGGAGTCGGCGAATACATAGATGCGCCACCGGCCGTCCGCCTCGTGAAGATGGCCAATATGCACAGGCTTGGCGTCGCATACACGCATCGCGTGGGCCGACTTGAAATGCTTCCCAATCGGGAAGCCCTTGGCCAGATCTTGGTGGGTGCTCTCACCGACCATTTCGGCAGCAGGATATTGGGTCTTCATGCCGGCGGGAAATTCCCAAGTGCCGACGTAGAAGGTTTCACGCTCGGCCGGATCGGTTAGTTCTTCCGGTTTCTTGGCCATGATGGTTGACCACGTCCGGTCGAAGGTCACCAGATCGACCGCGATGGTCTGACGCTCTTTCGAGTAGGTGTCGAGAATGCTTTCAGGGCTGCGCCCGTCGAGCACATAGCCCAGCTTCCAACCGAGGTTCCAGCCGTCCTGCATCGACACATTCATGCCCTGCCCGGCCTTCGCACTATGCGTGTGGCAGGCGTCACCGGCAATGAACACCCGCGGGGTGCGCTTGCCTGTCTCGTCTGCGGGGACGTTGTCGAACTTGTCGGTAACGCGATGCCCCACCTCGTAGAGGCTGAACCACGGCACCTCTTTCATCTGCAGCGAGTATGGGTGAAGCACCTCATTGCAGATTTCCTCCATGTGCGCCAGAGAGGTTTTGCGAATCTCGGTGGCGTTTTCGTCGGTGACCTCGCCCAGATCAACATAAAGACGAGTCAGAAAACCGCCCTCCCGAGGGATCCACAATATGTTGCCGGCAGTGTTGGATTGGATGGTGGCCTTGTTGCGGTAATCCGGGAAATCGGTGGTAATCAAAGCGTCGACCACGCCCCAGGCGTGCATCGATGTGGTGCCTTCAAGCTTGCGCCCAATGGCCGCGCGAACGCCGCTACGCGCACCGTCGGCGCCGAGCACATACTTGGCCTTGACGATCTTCTCGACGCCTTCTTGCGGGTAGGCCGAACGCCTGATGGTGACCGTCACCGGGTATTCCTGGGCATCGTCGATTGTTAAGTCAACGAATTCCCATCCGTAGTCCGGCTTGAGCCGGGCCGGTGACTTGGCCATGTAGTCGATGAAGTAATCGGCCACACGAGCCTGGTTGACCAGGATGTGCGGAAATTCGCTAATACCCGTGGGATCGTCAGCTGTTCTGGATGCGCGGAAGATCCGCGACGGGTCTTTCGGGTCGGGACGCCAAAAAGACGTTTGATTGTTGGTGTATGCCTCTGCGATTATCTCGTCGGCGAAACCAAAGGCTGCAAAACTTTCGACGGAACGGGCGTTGACGCCGTCGGCGTGACCCAACTCGAGGCGTCCGGAACGGCGCTCGATGATACGGGTATCAATTGACGGGAATTGTGACAACTGGGCCGCGGTGATGATGCCGGCCGGACCCGTGCCGATGATAAGAACATCGACATTGTCGGGAAAGGCGTCCGAACACCGCAACCCAACGCCGGCTGCGGGACGCACCCGTGGGTCGGCTGAAACGTAACCCTGATCGTGAAACTGCATCGTTGCTACTCCCTCGATTGATGCGCGATTCGACACCGCGCAGACCTGGTGATCCTGAGAGTATATTTCCATGGCTCGTTATCTGATTTCGGATGATACTGGTTTTCGCAGTGAGCTAATTGATTCACAGATAACTCCCAAGTTTGACCAACTTCCGGGCGTCGTGGGGACCCGTTCGTACCGTCATTCGCCCTACCCAGTGGCAATTTCCAAGACGGACGGCACGCACCAACGCTAAACGCAGTGGTATGCATTGCTACCCGATTTGCCAGCCGTCGTCGGCGCTTGAATTCCACTCTGGGCCTGCCACAGCGCTGTAAGCTGATGCTTTCATTGGGAGGCCGATATGCTTGATTCCAGAACGCGATGGTTCGGCGTCGCCGACCTGCCGCAAGTCAGTCGGAGCCTCACTGTTTGCGGTTGGGTGGCATTCGGCCTTTTTTGCGTCACGAGCGGGTTAGCGGTCGCAGGCGTCGGCCCACACTTTTTGGGCGGGTTTACGTCGTGGCTTCAAGCCGTGCAATCACCGTGGTTGACGGCAGCAATGAAGACCATCACAACAATCGGGGAATGGTATTCGATCGGCGTCGTCTGCTTGGTGCTGCTGGTTATCCCACGCACGCGGCTGCGCTATGGGGTGCCACTTGTGGCGGTAACCGTCATCGCCGGTGGCCTAAACGCCGTGCTAAAGGCCATATTTCGGGAGCCTCGACCGGACGAGCATCGGTTGATCGTCGCGTCAGGTTTCAGTTTTCCAAGTGGGCACGCGATGATCAGCAGCGCTTTTGTCGCGATGGCTGTGTTTTTGGTGCTGGTCTATTGGCGGTCGCGGCCGACTAATATCATCGTTTCGGTGCTATTGATCGTGATGACCGGACTGATCGGCACCAGCCGCGTGTATCTGGGCGTTCACTGGCCCCTGGATATCGTGGGCGGGTATCTGGCTGGCTTCGCCGTCGTCGTCCTGACGGTGTGGCTGTGGTCTAGGTTGGTTTTGCGGAAGTGACGGGCTGACCAGACGCCGCTCGTGCCACCCGTTGCCAAGCTTCGCGAAAAGCCGGTGACGCCTGGCGGGCGCGGTTAGCCGGGCTGGTTGATGGCAGGTAGAGCGCTGGCCGTCCCGCTTCGGTGGCACACAGATCGTTGAACAGGTTGGTGGCAGTTCGACCGTTGGTGAAAATGGCGCTGATTTTGGTGGTCGCCAACATGGGCGCGAACCGGTTTGGCACCGGATCGCTGATGCTGGCGTCCGAGGCGCCTGTAATAGTGCATGCGTGCAGGACATCCCAGCAGGCGATATGGTGTTGCAGCAGAAATTCGCGGCGAGCATCGGAGGTCGACGCAGGTGGTGCCACGCCTATTACTTCAGCCAACACGCGCCAGAAGACGTTTTGTGGGTGCCCATAGTAGAACCCGAAGCTGCGCGACGCCGGCGATGGGAACGTCCCCAGCACCAACACCCGGCATTCGCCGTCGACCACCGGTGGCCACGGGTGTGTCAGGTGGGCAGCTTGAGGGCTCACAGCGGATGGCACATGTCAAGGCTAATGCAGGCTGGTTCATGGATTTGGCAGGTCAGTGCCAGCGCCTTCGGGGGCGCCTCGTCACGGCAACCCGGCCTTGTCGAACTCGGCCAGCGGATCGAGCTTCTCGTACTTCTTCATCAGGCCGAACCAGCGGCAAAACCTTGTCGACCAAAGCACTCATGTACTTATTCGTCCACGGAAAACACAACTACGCAGAAATGACCACCCGACCGCGATTCCAGCCGAAACCGGCGCAACAGATCGGGCCGCTATCGACGCTGTCATGTAGACATCTGGGAGCTACTTCCGAAGCAGGTCACATACACTAGCGACATGACTTCAAACCGAGATCGGAAGCGAGCAATGAATCGCCACATACCAACAAACGTAGAGCGCAAGATCGCCTCACCCAGCACTGCGGAAACGACCTCCGTACGCCAGGAATCACCCTATGTCAACAGTCCTGGAAAGCATCTACCTGCCCGACACAAGGCATCATTTTGGGTCGCAATTGCCGGAGTTATTGTGGCTCTTGCCGGTGTTGTCGTTGCAATCGTGGCGATCCGCGTGAATGAGACGCAGTTTCAAGAGAGCGGCGCGAATCCGGTGGTCGCACAAATGTGGTCAAGTCAAGATATTCAAATCCAGGTTGGATCAATGCCGAGTCTGAGTCCCACAACCGTCCTATTTGTGCTTATTGTCAATAATGGCAGATCGCCCGTTGAAATCGCTGACGTGAATCCCCGAATGCCTGATTACGTTTTCGCCACAGACTCTGGCTGCAACAATAAGCCTTTTACGGTACAACCAAACAGTAGTGGAACCGTCGTCATTGAGTTGCCAGGCAATACCTTTGGAACCGTCGCAATCACAGAAGCCAACGGCACCGAAGTCACAGCAACGTATTCGGGAAAATACCCAGAAAACGCGGGGAAGAACTTCCAAAGCGCGTTCGCTGACATAAAGGAACAATGCTTCCATTCATGAGCAGCAAATCGAAATGGCCGGGTTGTCGCTGTCACAAGCGTCATTTCGCGGGCGGCATGATACTGGATTAGTGCACCCGCCGCGCGTAGGCTCGCAACGATTTGCGGAATGGAGCGGCGTGAATAAACCTCGTAAAGTGTTCGCTAGAAGTGCGCGATACGGTGTGACAACCACAGGCGCATAGCCATTGGCAGTGTCACCTGCGCGAATGGGTCTGGCGGTCCTCCAGACAAGGGGCGGGCACCTGAACCGACACTTGGAGTCCCAAGGTTAGTTCCCAGCCTAGGAGAGTGTCCCCGCATCGGTGGGCACTTCGACGTCCTCGAGGGTTCCCCAGCCTAGGTTGGAAAGATCGAAATCCCATTCATTGTCGTAGTCGTAATAGCCATCGATCGAGACATAGACATTACCGTCTCTGTTCGTGTCCCTGGCTATGGCTTCGGCAGCCAGCATCAAGTAGGCGTCTCGCATATCGATGTCCGGATAGAAGCAGCCGTAAAGGCCGTTTTCGCTAACCGTGATTCTGAGAAGTTCAGTCTCATTCACATTTCGGGCAACGAAATCGCCGTAGCGCAGACGGACGCGCCCCACGTAGCTGCCATCAATACTGGCGTCATAGGCTTCGCCGCAAGCTGGACAAGTCATTGAAAACACAACATCAACCATCCTCCCCTCCTTCCGAATGAGTAAGCCATATATTACGAGATTTGTCGTCCTCTTCGTCAGTCGCAGTGTGCTCCATGTCGGACATCTCTCGCTTCAGTTCAGCGACCAATTGGTCTTCCGTGGGCAGAATCAACTCGTACCTGGACGCCATGATCGTTTCGTTGTCTTCCGGCAGCGAGTAGCGAACCACCGCATCGTTCTTGTCCGCGCACAGCAGAACACCAATAGTGGGGCTCTCATCCGGCAGTTTCTCCACACGGTCGAAGTAGTTGACATACATCTGAAGTTGGCCGAGGCCCTGGTGAGTCAACTTGCCGCGCTTCAACTCAATGAGGACGAAACAACGCAGTAACCGGTTGTAGAGCACCAGGTCGATGAAGAACTCGTCGTCCTCCAGCAGGATGCGCCGCTGTCGGGCGACGAACGAGAACCCGGTGCCGAGCTCAAGCAAGAACTCTTGCAGATGGGTTATGAGCGCGCCTTCCAGATCGTGTTCGTAGTAGGCCGCCTGCGGTTTGAGGCCGAGGAACTCCAGCGTCATGGGGTCTTTGATGATCTCCCCAGGACGGGCAGGTAGCCGCTGCCGCCGGGCCACCGCCATCACCGACTGCTTGTCGCTTGAAAGAAGCAGGCGTTCATACAAGCTGGCATTGATCTGACGTTCGGTCTCACGCCCAGTCCAGCCGCCGCGCACAGACTCCAACTCGTAGAACTCGCGCTTGTCCGGGTCAGCGATCCGAATGAGCAGTCGATACTGCGCCCAGTTCAATTGCGAACGCAGTGCGTTCGCAATTGGATAAGTGCGGTAGAACTGCCTGGCAATTTCAAGCTGGCGCACAGAAAACCCAGATCCGAACTCGGGCTCAATCCGACCCGCGAGCTCCCGGATCAAGTATGCCCCGTACTCAGCTCTAGATTGCCCACCCTGATCTTCTTCAAAAATACGTTGGCCGATGTTCCAGTAGGTGGCAACCCTGTGGAAGTCGACGCTTCGCTCGGCTGCTGACCGTCCAGCCAGGATGATTGAGCGAACATCTTTGACCAACACCTCAAACCGATCATCGGGCTTTTCGAGTTCAGTCATACGAACTTCCTTTCCGTCTTTGGAACAATTGCGAACGCCGCGCGTTCGCAAACCCCCACGCACTCAACGCTAGCTGGCGCCTCCGACAAAACTGGCCATGCTGATGTCGGCTCCAACAGCGTCAATATCGTTCTTGCTCTCCAGTAGGCTCTTGGCTATGAGTGAAGTTGACGCGCAACTGCTGGGCAATGCCACGCTTCTGTCGCTGGGCGAGCAGATGGAAGCGATAGGTCAAACGCAACTCGGAGCCTGCACCGCCAGAATCGTCGGTCTGCTTACTGGGCAGATCACAGACATCAACATCCTCGATCACCTGCTTGACGATCTGCTGAACGCCGCGCACACGGCGGACGGAGCTGAAGTGTTTCGTCAGGTCTGTCGGTTCCTGTACCCGAAGCACCCCAGGCTCGTCGCCGAGTATGTCTACGCCTATCGAGACGTTTGGGGCGACGACGAAATTGATCAGGATGAGTCATGCTGATCGCTGCACTTGGTGACGTCCACGGCCACTGGGGTGAGGCTGCCGCACTCGTAGAGGCCGCGTGCGCGACGGGTGGCGTCACACCCGCTGCCCTGACAGCGACTCTGCAAGTCGGCGATGCCGAGGCACTGCGCAGCGAGGCGGAGATCGACCAGGTGCCAGGGCCGTCCAAGTACCGCAAGCTGGGCGACTTCGTCGATGTCATCAGTGGGCGTGTCGTCATGCCTGCGCCGCTGTACTTCATCGCCGGCAACCACGAACCATTCGCCGCTCTGGACGCAGACGGCGGCTTGATCGAAGGCCGCGGCCAGTGGGGGCCAAACGTCACCTACCTCGGACGAGCCGGCCTGACAACGATCGGCGGACTGCGTGTCGGGTTCCTTTCCGGCATCTGGGGCGAAAGCACCTACCAACACACCTGGGACACCCGACCCAAGCCTCGCCAAGGCAAGGCCGCTGGGCATTACCTACCAGGCGAACTTGCCGCCGCCCGCCAAGCCATGGGCGGCGGTGTGGACGTCCTGCTAACGCACGACTGGCCCACCGGCGTCACGTGCGACAGCATCCCCGACCCGCGAGGCGACGACAATGTTCGGGCACTCATTGACGACTTCCAGCCGATACTCTCAATTCACGGTCACATGCATCACCCCGCATCAGCAACGTTTGGAAACACCGCCGTCGAATGCCTAGCAAAAGTCGGCTACCGCCACGGCAACCCGATGGCCGCCGTCGGCCTCTGGGACATCGACACGGATGCGCAAACAGCGACCCGTCTTGCCTGACTTAAGTGGTTGCTGTCAGACTCGGGCTCTTTTGTCAGTGGCGGCGGCGAGAATTGAAGCCACGAAGCTGACGACCTGCGAAAGGGGCCAATAATGGGAACACACAACTTGCCTGAATGGCTTGATGAATTGCTCCCGGAGATGAAACAGCCTGTTGAGATTTTCCTCGACGGCAGCATGCTGGCAGCACGATATCCGGACGGATCTGTGGATATGCTCTCCGAAAACATCGAGGAAGCGTACGACAAGATACGTGGCGATGACATAGATATGGTGTTTTCGGACGATGTATACGACAAGTTCGCTTGCCGCGATGAAGACGGCGAAACGATGTCCCGAATGATGACGGTGCCCAGTAGCGACGGCTACACCCAGAGACTGCTGATGTCAAGGACGGACCAGGACCGGCTGGACAGCCTTGAACGGCATTGGGATGACGCGCAGGCGGCATACCGAGAATGGAAAGACGATCCGGACGACTTGTTCAAGTCATACATGATGGTCGATACCCATCCGGCGTTTTGGACGCGGGCGTTCCAATTCTCGTCGGCAGACCATTCCTGGAAGGAGACCTTGCTGTGGTCGTGGGAAACCAGCGGCTACTGCCAGGAATTGTGGTCACACCCTTGGCGTGATGAAGCCGGCCGTCTGTATTGGGCAATTGAGGGCGGGTCGCATGTCGCTGATTCCACCTCGGAATGGCGCGATGAGTATTACAACAAGGTCCAGGTAATTGGGATATTCCAAGAGCATTACCATGACGTGCGGTTGGATGCTTTTGGCGACACATATGAGGCGGCGATCGTGAGCTTCGCGCTCAATGTTGACAAGTACTTCAACCCCGACGGCACTGAACGAGAAGATACCGACTACGAAGAAACTCCCCTTGAGAAGATCATTAGCGAGCGCATGGATGAAATGGAGCGCGTCACGGGAAAGTCATGGCGCAAATGGCACGACTCTCTTCCCGTCGTCAAGTTCGCCGAGTACGGAGAATGGACGAGAAGTCAACGTTGAGGTCATCACGCCGACCAGCCGCTTGTCGTATGTACGGTCCGAATTGCACTGGTACCAGCACCGTGACCTGAGCAAACACAGCAGCCGGTTGATGCCTCGTCGGGCTGACAAGATTTGAATAATAACTCTGTGACTAGGTCATTTAGGCGGTTTGCCAAACTTTAGGGCCACATCGGTGGCCACATCTACTGGTCGTGTAGGTGGTTGAGGAGGTCGCCCACGGGCATACCCAGGGCGCGTGCGATGGCGAACCAGGTGCGGGTTGTCCCTTCGCTGTCGTAGCCATAGAGGACGCCATCCAGGGTTGATTTGGGGACGCCTGACAGCGCGGACAGTTGGCGGACGGTGAGCCCAAGCTCCCGTCGTCGCACGTGGGCGGCAAGGCGCACTGCGGCGTAGTTCGGCACAACACCCGGAATGGGGGTCTGTCCGCTCTTAGCCATCATTCCATTGGACAGAAGACTGGGCCGATGCGCGGCTTGACACCACGACCCCGTATGATTTGTCTCGGGTATCCGAGACGCCAGTTTGACCGCTCTACGGCCAGTCGGCTAGGGCCCGGACCGTAGAAGGAGAAAACATGTTCCGCAAGTCCCTTGTCCTCATGGTCGCCGCCGCGATCACCTTCGCTCTGTCAGCTTGCGCCGCGCCGTCTGGTTCGTTGGGCAATCCTCCGGGGTCGTCAGGGAATGCTCAGCCAGCTGCGACAGCTGCGACCACATCGTCGGAAGCCCCGAGCCAAGGTGCTAGTCAAGCTGATTGCCGGGTATCTGCCAACGACTACCAGAAGGCTGTTGATAGCCTTCCTGCGGTGCCGGGCGTTGATGGGCTTATTGACATCTCGGCCTGTCTCAATCAGGGCGGTCACATACGGATGCAACCTGGATGTTCCGCCTATCCTTGCGACGGTGTGGTTGCGTTCAGCATGGATCAGCTCACGATTGGCGACTGGCAGCCTGGCATTTACAAAGCAGCTATCTTCGGTTACACCTACCCGGACACTACGAAGTTCATTGGCTTGTGTGATGCCGGTTCTGAAATACTCTCGGCCTCCTCGGGCGACGACTCTGCCGGAGCTCTGGTGGTGAAATGCGACCCGCCAATCACGGGTTGCCCAACGAAAGACGACATGAGCGGCGCCTGTGATTACCGTGCGGTGCTGTTTGGTGACACGCTGCCGAAATGAACGGGAACAACCATTATGTCGCCACAATCTGACGCCTCGTGGCCGCCTCAGCGACCGCCGTATCAACCTCTGCCATCTGGCCGGGAGCAGTTGCCTGCCCCGGTTGATGCCGAAAATAGCGCGGAAATGCCGGTCTTGGAACGGTTCAGTCACTTTGACCCCGGGCACGTTATCAACGTGGTTCAGATTGTGCTTGTCGTTTTGGCGGTGGGTTTTCTGTTCAGTGTTTGGTGGGTCGGCTTGGGGCTTATCGTTCTTGTTGTCGTCCTTCGGTTCGCGTTGAAGCGCTACCGGGATGAGACCATCTGGGCAACGATCAAGTGGTTATTCTCCCAGCCCGAGACTGCTGTTAATCGGTGGCACATCTCGCTGCGCGGACGCGCTAGCCGTCTGGGCGACAGTCGGGCGTTGTGGATACCGTATAGCTTGCTCCTTGGCTTCGTCGTTAGCTTTGTTGTGATCGGCATCACCAACCCGCTCGGTGGTCAGGAGAAGAGCCTTGGTCGGGCAATCTATCTCGCGCACACGTCACTGCTGATCGTTGGAACGAGTTTTGTTTGGCCGGGCGCTTGCCTCGTGCTAGCAGCGTTCCAAAAGCCCACTGGCCTGGGCTATGGGCGGCGTTACCTGTGGTGGCTTGGTTCGGCCGGCTGGGGATGGTTCAAGGTCACGGGCGGGCTTCTGCGTCGTTTCGCGGCGACATTCGTAATTAGCTGTGTGGCGCTGCTGATTATGGTTGTGCCGTTCATAGCCATCATGGGGATGCTGTTCGTCAATCCTGTCGGGTTCGCCTGGGCTAATCAGTTCGGTAGTGGGTGGGTTGCTGGCGGCGTAGATTTCCTCATTCCATTCGTTCTGATACTGACGCTGCTAATCGTAATTGCGATGGTTTTGTTCGCGGCCACCTCGGCATCGGGCGCACTAGTTGTCGCCCCGCTGGGGGCTATTTACCTTCTTGTCGGGTCTTTCACTCACGAGAAAGGCGCTTGGGAAGGCTGGAGCTGGCTATGGCACGTCATGACTTTGCCTGACCAAGCCATCCAGAACGCGATACCAGGTCTTTACATGGGAGACCAAAACAGCACCATTCCTCTTCCATTCGGCACAGTCTCGGTCATCTTGGTGACGCTCGTTTTCATCGTTCCAGCCTTGTTGTTTGAGTCTTGGCCTTCCGACGACGGATCAACCCGCGCTGCCCGACGGCAGAAGCGGCAGGCTCGGTAGTTCCGTGTTCTGATGCCCCCTGTGGCGTCGCCATGATCATCCAATCGTTCGTTCCGGCCCTTGCCGATATTCAGTGGCAACAGCGGCAATCGCCGCGTTACTGATGGTCGGGCGTGGCCTGACCGATGGAGGTTCTGTTATGAGGATCAAGGTTCTAGGTGAGATGTTGGCGGGCGAGCTTTCGTTCGCGTCAGCGTTCGGTGTGAAGAAGGACGAGATGCGTCCGAAGACTGACGGCGCGGGTTCTCCGAAGTTGTCAGCGGATGGCCACCCGATTTTCGGCGTGCCAGGTCTGGATTGCCAGGCCAATGGTCGGCGTGAAAACAATGTGACGGTCGGTGTGCTGACGCCTGCCGATGTTCCTGCTGGTCGTCCTGTGGCGTTGTCTGGGGCTGTGTGGCTGACGCATTACACGACTGAGGCTGGCCGTATGGGCCTTTCTATCGTGGCTGAGCGCCTCGTGGATGCTGCGTCGGTTCGTCCGGTCAGCGTTGATGATCTGGCCCGCCAGCTTGCCTCTCAAAAGGCTAGCTGAGTCGTCGGGGGTGGCTGCTGATGGCTGAGTTGCTCTGCGTGTCTGTGCGCGACTTTGCGGATGATCTGGCTGTTGGGCCTCGGTGGGGTTGGGTCGCTATGACGTTAGTCCTGGTGGCCCAGCTCGCCCTCCCTTTAGCTGCGGTGGTGTGTTATGTCTGCGAGCGTTGAGAAGAAGACAATCAAGGTGTTCTCCGGTTGGGAGGCTTTGATGACTACTTACCCGGATGCGGCCGGTTTCCGGTGGGTGTGCGGGTTCTGCGGGAAGGAGTTGCCGTGTCATCCGGTCGGGCAGATGGCTCATCTGGATAACCGCTGCGGCGATGTGCGCACTGAGCCGAAAGCTCGTTCTCGGCGGTGTCGTTGATGATGGGTCGGTTCTTCTATGGCACGGCGAAGTTCCGTCGTCCGCCTGATCCGGCTGAGGATGCCGCGAAGTTGCGGGTGGCGTTGCGTTCGTATGACGGGCCTGGCTCGTTGTCGCCGTCTGATCCTGGCTATGCCGATGTTCTGCGCCGTTCCCGTGAGCGTGACGAGCATCGTCGCGGCGAGAGGCCGTTGCCGTTTGTTGTGTCTGCTCCTGCCGAAAGCGCCACATGGTCGGCTCGCCGTGACTATTGGGAGGCGCGTGGTGTCTGAGGACTTGAATGCCGAGTTCGCGGGCTTCGTAGCCGGGGTTTCTGGCCCTCCGTGCGCTTCGACCTTCGCGGCGTCCCGACCGCGCGAGGATTTGAACGCCGAATTCGCAGAGTTCGTGATAGCCCAACGCAAAACGGCGGTTGCCGCGCCTGTGGGGGTTTGGGGGGCGCAGGCGACAAAAAGTCGCCCCCCGGTTGGGTCGGGTGGCGGAAAGGGGGTAGGGCTTAGTATTACCCCTACCCCTGTGTCTTGTGTCTGAATGGATACAAGTGTCTATTGACTAGGGTTTATGTCGATTGTTTTGGACACAGATGGCCTTTGCTCTGTGTCTGCGGGTTTGTGTCTGCGGGACGAATTTCGGAATTCGTTAGTATGACGCGGTCCGAAATCGCGGACGACGACAATTACAGGAGATTTTGACTATGAGTGAAGAGAAGAAAGGAACGCCCTTAGCGCGGTCGCGCAGTTGGATGCTGACATTGGGCCAGGACTACTACGACCAGGAAACAGTGGAGCGCGAGTTAGCGAATTACACCTATGCGGGCCAGTTGGAGAAAGGGGACAAGACCAACGATGTCACGCAGAAGCAGTTCGTTCATTGGCAGATTTACATTGAGAACCCGAACCCGATCAAGTTTGACACTTTGCGCAACAAGTTCCCGAAAGGGCACTACGAAACCCGGTGGGGCACGAAACAGCAGGCATTGATTATGTGACCAAGGCTGACACGGCCATGGGCGTGCAGATCGGCAACGGCGTGATTGACACGACGACCTATGACACACAGAAAATGTCGGTGGCCGAGGAGTTGCACGACCGGATCATGGCCGGGGAGAGCGCCGCCCAAGTGCTGTTGTCCGACCCCCGCGCGTTGCGGAACTATCGGGCATTACAGGAGCTAGAGAAGGCACGGGACAACGCGATTTACAAGACGAAAGAGCGCCACGTCACCGGCCATTACATTTATGGCGATACGCTAGCCGGAAAGACCACTTATGTGTGGGAGAAGACCAAAGGCGACCTATTCATCATTGACGAGTTCGGGGATTTCCCGTTCAGCGGGTATGCCGGAGAACGAAACATTTTGTTGGATGACTATTACAGCGACTTTCCGTTCCAATACATGTTGCGGCTCATGAACAAGCTTCCGATGAAGTTGAACGGGAAGGGCGAGTGGCATTACGCCGCGTTTGACGACGTGTGGATCACGAGCAACTGGGAGTTGGAACGCCAGTATGACCACCTACGAGACCACGAACCGCGCGTGTGGAAGTCGTGGCGTCGCCGAATTGCGACATGCGAGAGGATGGCCGATGATGGCTCGTTCATTCTTGAGCCAAACCCCGATTGGATGTCACTTCCGCCCAAGGAGGCCGAGCTATGTCCCGCGCAGTGACCGACGAAATGCGCGCGTTGCCCGAGTTGGCGGCTCTGAGCCTGTTGGATTGGGCGCTGCTGGAAAACCGGGTCGTTGATCGGTGCTTGGCAATTGCTGCCTCCGCTGGTTCGCTGGATGAGGTTCGTGACCGTGCCAGCGCCTACGCCTACGAAGAAGCGCTGCGCATGAGCAACGCTGCCGACAAGCGCCATTCTCGCCGCTGATGCCCGTTTCTGGCCCTGTCGTGGGTGTCTGTGGGGCGGGCGACAAAGAACGGCAGGCCAAGGTTTGCGTGGTGCGCGGGCTCGGCGAAGGCCGGGCTCGTATCTTGACCCGACGGCGGCGCGGCGACCGTAGGAAGACGTGCAAGCCGGGCAGGGGCAAAGGCGGCGATAGCGCCCGGCCAAAGACGGCGGCTAGCGCCCGTGCGCTGCGCTGACCAGGCCGCCACGACCTTATTGCCCGCCCACGCCGCTATGCGGCGCAGTGGCCGATTACGCCCGGTAGAGCTTTTCGTTGTCGGGTGGTGGCTCGCTGATGTCGGCTTGTAGGGCCTCCGCTTCGGCGAGGGTGATTGTCGTGCCGTCAATGATGACCGGCTCTCCGTGCCTGTCGGTGACTGGCTTGGTGTAGTAGTCCGCGCTCCTGCCGAGGATGGTTTGGCCGATTGTCGCCACGGCTTTCTGAACTTGCGGGTCGTCGCTCCAGTCGCCGCTCGGCTCGTCGTCCCAATGGTTGTAGGTGTCTAGCTGATTGCGGTGGCTTCTGTCCCAGCCGCACAGTTTGGTGATGGCTTCCTCGTAGCCGAAGCCCGCGCGTTGAAGGATCGTTACGGCGATGTGCCGGTTGGCGTAGAGCCTCGGCCACCATTGCTTGCCGTCCCACGGGTCTGGCTTGCGCCACAGCCGTGACTGGCCGACCTGCTCCTGAGACAGCAGGAAGTTCCAGTCGTTGTTGTGCTCGGTTTGGCGGATCGGTTTGCCGTTGATGGTCGTCAGCAGCAGCCGACGCCCGTCTAGTGTGTCGCGCCTGCCCTCTTGGTAGGCGTGTTCCTGGATCGCCACCTGACGGGCCAGCACCTCTAGCAGCGGGCCTGACAACGGAAGGGTGCGCTGTCCCGCCACGGTCTTAGTCTCCGGGCGGATGTAGATGCCGCACTGTCCGCCTTCTGATTGCGGATGGTGCTTTTGTAGCTGCTGGTGAATGCTCAGCGTCTGCTCGTCAATGCTCACCTTGTCCAAGGTGATGCCCCGCGCTTCGGCTGGTCTGATGCCGTAGAAGCTCAGCAGATACAGGGCCAGCCTCGTGTGCGCCCACTCCCAGCGTTTCTGGTTGGCTGGGGTCTGGTTCTTTTCCCACTCGCGGAACGCCCCCCAGAACGCGCCCAGCAGGTGGTAGTAGATCATCTGCGGGTAGTAGTCAATCCGCTCGGCGATCTTCTCCTTCTCGCCCCGTTCGTGCTTGACGCGCTGGGCCTGCTTGGTCCTGCGCCTGGTGGTGTTCTTGTCTAGTTGTTTCGGCCAAGGGTTACGCGGGATCTTTCCCGCCTCGGCGGCTGCGGCTAGCGCGGCGTTCAACCGGATTTCCACCGCCTTGCGCCTGCTCGGCCCAAGGATCGCCCGACGAGCGCCCTTGCCCGTGGGCACATTCCCCATCTTGTCGCGGAAGGCCATGATGTCATCCGACGTGATCGCTGTGAGCTTCTGGCCGGTCAGCCCGTAGGCCGGGTCTAGCATTTTCTCAATGACGTGACGGTAGGTGTCCGCCGTCGTCGGCGCGACCGCCCCGTCCCCCGTCGTGATGAGCCGGTGGTATTCCCACAGCCACTTGTCAATCGTCAAAGACTTGTTGCGCTGAACGATCTCGCCGTTCCTCGCCTTGGCGATCACTTCTAGAAGGGCCATCGCCGCCTCGTCGGCACTCTGACCGTTCGCCCGAAATCGTCGGCCATTCACCCGACGCCCAGCCTGCCATTCACCCGACGCCAACTGGTAGGCGCGAGGCAGCACACCCTTGTAAGGGACGCCCTTTCGCGCGCCCGGTCGCCTGCGCTCGCTCTCGTCTGCGAATGCCATAGAACCAGTCTATACGAAAGTGGCCACATCAGTGGCCACAAATCAGCCGCCTGGCAAGGCTGTCAGCTAAGCCGCCATTTCCAAAATACCTTGTCAAAGGAATTTTCGGCGTTAGCCTCATCCCAATCGTCGGGCTGACAAGATTTGAACTTGCGACCCCTTGACCCCCAGTCAAGTGCGCTACCAAGCTGCGCCACAGCCCGAAGTGCGAGGATCGAACGACCACCGAGCTTACTCGAGTGGGAGTATGATCCGAACACGAGAGGTTGTCGAAGACGAACCCGTGAGGGTTCGGCGCCGACGGCCTTTGGATTCCTGGAGGGAATCCGTGGGCTGTGTGCCTGACACAGCCCGATGACCACAGGCCTTGACCCGTGACCAACCAGGCAAGCTTACTACAGCTCACCAACCGAAAGCATCCCGGCAACTCCCCCGCCTGATACCATTGGCCGGTGCGAATTGGTGTGCTTTCTGACGTGCATGGGAACATGACGGCCTTGCGCGCCGTCCTTGCTGATGCCGCCGCCAACAGCGTCACCGAATACTGGCTGCTTGGCGACACGATCATGCCCGGCCCCGGCACCACCGACCTGCTCGACCTCCTCGCAAACACCAACGTCACTCACTTCGTCCGCGGCAACTGGGAGGACTGCCTGACCGGCGCCGTCGCCGGCGACATTGACCTTAACCGCCCCACCGAGGTTTACCTGGGGCGCCTGGCCGCCTTCACCTACGAGCACATCGGGGACGCGGGCCTCACCACCGTCGCCAACTGGCCGCTCACCGCGACCGCGCAAATCGGCCCACTCAAAACCCTCATTTGCCACAACCTGCCGAACATGAACTGGGGCACCCGCCTGATGCGTATGTCGCCGCAAGAAAACTTCGACGCCATCTTTGACGGCCAAGACGTCGACCTGGCCGTTATCGGCCACACCCACTCCCCCTTCCTGCGCTACGGCACGCACGGCCAGATGATCATCAACCCCGGCTCCGTCGGCCAATCCGCCCACTACGACGCCGGCCCGGCCGGCGATCTGCGGGCCCGCTACGCCATCTTGGACATCGACGACCTGGGCACCGCGTCCATAATCTTCCGCCGTGTCGACTACGACCGTGACGCCGAAATCGCCCTGGCCGAAGCCGTCGATCTTCCCTACCTCGACCTCTACAAAGAGTCGCTGACGACCGGCGTCACCCACCAACACGACCACGATCTATTGGGCGAACTCAACCACCGCCTCGGCTACACCGACGAAGTTGCCTCCTTCCTGGGACGTCTGTGACCCTTCCCACAAACCCGCCAGCAAAAGCCAACCAGACCACCATTGGCATTCTGGCAGCTATCGGCGCGGAGGTGCTCTACGGCTGCTCCTTCGTCTTCACCAAGGACGTCACCGACACCATCGACCCGTTCACTCTGCTGGGCTGGCGGTTCGCCACGGCCCTGGCGGCGATGCTCGTCCTGATGGCAGTCCGCGTCATCAAAGTCCGGGTCACTAGGGCAACCATCAAGCCACTGCTACTGCTGGCCGTCTTCCAACCGCTGCTCTACTACTTGGGCGAAACTTATGGCATCAAACGCACCACAGCCTCAGAGTCCAGCCTGATCATCTCAGCCATTCCCGTGGCCATCGTGGTGACAGCCGCCCTGCTGCTGCGCCGGCGTCCGCTTCGCCAGCAGGTCATCGGCATCAGCGTCACCCTGGTGGGCGTCATCGGCACCGTTGTCGCCGCCGGATTAACGGCCAGCTTCGACCCAATCGGTTATCTCTTGCTGCTGACCGCGGTCGCCTCCTATGCCTTTTACGCAGCCTATGCCGACCGCCACGCTCAGGCGGCCGCCGATATCGACAAGACCTTCGTCATGGTCGCAGCCGGGGCACTGGTCTTCGGCACCGTCACCGTGGCCCAGCACGCTGCCAGCCACACGCTGCCTGAACTGGTGCGCCTGCCGATCACCCACCCGAGCTTCGCCATCGCTGTCGCCTACCTGGCACTCGGCTCGACGATTGCCGCATTCTTCCTTCAGAACCTCTCCATCGGCCGTATCGGCTCCACCAGGTATTCGACGTTTATCGGCGTGACGACGTTGACCGCCTTGGCGACGGGCGCGATCTTCCTGCACGAGCGCCTGTCAATCGGCCAGCTGGCTGCTGGTCTCGTGATTCTGGCCGGGGTTTACATCGCCAACCGGCGCTCAGAGTCCGTCCGCCGTTCCAAAGACGACAACCAAGATACCGCCGAAATTTCGTAACAATGTAACTATTGACAAAAGGTTACCGGTGGGTAACCTTAACGTCATAAGGCCAAGTGCCCCGAAAACTTGTGCCGCTGCGCCCCCCAATAGCGGCGGTCGTTGAAACCACGACCGCCGCTGCTGTGGCGACAATCAATTACTCAGCGTCCTTTGCCGGCTGACCGCTTGGCTCTGGCTCGCACCTCGACATGGACGGGGCTGCCTGCGAAACCGAACTCCTCGCGCAGACGACGCTCAACAAACCTGACGTACTGCGGATCCATCTGCCCGGACGTGAACAGTACGAACGTCGGCGGGCAGGCGTGGGCCTGCGTCGCAAACAGAATGCGCGGCTGTTTGCCCGAGCGCACAGGGTGCGGGTGGGCGGCGACAATCCGCGAGATGAACGCGTTCAACTGGCCCGTCGTCACCCGCGTCTGCCAGCCGGCCAGCGCAATTTCGATGGCCTTACCGATGCGCTCGACACCCCGCCCCGTCAACGCCGAAATGTTGACTGTTGGCGCCCAGGCCCAGGCGTTCAAATCTTGCTCAATCTCGCGGTCCAGGTAACGGCGGCGCTCGTCATCCGTCAGGTCCCACTTGTTGAACGCTAGCACCAGGCCACGGCCAGCCTCCTCGACGTGGTCGAGCACCTTCACGTCCTGTTCGGCGATGGGCTCGGACGCGTCAATGACGCAGACGCAGACGTCCGCCCGCTCAATCGCCGATTGAGTGCGCAGCCACGCGTAGAACTCCGACCCCGACGCCTGGTTGACGCGCTTGCGGATGCCCGCCGTGTCGACCAACTGGTAGGGCAATCCGTCGATTTCCACCAGTTCGTCGATCGGGTCGACAGTGGTGCCCGAGACGTTCGAGACGACGGCCCGCTGCGCCCCGGCGATCTTGTTCAACAGCGACGACTTGCCAACATTGGGACGCCCAACGATCGCGACGCGCGGAATGCCAGGCGTACCGTCGTCCTCACCGTCCCCAGGTTCAGGCAGTGCCGCCAGCACCGCGTCCAACATATCGCCGCTGCCACGCCCGTGCAGCGCCGAAACCGGCCAGGGCTGGCCTAGACCAAGGTTCCACATAGTGGCTGCATCGGCCTCACCGCGCTGGTCGTCCACCTTGTTGGCCGCGAGCACAACCGGCTTCTTCGCCCGCCGCAACACCTTGACGACCGCCTCATCCTCATTCGTCGTGCCGACGGTGGCGTCCACAACGAAGATCACGGCATCAGCCAACTGGATGGCCGTCTCGGCCTGCTCGGCGATGCTGGCCGCCATGCCCGTCGCGTCGGAGACCCAGCCGCCGGTGTCGACCAGCACGAACTCGCGCCCGCCCCACTCAGCGTCATAGCTGACGCGGTCGCGCGTCACGCCAGGTGTGTCCTGGACGACGGCCTCCCGCCGCCCCAATATACGGTTGACGAGCGTCGACTTACCGACGTTGGGGCGCCCGACGACGGCGACGATTGGCCGATTGCTTGAGTTATCCACGTTTGACAAGGCTACCTGACCGTTCAGCATCTCCGGTCACGGTGACCCAAACATATCGGTCATATGCCCGATTCTTGGCCGATCACAGAGCAAATCGGCCGTTCAGCCGATAACGACCGGTCACGTTCCCCAGGCAGAGTATCAACCATGGCTCCAATCATCGAGGTGGCAAACCTAACCCGCCGCTATGGCACGTTAACCGCCGTCGATTCCATCTCTTTCACCGTCGAGAAGGGCTCACTGTTCGCGTTTCTCGGCCCGAACGGGGCGGGCAAATCCACCACAATCTCCGTACTTACGACTCTAGCCGCGCCACAGGGCGGCAGCGTCACATATTCGATCATCGACGAGGACCCACGGCTCATCGGCCAGGACGACGCTGAAATACGGTCGAAGATTGGCGTCGTATTTCAGGACTCTTTACTCGACGCGTCGCTCACCGTGGCGACGAATCTGCGCTGGCGAGCCCAGTTGTACGGGCTGGCGCAGATCGACAAGGTGACGCAGGCGCTTCGCCTAGACGACATCATGACCCGCAAGTACGGCACGCTATCAGGCGGCCAGCGCCGCCGGGTGGACATCGCCCGGGCCTGCTGGCAGCACCCGAGATCTTGTTCTTGGACGAGCCAACAACCGGCCTCGACCCGCAATCCCGCAACCTCGTCTGGGCCACCATCGAACAACTGCGCCACGACCTAGGGTTGACCGTCTTCATGACCAGCCACTACATGGAAGAGGCCGAGCGTGCCGACCAGGTGGTCGTCATCGACCACGGCAAGACCATTGCCGCCGGCACACCTGCCCAGTTGCGGGCGTCCTTTTCCCACGACCGGGTGCGGCTGCGCGGGTCGGACATCCTCGCTGACGCGCTACAGACCGCCGGCGTCGTCTTTCGAACAAACCAGGGCGTCCTCGAGGTCACCGTCAACTCGAAGGACGAAACCCTATCGCTGCTGAACACCTACGCCAACCTGATAGACGACTTCGAGGTGTTGCACGGCACCATGAACGACGTTTTCTTGACACTAACCGGCACCAGTCTGCGGGAGGATTAGATGTTCACGCTTGTCAAACGCAATATCCGACTGTACATCGCCGATCCGGCAGCGGTGTTCTTCTCGCTGCTTGGCGCACTAATGGCCGTCCTCCTGATTCTTCTGTTTCTCAAATCGTCCATCGTCAACTCC
>Ga0123357_10000121_pt1 | contig 66792 bp, 52 predicted proteins | sample TergutEmb28metaG_FD_89873 | JGI IMG/M metagenome (GOLD analysis project Ga0123357, IMG submission 89873) | Embiratermes neotenicus P4 segment gut microbial communities from Petit-Saut dam, French Guiana - Emb289 P4 | ecosystem: Host-associated > Arthropoda: Insects > Digestive system > Gut ...
CTCTTTCCCGCAAGATCGCTTACAAGTATGCGTCTTTCGTTGCCGACGAGAGACGGATCCACGTGTTCGTAAGTTTTTGAAAGCCTTTCTATTGCCGACACGTGTATGCCTGCTTTGTGCGCAAAAGCGTTTCTGCCGACGTAAGGCTTTGAATCGTTGGGAACAAGATTTGCAATTTCGTCAACATATCTTGAAAGCTCGGTAATCTTTGAAAGATTTTTCTGCGGAATACATTGAAACCCGAGTTTTATCTGCAAATCCGGTATGATCGTGCACAGATTTGCGTTGCCGCATCTTTCGCCTATTCCGTTTATCGTTCCGTGCACCATGGAGCAACCTTCTTCAACCGCGATTATCGTGTTTGCCACAGCGCAGCCGGAATCGTTATGCGCATGTATGCCGAACTTTACGCCCGGAAACTCCTTTAAGGTTTCGCGCACTATCTCGCGCACGTCGGAAGGAAGCATTCCGCCGTTGGTCTCGCAAAGGCAAATGACGTCGGCGCCGGCGTTGACCGCGGCTTTTATCGTTTCCAAAGCGTAAGCTCTGTTGCTTCTGAAGCCGTCAAAAAAATGTTCCGCGTCGTATACGACTTCCAATTTTTTCGATTTCAAAAATTTTACGCTGTCGGATATCATGTTCAGATTTTCTTCATTGGTGGTCTTAAGCGCGTACTTTACGTGCAGATCCCACGTCTTGCCGAATATGCAGGCTGCGGCAGCTCCGGACTCCGTTATTGCGCAGAGGCTTTTGTCTTCGGAGGCTTTACAGCCTTTTTTCCGCGTTGAAGAGAAAGCCGTAAGCTTCGCGTTTTTTAAGCCGAGCTTTTTAGCCTGCGCAAAGAACAGCTCGTCTTTGGGATTTGCCCCGGGCCAACCGCCTTCTATATAGGCGACGCCGAAACTATCCAAAGCTTTTGCGATTTTTATTTTGTCTTCCACCGTAAAAGAAACGCCCGCTCCCTGCGAGCCGTCCCTTAAGGTCGTATCAAATATCAGTATGCGTTTCATCTGTCCTGTTTTGTTTCCTTATTTTGTTTGCGAGAGTTTAAAACCTTTATGCAATTCCTCAACCGCTTTTACCATATCGACTTCGTCAACGATGCAGGAAATTTTAATCTCGCTTGTCGAAATCATCTCAAGGTTAATGCCTTTTTTTGACAGAATTTCAAACGTCTTTGCGGCAACTCCTGGATTGCTTCTCATGCCTACGCCCACCACCGAAACTTTCGCAACGTGCTCGTCGCAGACGACGCTTGACGCTTTAAGTTCGGCCGCGATTTTGTCGAGTTCTATCTGCGTCTTTTTCATGTCCTGTTTGCTCACCGTAAAAGAGATGTCGTTCTTTTTATCAACCGCCGCCGACTGGATTATCATATCCACGTTTACGCCTATTTTTGCAAGCTTTCCGAAAATTTTCGCTGCGACTCCAGGCTGGTCCGGAAGATCTATTATCGTAAATTTTACCTGATTTTTATCAAACGTAACTCCTGAAACCAACAATGCTTCCATCTTTTTCCTCCCGATTTTTTCTTCGCTTGTGATTATCGTTCCTTTTTTATCGCTGAAAGTGCTTCTTGAATGTATTTCCACGCCGAACTTTTTCGCCACTTCGACGCTTCTTCCGTACAAAACCTGCGCTCCGGAGCCGGCCATTTCAAGCATTTCTTCGTAGGATATGTAATCTATCTTTCTTGCGTCCTTTACTACTCTCGGGTCGGTCGTAAAAACGCCTTCGACATCGGAGTAAATTTCGCAGGAATCGGCTTCAAGCGCCGCGGCGAGAGCCACAGCAGTGAGGTCGGAACCGCCTCTTCCCAAAGTCGTTATGTCTCCTTTGGGATTTAACGCCTGAAATCCGGCCACAATCACTATATTGTTTTTTGCAAGCTGCACCTTGACTTTCGACGGATTTATCTTTTTTATCCTCGCGCGCCTGTGATCCGCGTCCGCGAAGATGCCGGCCTGCGGGCCTGTCATTGAAACTACTTTTTCGCCCATTGCGTCAACAGCCATGGAAAGAAGAGAAATCGAAACCATTTCGCCTGTAGCCAAAAGCACGTCCATCTCTCTGTCGGGCGGATTTGAAGTAATTTTGTCCGCCATCTCAAGCAAATCGTCCGTGGTGTCTCCCGGAGCAGAAACAACAACAACAACCTTGTTTCCTTCTTTTTTCTTAGCTATTACTTTTCCGGCAACATGCTTCATCTTTTCGGCATCGGCGACTGACGAGCCCCCGAATTTCATGACAACCAATCCCATCTTAATTCTCCTCCGGTCACTTTATTACATATATAACGAACATTATATAAAATTATGTCGCTTTTTTGTAAAAAATTATTGAACAGATGCCTATAAAGTTTTTGCCGTTAATTCCCCTCTACGGAGGGGTGAACACAACGTGTTCGGGGTGGCGCCTTTCAAAAACGACTACCCCGTCAGAAAACATTGTTTTCTGCCACCCCTTCATAGAAGGGGAATTGACTACATATAGGTTAGATTTGAGAAACCCCGTGCCTGTCAAAGCCGAGTATATAAGATTTTACGGAAACGCTGTCTTTCTTCCACATCTTTATCATAGCTTTTTGCACATTTTCAGCGTCTTTCTTGTTGGTCGGCGCAGCTATCGACGGGCCTGACCCGGAAAGAAACGCCCCATAAGCTCCGGCATCAAGCGCAGCTTTGATTACGGCGTCCATGGCAGGTATCATTTTGCCTCTGTAAGGCTGGTGTATTTTATCCTGCATGCCTTTTTTAAGCAGGGAATAATCTCCGGTGCAGAAAGCCGCCGTAAGCAGGGCTACTCTGGAGGTATTAAAAACCGCGTCGCACAAACTTACGTTTTTCGGCAAGATCTGCCTTGAGCGTTTTGTCCTGAGCTCAAAAGACGGCGCGCACATGACGACTTTCAAATTCGGCACGGGCAGCTTTACAACGGAATTTGTCATATCGTCTTCTTTCGCGCATATGCAAAGCCCGCCGAAAACAGCAGGCGCGACATTGTCGGGATGTCCTTCTATTTTCATGCCGAGCTGTGCTATCTGGTTTTTATTGAGCTTGTTGCCGCAAAGCGCGTTTGCAAGAGATATGCCTCCGACAATCGCAGAAGCGCTCGAGCCAAGTCCGCCGCTGAGCGGTATGCCGGTATGTATCTTTATATTGAGATTTTTTAAATTATATTTATCGCAGCCCAAAACTTTAAAAGTTTCAGACATAGCCTGCCACAAAAGATTTTTCTCGCCTTTCGGAAGCGCTTTTTTTCCGTAACCCTTCAATACGAACTTCGTCCTTTTTCCGGAATCCACATACTCCGCTTCAAACTCATTATACAAATCCAGCGCAGCCCCGAACACATCAAACCCCGGCCCCAAATTCGCCGTAGTAGCCGGCACCCTCATTCGAATTTTCATGTTATTTCCTTTTTACGTATATATAAGCTTTTTTATTATACAAAATTTAATTTATATTTTACGCTCAACTTAGCCCTGTCAAAACCAGGTTTTTCTGTTTTCATCAACGAATTAGTTTGATTGGAAATATTTTATTTCTTCTTCGAGGTCGTCTTTAATACGAGAATGGAAGGTTTTATATAATTTTTCATCATTTTTTAACTTACCGATATAGTCTTTGGAGTATTTTTCTAATTCATGACACAGTTTCTCAGGATTAACTATTAAACATCCTCCTTCACCTGAATACCAATCGCTGAGCTCATAACAAAATTGCCCACATTCTTTAATGCGATTTTCATGTAATAATCCATTCCTGAATTTCTTATAGACTCTTTTTGCCACATGTCTACTTATATTGAAGTTATTATGTAGTATTTCAACTATTCTATCTTCTACTGCATTTCTGAGTGTATAATATCTTGCTAATGCATCGATCATAGCAAATTCAATTACTCCGGCTGCAAATGCATGCTTTTTATCATTTAATAGTTTTATCGGATCCAAATAAAACCCTGTTATCCTTTTTTCAAAAGCAGCAATAAGAGAATCTTTGTTGGATAAATCCAACTTTTTTAAAAGAATACCCGGTGCAAAATAAATACCATCACTAGTTTTCATAATCTGCAATTTTTATAGGTTTCATCCTAAATTCATAACGGCATAATAAAGTTAAAGGCTTTACTTAGTGACGAAGGCTTGCTTTATTCGCTTGTTTCCTGCGGTTGGATGGAGCCTGATTTCATTTCTTCAAGCATTTTGTCTACAACGGAATCCTCTGCGCTTTCGCTTAATTCGCCGCTTAAGGCGTTTGGGGCAAAACCGAAAATAACGTATGCCAGAGGGATAGGTCTGTTTTTCTTTTTTGAATAAAATTTGTCCGCATAATCTTTTATCTGACCGTAAGTAAATCCGCCTTTGAGCAGTTTAAGACGTTTTGAGTCTTCGTTAAAAGAATCCACGACATTTAACGCATCCATAAAACCGGAGAGATAGTCCAGCTTCTCTTTGTCCTTTATGGACGTCCAGTAATTGCCGTTGTACGCGCCGCTTGTAAGCCGGGCTTCCTTGCTGCTTTTTGCAAGAGCGCTGTTGGCCGCGAACATTAAAATTATAGGCAAAATAATTATTAAAAATGTTGATTTTTTCATATAACCGCCGTTACTCGTCCCGCATTGCACCGTGCGGAACGGAGATATAAGTTTTAATGGCTCTGCCTGTCGAAATCACACGAGTCTATGACAAACTCTCCTTTTTTCTTATACCACAAACATATTTTTTTGCTGCTTGCTGCGGCGCTTCGCTAACTAACCGCTTCAAATCCGCCTTAAAATAATCCGAGATTATAATCCGCAACAGCGCCGCCCTTGAGGATGATCTCGCCGTTGTGATTTTTGCCGTCAAGGATGATGTCCGCGATCAGTTTGCCGGCTTCCCGTGCTGTCTGCATGTGCGGCCCCATTGTATTGCCGTTTAAGTCCGTAGTCGTTCCGCCGGGCATGATGCCGAAGATTTCAAGCGGTTTCCCGGCATCCTTGAAATTCTTGCCGAGGGTCTGGGTCATGGTGTTCAGAGCCGCTTTGCTCATTTTGTAAGTAAACGGATTAAAGCGGTCGGTCATGCCGATCGGGATTGTGATATTAACGATACGCCCGCTGTTTTGCTCAAGCGTGGGCAGCAGCAGATGGGTGAGCTCGAACGTCCCGAAAACGTTTGTTTCCATTACGTTTCTCAATTCATCCGCGGTGAACTCATAACCGGGTTTGTGCATATCGCCGGGGATAGCCGCGTTATTTATCAGCATGAAAAGATCGGAATGACGCGATTGAATGATCCGCGCCGCAGCCAGGAGAGACTCCGGTTTTTGCAGATCGATGTTTATATATACCGCCTCGATACCTTCCGCTCTGAGTTCCTCAACAGCCGAGGTTCCGCGGCGCTCATCCCGCGCCCCGGCTAAAACGGTCCAACCCTTTTTCCCCATTTCACGCGCGATTTCCTTTCCGATACCTTTGTTTGCGCCTGTGATAAAAACTTTCTTTGCCATCGTATTGCCTCTATTTCTTTGCGCCGGAGAGTTGTATGGAATCCACATTTTTCTTCAAAACCGTACCGACGGAATTCCATTGGGAAACAAGGGATGTTCCGGAAGCAAGATAAACAACGTCTTTATCAAATATCGCTTTTGAATAAACATGGACGTCTTTGCCGTCTATATTTACCGTATATTCCAATATTAAAGTTTTATCCGTCTGTTTTTTGTTTATTACTACGGCTCCGGCCGCGGTAAAATCCGTCTCCGACGTTTTCAAATATTTTTCGACAGTACCGCCGAATTTTTGAATCAGAATGTTAACGTTAGGAGCAAATCCGTCACTGTCGGGCAAAAACATCATTACCGTCCGAAAAATGTCGCCTTTGTCCCCGGACGGCACCTGAAGATTATCAATTGAGAAACCATATGTTTCAAAATTTAACCTGTTTTCAGCAAAAGCAGGAATTGTAAGCATAACCGATTTTCTCCTTTTTTAACTACAATTACGAATTACTAAAACAGTCCGCCCGTTTTTTTCCATTTCACGCGTGATTTCCTTTCCGGCACCTTTGTTTGCGCCTGTGATAAAAACTTTCTTTGCCATCGTATTGCCTCTATTTCTTTACACCGACGAGTTGTATGGAATCCACATTTTTCTTCAAAACCGTACCGACGGATTTCCACTGGGAAACAAGGGATGTTCCGGAAGCAAGATAAACAACGTCTTTATCAAATATCGCTTTGGAATAAACATGGATGTCTTTGCCGTTCATATTTACCGTATATTCCAATATTAAATTTTTATCCGTCTGTTTTTTGTTTATTACCACGGCTTGGGCCGCGGTAAACTGCGTCTCGGAGATTTTCAAATATTCCGCGACGGTACCGCTGAACTTTTGAATCAGAATGTTGACGTTAGGCGCAAATCCGTCGCTGGCCGGCAAAAACATCATTACCGTCTGAAAAACGTCGCCTTTGTCCCCTGACGGCACCTGAAGATTATCAATCGAGAAACCATATGTTTCAAAATTCAACCTGCTTTCAGCAAAAACAGGAACCGCAAGCATAACCGACAATAAAATGCCGCACAGGAATCTCATAATATCTCCTTTTAACGATGATGCATAAAGGCGTAGATGCGTTGGCGCATGGCAACGGAAAAAATAATAGTTGTTGTAGGCTTGAGATCAATCGGCTGTTTGATCGTTACTATGCATCCACTCAGCTACGCCTCTATTAACATCTTTACAATTTTATTTACTCGTCGCGCATGGCACAGAATTCGCCGCACATGGTACATACGTCTTCCTCTTGAGGCGGGAGTTTTGCTCTTTCTTTGGCAAATTTTTCCGGATCTATGCAGAACTCTTTTTGCTTGTCCCAATTTCTGGCTTTGCGCCATTTGGACATTTCGTCATCCTGCTCTTTGGCGTCTTTGACGCCTTTTACTATGTCAGCCGCGTGGCCGGCTATGCGGGCGGCTATTACGCCTTCGTACACATCGTTGACATCCGGCAGGCGCAGATGCTCGGCTGCGGTGACGTAACATATAAAATCTACGCCGTAAGATGCGGCAAGCGCTCCGCCTATTGCCGAAGTTATATGGTCATACCCCGGAGCAATATCCGTAACCAACGGGCCCAAAAAATAAAGAGGCGCGCCGTGTCCCAGCCTTTTGGCTAAAGCGACGTTTGCTTCAACCTGATTCAGAGGCACGTGCCCCGGGCCTTCTATCATTGTCTGCACGCCGGCTTTTCTTGCCCTTAAAACAAGCTCTCCCAAAACGGAAAGTTCCGCAAGTTGCGGACCGTCGGAAGCGTCAAAAGTGCATCCCGGGCGAAATCCGTCGCCGAGCGATAAAGTCACGTCGTATTTTTTTGCTATGTTTAAAAGCCTGTCGTATTGTTCGTAGAGAGGGTTTTCTTTGCCTGTGGCGTTTATGCATTTTACAAGGAACGAACCGCCGCGGCTGACAACGCCTGCAAGCCGGCCTTGCCTGTTTAATATTTCAACTGTGGCTTTGTTTATGCCGCAATGAACTGTGATAAAGTCAACGCCCTGCTCGGCCTGCTCTTCTATCACGTCAAAGAGCGTTTCGCTCTCTATTTGGGACATTTTTTTACCTGCCGCAACTGTTCGGCACGCGGCTTCGTAAATGGGCACGGTTCCGACCTGTACCGGACAACGGGCTAAAATCTCTTTTCTTATCTGCACAAGGTCGCCGCCGGTGGATAAATCCATAACTGCGTCGGCTCCGGCTTTGACAGCGGCATCCAGTTTTTCAAGCTCTTCTTTAATCGAAATATGATCCGGCGACGTGCCTATGTTTGCGTTGACTTTGGTTTTAAGGCCTTTTCCCACGGCGACTATCTTCGATAGTTTTCTGTTGATATTTTTGGGAATTACTATTGTTCCCGCTACAACGCCTTCTCTTATAAACTCTTCGCTTAAACTCTCGGCTTTTGCCGCGGCTTTTATTAAACTATTGTCCCTTTTATTTTGCGCGTCATTCATCAGAGTCATTATAATTTTCCTTTCCCGTATTTCAAAAATACCGCTTTTTCCAAATTGTATGCCGCGTATCTCTGCTTTTTAAACTGCGGCGCGGCTTCCGGTTTAAAACTTTTAGAGTATTCTTCCAGAACCCTCAATGCTTCCTGGGCTCTTTTAAAGTTGGCTATCAGGATTGCGGACAGATTTTTTTTCGATGTCTCGGGCATCTTCCTTCCGTAATCGCGGTACGTGTCGCGTTCGCTTATTAAAGTACCGTACTTATCTCTCAAAATCTTATCCGTATCGTGCCTGGTCCTTCGGACCTTTTTATAAAGTACTTCATCGTTTAAAACAAACCGCAGGCTGTCTTCGACAACTCTCAAACCTTCGCGGCAGCGGTTTAAATTCGCGTCTATTATGCGCAAACCGGAATTAACGGCTCTGGATTGCTTCGCCGAAAACGAAGTTTTCGGCTCGCAATGACGGCTTAGAGCAGATTTTCCTTTGTTGCCTTTGTTTTCACTTTTCACTTTTCACTTTCCACTTTGTCTTTTCCGTATCTTTCGACTATCGTGTTAATCAAATTCGTCGTGGACTTGCCTTTTACAAACGGGTAGCGGTAAACTTTTTTTACAAACTCTCTGCCGACTATCTCCGACAGTTTATAATCTCCGCCTTTTACAAGCACGTCCGGATGCAATTCGCTCAACACTTCTTTGGGCGTCTGCTCGCCGAAAACAACTACATAATCGACGGGTTTCAGCGCAAGCAGAAGTTTTGCCCTGTCTTTTTCGCCGACCAAAGGCCGTTTCGGTCCCTTAAGACAGCTGAGGGATTTATCGGAATTTATTGCCACGATAAGAACGTCGCCGAGCGACTTTGCCTTTTCAAAAAGGCTTGTGTGGCCTGTATGAAGCAAATCAAAACAGCCGTTTGTAAAAACTATTTTTTTGCCCTGCCGTTTAAGTTTTGTGACTTCGGCCTGCATTTCTTTTCTTGTGAGCGCTCGTTTAAGATTTTTCAGCGCTGATTTGTTCATTTATCTTTCCTTTTTTGTTTAAATAAAAAAACTAATTTCAAAACAGTTTGCAGGGGATAACCAAAAACACACCTGATTCTAAAATGTCTTGAAACCCAAGTTTCTTGTAAAAATCAATGTTCTTTCTGTCACATCCGACCAGCCATTCAGAACCGGGATAATGATTTTTGCATCTATTCACAAGCTCTTTGCCGACGCCTCGCCCTTGATATTCCGGCGCAACAAGCAAATCATAAATTACGGAGCGAAAAATTGTATCGCTAAGAACCCGTACCGCTCCGACCAAACGGTCGCCGTCCCAAGCGGAAACAACCAGCGTTGAGTTTATCCATGGTTGCATAAAGCCCTTTAAGCGTTCATCCGTTTTCTCGGAGATCGATTGCATCCATCTCGCTGAATAAAACAGTTGACGCAGCTGGTCAACGGGCAGATCTTTCTTTTGGTCGTTGTAGGTGATATTTATTCGTTACTCCTTCCGCACAAACAAAATATTGTTGTCCTGCTTAATGATCTTAAAACGACAACGGCAACCCCTCACCCTGCCCTTCGGGCACCGGGGGCGCTCACATCTCGCGCCCGCGGCAGACTTGTCCTCGTTATTCTTCGGACTGCCGCCCTCTCCCGCAAGGAGCGAGGGAACTGCAACGACATTAATGTCTTTAATTGTTATTTGTTAATTGTCAATTGTTAAATGCCTTTTCTTCAACCAGACGCGCTATTATGTGTATAAGCAAAATATGACATTCCTGCGCGCGCGCGGTGATTTTTGAAGTGGCGCAGTAGCACAGGTCGCACATGGGCTTTAAAATCCCGCCGTCGGAATTTGTCATGCCTATTGTAAAAATCCCCATTTTTTTTGCGGCTTCGACCGCTTTTATGATGTTGGGCGAATTGCCGCTTGTGGAGATTGCTATAAATATGTCGCCGGTCTGGGCAAAAGCTTCAAGTTGGCGGCTGAATATCTGGTCGTAACCGAAATCGTTGCCAATCGCGGTGAGCGTGGAAATATTTTCGGCAAGCGCTATCGAAGGCAAAGCCTTTCTATTTTTTTCAAAACGGCAGACAAGCTCTGCGGCAAAATGCAGCGCGTCCGAAGAGGAGCCGCCGTTGCCGGCGATAATCGTCTTTTTGTTCTGCCTGTACGCCGCTATGATTTTGTTGGCGACTGTCTGGATAAATTCGATGTGTTTCGGATCAAGCATAAGCTTTTTTGTCTCTATGCTTTCTTTGATAAGCGCTTCGATTGTTTCTCTGGTTTCCATTTTTTTCCCCGCAATAATAAAAGCCCGCCTTGTCTTAAACCAAGCGGGCTTTTTTAAATTTGATAGTTTTTAAGCCGCCCGTTTTACCTTCCGAAAATATATTTTGGAAGGAAATCAGTGCTTACGCTTCCTTTACGGAACTGTTCGTTCGCCATAATTCTCGAATGAAGCACGGCGGTATTTTTTATGCCTTCTATTTCCACTTCTTTGAGCGCTCTGGCCATTCTTAAAATGGCTTCATCCCTGTCCGCGCCGAAAGCTATGATCTTTGCTATGAGGCTGTCGTAAAAAGGAGGTATTGTGTAGCCGCCGTAGACGTGAGAGTCGATTCTTATTCCGGGACCGCCGGGCAAAAACAATCTGCCGATTTTTCCCGGAGAAGGAATAAAATCTTTGTCCGGATCTTCGGCGTTTATTCTGCACTCTATCGCGTGTCCCAAAATCTGAATTTTCTCAGAGTCGAAAGAGAGTTTTTCGCCTGCGGCAAGTTTGATTTGTTCTTTTACAAGGTCTATTCCCGTCACCATTTCGGTCACAGGGTGCTCAACCTGTATTCTGGTATTCATTTCCATAAAATAGAAATCGCCGTTTTTGTCAACCAAAAATTCCACGGTGCCGACTGTTATGTAATTTACCGCAGCCGCGGCATTTTTCGCGGCTTTACCCATCTTCTTTCTAAGCGTGTCGTTTATAAGAGGAGAGGGACTCTCCTCAACAAGTTTCTGGTGCCTTCTTTGTATCGAGCAGTCTCTTTCCGGAAGATAGCATACCTTTCCGTAAGCGTCTCCCATAACCTGGAATTCTATGTGGTGCGGCTCTTCGATATACTTTTCCATGTAGACGTCCGGGTTTCCGAAAGCGGCTTTTGCCTCTGTCTGCGCCATTATGATGGAGTTTTCAAGCGTCTCTTCGGAGACTACTATTCTCATGCCTTTTCCGCCGCCGCCGGCCGTGGCTTTGATTATAACCGGATAGCCGATTTTTTTGGCAAGCGCGAAAATTTTGGGATCGTCGGCTTTTACCGGACCGCCCGAACCGGGCACAACCGGAACGCCGGACTTTTTCATAAGTTCGATAGCGGCGATTTTATCGCCCATTCTCTCTATGGATTCTTTTTTGGGGCCTATAAATTTTATTCCGCAGGCTTCGCAGACTTCGGCAAAGTACGTGTTCTCGGCCAGAAATCCGTATCCCGGATGAATTGCGTCCGCGCCGGAAATCTCGGCAGCCGCGATTATATTCGGTATATTCAGATAACTCTCTGAAGCGCTTGCCGGACCTATGCAGACGGACTGGTCTGCAAGTTTTACATGCATGCACTCTCTATCCACATCGGAATGAATCGCAACCGTTTTAACGCCGAGCTCTCTGCACGCCCTTATAACTCTGCATGCTATTTCGCCTCTGTTTGCTATTAAGACTTTTTTGAACACAATGAAATCTCCGATTTTGTTATTTTGTTTCCACTAAAAATAAATCCTGGCCGTACTCTACCGACTCGCCGTTTGAAACGCAGATTTTTACGATTTTGCCTTTGACGTTCGAATGCACGTCCTTTATTATTTTCATCGCTTCGATTTGGCCGACTTTATCTCCGGCTTTAATTTCCGAACCTTCTTTTACAAAAGGAGGCTTGTCATTGCTGGGTGCGCTTGCAAAAGTGCCGACCATAGCCGATTTTATGGCTGTCAGCACGGGTTTCGGCGCTTCCGCCGGTTTTTGTACCGACGCAGCCGGAACTTCTTTTACCGGTATAATAGCTTCCACGTCATTTTTTCTGAAATAAAGCGAATCGCCGTCGCTTTCATACTGGAGCTCTTCAATGTCCGTATCTTTTATCGACTTCAAAAAATCTTTTATTTCCTGCGGATTCATAAAACACCTCTCAACTACATGTAATAGGTAAAAGGTAACAGGTAAAAAATTTGGCGTTTTCGCTTTGCGAAAACCTATTAATTAGATTTCGGCTTTGCCGAAATTCAACAATTATTACTTTTTACCTTTTACCTGTCGTTCAGACTCTTTCTACGTACTCGCCGGTTCTTGTGTCTACTTTTATTCTGTCGCCTTCTTTAATGAAAAGAGGAACTCTGATATCGGCTCCAGTTTCAAGTTTTGCCATCTTTGTCATGTTGGAAACCGAGTCGCCTTTAATGCCAGGCTCGGCTTCGGCTATGGTCATCTCTATAATAAGCGGCAGATCTATGCCTATAAGCTCGTTTTCAAGGTACACGGCTTCAACTTCAAGATTTTCCTTAAGAAAATTTACCATTTCGCCTATAAGCTCCGGCTCAACGCTTATCTGCTCATAGGTATTCATATCCATAAAGTTAAAATTTTCGCCTTCTTTATAAAGGAATTGCTTTTTCTGCCTGGAAACGCTTAAAGCCTCAAACTTTTCGCCTGATTTAAAAGTACGCTCTATGGTGCCGCCCTTTTTAAGGTGTCTCAACTTTACGCGCATTACCGCGCCGCCTTTTCCGGGCTTATGGTTTTGAAACCATGTTATCTGATAAGGCTCCCCGTCCACTAAAATATTGAGTCCGTTTCTAAAATCCGATGTTGAAATCATCTGTTCTACTCTCCCAAAGCTTTGCTTTTATTCATAAGCTGCCGATGTCAAAATTTTGCAGCCGTCTTTTGTTATAAGCACAGTATCTTCAATCCTTACGCCAAACTCGTTTTCAAGATATATGCCCGGTTCTGCCGTAACTGTCATACCTTTTAAAAAAACGCCTTCCGCGTTTTTTGCAAGCGAAGGCATTTCGTGAATTTCTATTCCTACTCCGTGTCCGGTAGTGTGTATGAACTTGCCGCCGTATCCGGCTGCTTCTATAACGTCTCTTGCCGCTTTATCAGCCGCTCTTATAGGCAAACCGGCTTTTAAATCCTTTAAAACCGCGGTCTGGGCTGCTTTGACAATATCCCAAACCCTTCTGAATTTATCGTTAATTTTACCTAAAAAGTAAGTACGTGTCAAATCCGAACAGTAACCTTTATATATACACCCTATGTCCGTCATTACTATGTCATTGGCCTTAATTTTATAGTTTGAGCTGGCATGATGCGGATTTGCCGAGTTTCTGCCTGCCGCAACTATAGGTGTAAAGCTCTCTTTGACTTTGTTTTTGGCAAACAATTCCAGTATTCTGTAGTGTATATCCAGTTCCGACAGCCCCGGCTTAAGTTCTTTTTTGACAGTCATACATACCTTGGAAACTATTCGGCATGCTTCTTTTATATTTGTAATTTCGCTTTCTGATTTTACGAATCTCAACTCGTCCAAAATGCCGGATTTCGTGTCAAGTTTTATATTTTCGGCGCCCAATTTGTCCTTTATCAGCAGAAACTCGGCAGCATTCATATAATTAAGATCTGCCGCGACTTCTTTAATCCCGGCGTTTTTAAGTATCTCGCAGACCGCCAGACTCATAGGAATACCTGTATATATCTGTACTTTTCTGTTTGAAAAGTATTCCCGTACCTGATTTTCTATCATTTTCGGACAGATTGCATAAACGGAGTTTTTGAAAGCCAAAATCCAAAAACCGTCAAAATCTGCTCCGGTTAGATAAAATGTTTCCGTGCGGGAGGCAAATAAAAAACTTTCGGTTTCGAATTGCTTTTTAAGCTTATCTATTTTTTGCGCCAACATATATTTGTTCCTTTTTTGTTAGATATTACTTGACAATTATATAAATATTTTATTAAATAACAAAGCAGGCATAAGAAATTATGCCGCAAAATCAAGTTATCCGTTTAATGCGGATAGAAAAAACAAGGAGTTGCAGCAAATGGCACAAGGTAAAGTGAAGTGGTTTAACGACCAGAAAGGTTACGGATTTATTTCCAACGATGACGGTTCAGGCGATGTTTTTGCGCATTATTCGGCTATTCAGTCCGATGGTTTCAAATCATTGGCTGAAGGCGACAGCGTTGAATTCGAAGTTGTGAATTCAGACAAAGGCCCGAAAGCAGCTAACATAAAGAAAATCTAATAAACCCAAAAACCAAAAACGCTCCGGATTTTAAATCCGGAGCGTTTTTTTGTTTGTAGAAAAACGGGAGCGCTGTGCCTCCCAACCTCAACCTCACTTTTGTCCGGCGACAAAAGTAAGCAAAAAACGCCGCAGCTAGATGCGCATAATGCGGCAATGGAACGGCATTAGTTTGATTTGTTTAAAATTGAAACCAGTTTTCTCAAAGCACAAAGATAGCCGTCTATGCCTAAGCCTGCGATCTGGCCAATGCAGACGCCTGCGGTAAACGATTTGTGCCTGAACTCTTCTCTTGAATAGACGTTTGAAATGTGAACTTCTATGGCCGGAATATCTACTGCGGCAAGCGCGTCCCTTATGGCAACCGAAGTATGGGTAAAAGCTGCGGGATTTATTATTATGCCGTCTATTTTATTTAAAGACTGCTGTATTTTTTCCGTTATTTCGCCTTCGTGGTTCGACTGAAAAAATTCTATCCCGGCTTTCAGCTCTTTTGCAAGAGAGCCAAGCTCCTTTTCAATGTCGGCAAGCGTGATAGTGCCGTAAACTCCGGGCTCTCTTATCCCCAGCATATTTATGTTCGGTCCGTTGATTACCAAAATTTTTTTCATGGTTGAGCTCAGATCCTTTCCTTAAGAAATTTTACCAGCTCTTTTTTTACCGTTTTGTCCTGCACGCGCACTCCTGTCACGGCTTTTCCTATTTCTTTAAGAAGCACAAATCCTATGTTGCCGCCGACAGCCTTTTTGTCTTTTTTCATAAGCGCTAGAAGTCTGTCCGGGGTCATTGAGCCGAGATTCATTGAGCCGAGTTTAAAAACCATCCCCGCGCTTTCCAAAAGATTTTTCACTTCAAAGTACGTATCCATACCGCACATTTTTACGGCTGCGGAAAGCTGGGCCGCAAAAAGCATTCCGGCCGCGACAGCCTCGCCGTGTAAAAACCGTTTGTATTCCGTATAGGTTTCGATAGCGTGCGCCAGAGTATGCCCGAAATTCAGCACTGCCCTGAGGCCTTTGGTCTCTTTTTCGTCTTTCTCGACTACGGAAGCTTTGTAACCGCAGCTTTTGAGTATCATGTATTCGAAATCTTCCGACGAAATTATGCCCTTCTCAAAAACGTCCTCTATATAATCGTAAAATTTTTTGTCGAAAGTGAACGCGTATTTGATTATTTCGGCCAGCCCGTTTTTTATCTGCCTTTCGGGAAGCGTGGCAAGGTATCCGGGATTTATCCAGACAAGCGACGGCTGGCAAAAGGTGCCGGCCGTATTTTTTCCGCCGGCCGTATTTACGGCGGTTTTTCCGCCGACGGAAGAGTCCGTCATGGCGAGAAGCGTCGTCGGGACCTGCACATAGCGTATGCCGCGCATGTACGTTGAGGCGAAAAATCCCGCGGCATCACCGACTACTCCGCCGCCGAAAGCCAGAGCGCAGCTTTTTCTGTCTATTCCTTCCTCAAGCGCTTTATCGTACAAAAAGCCGAGGGTAGAAAGGCTTTTGCCGGTTTCGCCGGCTTTTATAACTGCGGTTTTGCATGTAAAACCGGATTTTTTAAGCGCATTTAAAAGAGGGTCCAGGTGGAGCTTTGCCACATTTGAATCGGTCACCACAAAAAGCGGAGCCCTCACCGCGGAAATATTTTTGAGCAGAGATATAAATGACTGGCAATCGTCCGATAAAAATATATCGTACGGATTGTTTTTAAGCCTTACTTTCAGCATGCCGGATTTCATCTGAGTATATTGAACTCCTGAATTTCCCCGTTAAAGCCCGCGCCTTTTATGGTTACCGTATACCTGCCGGAAGGCGCGGATTCGGAAGAATACGTCTCTCCGTCCCACTCTATTGCGGAAACCGCATTTGCGGATATATCCGTTTCAAATTCTTTTACGACGTTGTTCTGCGCGTCGGTTATGCTTATCGAAACTTTGCCGCTTTCGGGAGATATCAAAACTATAAATATGGAATTTACATCGGGATATATGTCGTATCTTATGCCTCCCGAGATAAAGGATTCGGCCTTTTTGATCTTTTTAGGATACGCGTAGATGTCGTTTGCGACAAAGTCGTCTTCAAGAGATAAGTTCAGGCTTTCCGGATAGAAATTATATTTGGAAGACTCCGGCACAACTACGCTTTTATCTTTGTGCGCTATTCCGGGTATTTTATAAAATCCTTTGGCGTTCGTGGCGAAATCTCCGGTAAGGCGCTGCTCCTTGAGCTTAACTCCTTTGACGCCGTTGTGATCCTTGTCAACTATGTATCCGCTGAGCGTATGGACCTTTATTTCAGCCTGGAAATTTATGTTTGCCGTATCGCCGCCGATATTCGGAAGAACCGTATTTTCCGGAGTGAAAGAGTATCCGGCAAGAGAGGGTTCGATTGTGGCCTCGTATCCTTTCAATACGGATATCGAGTATTCTCCCGCGTCGTTTGTCATTGCAACTTCCGACCCGCCTTTTACGGAAACTCCTTTAAGGCCTTGGCCGTCAAGAGTAACGCGGCCGCTTATTGTGTAGCGCACTGCGGCAACAGCCTGCTGAGCCGCAGGCTTGGAGGCTTCAATTTTGCTAGGGACTGCCGTTTTGGTGCCGGATTTCAGAGATATCTCGGCATTGCCGGAAAGAGATTCGATCACGCCGCTGGGCGCGGCAAATTTATGAACCTTGCTTTGCACCGTAAGCGTATATTTTTTGTCCGGCGCAAGATTATCGACGAAAAAATTTCCTTTATCGTCAGTCAGAACTTGTGCTTTTGAAGACGAACTCTCCACAATCACGGGCACTTTCCTGAGAAAACGCCCTTCGGCCGACACCGTTCCTTTTACTGAGTATCCGGCGACGTCGTCGTTAGAGTTTTTTTTTACCGCCTTAAAATTCTCGGACAAACTGCCGGTCATTATATTTTTATATTCTCTGCTCGGCGGAGAAAAAACGTATCCGAGACTTGTTATCTCTACGGTATAGTTTCTTCCGGCTTTAAGATTCTGTATCAGGTAGTATCCGTTGTCGTCGCTCTTGTAAACGGTCGTATCGCCGCTGACGGTAATCGCCGCGCCGACAAAAGGCCTGCCGTCGGGGCCGGTAACGCTGCCTCCTATTACCAGCGAAGCTTCGAAAACCTCGTTCAAAATGCTCTGCCTGATCTGCTTGTACTCTTTTTGGAAAGGCTCAAACATCATTCCGTTTCCGGACAGGGTCAAAAGATAGTCGCCGTCATATTTGAGACCTTTTACAAGATACTTTCCGTTTTCGTCGGTCTTGGTTTTTTTGCCGTTTACGTCAACCGTCACTCCCGGCATAGGCTTTCCGTCGGAAACAACCATGCCTCCGAGAGATATGTCGGTTGAAAACTCAATCTGCATATTTTGGTTGAGCGTGTTTATAACTATAGGATCAAAACTGCGGTCTTTACTCTCCACCGTCACGGTGTACGGCCCGCCGTAATCCAGGCCGCTTATCTCAAAATTGCCTTCATTGTCGGTAAAATACTTAAGCGCTCTTTTGCTTATGCTGACTATCGCGTTTTTGAGCGGTTTTCCGCCGATATTCACGTTTCCTCTGATGGTGTAAGTTTCTTTGACGGCCGCAAAGTTCTGCCCTATCACGTTTCCGCTCATTTTCGTGATGTCGCGCGACGGGGGAATAAACGAGTATCCGCCGGCTTTGGGAATTATGGTAAAGCTACCGCCGCTTTCAAGACCGGGTATGACAAAATTTCCGCCGTAATCCGCGGTTACCGAGGTTGTAGTGCTGCCCGACACGACTATAGAGGTATTGCTGAGTCCGAAACCCGAGCCCTGCACCGTCACCCTGCCGGAAGCGGAGTAAGCGGCTATAAAATTGAGATTTTGATAATTTTTCACGAGCTTTGCGTACTCAACGGAAGGCGGATAGAAAACAACCCCCTGTTTGACGACCGTCACTGCCACAGACGCGCCGTACTCTATATTGTCCGTCTTAAATCTTCCGAGATAGTCCGTGACCGCAGCCTGTACTCCGTTTATCTGAATTACGACCCCTTCGACCGGCTTTTTCTCGGCGTAAACCGTTCCCTCAAGCTGCACGTAAGGAAAGAAATCCTGAACGATACTTGCCTGCGCGCCGCTTATTTCAATGGAAGGAGGATCAAAATAAAAATCTCCGGCCGAGGGACGTAAAGTATATTTGCCTTCGGGAGCGGGAACTTCAAAAGAATATCTGCCTTTGGCATCGGTCGACGTTTTGTAACCGCCGGGCTCAAGAGTGAGCTCCGTACCCGCAAAAGCTTCCGTCTTTGTTCCCACTCTGCCTTTTATTTTTATCTTTCTTTCTTTGGGCTGCTCGACAGGAACTTCTTTTTTAGGTTTCGGCGTTTCTGCCGGCGCGGAAACCGCCGTATCTGAAGCAGACTCGGAGACAGCTGCCGTTTCCTCGGGCTGTTTCTCTTCGGCTTCGATCTTTTTAACCCTAGACCTTACTCTTCTGGACTTTTCTTTTTTAACCTCGGTTTTTATCTCTTTATCCGCCTCGGCCGAGTTCCCTTGAAGCGCCGTATTAAGATCCGATTCGGACGTCTGCTCGGAAGTGCTTTCAGATGTTTCAGGCGCTACGGCAACAGTTTCCTTTACGCTTTCGTCGGCCTGGAGTTTGAAATCCAGCGTCTGGTCGCTTTGCAGATTGATTACTTTAGCGCTGTCGGACGGGATATATCCCTGTTTGGACGCGCTTAAATCATAAGTCACTCCCGACGGAACGTCCTCAAACATAAACGCTCCCTTGGAAGAAGTTACCGCCGTGAGCTTATCGTACGGGGTTTTCAGTTCCACCGAGGCTTTTTTAAGAGGCTTATCGTCAGGGCCTGTCACTTTGCCGGATATGTTAAACTTCTGGACCAGAGCCGCGAAGTTTACCTGTCTGTCGTTGTCAAGCTTGTTTACGTTGACTTTCAGCGGCGTTATGACCACTCCGTCTTTAGACGCGGTAACGGTAAAGTTGTTTCCGTAAGAAAGATTGGGTATTTCGTAGTATCCGGTGCTGTCCGTAGTCGCGTTGTACTCGTCCACGCCGCTGACTACTTTTATTGTTACGCCCTCTATTTTAAACTTTCCGTCCGTCAGGACTCCGTAAATTTTATATTTGCTGGCAAAGCCTTCGGCGTTTATGGTTATATCCTGGCTTCTGTCGGATATTTCGGTTTCGGACGGATTAAACGTAAAACCGTCTTTCGAAAAAGAAACCGCATATTTCTGACCGGATTTGAGTCCGCTTATCGAGTAATAGCCGTTTACGTCGGTGACGGCCGTAAACTTTTTGTCGCCGTTGACCATAACCTTGACGCCCACAAGCCCGGACGCGTAATATGTGACTTTCCCGTTAATTGAAAAGATAGGCTTGGGAGCCTGATCTTTTTTTCCCTGACTTGAATCGTCGGAGGCGAAAAACGGTTTGGTCTGAGCCACGTAAGTAGGCTGGGTCGGCGTCACTCCGGTGGCCGGAATCGGAACAGTCGGTATGCTCTGCCCCTGCTGCGACGTTTGAGGCTGTGAAGTTCTCGTCATTCTGAAATTTACGGTTCTGTCGGAATTAAAATTCGAAATCCTGAAAGACGACGGAGCGGCGGTATATCCGTCTTTTGACGCTTTCACGTCCACCTGGGAACCGTCGGAAATGTCGCCGATATAATAGTATCCGGAAGAATCGCTTGAAACGGAAGCTTCTTTGTCCCCGCTTATCCCCACTTTTACATCCGACAGGGCCGAGCCGTCCGCGGAGTTTGTGGTATATCCGGACACGGAATAAGAAGCGCCGGCATACAGATTTGCCGCATTAACACACGACAACAAAAACGCGGCAGCGATAAGCGTCGTCGTTGTTTTTTTGATTTTAATCATTTTGACCCCTATTACAAAATGGTAATGATTTGCAAATATAGTGCAATATTGTACATTTTTAGTTACGGCTATGCAATAATCGTTGATTTTTCTTCTGTTTTTGCGATATTTTCGGCAGCCGCATTCACAGACCGCGCCTGTTAAAGTCCGCCCATCTGCAAAAAATCAGAAATTTCATAAAAAGAATGAACAGAAGCGACTTTTCCAGTCCCCATGCCAAAATGAGAAACGAACCGCCCAGCACCGAAGCAAACCATCCACCTGCGGCGCAGAACATGAATATTTTTATCCTGTCATCTTTTTTGCCAAGCACAATTTCGGATATTTTTACAAGCTGAAAAAATTCCGTCCCGGCCATAAAACCGCTTCCGGCAATCATAATGCATACCATCGCTACGCTTATCGCGGAGAACTTATAAGCAACTATGAAAAGAACTATCCACAGGACGAACAGCAGCTCCGAATCGAACATCCTCTTATTGAGCGGCACGGAATCTTTCATGAGTTTTGCGTATGCTGCTCCTGAAAATATGCCTGCCGCAAAAAGCGCGGCGAGAACGCCCAGCCATTTAAAAATTTCTCCGCCGTATATCTGAAGGGCGAAGAGCGCGGAAAAATCCAGCCATAAAACCGACGCGCCGCACACGAACGCCGTCATTTTGTACACGGATTTTGACAGAAAAAATACCGCTATCACCGCCACGATAAGAAGATACGAATACTGAGATAAAATGTCCGCAGCGCGGCTGAGATACGGCGAAAAGCCCGACTGCCAGTGAAGCACGGAGAGTATCATCGCCTTCGGATTTGAGTCGGTGTTTACAAGCTCGTCATCCTCCATATTGCCAAGCTCTTCCTCAAGCCATCTGGTCTTTTCGGTGTCCATTCTGTCGTCAAGATAGTACTTTGAAAGCACCAGCGTAGTTTCCTGAACTTTACGCAGTCTGCGTTTTATCTCAAACCTGTAAGGCAATTTAGAGCCGGAAGCGATAATTATATTCTGGCTTCCCGGGATTATCCGCACGTAAGGAAAAACGTCTTTCATCGCGTCGTTCACGGATTTGTTCAGCTTTGCCATCAGATATGTCGAGAACGCCATTCTGCCGGGAAGTTTTAAGGCGATTACGCCTCCGGAGTTCAGAATCTTTGACGCTTTCTCAAAAAATTCTTTGGTATAAAAAGCGTCAATCTGGAGATTTATGGGATTGGGCAGCCCTATCAGTATCAGGTCGTACTTTGTGCCGGCTTTTTCCATAAAACCGCGCGCATTGCCGTTGAATATTTTAAGCCGTCCGTCGTTAAACACATATCCGAGATGCGGCATATACTTTTCTATGATGCCTGTGACGGCTTCGTCGGATTCCACATAGTCCACGCGGGAAACGCCGTGAGAAAATATCATCGGAAGATACTTTGCTGCTCCGCCTACTATGAGCACGTTTTGCGGGTCGGGAGCGTATAAAATCGGGATGTGTCCGAAATCTTCGGAGTTAAGTATATCGCTGTCAGGAGCGGAAAAAAGAAGTATGTTATTTACGAAAAGAGAGTACTCGTTATTTTTCTGCGCAAGTATTGTCTGCCCGTAGGACGTAAATCTGTAATCTTCCACGGAAGCCGGCGCAAAGCCGAGCTCCGTTGTCTTTTTGTCCGCCTTGGAGATAAAATTACCGGCCAGAAGAAAAAAGCACAGCGCAGCCAGCGCAAAAAGCATAACTGCGGCTTTGCGCCACTCCAGAAGCAGCGCCGCAGCCCAAAGCAGGATAATTGCGGCAACAAGCGCGATTAAAACGCCGGGAAACGAAACCATAAAAAACGAATACGCCAGACTTGCCGCGACAAAGCCGGCCGTCTGGAAAGAAAAAGAGTTTTGTATGGGATTTTTGATATTTTCGGATTTGAGAAAAGGAACCGACAGGTATGTTGCCGCGCCCTGAAAAAAAGCCGCCGGAGCTATTGCCGTAAAAACGTAGATGAACGTGGTTTTAAGCGAGATTCCGGCTCCCGGCGATACGTTCAGCAGGCTTCTCATGCTTCTGACAAAAACAAAAGAAACGAGCAGACATACTGCAAAGGCGACAACAGCGTAAAAAAGATTCTGCTTAGGTTTTGAAGAGATGCGTTTTGAGGAAGCAATATAGATTCCCAGAGAAAACGCCATTATAAAATGCGCGGCCATTATGCCGGCGACAAGATCGTCGGCCTGAAAAACCGGCATTATCTCCCTGAAAAAAAGCTGCGTTATAAAAGCCGCGCTTACGCCAAACAGCAGTAAAAAAATTCGGAACATACAAAATCCCGTATTTTCAGATTTGACCGCGTAATATTTTAAGATTTCCGGAACAATGTTCCGACAAGGCAAGATAAATTTTACAAATACCCGCCTTCGTTACACTACGGCGCGGCCACCCTTATCTTTTACAGAAAGTAAATTAAAATTGCTTCCCGGAAACAATACGGACTAGCCGCGTCGTAGCGTAGCGAAGACGGGTGGCGGCGGGTGGAATTGAACCACCGGCCAAAGGCTTATGAGTCCTCTGCTCTACCCCTGAGCTACGCCGCCTTCATTTAAAGCTTGGTAATTTTATTACTTTTTACCTTTAAAGTCAATTTTAACGGCAAAGTGAAAAGTGGAGAGTGAAGAGTGGAATTGTTGTGTTTCGGCAGAGCCGAAACCTATTTACAAGTTTTCGCTTTGCGAAAACACATCATTTTCACTTTGCCGTTTTGTTAAACTGATTGACAAATCAATCCAAATCGAATATAGTTTTAACATAGAAAATCGTTCAGTCATGGGGGATTGTATGAAAAAAATAATTTTAGCGTTTTGTATTGCGGCAATTTCAACAGGCGCAGCTTTTGCGGAAGCGGCAAAAGACAAAGTTTACATAAGCGCCAACCTTGCAATGAGCTTTGAGAATTTCTCCTATGACGCGTTCGTGAACGGAGCGCCGACTGCCACAGGCGATGACGGCAAACTTATGTCCGGCGCGCGCTATGACTTTGCGGCCGGCTACAGACTGAGCACCAAAGTAAGGGCTGAAGCGCAGTATATGATAGTAAGCAGACGCAGCTTTGACACCGATAAAGCCGACGGAAATGTCGAGTATAAGGCCAGCGCTGTTTTCGCCAACCTCATATACGATTTCTGGGATATGCAGAGCAATTTTATAACGCCGTTTGTAGGCGCCGGAATAGGAGTCGGTTCGCCCAACCTCAAAGTAAGCTATACCGGCATAAAGGATGAAGCCCAGAACGACGGGCTCGCATGGCAGGTGCAGGCGGGTATAAGCGTCAAACTCGTGGACTGGCTTATAGTAAACGCAAAATATACATATCTCGGCATGCCTTCGCTTGACAAAAAAGTCGACGGCAGCATCGGAACGGATTACCTGAACGCCGAACTTAAAGCCGGAGTACAGTCCGCAGGAGTCGGAGTTTCCGTGCTCTTCTAGGCATAAGCTTTACTAAAATCCGTTTTCATACAAACGCTTTTTATACTCTTCTATTCCGTTTATTTGCCGGAACTTTTGTTCCTCTGGTATTTGAAAGCGACAATCTTATGACCTTCAGCGTAATGAGTGAAAGCATTTCTATAGTGCTGATGAGCGTGTTGCTTATATGCGAGGAAGTTTATGCGCTTATTAAGGCGGCGTACGGAAAAAGTTAAGATATTTTTCTTTTTGCCCGCAAAATATTTTCTATAAATTCAATTCTGCCTTCGATATTTTGGTTTATGAGGCCGTATTGCAGCTCGTATCCGGATTTATTTTTTTCGAGCGTTTCTTTTGCCTTGTACAGATATTGCAGTTTGAGATTCCAATCAGGTTCCCAGTTGATCTTCAAAAACCATCCCCAGACTTCAGCTATGCCGCCGTTTGCCGTCATAGCCGACGTAACGGCCGTCGGGTTTCTCCACGCGTGTTTTCTCACATAGCTGTTTACCGAAAAAAAAGTAAACCACAGCCCCAGAGCAAACACCGCCGCCCACTTTGCATACTTTGTCTGTATTCTTTGAAACACGAAGTATTCCAGAAAAGTAAAAACGCCGAAAAAAACGCCGATTGAAGCGAAGTACATATAGCGAAGGCTTATCAGCTCGGTTTTGTACATAACAAACATGCCCGGAAACAGAAAGATTACAAAAATTACAAGCGACAAAATCGATATTTTGTTTTTTCTGTAAGCCGGAACGCACATAGCGGCAAAACAGCCCAAAAGGCCTGTCATCAAAAGATATTCGGCTCTGCCCGGCCAAAATTCCGGAAGAGGCGGCGCGAAAACTATGTCGAAAAACGGAGGCGCAAAGCAGTAAACCAGGTATTTACCCGCCAGATAAGGAATTTTATATATAGACGCCCAGCCGAAAAGTTTGAAGAATAAAATCATTCCGTTGTCAAAAATCGCCGATTGCGTTTCCTGCGCATGCCGCAGATAAGATATGTACAGATTTAACGCGGCGACCGCAAAAGCTATGATGATAAAAGGGAGCAGTTTAAAAAATATTTTTTTCAGCAAAGCTGCTGGAAGCTTCGCTTCTTTTATGACTTCATAGGCCAAAAACAGCACGGGCAAAACTATTATGGTCGGCCAGAAAAAGAGTCCTATGGAATACAAAAGCAGCGATAACGCTATAAAATGTTTGCCCTGGTTGTGTTTGAGCCCCGTCGAATCCGCGAGCATATAACAGAAAAACGACGAAAGCCCGAAAAAAGCTGTAAAAAGATGTCCTCTTGCGGCAATTTCGTTTACCGCATTGCTGCAAACCGGAGCAACCGCAAAAAATAAGGCGGTCAAAAAAGCGATTCTGTAAGATTTTGAGAGTCTTAAAATCACTAGGTAACACAAAATGACATTGAATATATGCAGGATATCGCTGAAAAGATGGGATAAATGCGGATTAAAGTAGGCTATGAGATTGAGCCAGTAATTCGCAATATGCTTGAGAGGAACATAAAAATGAAAAGAGCTTATATCCGTAAAAATTTCCAAAGCGCTGTTTGCGGCCGGATCCACAAGCTTGTTTGATACCACTTCTTTGTAATCGTCCGTGTAGCTGAAGCTGTTTGAAAAATTACCGAAATAAACGGCTGCAACCACAGCCGCGAGAATCAGCATATGAATCGGGATTTTGTTGGTTTTGAGAAAGTTTGGAATATTCATTTTAAAATTAGAGGGCAGATTTAGACGATGGCGGTGTTTTATCTTTTATCTATTCTCTATTATCTGCCTTAATGGCAGCAGCCGCTGCCGCATTTATGTTTTGATTTTGAAGGACAGTAATCTCCGGTTCCGCAGGAAGGGGCCGAGCCTGACGATGAAGAAAAACTTGAAAACTGCTTTACGACTTCGTCGCTTTTGCATGCGGGACATTCGGCCTTTTCATTGCCGAGTATAAGCGTTTCAAACTTTTTATTGCATTTTTTGCATATAAATTCGAAGATGGGCATTGCCGTATCCTCCGGAGATTGTCATGCCCGAATGTTTTAATCGGGCATCTGCCGTTTAATAAGATGTTATTTCTTTATATAAATCCAGCCACTGCGGATTTTTTGTTTCTATTAATTTTATCTTCCAGTCTCTGTTCCATTTTTTTATAACTTTTTCTCTTTCTATAGCCTTGTCAATATTTTGGAATATTTCATAATAAACCAAGAATTTTAAACTGTATTTCTTTGTAAAACATAAGATTATTTGTAATGCCTGTATATAAAACTCCGTTCTTTTTGTTCGTGACGATATAAACAAAATATTGATTCATAGTTTAAAAAACTTAAAGGCAGATTCCCGATTAAAGATTTCGGGAATGACAGGCAGGTTAGCCGTTACCTACCGTATTTTCCGCCGCCGCGCTGGTTAAAGCGCGAACGACCGAATGAATTGCCGCGGTCACCGCGGTTATGGTGCTCCCGGTTGCCGCCGCCCGAACCTTCGTTGGCGTTTGCGCTTTCTTTGGCGGGTTCTACGGAAACTCTTTTGCCTTTTATATTGCTGGAATTTAAAGCGTTTATCACGTTGTCGGCATGCTCGTTCGGTATTTCGACAAAAGAAAAGGATTCCAAAATTTTGATGTTGCCTATGACGTTTCCGGCAAGGCCGGTTTCGCCGGCTATCGCGCCGACAAAATCTCCGGCGCGCACGCCGTCTTTTTTTCCTATGCTTATAAAAAGCCTTGTCATTCCGCGCTCTCTTGCGCCGGTGTTGGAGTAACCTTCGTTCTGCTGTTTTGCAAACATGTCCGCTTTTTGCTCCTGCTCTTGTTTGTCGGCGGCGACAGCCATCTTCAAAAGCGCGGCCGCGACGTCGAGAGAAGTTACATCGTCGGAGATAAGAGACTCCGCCATTCTGACGTACTTCTCGTTGTCTTTTTCATCCTGCATGGCTTCTTTCACTTTTTCCAGCAACAAAGTTGTTTTTATGTTTTCAACGTCGGCGAGCGACGGAACGCTTATTCTTTTTATGGTGGCTTTAGTGTACCATTGTATGTCGCGCAGTTTGTAAATGTCTTTCCCGGAGACAAAACTGTAAGCCTTGCCGGTTTTTCCGGCCCTGCCGGTTCTGCCTATTCTGTGCACATAATCTTCGTCGTCTTTGGGAATGTCGAAGTTGAAGACCATCTCGACGTCGTCAACGTCTATTCCTCTGGCGGCGACGTCCGTGGCTATCAAAAGCTCTATCGAACCGCTTCTGAATTTTGCCATCACTCTGTCTCTCTGGGATTGGTTCATGTCGCCGTGTATGGCGTCGGCCGAATAGCCGCGCGCCTGAAGCGAAGCCGTAACCTCGTCCACGCGTTTTTTGGTGTTGCAGAAAACAAGCGAAAGCTGCGGATCGTACATATCCAGGCATCTTGTGAGCGCCTCGAGCTTTTGGTGTTCGCGGACGTCGAAATAAAATTGTTCTATAAGCGGAACCGTAAGTTTTTCGTTTACCACTTTTATGGTTTCCGGATGTTTCTGGTACTTTTTTGTGAGAAATAAAAATTCTTTCGGCATTGTGGCCGAGAAGAAAACAGTCTGCCTTTGTTCCGGAATGCTTTTTAAAATAAGCTCTATGTCGTCGCGGAAACCCATGTCCAGCATTTCGTCCGCTTCGTCCAAAACCACGGTCGAGGCCTGGTCGAGTTTTAAAGTTTTTCTCTCCAGATGGTCGATAACTCTTCCGGGAGTGCCGATAATTATCTGCGCGCCTTTTGAAAGAGCCATCATCTGCCTGTTTATCGGCTGCCCGCCGTAAACCGGAACTATGTTTATACTTCTTTTATACTTTGACAACAGCTTTAACTCTTCGGCAACCTGTATGGCAAGCTCTCTTGTAGGGCACAAAATAATCGCCTGGACGCTTTTATTTTTACCGTCGATTTTTTCCAAAAGAGGGATTCCGAAAGCCGCGGTTTTTCCGGTACCGGTCTGGGCCTGGCCTATGATGTCGGAGCCTGCCATCATCTTGGGTATGGCAAGCGTCTGTATGGGCGTGGCTTCTTCAAAGCCCATGTCCGTCACTGCTTTTAAGATTTCGTTTGATAAGTTTAATTCCGTAAATTTTAATGTCTGCATAATATTCCTTTATATATAGAGTGTGGAGTTGTTGTGTTCGGCTTTCGGTCGTCATTGCGAGAAGGAGCGTAGCGACGACGAAGCAATCCAGAAAGCAACGACATTATTATGCCTAGATTGCTTCGGCGATAAAACCGCCTCGCAATGACGATTACGACAAAAACTAATTCACTCCACTCTTCAAACTACAAACTCTGTTTAAGTATTTTTTCCACTTCCGCCATATCAGTATCCGTCGCCGCGCAGCCGTCTTTTGTGAGCGGCACAAACTGGACGATTACGTTTATGTCTTCCGTCACTTTAAAAGCCTGTTCGCCTTCATAGAAGCAGGCAATTCCTACTATGGCCTGCGGTTTTTGCTCATTTATGATTTTTACTATCGCCCTGCCGCCTTTCAGAATGTACAGTCCGCCGTAACCGAGCTTTTTTACGAGCTTGCTTATGTCGTTCATTTTACAGCCGCCGCATTCCTTGCATATGTAATGGCTGTCTTTTTCTTCGGCAATACATACCGCGGTATTGCGCATGCAGTGCGGGGCAAACACAAGGCGTTTCTCAAAAGGGATTTGGGCGAAACTCTTTTGCTGGACTTTATTTTGTTTTTCCGTGTAGGCTTTATATACCTGTTCTTTGCTTTTTTTGAAAGATTTACAAAGTTTCATAATGCGGTTATTATACCATTTTAAAGACTTTTATTTTCATTTAAAAATAAAAAAGGCTTACGGAAGTAAAATCCCGTAAGCCTTTTAATAAATCTCGAAATTTAGATTTTGAATTTATACCCTACGTTAATTCCGAGTTTGCTGTAAGTATAATCGATGCTGTTCCCGAAATCGCTTACTGAAAAATAATGCCAGCCGTAAGACAGATCGACAATAAGTCCGAAAGGGAAATTGTATCCTGCGCCGATCGCCCAATATAAGCCGCTTTCGCTGTCGCCGCCGCTCTCGGGAAAAACAAGACCATAACCTAAATTTGCTTTAAAGAATACTTCTTTCGCAGCTTCAATAGGGTTTACTTCCACCGTAGCGTAAATCGGAAGGAATGAGAGTCCGTAAGCTCCCGAAACCCCGTCAAGATTTCTGGGAAACAAATACTGCAACCCGGCGCCGACTTTTACTATGTCGGAAAGCACGGCCAAATACTCGCCCTGAAGATTTATGCCCGTATTCATATCTTTGCTGGAGTTATCACCGTTCGCTTTCGCTGAAAGATTACCTGCAACGTCTACCCCAAACTTCACATTTATTTCCCCTGCCGCAAACGCCGCTCCGGACAAAAATACTACCGCTAAAGCCGCAAATACGATTTTTTTCATTCTGCCTCCATTTGATGGTTTTGACTGCGCTTCAAATATACAAATTGTTTATACTAATTTATATTCTACGGTTTGATTTTACGTAATATATATGTATAATGAAACCCGCAATAGAATTTAAATTAGTAACGTTTATAAAAATATGAAAAAAATCCTGCTGTTTATTATTTTATCCTTATTGTTTTTGCCGGCCTTGTCGTATGCCGCGTCCGTTGAAAAAATTACCTGGGACGATATTGTAAAGCAGACAAACGACTTTAATCCTTCCATAAGAACAGCAAAATTCCAGCTTGAAAACGCAAAACAGGCGTACAACCGCGCGCTGGGCGGATTTCTGCCGGACGTTTCTTTAAACGCGGCCGCAGGACAGTCCGGCGGCGATTCGGTAAACCAGGCTACAGGACAGATCATCGCAAACTCGGCATTTTCCAGAAACTATTCATACGGATTAAACGCGAGTTTATCCATATTTTCCGGTTTTGACACTTATAACGAAGTGAAGCAGCGCTCCGCAGAGATGAACTCCGCGCAGGTTTCATACAACAGAGCGGTTTCCGACGCGGCTTTTTCCGTGGAAAGCCAATACATAAATCTCATGTGGGCGTATGAAACGGTTGACATGCTCCGGCAGATTCTTGAAAGAAGAAATGAAAACAGGGACATGGTGAAGCTTAAGTACGATTCCGGCAATGTTGACGAGGGTTCTCTCAAAAGAGTCGAGGCCGACGTGGAGCTTGCGTCGTTCAATCTCAAACAAGCCCGGAGATATGTTGAAACCGCTTCAGCCGCCCTGCTTAGCGCCATAGGAAGAAATGACGACGTCATTTTGAATACCGACGAAAGAATTGCTCTCAAAGAGAGAGAACTGAACAGACCTGATTTCAATACGCTTTTGTCCGTGATTCCGGAGTTTCAGATTGCGCAGTACGGCGTCGATTCATACAGAGCGCAGCTGTCCAGAACAAAATCACAGTGGTGGCCGCAGCTGAGCGCCGCAGGCTCTCTGTCGCGCTACAACAACGAATGGGCGCCTAATAAAACAGGATGGAATGTCGGGCTGTCGCTGTCGTATCCGCTGTTTAGCGGCGGGGCCACGGTCGCCGACACGAATATCTCGTCAAACCTGCTTAAGATTGCCGAAGAAAATATGAAAAAAGTCATAACTTCGCTCAGAGCGTCGGCAATATCGTATTATAATAACATGTCCGACTCCGTAGAAATAGTATCCGTGAGGGAATTTTACCTTAACGCCGCCCAGCTCCAGGCGGAAATATCTTCCAGAAAATACGTAAACGGACTGGCCACTTACCAGGAATGGTATCAGATAGAAAGCGACTATATAAGTTCGCAAATATCGTTTATAGACAGCAAAAGAAATGCGGCGTCTTCAAAGGCGCAGTGGTATAACTTTCTCGGACAAGGCTTTATCGAGCCCGGGAAATGACAAAAGCAGGTCTTAATTCAACTCTTTTGTCATCCCCGAGTGTCTTAATCGAGGATCTGCCATAAAGTTTTACCGACGATGAAAAACTGCAGATACTCGACAGAGACATTCGGGTATGACAGCCGGGTATGACAGCGTTGAAAAGGAAATAACATGAAAAAAATTTTAATCATTCTCGTGATTTTGATAGCCGCAGGCATCGCCGCCTTTTTTATTTTCAGGCCTGCAAAACAGGTTGTCGACAAAGAAACGCAGCTTGAAAAGCGCGATCTCCGCGTGGAGTTCAGGGAGACCGGGCAGGTCACGCCGCGCAACAGGCTTGAAATCAAGCCGCCGTTTGCCGGAAGAATAGAGGAAGTGCTTGTGCAGGAAGGGGATCCCATAAAGAAAGGCGAGGTCATCATATGGATGAGCTCCAGCGAAAGAGCCGCGATGATTGACGCTGCCAGAGCTATCGGCGACGAAGAGTACCAGAGATGGCAGACGATTTACAAACCCACGCCGATAGTGGCGCCTATGAACGGCTTTCTGATTCTCAGGCAGAACGAACCCGGGCAGACCGTTACGCCGACTGATGCCCCTCTCGTCATGGCGGACGACCTCATAGTGGAAGCCAGCGTGGACGAGACGGATCTGCGTTACATAAAAATAGGCGACAGGCTTTCGATGTATCTTGACGCTTATCCGGATGAGACTTTTACGGGCGTTGTCGAGCATATAGCCTATGAGTCAACGGTAGTGAGCAACGTGACGGTATATACGATAAAAATACGTCCCGACAAAAAACCGAAAGCTTTCCGCTCCGGGATGACGGCGACGATAACCGTGGCCGCGGAATCAAAGAAAGACGCGATGACAATCCCGAGTTCTTTTATAACCGATAAAAACGGCAAAAAAACAGTGGTTGTCAGAAAAGGGAAAAATTTATTTGAAACCAGAGAGATAAAAATAGGCATGACCGACGGAAGATTTACCGAAATCCTGTCCGGAGTAGGCGAAAACGACACGGTAGTGATTTTGAGAACCGCAGGCGTCGCAAAAGCCAGATCGTTTATGAGCCGTCCGCAGCCGCAGAAAAAAAGCTAAACGACAGTTTGGAGTTTGAAGTGTGAAGTGTATGTGTTTTCACTTCGCGAAAACATGTTAATCGGTCTCGGCGGAGCCGAAACACAATAACTCCACTCTCAACACTGCCGTTAAACTTCAAACTCTTCTGTATAAAAAAGGAAGCTTTGCTTCATGAAAGTAATCGAATTAAAAGGTCTTAAAAAAACCTACCATCTTGAAAAAATAGACGTTCCCGTTCTGCACGGCATAGATCTTGAGGTCGAGCAGGGAGAGTTTGTCGCCATAATGGGGCATTCCGGAAGCGGCAAATCCACGCTTTTAAACATCATAGGCCTTTTGGACAAACCAAGCGAAGGCTCTTTCAAGCTGGCCGGCATAGAAGTTTCCAAGTATTCCGACGATGAACTTGCCGCGCTGAGAAACCAGTATCTGGGTTTCATCTTCCAGCAGTTTAACCTGCTTCCCAAGCTTACCGCGCTTGAAAACGTCCATCTTCCGGTAATATATTCGAATTCAAAAGACACATCGCAGCACGAAGATCCTAAAAAACTTTTGGACCTTGTGGGGCTTTCCGACAGAACGGATCACCGCCCCGCGGAGCTTTCCGGCGGACAGCAGCAGAGAGTCGCGGTGGCGCGCTCGCTTATAAACAAACCGCTGGTAATATTTGCCGACGAACCAACAGGCAATCTCGATACGAAATCCACGCAAGAAATAATAAAAATGCTCAAAGACCTTAATGATTCCGGAATAACCATAGTCATGGTTACGCACGAACCGGATTTGACGGCCTATGCCACAAGAACCATAAAACTTCAGGACGGCGTGATAATTTCCGACGAAAAGACCCGGAAGATCGACGGCTCTAAGAACCGGCGCGAGGCCCAGATCTTCCAGCATAAGGCGTTTTCAATATCCAGAATACAGGATTATTTTGTCCAGGCTACAAGAGCTCTCGCGGGAAACAAGATGCGTTCCGTGCTTTCGATTTTAGGAGTAATGATAGGCGTGGCCAGTCTCATAGCAATGCTCGCCGTCGGCACCGGAGCGCAGAAGGCCATACAGGAGCAGGTTTCCAATTTAGGCTCAAATCTTTTGATGGTAGCTCCGGGCGCCATGCAGAGAGGCGGAATATCTGCGGAGACAGGCTCGAGAATGAAGCTCAATTATGAAGATATAGCCGATCTTAAAAGGCACGTTCCCGGAATACAAGGCATAGCCGGCTACGCTTCCGGAAGAGTGCAGATAGTGGCAAACGGGAAAAATTACAATACGCGCCTTGACGGCGTTTCAGTTGATTTTTTCAGCCTGCGCAACTCTTTTCCTTCAAGCGGCAGAGTGTTTACGGACCAGGAAAACACCGAAAAGAAAAAACTTGTGATCATAGGCGAAACCGTCAGAAAAAATCTTTTTCCCGACGGACAAAATTTCATAGGCGAATACGTAAAAATAAACAGGATAGACTTTCAGATAATAGGCATGCTGCCGATAAAAGGTTCAAGCGGCTTCAGGGATGAAGACGACAAAATTATAATTCCGCTCAACACCGCGCTTTACAGGGTGTTCGGAACCGAAAATCTCAGCAACATGGACGTGCAGGTTAAAGAAGACGCGGACATGGACGAGGTGTCGGACGGCATAGTGCAGCGGCTTTTGGTAACGCACAGATTCAGTCCGGGAGACAGAGACGTTGTGCAAGTGCGCAATATGGCCGAAATACAGGCAACAATGTCGTCAATGGCTTCGGCGTTTTCCCTTTTGCTCGGCTCGATAGCTTTTATAAGCCTTCTCGTCGGCGGCATAGGAATAATGAACATAATGTTTGTCTCCGTCTCCGAAAGAACAAAAGAGATAGGCCTGCGCAAAGCGATAGGCGCAAACAACGCGGACATACTTTTCCAGTTTATAATAGAATCCATTTTTGTCTGCAGCGCCGGTGGCTTAATAGGAATAATCGTCGGCTCGGGCGGCGCCATTTTTATAAGCAAAATCGCCGGCTGGACGACTTCAATAACTCCGTTTTCCGTGGTTCTCGCCTTTTGCTTTTCAGCGCTGACAGGCCTTGTTTTCGGAGTCTGGCCCGCAAGAAAAGCCTCGCTGCTGGACCCCATAGAAGCTTTGAGACACGATTGACATACCTGAAACGGAAAAGGCAGGCATATTCGATGCCGGCCTTTTTTATTTCGGCGCTATTCCCCTCTATGGAGGGGAATAATAGCATACGGTTGTCCTATTGTTTCGGTGTTTCTGTATTCAACATATATATAAACTCTTTGCCGGATTTTTTCTTCACAAGCAGCTTTTTTTTGGCCAAATACATCAAATCCGTTCTTGCGGTCTCGTACACAACGCCGAGCTTATTTTTAAAATACTCTATGTTTCTTGTCGCTTTGCTTGCGGTAAAATCCTCCATTATGCTTTGCTGTCTGGGATTTAGTTTTATGCCGGGCTTAAGAACGGCAGTTACGCCTGCCGCTGCATTTTTTCTTTTTTCGGCGTAATCGTTAAAAGCTTTTGCCGCGTCAATTATAATGTCCAGATTGAAGTTTATGAAATAGGTAAGATCATTTTCGTCGGCCCCCGCATATAAAAACGTCTTGCCGTATTGCTCGCGCCTGTTTTCAATCGCCTTTGAAATCGAAAGGAAGCTAAGCTTCCCGTAGCCGTTTTTTAGCATATGCCAATAGAACAATGCCCTTGCAGTTCTGCCTACACATTCGGAAAACGGATATGTAAAAGCAAACCAAAAGTGTACTATTGCCGCGTTTATCACCGGATGAAAAGATTCCCCGCCTATTCCTTTATTTGCGAAAATGCAGAGGCTTTCAAGCATATCTTCTATTGCAAAAGACGGCGGCGGCGTAAAAAGCTCAGCGCCGTTTTCACCGGTTATTGCGCCGGCGTCAAACTCGTTTCTGAAAACTCCGGATTTTTCCGCGCAGTCTTTGGCTATAATCAAATGCAGCCTTTTTATAAGAGCGACGGATAAAGGTTCATTCTGGTTTTTTTCTATAAATTTCATGGCCTTATACGTATTCAAGATCATCTGCTCGGACATATTCTGAGGCTGCCTTTTTGAGCGCAGCATCTCTTTTGCCGCTTCCGTTTCGGTATCCGAACCTTCAATACGGCTTGAGGCCATGGCCTCTTCCATAACAACGTCTGCGCTAAACTCGTTTTTTTCATCTAAAGAAAGCCCGTGTTTTGACAAAAGATTTTCCAAAGCAGCGCATTTTTGCATTATCTCCGGAGTCAGCAGATATTTAAAGCTAACCTTTTGTATTTCTTCCGCGGACAACACTTCGGCTTTGGTGAAAAACAGCTTTTTATAACCCCTGATTTCCCTGAGCGCTTTGACCAGGCTCCAAAACATTTCCGGAACAATCCCCTGCGGAAAGGCGTACTCTTTTACGCTGTCCCAGTAATCGTAATTCTCATCGGCTTTTCTCAGCAGCGCAGCGATTTTTTCATTTGTACATGCAAGCTGAAGCATCCGGCCTGACTCCTCCGTCCAGGCAAGTTTTTCTTTCCAATTAAAGTTTGATTTTTCAATCCGTTTCATAGTTTTTACCGTTTTTAATATTTTAGTAATTGCAGTAAAATTATAGCGGTTTTTGATTTAAAAATCAATTGTTTTTCGGAATTATTCTACAACGACTTGTGTTGCTATGAGCGGTTTCCCAATTATGTCATTCCCGAGTGTTATTATTGGAAGTTATTCTTTAATAGCCTGTCCCCGAAATTTGTAATCGGGGAGGAATCTGCCGTTTTAGAATTAAAGACAGATACCCACCCGATAAAAACATTCGGGTACAGGCTGCGGTGGAATAACATCTTTTAAATAAATTTCAGGTATGACAAAATGTTAAGGTATAATTTCGAATTTTTTTAAAGGTTATCCAAGTGTTTTTTTATCGAATTTATTATCTTTGAAATTTCGGAGTTTGCCATGGTCAGGTGTAAAAACAGAACCAGCGTGTCTCCGAGATTGCGGATTATTATGCCGTCTTTACGCATGGCTGTGCATATTTTCGCACCGGTTTTAAGCTTATAATCGAAAGCCTCGCCGGTTTTTTTATTTTTTACTATTTCAATCCCTGCCATTACGCCGCAGTGTCGTATATTGCCGACTTTTGGATGCTTTGCAAGCGAGCTGAGCTCGTTTTTTAAGCGGGCTATTTTCGGCTGAAGTTTTTGCAGGATTTTATCGTGTTTCAATATGTCCAGCGTTGCGTTGGCGACGGCGCACGCAAGCGGATTTGCAGTATATGAGTGCCCGTGGAAAAAAGTTTTAAACTCTTCGTACTTGCCCAAAAAAGCATTGAAAATCGAATCGGTTGTCGCAGTTACCGCCAGCGGCATATAGCCGCCGGTTATGCCTTTTGACAGGCATATAAAATCCGGCTTTACGCCTTCATGCTCTATCGCAAACATTTTGCCTGTCCTGCCGAATCCTGTTGCAACCTCATCGCATATCAAAAGCACGCCGTACTTGCGGCAAAGAAGCTCGTACTCTTTTACATAGCCTTTTGGCATTATAATCATTCCGGAAGCCGCCTGATTTACCGGCTCTATGATGGCAGCGGCAATTCTTTTATAATTGGCCTCAAGGAGGTCTTTGACCTCTTTTATGCATTCGCCTTTGCAGCCCACAACTTCGTTGTGTTCTTTAAAAGAATCGGCTTTAATCGGGTAAGAGAAATCTTTTTTCCTGAAGCGGCATCTGTAACAGTAAGGCGACTGCGCGAAAACGCTTTTAAACAGCAGCGGTTTAAACGTTGAGTGGAACAAATCCGTTCCGCCTACCGATACCGCGCCGATTGTGTCGCCGTGATACGCGTTTTGCAACGATAAAAAAGAACTTCGTTCTTCGCCTTTAAATTGCCAGTACTGGTACGCCATTTTCAAAGCGACTTCAACCGCTGTTGAGCCGTTGTCAGAGTAAAATATTTTCGAAAGGTTTTTCGGCAGCATTTCTAAAAGTTTTTTTGACAAATCTATTGCCGGCTTATGGGTGAGCCCTAAAAAAGTCGTGTGCGCAACTTTATCTATCTGCGCTTTTACTGCTTTATCTATTTTGGGGTTTCTGTGTCCCAGCAAAGTCACCCAGAGCGACGAAACCCCGTCAAGATACTTTTTTCCGTCAACATCGTACAGATACGAACCTTTTGCCCTGTCTATTATCAAAGGCTCGCAGGGATCGTTGTTTATCCAATCCGCCATCTGCGTAAACGGATGCCAGATATTTGTTTTATCCTTATTTATCAATGCTTTTTTGATTTTGTTGTCCAAAGAAGCCTCCAATGCTGTTTCCCTCGCCCCTTGCGGGAGAGGAACTTTGAAAGACGAAGTCTTGAAAAGATGGTGAGGGGTTGCCTTTAATTTTTTTGTGATTTGACACGACAACGGCAACCCCTCACCCCGCCCTCTCCCGCAAGGGGCGAGGGAAGAACGATCATTTATTTTTCACCGATGCGGCCAAATGCTTTCGGCATATATTTTTGCAGCTTTTTCAAATCAAATTTTTCATTCCAGCCCAACTCTATAACCGGCAGTTTCGCCAATTTTTTAATTATCGCGGCGTTTGATTTTGCGGAAATATCTTTCGGATCTTTGCGGCCGCTCATAATTATTCCTGCTATTTCTGCCCTATCTCTGCGCAGTTTGTCAATTGTAAGCAAAGTATGGTTTATCGTACCAAGGCCAAACCTCGCAACCACTATCACCTGCAGGCTTTGCCTGCGGATTAAATCATTTACAAAAAAGTTTTGTTTTAAAGGGACTAAAAGTCCGCCTACGCCTTCGACAACCGTAAAATCATACTTATTTAAAAAGTATTTGAACGCCTTATCAACGGCCTTTAAATCAAAACTCCTGTTTTCAAGCAAAGACGCGCCATACGGCGACATCGGGTTTTTAAAGAATACGGGAGTGACGGTTTCAGGTTTTTCGTCTATTCCCGCGGCTTTGATTAAAGCTTTGGCGTCATCCCTGTTCCCGGTTGAAACAGGCTTAAAAACCCCGCCGGCAATGCCGGCCTTTCTTATTGCGGCGGCTATCGCGCAAGAAACATACGTTTTCCCGGCTTCGGTATCCGTAGCCGTTATAAAAATTCCTTTGTTCATATCAATCCTTTTGCTAACCGTTTTGACGGTGCGCTACGGACATCATCAGTTTTATTCTGTTTATCTGGTTTACTTCGCTGGCGCCGGGGTCGTAGTCTACGGCGGCGATGTTTACGTTTTCGTAGCGGCGTTTCAGCTCTTTCATAACGCCTTTGCCCGTGATATGGTTTGGCAGGCAGCCGAAAGGCTGTACGCAGACTATGTTGTTTACGCCGTCTTCAATCAGTTCCAGCATCTCGGCGGTCAGAAGCCAGCCTTCGCCGGTCTGGTTGCATACGGAGATTATTTCCGAGGCTTTTTCCGCTAGCTCTCTTGTCGTGTGGTAAGATTCAAAATGTTTGCTTTTTTTAAGCGCTCTCCTTATTATCGAGCGGAGTCTCTCTATATATCCGCTTGCAAGCCAGGACATGGCTTTATTTTTAAAGCTTCCGGATAAATATTTATGTTTGAAAACGTCGTCAAGCATACAGTAATTTACGAAATCCGTCATGTCCGGCACCACGGCTTCGGCTCCTTCTTTTTCAAGCACCGAAACAAGATTATTGTTTGCGTCCGGATGAAATTTGACTAAAATTTCCCCCACCACGCCCACGCGCGGCTTTTTGATTTTTTTAATTGGTATGGCGTCAAACTCCCGTACTATTTTCTTAACCGTTCTGCTGAACTCGAAGTAATAAGTTTTTTTGATTCTGTCCGACAAACGCATAAGCCAGGATTCAACCAAAGCGTCGGTCTGCCCGGAATGCACTTCGTACGGGCGCATGCGGTTTGAAAGCCTCATGAGCAGATCGCCGTAGAGAAGCACCAGAAGCGCGTCTTTGAGAAGCCCGAAAGTTACGCCGAGCTGTTTGTTTAATTCCTGATTTGTGGTGCTGAGCGATATTACCGGCACGTTTTTAAATCCGGCTTTTTCCGCGGCTTTTCTTAAAAACGCGGCGTAGTTGGTCGCGCGGCAGCCGCCGCCGGTCTGCGAGATCATCATCGCTGTTTTGTTTACGTCGTACTTGCCGGACTTTAAAGCGTTTATAAGCTGGCCGACCACGACTATCGTCGGATAGCAGGCGTCGTTGTTTACGTAGCGCAGGCCTTCCTCTATGTCGGCTTTATGCACTTTGGGGAGCACTTCAAGCCTTATGCCGCGGCCGCGCGTAATCGCGCCCAAAAGGCGGAAATGTATGGGAGACATCTGCGGGCACAAAATCGTGTAAGAGTCCCTCATGTCTTTTGTAAACTCGGAAAACTTTGTGCCGTCAAAAACGTTCTCGGAAAACTTTAAACCTTTTCTCTCTTTTATCGCGGCAAGCAGCGAGCGTATTCTTATCTTTACCGCGCCGAGATTCGAGCCTTCGTCTATTTTCAAAACCGTGTATATTTTGCCGGATCTGGAAAGAATATCCTCAACCTGCTCGGTTGTAATCGCGTCAAGCCCGCAGCCGAAAGAGTTGAGCTGTATAAGCTCCAGGCTGTCTATTTTTGTGGCAAGATTTGCCGCGCGGTACAGGCGCGAATGGTACATCCACTGGTCCACAAAGTTTATTTTTGGAAGCGGCCCTGAAAGATGCGCAACCGAATCTTCACTTAAAACCGTCATGCCGTGCGAAGCTATTAAATCCGCCACGCCGTGGTTTATCTCCGGATCTATATGGTACGGCCTGCCGGCGAGAATTACCGCGGGCTTGCCGGTTTCCTTAATTTCCTTTATCTGCTTTGCGCCCTGCTGCCTTATATCTTTCTTGAAAAGATTGAGCGACGCCCTCGCGCGCAAAACCGCGAATACAAGCTCTTTTTTTGTTATGCCAAAATCTTTGAGTTCTTCGGCAAGCCTGTAGATAAGCCTTTTAACGTTATCAAAAGGCAGAAACGGCTGTAAGAATTTTACGCCTTTTTCCTCAAGTACATTCATATTCAGGCGCACCACTTCAGGATAGCTGCCGACAACCGGACAGTTGTAGTGGTTGTCCGCGTCTTTAAACTCCTTTACTTCAAAAGGTATGCACGGATAAAAAATTGTTCTTACTCCTTTAGCCACAAGGTTTTCTATGTGGCCGTGCACCATTTTTGCGGGAAAGCATACGGTCTGCGAAGGCATGCTTTCAAGACCCTTGTTAAAAAGCGTGTTCGAAGAAGGATCCGACAAAACCACGCTGAATCCGAGCTTTGTAAAAAGCGCGAACCAGAACGGATAATTTTCATACATATTTAAAACGCGCGGCATGCCTATCTGCCCCCTAGGAGCCTTTTCAGGCGGCAGAGGCTTGTAGTAATCAAACAGGCGTTTGTTCTTGTAGTCGAACATATTAAAAGCAAAGCTTTGCACCTTTTTGTTCTGCAAAACGTTTTCGCATCTGTTGCCGGACAAAAAAGTTTTTCCATCGGGAAAAACGGATATGTTTAAAAGACATTTATTTTCACAGCCCTTGCAGCGCGTATTTTTCATCTTATAAGAAAACTGCGCAAGCTTGTCTTTGTAAATAAGCGAGGTCGAAGACCTCTTGGATTGGAGGGCTATAAGCCCTGCGCCGAAAGCGCCCATGAGGCCAGCAATGTCCGGACGGATGACCTCGGTATTTAAAAGCCGTTCCAATGCGCGCAGTACTCCGTTATTAAAAAACGTGCCGCCTTGCACGACTATGTTTCCGCCGAGCTCTTCCGTATTGCTTATTTTTATCACCTTGTACAAAGCGTTTTTGATTACAGAATAATCGAGACCGGCTGATATGTCTCCTGCGGAGGCGCCCTCTTTCTGCGCTTGCTTGATTTTTGAGTTCATAAACACGGTGCAGCGCGAGCCCAGATCAGTCGGCTTTTTTGCAAAAAGCGCAAGCTGGGCAAAATCTGCTACGCCGTAATTCAACGACTGAGCAAAATTTTGTATAAAAGAGCCGCAGCCGGACGAGCACGCCTCGTTTAAAATTATTTTGTCTATCAGCCCGTTTTTGACGTATATGCACTTCATATCCTGGCCGCCGATATCCAGAATAAAAGAGACTTTTGGGTTAAAATGGTGAGCGGCTTTATAATGGGCGATAGTCTCGACTTCGCCCTCGTCAAAACCAAGAGCGGCTTTGATGAGCGCTTCGCCGTACCCGGTTACGCACGAGCCGGCTATGCTTGCGGACTCCGGAAGTTTGGAGTAGATGTCTTTTAAAACGTCGACAACCGATTGCAGAGGATTTCCGTTGTTCGGCCCGTAATGCGAATAAACTATTTTTTTGTCTTCGGTAATTAAAACCGCTTTTGTTGTCGTGGAACCCGCGTCAACACCCAAAAATAAATCGCCTTCGACTTTTCCGAGCTCGATTTTTTTAGCAGCGGCTTTATTGTGTCTTTCAATAAAAGCTTTAAATTCTTCTTCATTTTCAAAAAGCGGAGGAAGCATGTCGCCGCTTTTGCGAAGCGGCTCGTCTTTTAAATTCTCAAATCTTTTTTTGAGTTCTTTAAGTGTGACTTTGCCTCCTTTTCCTAACAGAGCGGCTCCGAAGGAGACAAAAAAGTGCGCGTTATCGGGAAAGAAAATGTTTTCGGGTTTAAGTTTGAGCGATTTTATAAAAAAGGAACGGAGTTCCGAAAGGAAGTAAAGCGGCCCTCCCAGAAAAGCGACGTTTCCGGAAATAGTGCGGCCTCTTGCCAAGCCTCCGACAGTCTGGTTTACAACAGCCTGGAGAACGCTTGCGGCAATATCTTCTCTTGCCGCGCCTTCGTTTAAAAGCGGCATTATGTCTGTTTTTGCAAACACGCCGCAGCGCGCGGCTATGGGGTAAACCGTTTTATGGTTTTTTGAAAGACCGTTGATTCCGGTAGCGTCGGTTTTTAAAGTCTGCGCCATCTGGTCTATAAAAGCGCCGGTGCCGCCCGCGCAGGTTTCGTTCATTCTCTGGTCAATGAAAGAAGAATCGAAAAAAGTTATCTTTGCGTCTTCGCCGCCGAGCTCTATTGCTACGTCGACTTTAGGCAGAAAAGTCCTTATGGCGTTTGTGCAGGCTATAACTTCCTGCTCAAAGGCAATCCTTGCCTTTTGAGACAAGGCAATAGCGCCGCTTCCGGTGGCACAGATTGTCATTTCAACGTTTTGAAGTTCTTTCGGCGCCTCGTCTATAAGGCTTATGACTGTATTTAAAAGGTCAAGCTGGTGCCTTTTATAGCTGGCATACACCGGCTTGTTTTCGGAATCCAAAACCGAAAGCTTAACCGTGGTTGACCCTATGTCCAACCCGGCTTTAAAGCTTTCGCTTTCCTTTTTGATTGTTATTTGTTCATTGTTCATTGTTTTTATTATACCAATAATCCGCCTCTGCATAAACCGGCATTTTCAAAAAGGAAAAAGAGCCGCGCTATCGGGCGGCTCTTTACAAAATGGCCAAGGGACGGCGAACTGTCCCCTTGACCGTTATTATAATTCGGAATTATACCTTTATAGACTACTTGATTTGTCATTGCGAGGAAAATACGGAGTATTTGACGAAGCAATCTGGAAAGCTAACAGAAACAACAGTCTTATTCCTAGATTGCTTCGGCGATAAAACCGCCTCGCAATGACTGCAAAAACAACTGAGAACATAATAGTCTGTCAAGGGATAATTCCCTTATAATTTAGATTTCCAATATAAAATTAAATCGTAACCGTTATTGAATTCAATAATTTTATCAGGTGCGCAAAGGTTTTGCCAATATTCTTTTTTCAGCAGGCGTTCGTCTCCGAAACTGGGTGTTTTATATTTTGAGCCCGGCACATAATGTATCAGCTCTTTTGTGTACAGCATTTGATTTCCGACGATACTAATGATATCTTTATCATTGAAGTGCTCCAACAATCCGTGCGAATACATTATTTGCACAGCCGGAAAGTTGTCTTTTCTGGCATCTCTTAAAAATTTTCGACATTTTACGTTATCTGCCGCGAGGCCAAGCATATCCGCCGATATGTCGCTTATCGTTATAAAATCTTCGTACTCTTTCAGCGCATAAGACATATTCGCGCAGCCGCAGCCGGATTCATGGATTTTATCGGCATCATTCTTAATTATTCGCTCTCGTATAAAATCCAAAAAAACTCTATATTTAACCGCCAGGTGATTCCTATAACTCTGATTCATCCTATTTTTATAAAAATCATACCAGGTTTTCTGGGGCATTATTTTTTATCCGATTTAGTTTTTTAAATTCATATATACGGGTTTATATTTTGCAAGCATATTATAATGGCCTTCGCAGGGCATCATATCTATATAACCCAACTCTTTTATATATTGAGATACGGAATTTTTTATCTCGTTGAACACTTTGCGCATATCCCCTTCGGCTTTAACAAAAATAGTAATCGCCTGTTCTCTCCTTTCAGGCATTACCACAAACAACACATAAACCATTTTTATATCTCTGTTTGTTTTGCAATAACTACGCAGGCTTTCTATAAAACCGGAAGGAATGTTTGCAGGCTCTCCCACAAGAACTTTTGTCTCTTTGGTTAATTTTATTTCCACAGGATCCTGCTGTTTTTTTCCGGTTAGAATCGAATCTATCTCAGCCGGAAGCAGCTCTTTAGCTACGTCAGACCAGGGATTAAGAACGAACTTCGCTCCTTTACATGTATTAAAAAAATCCTTGCCATTCATGGCAAGATATGCGGCGGGACTTGATTTGAGGGGGCTGTTGTTGTCAAGCATTCTGTTCTTTGAAGAAAATATAGGCAATGTGCCGTCTGAAAATCCTCTTATAGGCAGCCTCTCTCCCTCTGAAATAATTTTCTTTTCTTTTTCAGGAGGCTCGCCTGCCGTTAAAAAAAATATTCTCGAATTCAATAATTTTTTATAAAAAAGCGGAGCCCGCGCAGGATTTTTATAAGCTTCTTTCATCAGCGCGTACAGTATGTCCAGCCCGGCGTTTTCACCGCTGTCTCCGGCAGATGATAATTGTTTAGGCTGTTCCAGGCTGACTCTGTTCAGCCAATCAACATATTCGATGCTTCCTTTATTTTTTAAAATACCGCATATTTCGCCAAACGAATTCATATCGTTTGTTTTCTTATAAAAGAGAGGAGAGAGTTTTACTGCCAAATCATCCGGATTAATATCTTTAAAGATGTCAACATACTCCTTCAAATTGGCGATATGCGCGTTATACGCCTTGCCTCCGTAATCAATAGAAGCAATAATTCCTTTCAAATACATCAATTTGGCGCAATTATTATTTGAATCGTCATCCGATAACCTCATATACCAATTAAGCATGTTGTCTTCGCCCCAAATATCATTTGAGACCAATTGATTTTGAACCAATGTCTGCGTCAGCAACTGTCCAAGCCCGCTCAAATAATACGGCGCCACGGCAGGCTTAGGTCTTGCATAATAATCAGCCGAATCTGCGGATTTGCCGCAGCTTAATATTTCAATAAGTTTATCTATTGCCAAAGCCGCCGCATTAAAAGCCGTTTCTTCAACGCTTTTGTCGGACTTGTATTCCGCGATTATATTTTCTCCGCCGCTTTTTTGTTCATAAAGAAATATCTTAACCGTCGTAGTTAAATTCAGACGATTTCTTTCTATCGCTCCGGTAAGAATATAATCATATTTATTTTCAAGTGTTTTGGTTAACTCTTTCCCTTCGCTTCTTACGGGACTTATAACCGGACCTTTGTTGACAACCAAAAGAACATAATTAGCAGGCTCTGTGTCGGTTTCCACAAACAATCTCTCCATAATATATAGCGGAGCCGCTCTTGACGTTCTGCCTATATCGTCTTCCTTGTTTTCTCCGGCTTGCCGTGAAAAATTTTCCTCTTTGACGCTAAAACCGAAAATCGCGATTTTCTTTTTCCTTTCTATTTTTGGAAATAACCATGAAGCGTCGTTAAAACCTGACGACCAGATAGGCTGACTTACAGTAATTGCGGAAACTTTAATATCATCCATTTTATTCCCCGTTATGCCGAAAATATTTTTATTTTTTATTATTTTTAATTACTTCTTCAAGTTTTTTAAACGCCTCTGCAGCCGGAGCAAATCCTTGTTGAGCGGACTTTAAAAACCACATTTTTGCTTCGTTGAAATTGTTATTGTTTGCATATATCATACCGACGTTAAGCTGAGCCCTCGGATTTCCTTTTTGCGCGGATTTTAAAAACAATTTAAAGCCTTCTTCCTGATTTTTATCTACTCCGTTGCCGAAATAATATGCGTTTCCCAGGCTGTATTCTCCGCTTTCGTTGCCTTGTTCTGCGGATTTTCTATACCATTTTACGGCTTCGGCATAATTTTTATGCACGAAACAATAAATATTTCCAAGCTCGTTCTGGGCATACGGATTGTTTTGTTCAGCCGACTTAATTAACCATTCCTGCGCGATTTTATAATCCTGTTTTACCGTATTATCCGGATTATTTTGTATATAATACATCGCTATATTCCATTGGGCCATCGAATGTCCCTGTTCTGCTGATTTTAAAAATAGTTCAAAAGCTTTTTTATCGTCTTTTTGAGTTCCTTTTCCGGCCTGATACATAGCGGCCAAAGCAAACTGCGCGTCTTTATTTCCTTTATCCGCCGAGAGCGATAAATATTTTAAGGCTTTACCGTAATCCGGTTCAATGCCGAACGTTTCTCCGACATCATAGAAAATCCCTGTTTCATAAAGGGCGGTATCATTGCCGGCGTTTGCCGCTTTTTCATATAATTCCAAAGCTTTCTTATAATCCCGCTCAACATGCTCTCCCATTCTGTACATTCCGGCTAAATTAACCAGCGCTTCAACGTTTCCGCGGTCGGATGATTCCTTAAATAAATCATAAGCCTTTTTTTTGTCGATATTTACGCCTAAACCTTTTATATACGTTAAACCTAAATTACATTTCGCGCTAAGATGCCCCCGCTGCGAAGCAGCCGACAATAATTTAAGCGCTTCGCCGTAATCCTGTTTTACGCCTATTGCGTTAAGATACATATAACCTAAAACAGCCTGAGCCTCCGGATGGCCTTTTTCGGACGCTTTCTTAAACCATTTAACGGCTTCATTATAATCTTTACCGGTTATCACTCCGTCATAATAAGCAACGCCGAATAAATATTGGCCGTCCGTATCTTCATTTTCAGCCGACTTTTTATGCCATTTGAAAGCTTTTCTATAATCTTTGGGCGCCAGCGTCCCTTCCGAATAAATCCTGCCTAATATTTTCTGGGCCTGGCTTTCGCCGTGTTCGGCTGCGTCAGAAAACAATTCAAAAGCTTTCTCTCCATTTTTTTCCACGCCGTCGCCTTCCGCATATAATAATCCCAAACCCACTTTTGCCTTATCATTATTTTGCTGTGCTGATTTTTCAAACCAAATTTTTGCCTGCTCGTAACTTTGTTCCGCGCCTTTTCCGCTCATATATGCCAAACCTGTCTGAAACTGGGCCAATGCCTGTCCCTGCTCCGCGGATTTTTTTGTCCATTTAAAAGCTTCGTCATAATTTTGTTCGACATTTACTCCCTCATGATACATGGCTCCAAGCTGTTGCTGGGCATCCGCATCTCCGCTTTCCGCCAAAGACTTAATTTTTTCAAAATCAGGTTTTTTATCCGTTTTGCTGAAAATCCCCATAAATCGTTTGCCTCCGTACGCAAGTGTCGTTTTATTCAATTAAAAATGCAGAAGAATAAGCCTTATAAATATAATAACGGCAAGTATAAAAAAAATAGTAGTAGTTCTATCGATTGTATTTTTTCTTTCCGGCTTATTCTCTTGAACGCCGTTAATTTTATTCAACAAGGATATTGCAAGCCCGTTTTTCTTCTCCGCGGCTTTTTGCAGCCAAAAAACAGCTTGGTCAAGATTCCAGGCGACTCCGGCCCCTTCGTAATAACATCTGCCTAAATAATACTGGCTGTAATCATCTCCGAGTTCAGCTGATTTTTTAAATAAATTATACGCTTTAACTTCATCGCGTTCAACGCCTCTGCCTTCTTTATACATAAGCGCTAAATTGCAAACAGCCACCGGATTTCCCAAATCGGCCGATTTATTAAATAATTCAAACGCTTTTAAAAAATCCTGTTCTACGCCTGTTCCGTTCAGATACATCGTTCCTAAAAAATTTATGGATTTTTTTTCATTGTTAGCCGCGCATTTTTGAAACCAATAAAATGCCGTTTTATAATCTTTTAAAACTTTATAGCCGAAAAAATACATAAAACCCAGACGAAATTGGGCATCCGTATCATTGAGCTCTGCGGCTTGTTTGAGCAATCTTAATCCTTCCGTAATATTTTGCTCGGTTCCTAAACCGTTTATATATGCCATACCCAGGTTACACATAGCTTTGGTATATCCCTGATTTATAGCTTTTAAATAGAGCTCGCGCGCTTTATCAAAATCGCGCAGGCAGCCTTCGGCGTTTATATACATATTAGCCAGATCATTTTGCGCCACGGCATTTCCCGCCTGAACCCCTTTTAAAAGCCAAAATCTGGCTTTTTCAAAATCCTTACTCTGTCCATGCCCGTCCAGGTATATGGAACCCAAACGAAGAAAAGCAGGCACATATCCCTGTTCGGCGGATTTTAAATACCAGGTAAACGCCTCGTCAAAATTCTGTTTTGTTACTTCTCCGATATAATACATGGTCGCCAGATTATATTGAGCCGTCGCATCGTTTTGTTCCGCGGCTTTTTTCATCAGCTCAAAAGCTTTGGAATAATCTTTATCTACTCCTATTCCTGAAATATACATAACGCCTAATTCAATCTGAGCGGGAACATAATTTAAATCTGCGGCTTGTTGTAAATATTGTACGGCCAAATCATAGTCCTGAGCTACCCAGTCTCCCAATTTATACATCATGGCTAAATTTTTAAGAGCCGAAGGCTCGTCTTGTTCCGCGGCTAATGTCAGAAACTCAACAGCTTTATCATAATTTTTTTCAAATCCGTAAGAACCTGTCAAATAAAAAAATCCCAGCTGAGCCTGAGCTTCCCGGTTCCCGCTGGTTGCCAATTGTTCCAATTCGTATATTTCCATAGCCGCCTCACAGTTCAATTACGGTCAATTTATATAACCGCCCGGAAAGCCGGCGGCTTCCGGACGATGCTTGGTAAAGAATTCCAAAAGAGTTCAGATTGTATATCTCAATCCCAGGTAAAAGTCAAAAGCGAACATATAAAAATCTTGGTTGTACAGAGTCATTCCTCCGAGGTACCATAACTTTAATCCGGCGTCAAAATTAACATGATTTGTCAAAAGAAAGCTCAATCCGAAATCTCCCGAAATAGAAAACATATCCTGCTCTTTGTCTTTTGCATTGTTAAATTCATTATTAACATGCGTCACTCCAAGGCCTAGTCCGCCGTAAGGCGCAATATTGCTTCTGATAACAGGAGGAGCCTCAAACATGAAGTTGAACATATACGAACGGAACTCCTGGTTGACAGGAGGGAAAAAGCTGAAACTTTGATAGGCTTTTGTTCTCTGCGAATACTCAAATTCCAGCCTGAAATTATTGATTTTTAAGCCGGCTGAGGCCAAACCGGTAAAAACAGTATCGCTGCTGTCGTCAGTCCATGAGTTGTAGTAGCCATAATAGCCATAACCGGGATAAAAACCGCTGTCGTAGTCGCGAGAACCCATATCAAAGCTTGCTGCGGCTATCGAAACAGCGCCTTTTATTCCTACGTATGGCCTGATTGTCAGGGGATTGCGGCTTTGCATCTGAGGTTGAGACTGAGGCTGCGGCTGTTCTGCAGGCCCGGATTGTTCGGTATCAATAACAGCCTTGGGTTCCGGCGCCTGGTTCTGAGGCTGGGATTGGTACAGATATTGATCCTCATACTGGTCAAAATCAAAGTCAGACCCGTAGTCCTGCGCAAAAGCAAAGCTTGCAAAAGCGGAAAACGCGGCAATCGATAAAAGTAATAACGTTGTTTTTTTAATCATTTATGTATCCTTGAATATAGGATACCACGTATTAATATTCCGGACAAGCAAAACAATTTATTTGTTTTGCCGTAAAACGTATTTCTGATACAAAAACGAAACCAGAATGAGCATTGCCGCAAGCCCGAAAAACGAGCCTATTCTGTAAAGCTGCCCCAGATTCCACAAATCGTGTAAAAACAGTTTTAAAGTCGCTGCGGACAAAAGTATCAGTCCGGCAATCCTCAGCCCTTTTACGCTTTTTGCAACGCCGAAAGCAAAAAGAGCCATTGCAAAAACTCCCCAGCAAAGCGTATATGCCATGTCCTGCGCAAAGTTGTTGGAAAAGCTGAAACGCATATAATTTCCCGCGGCAAAAAACGCTGCGATCTCTATGTTTAAAAGTATGAAAAGGAGTATGATTGCAAAAGAAAATAACATTCTTCTGGGGCTGATATCTTTCAGGGTTTCGTCTTTCGGGCTCCACAAAGAAGCTCCGGCAAACAGCGCGGCCACCGCTGCCATATACATGTAAAGGTACCAGTTGATTATGCTTCCGGAATGCACTTCAAACATATTGGCATTCGGTATTACAAGCCTTAAAAATACTATTGCCGAGATGCCCAAACCCCAATACTTTAACGGCTTATACCCGACGGCTTCGGACAAACCTATAAGAATTGCGGCTTCAAGAGCCCAGGAGATGGTGAGCCAGCCTTTCTCAAACTGCGCCGGGAAAATCATGGTTATGAAAAACAGCGCCGCTGCCGCAAAAATGCCGAATTCCGCTCCGCGTCTCCCCGTCATTTTGCCGATTCCCCGCGCGCTGCATACGTATATTAAAGCGAAAGCAGCCGGTATAATTCCGAGCCAGCCTGAAAATCCGGGCATTCTTCTGGCCGCTAAATATATCAGCGAGCATTGCAGAACTCCGGCAAGAGCGGAGGTAAGCCACGGAATAATGCTCTTGGGATAGTGTTCGGAGTCACTTTCCAAATAAAATGTGACTAAAAATATAAAAGCAAAGAAAAACGCAAAAACGGCAAAGTACCAGTAAACCGCTATTTTTAAATACTCCGGTCTAAAGTAGAATACCTGCCACAAAAGCTGCATCAGAAATACGCCTATCAGGGAAAAGAAAACGCCTGACATCCTTTTGCTTTTGTTTGCTGTTGCCAAAAATATCATAAACACCGCTATAAGCAGGCCTGCCGCGGTAAATATATCCGGAAAAGCAGGCTGTATTTTTATTGCGGCGGCTATGAGAATCGCGTAAAACGACAGCAGAAACAGATTAAAAACCGGATAAGCATACTGTCGGCCGGCCAAGTCCGTATGAACGTTGCCGTCTTCGGCAAAGATAAAAGCGCCGGCAAGCGCTTTACTGCGGTTTTTCAGAAGAAGCGCAAGCGCGAAAGAGCCGGCTGCAAAGACTACAATCACGACGCTAAAAGCCGTTATGTCAAAAACATATTGGTTTGTGGAAACGACCCACAATAAAATCACTGCAAACATTCCGAAAGCGCCAAAAAATCCCGGGAAAAGATTTTTTGTTCTTTCCGAAAAAATCAGGGTAAAAAATACCGCAAGCATTGCGATTATCCAAACCGGAAAAGTCACATAATGCACTTTTATCACGCATACCATGAAAACAAACAACAGCAGCGCGGCAAACAGCCCGTCCCAAAACAGAGGTTTTGTTTTTTCTTTCTCAGAATGCATAAACGGCAGCGCGGAGTTGAACAGAAAATATAAGAAATACGCGCCGACGGCAAAAGAAAGGTTCCATTGTTTCAAATTAAACACGCTCCATAAGAGCAATACGAATAAAGACGCGAACGACACCAAAGCGTATCCGTCTCTGAAATATTTGTCGTTTACGGCAATCATAAGCTGGCAGGCGTTTATAATCATCAGCAGACAAAGCGCTAAAATACTGCGGTGGACATCGAAAAACGTAAAAACAAAAATCAGCGAACAAAAATTAAAAAGAAACGGCAAAGACGTAAAAACTCTTTCCTTGAAATTATATTTCTTGATTATAAAAGCCGCATAAGCCGTGAACAAAACGCAGAAAGAAGAGTATGTAAAAGCCATTGAGCGCGGCCTGAGGACGGTGAATCCTTTTTCGTACAGCATAAATAATATCGCGTAAACCCCTATAGACGCAAGCCAGACAAGAAACCCCCACTTTTTTCTTGCGGATATCAGCAGCATTGTCACTGTGAGAACAGCCATGTAAACCGACAGCTTTATTATTTCGCCGCTTCCTGTCGACAATAGGATCGGCGTAAGATAGCCGCATATTGCAGCCAAGACCGATATGTATTTTGCGTCTTTTTTGACTGATACCCAAAAAGCGCAGGCCGAAGCGATTACCATTATGCCGAAAGCAAAGCCCCTGTTAAACATGTGAAAGTAGCTTCCCGCCGCATAAGCCGAGACATATATAAAAACTATGCCCACGGCGGAAAGTACGTTTGCCGTGGTTTTCAGCCTTTCGCTCTTGGTGAGCACGCCCGTGCAAAGCAATGCAACGCCGGCAACAAAACCAGCGCACACTCTTATGAGCGGGCTTATCATATTGTTGTCTATGGCGTATTTGGTAAAAAAGATTATTCCGAGAAAAGCGGCAAAGCCGCCGATCCAGGCAAAAAGTTTTATGCCGGCAAACTGTTCCCAGCTTATGGAAGGTTTATCGCTGCGCGGTGAGGCAGACTCAACGGCCGGTTTTGCGGAACCGGAAGAAACAACAGGCTGCTGCGCGCTTTTGTCCGCAATTTGCGGTTTTTCTTCCTTAGCAAGCTGCTCTTTTTCAGCTTCAGTTTGTTCAGATTTTGTTTCAACAATTGATTGATTTTTTAATGATTTTATGTATTTATCAATCTTAGACACTTTTTCCGACAAATACCATACGTAAAACACAAGCGCTATGACGCACAAATATAAGAAAGCAACCATTCCAAACCTCCGTTATTATAAGCCGGTTGTACGGTATATTATATTAAATTATCGGCATTCAAGCATTCGCTTCAAACTCCGAACGGTATTTGATAGAATATGCCATGAACATAAATATTGCCGGCATAAAAATTTCTTATGAAGCGGTGCTGCAAAGGCTCGGATATCTCAAAACTTCGGAACGTCCGGACGCAAAACTTGAAACTGAGATAAAAGAGCGCATTGACGCCGCTCAAAAACTGATACGTCCAAAGGCCGTAACGGCCTTTGAGAATATAACAGTATTTGGAAACGAAGTTTCCTTTGAAAGCGGATATAAAATAGAAAGCCCGCAGGTGGCAAAGCTGCTTGACGGCTGTTTTAAAGCATACGGCGTTGCCGTGACAATAGGCTCGGCTCTTGAAAAAAAGCGTAATGAGCTGATAGCACAAAAAGAAACTTTTAAAGCGCTTATTTTGGATGCGGCGGGATCTGTCGCCGCCGAAGAAGCGGTATCGCAGGCAAACAAGCAGATAACCGAGTTTGAACGCTTGAACAACAATATAACCTCGAAGAGGTTTTCGCCCGGATATGGCGATTGGAAGCTTGAAAAGCAGAAAGAGTTTTTACAATGGCTCGGCGCGGAAAATATAGGACTGCGCCTGAACGACTCTTTCCAAATGCAGCCGGAAAAATCGGTGTCGGCTCTAATCGGAGTCAGAAAGACAGATAATAGGTAACAGGTAAATGGAAAAACAAAGTTTTCTTGATTTGCTTAAAAAGCGCGTGCTTATAATGGACGGGGCTACCGGAACGCAGCTTCAGAAAAACAAATATCTGGACGACGTTGCGATACCCGAAGAACTGAATATAAAGTTTCCGGAGAGAATCTCCGAAGTTTACGCGTCTTACATAGACGCGGGCTCGGATATAATTCTTGCCAATACCTTTGGCGCAAATCCGCTGCGCCTGAAAGAGCACAATCTGCTGGACAAAGCCGACGACATTATAAGAGAAGGCGTGCATCTTATAAGAAAAGCCGCGGGGACAAAAGAAATCATCGCGGCGGGCGATATATCTTCGCTCGGCGAATACATACAGCCTTTGGGCGCTCTCTCTTTTGATGAGGCTTACGAGGCTTTTGCTTTTCAGGCCGCGCTGCTGCAAAAATACGGAGCCGATATTCTCGTCATTGAGACAATGATAGAAATAAAAGAGCTTAAAGCCGCCATTCTTGCCGCCAGGGACAACTTTAAAGGCCCGATTATCTCGCAGATGACCTTTTCGCAGGACGGAATGACCGTCACGGGAAACGACGTGAAAAGTTTTCTCGCCATGGCGGAAAGTCTGGGAGTTGACGCGGTGGGGCTTAACTGTTCGGTAGGCGCAAAAGATTTGGCGCAAATGGCAAAAGTTTTATGCCGAAACACAAATCTGCCGGTTTCGTTTAAACCCAACGCAGGCATGCCTACGCTTATAAACCGCGAAACGGTTTTCCCGGGCACTGCCGAAGAGTTTGTCGAATCAAGCATGGAAGCCTTTTCTTACGGCGTAAACATGTTCGGCGGCTGCTGCGGGACGGATCCCGTCTATATTAAGGAGCTCGCGGCGGAATTAAAGAATAAAGTTCCGATTGCGCGAAATGTAAAAAAAAGATTTTTTCTCTCTTCAAGAAATAAAGCGTTCGATATAAACGAGATGAAGCGTCCCGTAATAATAGGCGAACGCATAAATCCCACTAACCGCAAAAAATTCCAAGAGGAACTCTTGAACGGAATATTTTCACTCGTCAAAAACGAGGCGCGCGCGCAGGCGGCGGCAGGTGCAAATCTGCTTGATGTAAATATGGGCGTGCCGGGTGCAGACGAGGTAAAACTTTTAACCGAAGCCGTAAACCAGATACAGGAGATAGTCCCGATACCGCTTTGCATAGATTCCAGCAATCCGAAAGCTTTGGAAGCGGCCGTGAAAAACTGCGCGGGAAAACCGCTTATAAACTCGGTCAACGGCGAGCAGGCAAAGCTTGACGCCATAATGCCAATAGCAAAAAGATACGGCTGCGGGCTTATCGCGCTGACAACTGACGACGAGGGAATACCTAAAACCGTGGAAAGAAGGCTAGCGATAGCGAAAAAAATTCTTGAAGCCGCGGACAGGCACGGCGTTAAAAGGGAAAATATAATTTTCGACTATCTTGCTCTTTCAGTAAGCTCGTCGCCGGAACAGACAGGAGAAACGCTTAAAGCCGTCAGAGAATCAAAAAAGCTATATCCTGAATGCAAAATACTGCTCGGCGTCTCAAACATCTCTTTCGGCCTGCCTTCAAGGCAGACCATCAATTCAACGTTTTTAAAAATGGCGCTGGAAGCCGGCCTTGATTTCGCGATCATAAACCCCCACGAAGACTGGGGGGTATTCGACCCCTTTGCTAAAGAGCTGCTTGAGAATAAAGATCCCGGCGCAAAAAAATATATGGAGGCGTTCGCCTCTTTTAAAAAATCCGTTCCCAAAAAAGAGGACGAAGTCCTCACGCCGGATAAACAGCTATATTTCGCAGTTCTTAACGGCAACAAAGAGATAGTTCCGCAGATATTGTCCCAAATAATATCAGGGGTCGAAGACCCCTTTAAAACGGTAAATGACCGCGTATTGGAAGCTCTGAATTTTGTCGGGGAAAAGTTTGCGGCAAAAGAGTTCTTCCTTCCTCAGATAATAATGTCCGCGGAAGCCGCGCAGGCGGCGTTCGCCGCTGTTAAGAAAACGCTTAAGAAAGAAGCTCCGTCTGCAGGCAAAGTAATAATCGCCACGGTCAAAGGCGACATGCACGATATAGGCAAAAATATAGTAGGCGCGGTTTTGGAGAGTTACGGATTTGAAGTCATAGACATGGGCACAAATGTGGACGCGCGGGACATAATAGACAAAGCGCAGGAAGTAAAACCGCTTGCCATAGGGCTTTCGGCTCTGATGACGACGACAATGCCGGAGATGGAAAAAACCGTGAGGCTGAGAAACTCGGCGCGCATACAGCCAAAAATAATAATCGGCGGAGCCGCGGTGACAAAAAAGTTTGCCGACGAAATAGGCGCAGACGCCTACGCCAAAGACGCGATGGAAACGGCAAAATACATAAAGCAGATAAAAGGTAATAGGTAAAAGGTAAAAACGACACGGCAAAGAATGTAGTTTTATTTTTTACCTATTACCTTTTACCTGTCTTAAAAAGTATGAAGAATATTTCCGACGACCTTAAAATCAAAATATTGCCCTGGCTTGTCACAATCGCCATGTTTATGCAGATGCTGGACGGCTCGGTATTAAATACCGCTCTTCCGGCTATTGCCAAAAGTTTCGGCGAAAACCCTCTGCAGATGCAGGCTGTCGTCATAGCATACATGCTTTCCGTGGCTATTTTTCTGCCTATTTCCGGCTGGCTTGCGGACAGGTTCGGCGTGCAAAAAATTTTTACCGTTGCCGTGGCCGGTTTTACATTAGGCTCGCTTTTGTGCGCCTTGTCGTCGTCTCTTAACCAACTGACTCTGTCGCGCATAGTGCAGGGCATGGGCGGCGCGCTTCTGGTGCCGGTGGGAAGGCTTGCGGTGCTTAGAGTGTACCCGAGAAGCCAGTTTGTAAAAGTTCTCAGCTTTATTGTTCTGCCGGCTCTTATAGGCCCTTTGATAGGCCCCAGTGTCGGCGGCCTGCTTGTTCAGTACGCGACATGGCACTGGATATTTTTAATCAACATTCCCATAGGCATAGCGTGCATTGCGGCAATATTCTTTTTTATGCCAGCGGTAAAAGCTGCGGCCGCGCAAAAGTTTGACTGGATCGGCTTTTTTTTATTCGATTCGGCGGTTTTGCTCCTTTTTATCTTCTCTCTGCTTTATACAAAATTGTACGTTTTGCTTATCGCGGTAATACTGATTTTGCTTTACTGTCTGCACGCGATAAACAATAAAAATGCGCTTTTCAACCTTAAAATGTTTAAGGTAAGAAGCTGCTCCGTCGGCACGGCCGGAAATTTTTTCGCGCGCATAGGCGGAGGCTCGATGCCTTTTTTGGCGCCGCTTTTCCTGCAAACCGCTTTGGGCTATAATCCCGCGCAGTCCGGGCTTATGCTTTTGCCGATGGGCATAATGGCGATTTTTGCAAAATCCATAGTAAATTCGGCGATAATAAAGCTGGGATACAGAAAATTTTTGCTCATCAACACTTTTCTGCTCGGCAGTTTTATAATTATGCTGTCGCTTATAACCCCGTCTTCATCGGTATACGAAATACTCGCCGTATTTTCGCTTTTCGGCATGTCGAACTCTTTACAGTTCACGGCAATAAACACGCTTTCCCTGATAGATCTGCCGGACAGCATGATAAGCGGAGGAAACGCCGTGATGTCCGTGGTTATGCAGGTTTCGATGGCGATGGGCGTGGCCGTAGGCGCATTCCTGCTTGCCTACATAGGAAGGCTGCAGGCCGAGATAAGAGGAGCCGTAAATATTTTGCAGACTTTTCACGCAACATATATTATAATAGGCGCGGTGTCGGTGCTGAGCATGCTTGTTTTCATTTTTATACCGGACGACGCGGGAACAGAGATAAAAGATATCTCCGTCAAAGTTCAAAGTTAAAAGTTCAAAGTGCAAATTTAAATGGAACTTGTCGTTGTAGTCGTTATTTTAACTTTGAACTATGAACTTTGAAAATTGTTTTTTAGGAGGGGTTTAACATGAAAAAATCATTATTTTTATTTTTTGCGCCGTTGTTTATTTTTGCGGCCGGCTGCGTCGGCCCGCAATCCCCGGACGCGACTCCTCAGGAGATGTCGGGCGGCTACAGAAGCACCGACGAGGGTGAAAAAACCTCGGTCATAATCGTGGGAGCGTATAACAACATAGAAACCGGCGATATCAAAAATTTCAGGGAAACGATTCAGTGGAGCGACGCGAAAAACAATCTGTACTCCATGGATTTCAGCGACGAAAAAAATCCGATGTACATAAAGGGAAGAGGCAACATAATCTACATTGCCATAAAGGTGCGTCCGGGCTCTTATAAACTTAACAATTTCAGCCTGCGTGCTTTTGACGCAATTACCGTTTATACGATAGACCTGGGACAAAGATATTCGGCAACTTTCGACATAGCCGACGGCGACGCCGTTTTTATCGGCATTTTGAAGACGTCGTTCGACAAGTTTTCTTTTACAAAATTCAACAATCCGGGAAACAGCGATATAAAGGTGACCACTTATCTTGAGAACGGCAAAGAAGATCTGTACAAAATCAAAAATTTTTACAATCTGATAACCAGAAAAGAAGTTAAAACAAACATAATGTTCTGGAACGACAAAACTCCCGAAAGAACGGAAACATTAAGAGCGGAAGCTTTAAAAAAGTAGTTTTTCCTGAACTGCATATTGAAACGCCTTTGCCGTCATTGCGGGGAATGAAATGACGAAGCAATCTAGACAATAAAGCTCTGGATTGCCGCGTCGGAAACAAAGCTTCATCCTCGCAATGACGGCAAAGGTGTTTTTTATTTGCCGCATATATTTTGCAGAAGATATTCTATATCGGAAAGCATATGGCCGGCGGTGAGCGAGATTCTTATTCTTGCCGAACCTTCGGGAACAGTGGGAAATCTTATGGCCGGCGCGTAAATTCCGTTTTCAAAAAGTATCTTTGATACTTTTCCTGTGTTTTCTATGCTGCCGGTTATTATTGGAATAATCTGCGACCGGCTGTTGCCGGTTTTAAAACCCAGAGCGTTTAATTTGTTTTTCAGATATTCTGCGTTCTTTAATAGCGCAACTCTGTTGCCTTCGGATTTTTTAACCAGCTCCAAAGATTTTAAAGCCGCGGCGCATATTGCCGGCGAGACCGCGGTCGTATATATAAACGCCCTGCATTTGTTTATCAGATAATCGATGAAGTTTTGCGACCCGCACGCAAATCCGCCCTGCACCGCAAAAGCTTTTGAAAGCGTTCCTATTGTTACATCAGCCGAAACGCCGAGCATATCAGCAAGACCTCTGCCTTCTCTTCCGAATACGCCGGTAGAATGCGCTTCGTCCAATATGCTGACAGCCCCGTATTTTCGGCAAAGCCCGGTAAAATCCCTCAAGGGGGCAATGTCCCCATCCATTGAGAATACCGATTCGGTTACGGCCAGTTTTATTTTATAGCCGTGAGCCCTTTTTAAAACAGATTCGAACGAGTCCATGTCGCAGTGCTCGTATACAAATATGCGCGCGCCGGAAAGTTTCGCGCCGTCCCAAAGCGAAGCGTGGTTGAGCTTGTCCATTATTACGCACGTATTTTCTATTGAGCCTAAAGCGCTTAAAACCCCGACATTAGTCTGATACCCGCTCGGAAAGAGTAAAGCTCTTTCTGTATTTTTAAACACGGCGAGCTCGGTTTCTAATTGCTCATGTATCGAAAGGTGCCCGCCGACCAGACGTGAGGACGTTCCCCCGAACCCGTATTTCTCGACGGCCTGCGCCGCGGCTTCGTTTATTTCTTTATTCCCGGCCAAATCAAGATAATTATTTGAAGAAAGGTTTAGAAAATTCTTTCCGTTTATGACTATACGCGCAAAAGGAGAAGAGCCGATAAGCCTCAGGCTCCGCGACAACCCGTCTTTTTTTATATTCTCAAGTTTTTCTTCTAAAATTTCATCTAACATCCGAAATTCCTATCTATATTTTTCCAGAACGTCGCGTTTTTTTCTTTTCTTTTTTAAAAAGCCGAGCGGCTTATTTACAAAATAATGTTTTATCCGGTCTCTGCCGAAACGCTTATTTTTATAATTCTCCCCGAAATAATCATGGAAAACAAACGGACGTATCCCTTTTATCTCCGGAATAACAGCTTCATGCCCGAAATATTTTGCCGTATCAAGAGGCGCAAATTTCATTCCGTTCGATTCAAAAATATGTTTGTTTTTAACGCAGATAAACAAATCGTCGTTGTACACGCCTTTGTAAGCCGGCTCAAAAGGTATATTTATCTCTGACGGCAGCTCCAGCAAGCGCTTTGACCGTATTGAAACCCCGTTGCCGACCCTGCAAATATTTCCGTTGATATCTTTAAAAGACAATAATCTCGGCCACGGCGACCCGATATAATCGTAATTGAGAAATTCATCGCGCCACATATCGGGATTTATCACATAGCCGTCATGGTGGATTATAAGAACAAACTCAGTATGAATATATTTGTGCAGCTCATAAATCATTTTGCGGCTGAAATCCGTAAAATTTTCATTTTTCGGCGTGTATTCAAAACGTATACTTTTAGGCAGATGAAACGGCTTTTTATGGCTTATCAAAACCGCTCCGCCGAACTCTATATCCTTCATGCTGTATTTCATGGCCTGAACGGTTTCATACACATAAGTGCAAGCCAAAGCCGCGATGGTGACATTCGGAAGTTTTAACATGCTTTACTCCCGTTTAAAAAATAATGCCGTGCCCTGGCCGCCGAAGCCGAAAGACAAGGAAAGCGCCGAATTTATCGGCTGAGCCGAAGCAGTATTTTTTATATAGTTTAAATTGAAAGGTATATCTGTTTCGTTAAAATTTATTGTTGGCGGAACCTTGTTCTCATTTATAGCCATAATTGAAAAAATTGCGCCGGCCATTCCGGAAACGCCGAGCATATGGCCCGTTGCCGCTTTTGTCGAAGACACAAAAAACGATTTGGAGTTAACGGCACTGGATTGCTTCGCAGAATTTTCAATTCTACTCGCAATGACGTCATCTACTCTGTCATTGCGAGCCCCGCAGGGGCGCGGCAATCTAGAGTTGTTATTTGAACTTTGTACTTTGCACTCTGAACTTTGAAGTTTTGCGACAGCCAAACTTTCATAGTAATCGTTTAACTTTGTTCCCGTGCCGTGCATGTGCACGTAATCGGGCATTTCGTCTTTAAGCGCATTTCGTATTATCCGTTCCATTCCGTCCGATGAATTCACGGAAAACTGCATATCGGAAAAAACTCCGGAAGCTTTGCCTGCCAGCTCGCAGTAAATTTTTGCACCTCTTAATAACGCTTTTCCCATATCTTCGATTACAATAAATCCCGCTCCTTCGCCGATAGAAAAACCGTCTCTTTCTTTATCAAAGGGGCAATGCCCCTTTTTAGAGAGCACGCCCATATTTTTAAAACCGGCGACATATAGCGGATGTATGGAAGTCTCCGCTGTTCCGCAGATAACCGCGTCGCAGACGCCTTCTTCAATCATATTGCAACCCTGTATTATATTCAGCGTTCCCGTGGCGCAGGCCGCGGATACGCAGCGCATTTGTCCTTCAATTTTCAATAAGTTTTTGAGCTGCTCAGAAAGGCCGTTATCAAAGTCATAATTTTTGTGAAACAAGTTAGGTTTGCTTTCACCGCACGAAAAACCAATGCGACTTTTTTCATAACCGGACATTTTCAGATTTGCGTCTTTTGCCGCTTCTTCAGCGGCAATAAAAGCCAGGGCAAGCTGGCGCAAAGTCTCCGGCATGTCAAAACCATCAACTCTCGCTATAAAAGCTTCGTTTTTTATTTCATAGCGGACCGCGCTTTCGCCGTTAACCAGCCGCTGCCAGTTCTTCCTGACACCGATCCCGAGCGGCGAAATAAGCCCCAGTCCGGTAACAGCAAATCTCTGAAGTTTACCGTTATTTTTACTCCCCACTTTTTACTCCTGCTTTATCATTTAGATGATTCTTGAATCGATATTGAAAACCTGGCCGGAAATAGTTTTTGCCTGCGAGAGGAATAAAACAAAGTCCAAAAGCTCTTTCATATCGGTAGTGGTGTTTAAAATGCTTTCCTGTTTTCGTTCTTCGATGTATTTGTCGCCGGCGGATTTTCCGAGAGACGTCAAATGAAATCCCGGCAGCACGGCGTTGACGCAAACTCCAAAGCGGCCGCCTTCTCTTGCTGCGGTTTTAGTTAAAGCTATAACTGCGGCTTTTGAGGCGGAATAGCTGGCCGCACCTGCGTAGGATTTGTATGCGGATATTGAAGCTATGTTTATTATTGAGCCTTCTTTTTGTTTAGACATAACATCGAGAGTTTCTTTTATCATATAAAACGTACCGTTGAGATTGGTTTGTATAACCTCGTTCCAGTTGTCGGGCTGTTCTTTAAAGATTATTTTGTTTTTACCGATTGAGGCGTTGTTTATCACGCAGTCTATTCTCCCAAACGTGCCTTGCGCGTTTTTTATAAGAGACACCGCTTCTTCGGGCTTTGAGATATCGGCCTGAAAGAATTTTGCGCTTTCTATTAAAAAATCAGGCGTATTTGTTTTATAACAGCCGCAAACATTCCAGCCGTTTTTAGAAAAATGCAAGGCAAGCTCTTTGCCTATTCCGCGCGATACTCCAGTGATTAAAATTGTTTTATTGTTCATATTTAGTCCTTCAATTGGGCATCTCTAAAAATCCTGTTTGTCATTCTCGAAATTTGTTATAGGGAATCTGCTATAAAGTTTTACCTACGAAGAAAACTGCAGATACCCGATAAAGACACTCGGGTATGACAGCAGCTATGAGATTTTTCGAGAAACTCAATTATCTATTTCCAAACCCAAATCCCGAATCATTTTCAAATCCATTGCAACATCTCTGCCGGCGGCAGTGAGATAGCCGCCGCTCATCATGCCGTTTGCGCCGGATAAAAAAATCATTGATTGGAGATCTCTTAAGTTTACTTCTCTGCCGCCGCAGATCATAATGTCGGGCGTTTGCAGAATTATTCTGTATATTGCGATTGTTTTTAGAATTTCTATCGGCGGCAGGGGCTTTGTGCCTTCCAGCGCCGTACCGCTGACCGGTATAAGAAAGTTCATCGGGACGCTGTCAACGCCGAGTTCTTTTAACGTAAAGGCAAGCTCAACCCTGTCCCTGAGCGACTCGCCTATGCCGAAAAGTCCGCCGGAGCAAATTTCAAAGCCAAGGGCTTTCGCCCTTTTTATATTATTGACCCTCTCATTGTAACTGTGCGTTGAGCAGATATTTGGAAAGAAACTTTCCGACGTTTCCAGATTATGGTGGAGTTTTTTTAACCCGGCTTCTTTGAGTTTTTTGAGATTCGCGTCTGAAATGCTGCCTATAGAAAGAGCGAAACGCTCTGATTTTTCATGTGTTTTTAAAAGGCGGCAAAGCCGCTCTATTTCTTTGTCGGTTAAAGCGTTTCCGCTTGAGACTATGCCGAAACAGCCGGCGGTTTTTAAAGCTTTGTCTGAAACTTCTTCTATTTTCTCGTTTGAGACAAGAGGGTATACGTTTACTTCGGTTTTATGGTGAGCAGACTGCGCGCAAAATTTGCAGTCTTCGCCGCACTGTCCGGATTTCGCATTGATAATCGAGCAGATTTTAACTTTTGAACCTTTATTTTGTTTGCGCAGCTTGGACGCGGCAAAGAGCAGTTCTTCGATATCCAGTTCAAAAAGATTCATGGCTTCGGCTTTTGTAATCTCTTTTTTTAAAATTTCTTCTATTGTTGTTTTCATAATCGAGTCTCTTTTTTGTGCCGTCATTGCGAAGGACTTTAGTCTTGAAGCAATCTAGACAATAGTATGTCGTTCCGTTAGTTTTCTGGATTGCTTCGGCGATAAAACCGCCTCGCAATGACGGACTATGGCTCTTCAAGAAAACTAACCGGCATATTCTACAGAATAAAATAAAGCAGGTCAACCTGATAACAATTATAAGGTTGACCTGATGATTTATGATTTGTCTGTTTATATTTCTATCTTAAGTTTTACGGTTTTTGATTTGACTATGGATTTCGTCGCGTCGATCTGCTTTAAAGCCTTTTCAAGATTTTCGCGGCTGGTTTCGTGCGTTGTCACGACTATCTGCGTTATGCCGTCTTCGGCCATATCGGGCTGCGAAAGGCTGGCTATCGAGACTTTGAATTTGCCGAGTATTCCGGATATTTTTGAAAGCACGCCGGGCTTGTCTACCACGCTGAAACGCAGATAGTACGGCGCTTTGCTCTTTCCCGACGGCAATATTTTTAATTTTGTTTTTCTGTTATAAACCACGTCGGGCACTATGCCCGCGGTGTTTGTGACTATGAATTTTGAAAGATTTATGACATCGGAAACAACCGCGCTTGCCGCAGGCAACTGGCCGGCGCCTTTGCCGTAAAACAGCACGTCGTCGGACGCTTTGCCTTTAATCATCACGGCGTTGTACTCGTTCTCGACCGTCGCAAAAACGTTCTCGTGGTTTACAAGGCAGGGCTGGACCGACAAATCTATCCCGTTTTTTGTTTTCTGTGCATAGCCGAGAAGTTTTATGTCGTAGCCGAACTCTTTTGCTATCATTACGTCTTCAATATCAAGATCCGCGATACCTCTTACGGCGATATCTTTTACCTTTATCCAGCCGCCCCACGCAAGCGAGGCAAGTATCGCGAGTTTGTTTGCGGTGTCTATTCCGTTGACGTCAAAAGACGGATCAGCTTCCGCAAAGCCGGCTTTCTGCGCGCCTTTTAAAGCTTCGTCGTACGCGACGTCTTTTTTCGTCATCTCGCTCAAAATAAAATTTGTGGTGCCGTTTAAAATGCCTTTTATTTCAAGTATCTCTTCGGAAGCGAGTCCCTCGCTTAACCCCTGGACAACAGGAATTACGCCGCCGACGGACGCTTCGTAGTAAATGGATTTTTGGCATTCCTGAGCGGTGGTAAAAATCTGGTCCCAGTATTTTGCAAGCACGGCTTTATTGGCGGTGACGACATTTTTGCCGGCTTTAAGGGATTCAATAATTATAGTCCTCGCAGGTTCATAACCTCCGATGAGCTCTATAACCAAATCGATTTCCGGATCTTTTATTATGTCCTTGAAATTTTTAACATAAAGCTCCGGCCTGTCTATCGGGTATAAGTCGCAGATTGATTTCACTTTAATAGGTTTGCCGACTTTGCGCAAAACTATTTTTTTGTTCTCTTCCAAAATTTTGACCACGCCCTTGCCGACGGTACCGTAGCCTATAAGTCCTGCGTTGATGTATTTCTTGTTCATAATTTTCCCTTTTTGCTTATCTTAAGTCAGAAACCAGCGAAGAGCCGATATCCTTCATTGCAGCGTGCAAATCTTTTCTCTCCGGCGCAGGCACAGTTCTCATACCGGCGACGACTTGTACGTCTTTAACGTCAAATTCAAGCAGCTGGAACATTTTTTTTGTATAGTCGAAATACTCGCGGAACATGTCGGCGTTCGGGTTGCCCTGCGTAAACACAAGAATCATTTTTTTGTTGGCGACGGCTTCTTCGTTGAAATGCGGCGAGAAGCGCGGAGAGATCCTCGCAAACCATCTGTCTATGAATATTTTTGCCTGCGCGCTCATCTGGCCCATGTACACCGGCGTGCCGAGAACAATGGCATCGGCATTTTCGATATCGCCGTAAAGTTTCTGCATGTCGTCGTTTACAACGCATCCCCGGCGGCCGCCCGTTTTGCAGCCCAGACAACTCCGGCAGGGTTTGATGTTGAGGCCGCTTAAATAGCAAGACTCGGTTTCTGCGCCCTGCTCTTTGGCTCCCTCAAGTATTTTGTTTATTGTCCATGCGGTGTTTCCGTCTTTGCGCGGGCTTGCGTTAAATCCGACGATTTTCATCTTTCCTTCTTTAACAGAAACGACATCTTTATTAATTGGAAACCTGAAAGCTAACGGAAACGACATACTATTTGTCTAGGTTGCTTCGGGACTAAAGTCCCTCGCAATGACGGCACATGAAACCCTCAACGAGGGTTCTGCGCGCATTTGGTGAACTTGCCTATTCTTAGCAGCGCGTCGTGGAAGCGTTTGTCATGAGTGACAAGGGACATTCTCATATAGCCTTCGCCGTGTTTGCCGAAGCCTACTCCCGGGGAAACCGCGACGCCTGTCTCTTTTACAAGGCGCTCGGCAACGCTTAAAGAGCCTTCTTTTTTAAGGCAGTCCGGCAGTCCGGCCCAGATATACATGGTTCCTTTGGTTTCGTTCACGTGCCAGCCGATTTTTTGCAGACCGCGTACCATCATTTTCATCCTTCTTTCATATATTGCGCATTGCTCTCTGACGCAGTCCTGCGGACCGTTAAGCGCGGCAACGCCGGCAAGCTGCATAAACATCGGCGAACCGTAATCAAGGAAAGATTTAAACTTTTCAAGCGGATACAGCAATTTTTTATCGCCGCAAGCCCAGCCGAGTCTCCAGCCGGCCATATTAAACGTCTTGGAAAATGAATGAAATTCCAAGGCAACGTCTTTTGCGCCGGGAAACTCGAAAATCGAAGGCGAGCAGTAATCCCCGAAAGTTAATTCGGAGTAGGCGTTGTCAGAAACCAGCAGAATATTGTATTTTTTGCAAAATTTTATGGCTTCTCTCCAAAACTCGTTGTCTTCTACCACCGCCGCGGTCGGGTTGTTCGGGTAATTGAGAAACATTATTTTCGCTTTTTGCGCTGTTTTTTCAGGTATTTTTGTAAAATCAGGCAGAAAGTTGTTTTTCTCAAGCAAAGGCATTGAATGTATCTTTGCACCTGCTAAAACCACGCCGTTAAAATGTACGGGATACGCGGGGTCGCACACAAGCACATAGTCGCCGGGATTTAAATAGGCCATGCACAAATGGGCTATGCCTTCTTTAGAGCCTATGAGTGCGAGTACTTCGTTATCAGGGTTCAATTCAACGCCGAATCGACGCGCCATCCATTCCGTGACAGCCCTTCTGAACTTCGGTATTCCTTTAGCCTGAGGGTATCTGTGTGTGTTGTGATGGTGTTTGACCGTATCGCAAAGCCTGTCAACTATATGGCTCGGCGTCGGTATATCGGGATTACCCATGCCGAGATCAATGACGTCCAAATTCTTTTCGAACGCTTCTTTTTTGTATTGATTGATTTTTGTAAAAAGGTATGGCGGCAGTTTTTCTAATTTTTTTGACGGTTCTATGTTTATCATATGTTTTTTAAGAAGTTTATATACATAGCTTTGTTTCTGCTACGCATCCATGCGTCTAAACTTCTACGCCTCGTTTTTATTGAATTATTTTCCTGAGGGTGGTGGTGGGCTTGAACGAAACCTTCTTTCCGGGCGGAACAGGAATCACTTCGCCTGTCTTCGGGTTTCTGCCCTGTCTAGCTTTGCGGGATTTAGCTCGGAAAGAACCAAGCCCTGAGAGAGAAACAACCTCGTTGTTCTTCAGACTGTCCTGTATAACTTTGACCAGAGCTTTGATTGCCCGATTGGAATCGCCTTGAGTTAACCCTGAAACGTCCGCAACTTGCTTCACGACATCAGGTTTTTTCATCAGTTTTGTCCTCCACGACAGAATAACTACAAATAATTTCAATAAGTTGTTTATTTTATAATAAAAATTTCAAAAAATGTCAATGACTGTTTAAAATACAATAATAGTTTATTTTACAATGATTTTTTTAATTTTTTCAAAAATCGCATTTTTTGCGCGAATTTGACATAAATTTTAAGGATTGTTATAATAAAAAAAATTAAAAAAAGCGGAGAAAAAAATGTCAAAATCAAAGAAAATCATATTGGATGAAAAAGACATACCCAAACACTGGTACAATATACAGGCTGATCTGCCCGAGCCGCTTGACCCGCCTTTTAACACGCGCGCAGGAAGGCCTGCAACAGCGGAAGATCTTGAAGCGATTTTCCCGAAAGAAATAGTCAAACAGGAAGTCAGCTCCGAAAGATACATAGACATACCCGACGAAGTGCGCGACGTATATAAAATATGGAGACCTTCCCCGCTTGTGAGAGCGACCGGCCTTGAAAAATTTCTTGATACTCCGGCAAAAATCTACTTCAAAAATGAAGGCGTAAGCCCTTCAGGCAGCCACAAATCCAATTCTGCCGTTGCTCAGGCCTTTTACAATAAAGTTGAAGGAACCAAAAGAATAGCCACGGAAACCGGGGCGGGCCAGTGGGGTTCGGCTTTGGCAATGGCGTGCGAGATGTTCGGCATAGAGTGCGTCATATATATGGTCAAAGTCTCTTTTCAGCAAAAACCGTACAGAAAGTCGCTTATGCAGGTTTACGGAGCGCAGGTTTTTGCAAGCCCTTCGGACAAAACCGAAACCGGAAGACAGGTTCTTGCAAAAGATCCGGACAACGAGGGCTCTCTCGGCATAGCCATCTCCGAAGCTATTGAAGACGTCATATCGCATAAAAATGCAAAATATTCGCTCGGCAGCGTATTAAACCATGTTGCTCTGCACCAGACCGTCATAGGTTTGGAAGCCAAAAAGCAGCTTGAAATTGCGGGCGATTATCCTGACATAGTTATAGCCTGTCTTGGC
>Ga0123357_10000122_pt1 | contig 66741 bp, 53 predicted proteins | sample TergutEmb28metaG_FD_89873 | JGI IMG/M metagenome (GOLD analysis project Ga0123357, IMG submission 89873) | Embiratermes neotenicus P4 segment gut microbial communities from Petit-Saut dam, French Guiana - Emb289 P4 | ecosystem: Host-associated > Arthropoda: Insects > Digestive system > Gut ...
ACTTGGCACAGCGCTGGCGCTCCGCATGGTTGCGGGTCGCCAAAGCGATCAATATGTTGGCATCAAGCAGGTACGTCGTCATCAGTCCTCCGCGATCATGGCGGTTACTTCGGCGGACGTGAATGTGTGACCCAAATCGACGTCAAGGTAAGGGATGCCCGTCCTTGGGTCTGTTTTGATGGACGGTGTTTGTGGGGCAAGTTTGTTGATGCCGTAGGCGGCGAAATCGCCAAGTACGCATCCCATCGACTGGCCGTGCTCCTCGGCGTACGCCTTGATTCTGGCATGGATGTCCGGGGTTAGTTCTACTGTTGTTCTCACGCGACCAATCATGGCATGAATCATACCTGAATCAGACCTGCATCAGGCGATCTGTGGATAACTGTGAGTCTCCGTCAGCAGGCAACGCAGGCCAGGGCTAGCCCACCGAGGCCGGTTTCTTTGTACTTGGTCGACATGTCGGTGCCGATCTCCATCATCGACGCGATCACCTGGTCGAGGCTGACGACTTGGCGTCCGTCCCCGATCATCGCCAGACGGGCGGCTGTGATAGCCGTCACTGCGCCGACGGCGTTGCGTTCGATGCACGGCACCTGGACCAAACCACCGACCGGGTCGCAGGTCAGCCCGAGGTGATGTTCCAGCCCGATCTCGGCGGCGTTTAGCGTCTGCTGGGGGGTGCCACCGAGCACCTGGGCCAAGCCAGCGGCGGCCATCGAGCAAGCGACGCCTACCTCGCCCTGGCAGCCGACCTCAGCGCCGGATATCGACGCCCCGCGTTGGTAGATCGTCCCGATGGCGCCAGCAGCCAGCAGGAAATCAGCGGCCGCTTCGGTCTGGTCGCAGTACCGTTCGTTGGTGGTGTGCAGTGTTAGGGCGTACCGCAGGACGGCCGGCACGATGCCAGCCGCACCGTTCGTCGGCGCCGTGACGATCCGTCCACCCATGGCGTTGACTTCGCCGACGGCCAATGCCCAAAGGCTCACCCAATCTATGCCGGTCAGCGAGTCGGAGTCGGTGTTTTGCGCAGACAACTGCTGCAGCAGCAGCGGCGCCCGTCGGCGCACACCGAGCCCGCCTGGTAGTGTGCCGGGTGCGGTCGCTGGCAGGCAGCCGGTTTCGATCGACTGGTTCATCACGTCCCAGATGGCGCCCAAGCCGGCCGTCACCTCCGCGGCAGTTCGCCCCTGCGTCACTTCGTCTGCCATCATCACCTGGGCGACGCTGAGGTTGGCCTCCAAGCAGCTTTCAAGCAGTTCTTCTCCGGTCGAGAAGGGGTGTGTGACGGGCGCGGCCGGTGCGCTCGATCCAGCCATCGGGTTCCCGGTGCCGTCATCACGGACGACGAACCCACCGCCCGGCGAATAGTACGTCACCTGCCGCCAGGAGCCGGCCCCGTGCAAGTGAAATCGCAAAGCGTTGGGGTGGAAGGGCAGACGCTCGTCCGGCTTGAAGGCGACTGCCTGTTTAGGGTCAAAACCAGCGACGACCTTTTGGCGCGTCGGGTTTCCACCCATGAGGACGAGCTGATGGGTCGCGTTTAGTTCGGTGATCGCAGCCTCGATTGTCTCGGGCAGTGCGGTGTCCGGGTGTGCGCCCATCAGGCCAGCAAGGATGGCGCGATCGCTGCCGTGGCCAACACCGGTCGCCCCCAAAGATCCGAGCAACTCGACACGGACGGCATCGACTTGGCTCAACCCGAAGTCTGGTGTCGGCAACCCGCGGTCACGGTCGTCGTCAATGGCGGCCAACTCATCGACCAGCAAGGCGGCCGCCTCCATGGGGCCAACAGTGTGCGACGAGCTGGGCCCGATGCCTATGGAGAAGATGTCAAATACCCCGGTCATGGGTCAAGTCTACGGTCGGCGCACCTGTCTGGGGCCGTCGGTAGCCCACGCTCGGCGGATTCAGGCTAGACTAGGTGGCACGAAACACGAAACATGCCTGCGGCAATGCCGCGTGAGATATTAAGGGGGTCGACCCATATGGGGCGCGGCCGTGCTAAAGCAAAGCAGACAAAGGTCGCACGAGACCTCAAGTATCGTGCGATTGACACTGATTTCGCATCCTTGGAACGTGAGTTGAGATCGTCGCAGGACGACGATCCGTATGGCGTCCTACCGGATCAATACTCCGATGTGGCGGCCAGATATGGCGCTACTGACACCCCTTTTGACGAAGATGACGTCGAAACTGGGCTAGGGGACGAGGACGACCGGCGCTGAATTTCCGGTGCTGACCGCTAGCCCGTATACTTGACGAGTTGTCTCACGCAAGTGTTGCAATGGCCCTGTAGCTCAGTTGGTTAGAGCGTCGGCCTGTCACGCCGAAGGTCATGGGTTCAAGTCCCACCAGGGTCGCTGGGTGGTGGCTGCGCTAGCCGCGTCGCCACCCAAAGTTTTGGCCGGGTAGCTCAGTCGGTAGCAGCGCTTCCCTGAAAAGGAAGAGGTCACCAGTTCGACCCTGGTCCCGGCCACCTGTTTGTCGAACCCGTGTTCTCCCTTGTAAACAGCACTTTCAGCCTATTTTTGGCAGCATAGCGGCTGAACCGTAGGCCTGGCCACAATCCAACCAACCATGGATGACGATGTCAGCGGCACGCCGCCTACGCGGAGGTACGACTGACCTGGGTGTGACCAGTCTTAATGTCAACTCCAACAACATCACCGATGTGGCAGGTTTGCGAAACATGGTGAACCTTACGGAGTTGTCGGTGCACGGCAACCAAATCACAGACCCGTCGCCGATCCAGAGGTCAACTCGTGTTGTCACGCACGCTGGCACGCGTCGCAGGGTTTACATCCTTAACCAACCTGTATGCGTCAGGCACCCTTTACGAAATTAGAGTGCGAGGACGAGCCTCAACCCGTCATCAACCTGCTGCATCAGCATGGATGGCAGTGTGCCTGCACAGTTTTCGAGACGGCCACGGTCCACCACCATTGTTTGCGACACGTTCACCACAGAGTCGCGCGACAGCCCACCAACATTGGCGTCAACCCCAACATTGCCCGGTGCTTGCGCCAATTTCAGATTAGATGTGATGGCGGACACGATCACCGTGTTGATACGTGACGCATTGAACCTGTCGGACGACACAACCACAGCCGGGCGGCGGAATGCCGGCTCTGACCCTTGCGGGTCACCGAAGTCTATCCACCACACCTCGCCCCTGGCTACCACTGCCAGTCACCAGCCTCAATCAGTTGCCGTCCAACATTGGCTGAGGACGGCTGTTGTTCGGCATACAGTGTGTTTAGGGTGGCTGTCACGAGGTCGCCGCCGCGCAAACGGATGTACAGCCGCAACGCATCAGTGTAGAGCTGTGACCTGTTGAAGGAGAGTTGCTGCGCCAACCGTTCAGCACCCGCATACACATCGTCTTCTATAGACACCGCAGTTTTCATGCCCACCACCATACCACGGGTATAACGAAAGTATAACCGCCATTCTCAGATGGCAATGGCGACTAGCACACCCAGGAACAACCCGGCTGCGCCTACCAGTTGCGCTAGGCCCACCAGCTTGAGAACACGCACCAGTTCGAGGCCTTTGCCGCCGCGCACGACGACCACGACGGCTGGGACGGCCCAGAACAGCATCGCGAGGCCGAGAAGCGCGAATAGGTGCGTCAGCAAGGCTGTGGCCACCAGCGACAGCGCCGAGGCCGCCACCAGCCAGACGAACAGAGCCCGGCTGTGGGCGTCACCCAGGCGGACTGACAGCGTCTTCTTGCCGGCCATCGCGTCCGTCGGGATGTCACGCAGATTGTTGGCCACCAAGACCGCGCAGGCGCCCGTCCCTTGGCACAGCGTGGCCGCGACCACCGCCCAAATATGCTGCGCGAGGCCCGTCTGCACCAGTACGGTGCCGGCCGTCGCCGCCACCCCGAAGAACAGGAAGACGAACACCTCGCCCAGCCCCACGTAGCCGTAGGGGTGCTTTCCGCCGGTGTAGAACCAGGCGGCCAGGACGATCACCACGCCGAGCGCCACCAGCCACCAAAGGTGCGTCAGCCACACCAGGCCCAGACCGGCCACGCAACCCACACCGTATGCGATGAACGCCGCCCGCTTGACGGTCACCGGCGACGCCGCCCCAGAGCCCACGAGACGCTGAGGCCCCACTCGGTACTTGTCTGTGCCCCGCACCCCGTCCGAGTAGTCATTGGAAAGGTTGACGCCAATCTGCATGGCGACGCCGACAATCAGCGTCAACAACGCCCGCCAAGGGTGGAAGCCGCCGGCCGCCAAGGCGACGGCCGACCCGGCGATTACCGGCGAGATCGACAGCGGCAGGGTTCGCGGGCGCATTCCCTCGACCCATTGGGCGGGTGTGGCCATCAGCGAGTGCCCCAGTGCAGGGTGACGATGCCGCCCGTTAGGCGCTTGAAGTTGATGTTCTGCCAGCCGGCGTCCACCAACCATTGCGCGACGACAGTCGGTGCAGGCCAATCGACGACTGACGCCGTCAGGTAACGGTAGCTGGCGGGGTTGCTGCTAAGGCGCGCTATCAGTGGCATGACACGGCCCATCCAAAGGAGGTGGGCCAGCTGAAGTACCCGCCAAGGTGGTGTCGACAATTCGCAGACCACCAGCCGTCCACCTGGTTTGGTGACGCGCGACAGCTCCGTCAATACGGCCAGCGGGTCCGGCATGTTGCGCAGCCCGAAGCTTATCGTCACTGCGTCGAAGGTCTCGTCGGCGAAGGGCAGCGATTCGGCATCGCCGACGATGAAATTGATGTCGGGGTGGGTGCGACGACCCGTCGCCACCATTCCCGGCGATATGTCAAGGGCACAGACTTCAGCGCCCGTACGAGCCAGTACAGCAGACGATGCGCCGGTTCCGGCGGCCACATCAAGCACCAAGTCGCCAGGACGGACCTGAAGTGCAGCAGTGGCGGCTCGACGCCAGCGCCTGTCCTGGCCCAGGCTTATCAGGTCAGTGATTATTTCGTATCTGGGTGCCACCGAATCGAACATCTTCGCCACGGTGGCAGGGTGTTTTTCCGATTGCATCACGCCCAATAGTCTCTCATAACAAACGTTGTTGTAACAGCCATCGCGTCAGTTACGGACAGCGAACTCGCTCAACGCAGATTCATATACGTCGACGGTCTGGCGGGCGATGGCACCCCAGCTGAACTCGTCGATGCAGCGGCGCCGCCCGGCGACGCCGTAGTGGCGGACGCGCGTCGGGTCGGCCAGCAGTTCGTTGACGGCGTCGGCGAAGCGTCCCTCAAAGGCCGCCTGATAGGCGGGGTTGTCTGATTGGTCGGGGTCGTAGGCGACGAGACTGCCCGTCACACCGTCGGCCACCACCTCGGGGATGCCGCCGACCGCAGTGGCGACGATGGCGGTTTCACAAGCCATAGCTTCCAGGTTGACGATGCCCAGCGGTTCATAGATGGATGGACAGGCGAAAAGTGTGGCGTGGCTGAGAACTTGACGCAACCCCTGGCGTGGCGCCATCTGCTGCACCCAGATGACGTCGTCACCCCTCGCCTCGCGCAGCGCTTGGTATTCCTGCTGGAACTGGGCGGCAATCTCGGGGGTGTCCGGGGAAGACGCCAAAAGAAGCACCTGGGTGCCAGCCTGAAACTGGCGGGCCGCGCGCAGCAGGTGTACTAGGCCTTTTTGCCGAGTGATACGTCCGACGAACACCACACTCGGGCGGTCGATATCCATGCCGATTGACGCCGGAAAACTGGTGCCGTCGTCGTGGAAGAACTCGTCCGTGTCGATGCCGTTGCGCACGACGTGGACCTTGGCTGGGTCGAGGTCGGGGTAGACGCGGGTCACGTCGGCCGCCATGGCCGAAGAGACGCCGATGATGGCCGATGCCGCCTCGTAGGCGGTGCGCTCGGCCCAGCTCGACAACTCATAGCCGCCGCCCAGCTGCTCGCGCTTCCAGGGGCGCAGAGGCTCCAGCGAGTGCGCCGTCACCACATGCGGTATCTGCTGATAGACACCCGCCAGGTGGCCCGCCAGGTTGGCGTACCAAGTGTGTGAATGGACGAGGTCGACTTTGGGCATTCCCGCGACGATGCTCAGGTCGGCGCCGAATACTCGCAGCGACGCATTGGCCCCCGGCGGGAAGTCCTCAGCGTGGGCGGTTGCGCCATCGCGCGGCTTGCCCATGCACTGCACGTCGACGTCCACCAGCTTCGCCAGACGGGGAACGAGCTGGGCGACATGCACCCCCGCCCCGCCATAAATAGTCGGTGGATATTCTCTGGTGACGACGGAAACGTGCATACATCAATCGTATTATTAGCGCCTTGCCTGGGTTGCCGTCGGGGCCAGCTCGCCTACTTCCCGCCCCTATCGATGTAAACTCAGACCATGGACAACGACAAGGTTCTGGCGATCGTTTTGGCTGGTGGCGAGGGGAAACGTCTTATGCCGCTGACCGCCGATCGCGCGAAGCCAGCGGTACCTTTCGGCGGCACCTACCGGCTGATCGACTTCGTGCTGTCGAACATGATCAACTCAGGTTTCATGCACGTCGCGGTACTGACACAATACAAGTCGCACTCGCTTGACCGTCACATTTCGGTGACGTGGCGGATGTCGGCGCTGACGGGCAACTTCGTCACGCCTGTGCCGGCGCAGCAACGCCGGGGGCCACACTGGTACCAGGGCAGCGCTGACGCGATCTACCAATCGTTGAACCTGATCCGCGATGAAAACCCCGCCTATGTTGTTGTGTTCGGCGCCGATAACATCTACCGCATGGACGTGCGCCAGATGCTCCAGGCACATATCGATTCCGGTCTGGCGGCAACGGTGGCTGGCCTTCAGGTGCCGCGGTCCAGTGCCAGCGAGTTCGGCATCATCGACGCCGGACGCAATGGCGTCATCTCGCGTTTCCTCGAAAAGCCGGACGATCCGCCAGGCATCCCCGACAACCCCGACATGTCGTTGGCGTCCATGGGTAACTACATTTTCACGGCCGACGCGCTGGTCGACATGCTGGACCAAGACGCTGCCGCTGAGCGCACCAAACACGATATGGGCGGCGACATCATCCCCGCCTTCGTCAACGACGGGCAATGCGGCGTCTACGACTTCTTCGACAACCTGGTGCCTGGTGCGACCGAGAAAGACCGCAACTATTGGCGCGACGTCGGAACTATTGACGCCTTCCACGAGGCCCACATGGACCTGGTGTCTGTTGTCCCCGAATTCAACCTCTACAACACCAAGTGGCGCATTTACACCGATCAGGCGCAGCTACCGGGCGCCAAGTTCACCCTTGACGGCACAGCCGAGAGCTCCATCGTCACAAATGGGTGCATTATCTCGGGCGGCGACGTCGACCATTCGGTGCTCAGCCCGGGCGTGCGCGTCGACAAAGGCTCATTCGTTGACCGCTGCGTGCTGATGAACGACGTGATGGTCGGCTACAACTGCGTGCTGCGCGGGGTTATCGCGGACAAAAACGTCGTCATAAAGGACGGCGCCCATCTGGGCATCGACCACGAGGCCGACCGCGCCCGCGGTTGCACAGTGTCCGATGGCGGCATCGTGGTGGTGCCGAAGGGCGCGGTGATCGAACCCGTCTAATCGCTGAACGCGATACGCAGATTCGATGGATCGGTGAAGTCGACGGTCACTGCGTTTAGCGTGTCGGTTTGGTAGTAGCGGTGGCCGCTGGTCGATTTCAGGTCCACCTCAATGTCGATCGAAATGTTGCCAAGAGCCGTCAACCCAGCGTACCCGTAGTAGGTGAAGTCGGTGGTCGAAAAGTCGTCGGACGAACCGGCGCCGTACGACCATACGATGCTGCTGTTATCGATTTTGACTGAGGTACCGTTTTCGTCCTGGGCATCAAAACCGAATCCACAACTGGTCACGAGGGCTTGCTCGGCCATACACCCGTCCAGCCTCGACTGGGCGGCAGCCTGGAACTTGCCCTGAGCATCCGGCGCCAGGTCAAGGCTCATGTTGCTGGTGTCTGGTCCGCTCATGGAGCCCGAAACGACGAACGCGCCGTCGCTGACAGTCAGCAGGGGGTTGTCGACCGTCACCACATAGTATCCCGGGAACAGGGTAGCCATGGCGCGCGATAGATCGGCAGCGACACCGTTGATCATCATCTTCACACCGCCCCCAGGGGACGGGATGTCTACCGAGCGTACCGCTTGAGCGAGATAGTAATACTTGCCGCTTTTTGTCGTGTAAAAATCGGCGCTGACGCTCTGTGAGCCGATGTTGTAGGTGGCGGTTACGGAGGTTCCGCTGGGGCTATTCGTGGTGATATTTGAGATCGGGTTACTGGCATTGCTGACGGCCAGGACATCGTCGGTCAGGAAGGTGGTGTCGTCCGGCGTTGAGTCCAGGAAGGCCAAGGCGTCGGCCGAACTACCAGCCGCCAGGGCCTCCAAGTAGCCGCGGACGGCCGCACTCGCCGTAGTGGCTTGGCCGGGCGTGACAGGTGCGTCTGGTTTGTTCTGGTTGCCAAACGGCCAGAAGTGGAAACCGAGTAGGGCAACGATGATCAGCACAACCAGAGCGACGATGCCGACGATTAAACCAGTGTTTTTCTTGGCGGCGGCCGGGGCGACCTGTGCTGGGTAACCGGCTACGCCTGGCATCGGGTAACCGGGGGCTTGTGTCGGGTAGGCCACGCCGTAGGCCGGCGGCTGCGGGGGTATCGCTGCTGCGGGGCTCCATGGTGCTGCCGGGGCGGCGCCGTAAATGGGCATCGACGTTGGGGCGGTAGTAGCCGGGGCGCCGTAAGCGGGGGTAGTCGGGGCGCCGTAGGTGGGGCCAGCTTGGGCGCTGTAAGCCGGGTCAGCTGCTCGGGCGGGGGCGGCCGGTGCACCATAGGCTGGGGTTGCCGGTACTCCGTAGGGTGGGGCGACAGGTGCCGCGTAGGGTGGGGCAGCCGGTGCCGCGTAGGCCGGGGCAGGCGCGGATGCGGCGGGAACAACCGCTGGCGTGGCAAAAGCCGGGGTTGTTGCCGGTGGGGTGACGGCTGGACTGGTAGCGGCGACCGCCTGCTGAATGTCGGCGGCAACGGCCTGCTGAGCGCTGTCGGCGGCCTGCCGGGCTTCGGCGGCAAGCTGTTGTATAGCTTCGCTAGCGGGTTGGGCAGAAGGATCTGACTGGCTCATGATTGTTCCAATCTGGGCGGGCAAGAGGCGCTTTTTGTCTTGTCCCACCATCATAACGTTGTCCGGTGGTAAAGACCCGGAATGGCCAACTAGCGAAGCGGCAGCACCAGGGTTTGGGGGCGGAACACCGCTGCCTGGGCGTCGTCGTGGGTCACCAGCAGGACATCGCGGCCGCTTACCGCCTGGGCCACTTGGACGATAAGGCCGGGCAGTGCATCGGCGTCGATGCCGGTGAATGGCTCGTCCAGGCAGATGATATCGGCCTGTGCTACCAACGCCCGGGCGATCGCCACGCGGCGCTGCTGGCCGCCTGACAGCTGGCGGACGGGGCGGGTCAGGGCGTTGGTCGCCAGCCCCAGCGACACGAGCGCGGATTGCGCGCCGTCCCGCGACAACCCCGGCACCACTACGCGCAAGTTACCGATCGCGCTCAACCATGGGCACAGTCGGTTCTCTTGGAAAACAGCCGCTGCGCGGCGCCCCGTCAGGCCCGTCACCTCGCCGGAATTTGGTTTCACAAGGCCGAGGACGACTTTCAGCAACGTCGATTTGCCCACCCCGTTGGGTCCGCTGACGCGCAGCACGCCGCCGTCCGGCACCTGGCAGCTGACCCCCTGCAGCACGGTGTGATCGCCGTAGGCCACCGTCACGTCATGTAGGCCGATCATAGCCACGCCCCCTGGAAGCCCCGCTCGACCCGTCCTAGTGCCCACACGACCAGGCGCTCAGTGGCCAGGCCAAGTAGCACGATAACTACCGTCCACGCAAAAAGGTCGCCGGTAGTCAGGTAAAGCCTCGCCATTGATAACCGTTCGCCAATGGTGCCGGTCGGCAAGCCGATCACCTCGGCCGATACGCCGGCTTTCCAGGCCAGGCCAATGCCCGTCTTGCAGGCGGCGATTAGATACGGCATGAGCGTTGGTGCGGTGATCGCCCGGAAAGTTCGGGCTCGTCCCAACCTGAAAACCCGGGCCATCTCCAGAAGTTCGGCCGGCACCCGTCGCAGCCCTTCGGCAATGGCGTCGAAGACGGCTGGAATCACCATCAGGCAGGCGACAGTCAAAGCCAAGGACGACGAGCCACCCCAGATCAGCAACAAAATGATAAAACTGACGACGGGGACAGCCCGCATCGCCCGTACGGGCGGCGACAGCAGCGCGTCCACCCAGTGGTGTAGCGACGCCAGCCACGCCAAGCCGGCGCCCAGCACGACCGCCAGGACGAACCCGACGCCGATGTGCCAGGCGGTGCGCCAGGCCGTCGCCCAGAAGCCCGGCGTGGCGACTAAGTGTGCCAGCACCTTGGCCACCTGCCAGGGCGATGCGACGATGATCTCCTGCCCCACTGCCATGGCGATGATTTGCCAGAGGGCAAGCCAAAACACCGCCGCTGCCAGCGCGTATGGCCAGCGACGACGGGTTCTTGGTGCGACGGGGGCGTCAGGCGTTGTAGTAGAACTGGTCATCGGGAATCGCACCTCCGACGGAGGCTGGGTCGGCGGCATACAGCACGTTTAGGTAGGCCGTGACGGCGCTTTTTGCGTCTGCACCCGTTATGTCGACGATGTGGGTGCGCGGGATGGCTTGCTCGGCGGTGGCCGTGTCGGGCGCCAACCCCTGGGCGACGATCAGGGGCGCGGCGTCGGTAGGGGAGTTATTTACGAAACTGACAGACGCAGCGTACTCGCGCATGAAGATGGTGACGGCACTAGCGTTGATGTCGGCGAACGCCGTCCGGACGGCGACGCAGCCCGTCACCAGCGGCGACCCGGTGGCCTGCTGCCAACCCCGGTTGAGGTCGGCGACGATGTGGACGTTGCTGTTGGCGGCCATGGCGATTGTCACATATGGCTCGGGTAGCACAGCGATGGTGTTGGGCGTGGCAGCCAGAATGGACGCCTCTTCAGTCGGCTGGCCGCGGTAATCGGCGTTCACGCCTGTGATGTTTTGGCTAGCCAACACCTTGTCAAGGACGAATTGTGGGGTCGTCCCCTGGCCCGAGTTGAGCACCGTCTTGCCTGTCAGATCGGCCAGCGAGTTTACGGATGGGTCGCCCGTGACGATGTACAACACGCCGAGGGTGTTGACGGCAGCCAGCTTCACGCCGCCATTCGTCTTGGCGTAGAGGACAGCGGCCAAGTTGACGGGGATCAGCGCGATGTCGAGTTGACCCGCCACCAGGGGCCCAGAGATGGCATCGGGCGTGCCCGCCATCGTGAAGGTGTAAGGCTGGATAGATGCCCCTTTTGCGGATTTATCCATCAGCTGGACCAACCCCATCGTCGTCGGCCCCTTCAGGGACGCGACGCGCACGGCCGCGGGGCTGACGCCTGGGATGGGCGGCGATTCACGGGTACACCCGGTAGCTGTCAAAGCGAGGGCAAGAATAACCCCAGCAAAGAACAGTCGCCGCATATTGCCCAATTTTACGGGACAAACCCGCAGCCAGATTGCCCACACCACCGAAAATACGGCGGTCACTAACACTGGCTTCGGCTTTGTCCCGTTTTGTCTCGTCATCCTGCTGCGAAGCGCGGTTGCAGGATCAATTCAAGTGGAAGGCGACGGCGGCACCCGGAGCGTCCGCTGGCGCGTATTCATAGTCACCCTTGAAGCCTGTTACCTCAATGCGGCCGGCGTCGTCCGTTGTTACTGTTGTCGGCGGCACCCACCACTGATCTTTGACCAAGGCGTGCAGGGCGTCGTAGCTGGGCTTGTGGGTGCCATCCGTGCGCAGCAGGCCGATCGGTGCGCCCAGCCAGGCGGTGCGATCGGTCAAACCCCAGTAGGTCACCGCCTGGACGGCCGGATGCGTCATCAGGGTGCGATAGTAGGTGGCTATCTGCTCGGCCTGACGGGCTTCGCCTTCCGGCGTGGATGGCCAATCGGTCACCTGATAGTCGTTCAGATCGACGATATCTGACGGCATCAGATGCCCCGACACCAGCGATGTTTCCGTCAGGTGTAGCGGCAACCCAAAGCGGGCGAAACGATCGAGCAGGGCACGGGTGGCCTCGTCGCCGCGATAGCCCTGGTGCATGTGGGTTTGTAGGCCCAGAACATCGATCTTCAGCCCAGCGTCCAGCAGCGCCTCAATCAGGTGCTCGTAGTCGACGGACAGGTCGAAATCGTTGAGCAGAAGCGTCACGCCCGGGTTGGCCTGACGAGCCGTCTCGAAGGCCAGCTTGGCCATCTCGACTCGTCCCAGGCTGGCGCAAAGCGGCGTGATGGCGTTATCCTCGGCCTGGAAGACGGGCATGATGACGACTTCGTTGATAGCGTCCCAAATGTCGATGACGCCGGCGAAATCCGACACTTCGCGAGTTATCCGCTTGCGCAGGACGCGCTCCACCTCGTCCAGTGGACGACCCATCAACCAGCGGGGGGCCAGTGTGTGCCAAGTCAGCGGGTGACCCTTCAGCTTGATACCCATGCCGGCGAAGCCGCGCGCAGCCGTCAACAGAGGAGCCGTCTGGGGGGCCCCTTCAGTTGGTTCGAAGTGGCGCCAATAGAAGGGCAGGGTGCCGAAGTTGAACAACTCGCGCCAGTCGGCCAGCTCGGCCTCGTCGCGGGCCACGTCATCCGATTCGCCCAACATCAGTGGGATTAGGTCGAACAAGATGTTGCCGAACAGGAACTCGTGCCGGGTCTGGCGCACCTCGACCGGGGTATTGGCCAAAGGCCCACCGTCAGGGCCGACCACCGTGATGGTGGTCGACCCGAGGCGATGTGGCATGGTGCGATCCGCCACCTGGACGTGCGCAGTCATCTATTTACCCCTTGACGGCACCAGTCAAGCCGCCGACGATGCGCTTCTCAAAGATCGAGAAGAACACCAATGCCGGAATCATGGCTAGTGACGTGAACGCCAGTACTTGCGCGGTGTCTTGGCTGTGTGCGGATGAGAACAGTTGCACACCCAAAGGCAGAGTCATTTGCGACTGTTCGGAGAACATGTACAGCGGAAGCATGTACGAGTTCCAAGACCCGACGAAGTTGAGGATCGCCACGGTGACTACGCCAGGCATTGACAACGGAATCATCATGCGGGTGAAGAAACCGAGTCGCGAGCACCCGTCAACGGTGGCCGCCTCTTCGATCTCTTTAGGAATCGCCGCCAGGAACGGTGTCAGGATGATGATCGTCTGGGGCAGGCCGAAAGCCACCTGTGGCAGTATGACGCTCCAAGCACTGCCTGCCAGATGCGTCTTGATCATCATGATATACAGCGGCGTGATGGCCACAGACAACGGGAACATCAAGCCTGAGGCGAACAACAGATAGATGGCGTTGCGACCGACAAACTTGTAGCGCGCCAGCACATTGGACGCCATGACGCCCAGCAGGACGACGAAGACGACGGTGATGAGCGCAATATAAGTGGAGTTCCAGACCATGTGCCAGAAGATGGGCATCTTCAGCACATCCAAGTAATGGCTGATGTGCCACGGATGGGGCCACCCGGCCGGGTTCACCGTGATCTGTGAGTTATCGCGGAACCCGCCGATGATGATGTAGAGCACCGGCACGACACAGATGGCGATGAGAACCAGGGCAAAGAAGTAGATAACCGGACTACCCCAGCCGCCGTCCTTGGGTGTGGAGCGCAGCACTTCACCGGTCTTCTTGTTGGTCACTTTGACACGGGACATCACTCCTCACCCCCTTCGGTGAGAGCGCCCTCAGTGTTGCGGTTCAGCACCATTCGCTGGTAGATCAGTGCCACAATCAGCGAGATAACAAACACCACGATGGCGATAGCGCTGCCGCGTCCGAGCTGCCCGGAAAGACGGCCATTGCCGGCCATGAAGTAGACCATAGTTGAGACGCCGGCGATATTGCCGATGTACTGGCCCCAGATGACGAAGACGATGTCGAACAATTGCATCGATCCGATGATCGACAGGAAGGCCCAGATCTTGATCGTCGGGGTGAGCAACGGCAACATGATGTGCCATTGGGTTTGCCAATAGGACGCGCCATCAACGGCGGCAGCCTCAGACAGTTCTTCAGGAATGCCTTGCAGGCCGGCAAGCATCAAGATGACGGCGAAGCCGATGTATTTCCAGGTCAGGATGAACATCAGCGTCCAGATGGCTGTTTTCGGATCCGATAGCCAGGCCACCTTGCCGATGCCGAGGTGTGCCAACACGCCGTTGACGGCGCCGGATGTCTGCAGCATCAGACTCAGCCCGATGCCGGCGATGGCTTCGGACACCACCCATGGCACAAAGATTAGGATGCGGATGATGGAACGTCCGCGCATTTTCTTGTTGAGAAGCAGCGCCATCAAGATCGCCAGCGGCCCTTGCATGACGAGGGACAGCACCATGATTATGCCGTTGTGCGAGACGGCGGACCAGAAATCTGGGTTCGTCAGGGTCCACTTGTAGTTGCCCCAACCGACGTAGTTTGTGGTTGGGCCGAAGCCCTTCCAGGAATAGAAGCTGTAGTACAACGCCACGATCACAGGGACGATGACGAAGGCGACAAAGACGATGATTGCCGGACCGGACAGCAGTGTGATTTCGAGACGTGTACGCCAGCCGATCCCATGACGCTTTTTGTGAATCGAGGGTGGCAGCACTTGCGTGCTGCCACCCTCGGTCGATTGGGACGTACTGAGCGTAACCAGTCCGGCGTCTTGACCTGCGGGGCCAAGATCGGAGCTAGAGATGCTCGTACTCATAGTTGGGTGCCTAGCCGGTGAACGTGGCGTTCATGGTAGCCAGGGCCCCAGCGGGGTCGGTCTGGCCGGCGAGCATGGCGACCACGGCATTGTTAACGGCATTGCCTTGGTCTTGGCCAAGAGCGCTGTCGAACCACAGAACCGTGTAGGCAGACTTGCCCAGGGCATCAGCGGCAGCCTTGGTGGCCGGGTCGGTGATGACGCTGGCGGCCGTCGGGTTGGCCGGGATCGTGCTGAACGCCGTCGCGTACGCCGACTGCTGAGCCGTCGTGCCGATGAAGTTCAGGAAATCGGTGCAAGCGGGCTGCGGGGCCTGAGCCGAGCAGGAATATGCATCGGCACCGGCCATCAAGGCCGTCGGATCGCCCTGGCCACCGGGAACCGCCGGGAAGGGGAAGAAGCCGAGGTCAGGCAGGTTCTGCCCGTCGGGGGTCAAGCCACCGATCACGCCTGGATCCCAAGCGCCCTGGAGTTCCATGGCTGCCTGGTGGTTGGCAACGAGGCCTGCCGACGAGCCAGCGCCCTGCTGGCCGACTGTGGTCAAGAAGCCGTCATTCCACGGGTTGGTCTTGTTGAAGTCCGACAGATCCTGCAGGGCCTTGAGCCAGCACGGATCGTTGAGGTTCTTGAGCTGGCCAGTGGTCAACTGCGAAACCTGATCCTGGGTGCACTCGCGCAGTGCGAACTGGTAGAACCAGTGGGCAGCCGGCCAAGCATCCTTGGCGCCCAAAGCGATGGGGGCGACTTTTGTTGCCTTCAGCGCCGTCACTGCGGCGTTGAGCGAATCCATGTCGGTGATCTTGGTGGCGTCAACGCCAGCGGCCGTAAAGAGGTTCTGGCTGTACCAGAAGCCCTCGGGCTGGATATCCATTGGCATGGCGTAGATCTTGCCGGCCATCGTGTCAACGGCGAAACCGCCGCCGATCTGCGACTTGACGGTTGGGTCGATGGAGTTCGTGATGTCTGCCACCTGGCCAGCAGCTACCTGGTCGGCCAGCTTGCCGCCGCCGCGCTGCAGGAAGATGTCAGGGGTGGTGCCGGCCGCCATGGCAGTCTGCAGCTTGCCGTCGAAGTCCTCATTCTGGACGATCGTGATATTGATCGTAACGTTCGGGTTGGCCTGCTCGAATGCGGCAACTGCCGCGGTCCAATAAGCTGGGCCTTTGTCGCCGGTAGCGTTGTGCCACATCGTCATCGTGACGGGTGCAGCAGAAGTGCTGGTGGTGGCGGCGGGGGTGTCCGTGCTCGAGGTTGTGGCCGGTGTGGTGCCTCCGGAGCATGCCGTGGCAAGCAGCGACAGGCCGGCGAGGGCGATCACCAAAGTTGGTTTGGCGTTGAGACGCATTTATCCTCCTTGAGAAAATACTCGTTGTTTCGCTGGAGGATTGGTATCCCATCAACGAAACTTTCGCGACAGCATTCTTGACCTGCTGCGATCATTCACACTAGCAGAGCTGCCTATCGCGGTTAGCTTTGTCCAATAACAGTTCGATAACAAAATGAATCGGAGCGAAACTTTCGCAAAACAAGTTGCGTCACGACAGTGTGGGGACTGAGATCGAACTGAGATCTCCCATCCCCAACCGATGGTGGGTTGGGCCTGACAAACGATCAGGCATGCCAAAACGCCGTCTCGGGGCGTGTTTTGGGTGATGTCCCATGCCCGACCGTCAAGATGGCACCCCGGGCGTCCACTCAGGCATGGAAAACCACCACCTCACACGGCATTTCGGTGACGTCCCATACCCAATCGTCCTGTCTGACGGCCACCACAACGGTTGGGCGTGGCATAGCGTCGTCCTGGGCGAAAATGGTGATTAGATCCAGCCCGGCAACCACATGCGCCACATCCAGTGGGCTGTTGTCAAGACGTGACCGGTGTAGATGGGATAGTTGAAGCAGAAGTCGCCCACCACTGCCAGCAGGTAAACCGCGCCGATTGTCAGACTCACTTGTCTGGCTCGAGACAGCTCGCGCCATGATGTGGGCACCGGGTTCACCAGCCCACCAAGCAACATGGCTAGACCGATGGCCATAAAGGGAATCATCGGGGCGGCGTAGTAGGCGAAGACGCGGTGGTTGGTCGTCAAGACCCAGGGCAGCCAGATGGCAGCCACGGCCATGACGATGATGCCGAACCGCTGATCGCGCCGAATAGCCCAGCGCAGCAACCCAATCAGCAGGGCGATTGCGGCACCCCACGTCCAGGTACCTTGATAGCCGAACTGGTACATCGAATAGGCGTCTTTGGCGTAAACCGTTTCATCGAACATGATGGCGCTCGGCTGTCCGATGTGCCAGCAGCGCAGAATGAAAGCTCCGGCCGTGATCACTAGCGTCATCAACCATCCGCGCCAGGTTTCCGGCGGGGGCGTATGGCGCCACTGATCCAGCAGGCTTGAACTAGCGGTGGTGCTGCGAAATGCCATGGCCACTTCCGTCAGGATGTGAGATCAAGTCCTTGCGATACTACAGGCGACGAGGCCCCCTATAAGCCGGATTCTGTTTCCCGCATAAGCGGGAAGGCGATCATCCATCTGCGACTGCTGTTGCCAGCAGCCTTCCGTCCCTGTCGGTGCGGTCTACCAGGCAGTTGCGGGCGGGCCGCCCTGTGCCTTGGCCGGGTTGCCTCGGCCTTTTGGTCGGGGCCAGGCCCGACCTGTTTGACCTTGCTCCAGGTGGGGTTTGCCAAGCTGCCTGGGTCGCCCCAGGCACTGGTGGTCTCTTACACCGCCGTTTCACCCTTACCCACTTGAAAAGCGGGCGGTTTATTTTCTGTGGCACTTTCCCGCGGGTCACCCCGGGTGGGTGTTACCCACCACCTTGCCCTGTGGAGTCCGGACTTTCCTCGACGATGTCGATTATGACGTCGCCGCGATCGCCCGGGGGCCTCGTCGTGTCGTCCAGTCTAGCTTCAAGTATGGGACAAACGCGTGGCCAGATACGTCAGGGTGACTCATGGTGATGGTTTAAATAATGTGGCTTCGACTTTGTCCCTTTTGCGCTGGTCACATTTGGACGAAGGCGACCTCGCCCGTGCCGATGTCTGCTTTGACGAGCTGCAATTTGACTTGCGCGCCCAGCGCAAGCGGATGGCTGGAGCGCACCTTGGCCTGGACGGCCTGGGCCGTCAACGAGACGACGCCTTGGCGGCGGTTGCGGTCGTCCACCTCGATGATGACGCCGACGAACTGCTGGCCGATGGCGTCATGCAGGGCCAGGGCCTCCGTCAGCGAGATGATGCCGGCCTCGAAGGCCTTGGAGCGGCGGTCGGATTCGGCCATCGTGGCTGGTAGCTGGGCGAGAGCTTGGCTGGCCCAGTCTGGCACCGGCTGACCGGCGGCCAAGCTGGCGCAGATCGTCCCGGTGTAACGGTCGACCAGACGGCGCAGCGGCGCTGTCGTGTGGGCGTATTCGCTAGCCAAGGCGGCATGCGGCATGCACCCCGAATCGTCGGTGCTGCCGATGACGGTGTAGCCGGCGCCCCGGAAGAGCACCGTGCAGGAGTTCATCATTGCCTGATCGGCGGGCTTAGCGGGGTTGAGACGACGAACAAACTCGGCATATGTGACGCGCCGGCTCCAACCCAGGCCAAGGCTACGGGCCACGCTGCGCAGCAGGCCGATCGTGCGCCCGTCCGCCGGGGGTAGCGTGCGCAGTATGCCGATGCCATGACCGCGCATCAGTGACGCCGCACAGTAGCCGGTCAGTAGCGAGATCTGGGCGTTCCAGTTTTCCACCGGCAGCGGCGTGCGGAAGCTGAGGCTCCAATGGCCTCTGGCGTCGGCCGTCACCTCTTGGTCTGGCAGGTTCAGGCTGACGCCGCCGCGGGCGGCCTCTTGTTGGATGCGCAGCTCGCCAACGGTCTTGAGCAGTTGGATGGATGGCGAGGCGGTGCCGGCATCAAGGTCGCGCTGCACACCGTCATAGTCGAGCTTGGCGGTGGATGTCACGAGGTTGCGCGTCACAGTGAAATCGGTGACGGCGCCCGCCGAGTCCAGGTCGATGCGCCACACATTGGCCGGGCGTGGTTTGCCGTCAGGTAGAAGTGACGCTGCACCCTCCGATAGGCATGTTGGGTGCAGCGGCAACCGCACCTGCGGCGCATAGTAGGTTTCGCCCCGTTGCCAAGCTTCGGTGTCGATGGCACCACCGGGACGAACCCAGGCCGCGACATCAGATATCGCGTACCAGACGCGGTAGCCGGTGCCTTGGGGCTCGATGAACAAAGCCTGGTCGAGATCCATCGACCCCGGCGGGTCGATCGTCACAAAAGGGACGTCAATAGTTTCGCGGCTGAGCCCGTCGATGGGTCCGCTGGCCACCTCGGCGGCAGCTTCAGCCGCAACCGGGGGTGGAAAATCAGACGGCAACTGAAGGCGCTGCGCCAATTGGGCAAGCCCATTAACCAGTGCCGACGGCACATCTCCCGAAATGACTAATTCGCGATTGGGCACGATACGAGTTTAGGCCCGCACAAGGATGCAGCCGCATTCTGGGCAGCGGACCACCTCGTCCGGGGCGGCGTTCTCGGCGGCGCGCAGTGCCAGCGCGTCAATGACGAGGCCACAGCCGGTGCAGCGTCCGGCTTTGATGCCGGCAGCCCCGGGGCCACTGCGGCTGGCCTGACGGTCATATAACGTTACTAAGTCGGTCGGCAAGCCCGATGTCACGGATTGGCGCTGGGTGCTTAGTTGGGCGATCTCGTCATCGGCGTCTTTGGTCGCGGCGTTGCGGCTAGCGATTAGGGCGCGCATCTGTGTCTCGACGTCATTCCGTGTGGCATTAGCGTCATCGGCAGCCTTCTGGTCGTCCTCGATGGCCACCATCTGCTCAAGCTGAACGTCCTCGAGTTCGGCAATGCGTCCCTCCAGATGGGCGATCTCGTCTTGTAGGCTGCTAATTGAGCGGGCGTCGTTGACGACACCGTCATCAATGCGCTGACGGTCGCGAGCCAATCTCGTGCGGGCGGTAGTCAGGTCGTCCTCCGTGCGTGCCATCGCTGTGGTCGTATCGCCCACGCGCGTGGTGGCGGCTGTCGCATCATCCGCCAGGGTGCGGCGCTGAGCGTTCAGTTGGTTGAGCTGCTCGTGCTCGGGCAGCGTACGCTTGCGCGTCTCAAGGGCCTTGACTTTGGCGTCGAGATCGACCAGCTTCAGCAGCGCGGCCTGCGCATCGGGTGCGGCTTTCATGGCATCTAGACTACCTGTGCGACGACGCTCGTGGGCGTTGACGCATCGCTGGACGGACGCGGCGCACCAACCTTTGGATGATCTGGGCCCATCCCAGTGTCACGCTGCCCGGTGGGCAACTAGACTTGAGATGTCTTTCAGGAAGGTGAAATTGTGGCTGCCAAACAGGCTGAATCGGTCAATCGTGTCAATACATATTCGGAGGCGTTTAAGCAGTTCATTTGCGCTGACTGGGCGCCTTATTCGTCTACCCTGCCGGCGGCGCTGCCTGCAACCGGGCCGGCGGCTAAGCGCCGGGCGGCCTTGTCGGCGCAGTTCCCCGGCGTCCGGTTGGTGTTGCCGGCCGGTGGGTTGAAGGTGCGCAACAATGACTGTGACTACCGCTTCCGTCCGGACTCGGCTTTCGCCCACCTGACTGGCTTGGGGACGGACCGCGAGCCGAACGCCGTGCTGGTCATGCAGCCCAGCGCTAACGGGCATGACGCCACACTGTACTTCCACCCGCGCGTGCCGCGCACCGACCCGGAGTTCTACGCCAGCTCGCGCTACGGCGAGATGTGGGTGGGGCAGCGGATGTCGTTGGACGAGATGTCGGCCCTGGCTGGGCTGTCCTGTGCCGTCGTCGAAACCCTGCCGGATGTGCTGAGCGACGGCACGCCGACGGCCGTGCTGCGTGAGGCTGACCCGGAGGTTGCGGCGATGGTCGACGGCGCCCGGGGCGGCGCCGATGAGCGCGATGACACACTCAAGGTTGCAGCGTCCGAGCTGCGCTTGATAAAGGACGACTTCGAACTGGCCGAGTTGCGCAAGGCCTGCGATCTAACAGCCAACGCTTTCGAGGCCGTCGTCCGCGACCTGGGCGCTGCCCAGAAGACGGCGCGCGGCGAGCGTTGGGTCGAAGGTGTCTTCGGGCTGCACGCCCGTCACGACGGCAACGCGATCGGTTATGACACCATCGCGGCGGCCGGCGACCACGCCAACACGCTGCACTGGATTCGCAACGACGGCCCCGTATGTGACGGGGACCTGCTGCTGATGGACGCCGGCATCGAGGTCGACTCGCTTTACACCGCCGACATCACGCGCACACTGCCCATCAACGGGCGCTTCACCCCGGCGCAGCGGCGCGTCTACGACGCCGTCCGGGCCGCCCAGCAGGCGGGTTTCGACGCAGCCAAGCCGGGCGCCATGTTCATGGACGTCCACAAGGCGGCGGTTGAGGTGTTGGCCAGAACGTTCGAGGCCTGGGGCATTCTGCCTGTCAGCGCCGACGAGGCCCTGGCGGACGACGGCGGGCAGTGGCGTCGTTGGATGGTGCACAACACCAGCCACATGCTGGGCCTGGACGTCCACGACTGCGCCCACGCTCTGCGTGAAAACTACCGTGACGGCGAGCTTCTGCCCGGCATGGTGCTGACGGTTGAGCCCGGCGCCTACTTCAAGGCGTCCGACATGGCCGTCCCCGAGGAACTGCGCGGTATCGGCGTGCGCATCGAGGACGACATCGTCATCACCGAGACGGGTTGCGAGATTCTGAGCGACGCACTGCCCCGCGAGGCCGACGACATCGAAAAGTGGATGGCCAGGTTATTGGCCTAGCGCTCTTTAGGCGATGAACTGGTCTATGTAGCGCTTCGACAGGGCCAGTGAATCAAGGATACTTTCGCGCGATGACTCGTAGGCACGATCCTCGACTTCGATGCAGATGGGGCCGGCATAGCTGATGTCGTCTAGGGCCGAGATGAACGCGCCCCAGTCGACGTCGCCATGGCCGGTCAGCTTCGGCGTCATGAAATCGAGTGGATAGGCCAGCAGGCCCACCTGGTCGAGGCGACGCCGGTCCAGGTGGATGTCCTTGATGTGGACGTGGAACAGCCGGTCTTTGAAGTCGTAGATCGGCGCGATGTAGTCCATTGTCTGCCACACGAAATGGCTCGGGTCGAAGTTGATTCCCAGGGCATCGGAATTAAGCAGGTCAAAAATACGCCGCCACAGATCGGGGCTGGTGAAAAGGTTTTGGCCGCCGGGCCACTGGTCGGGGCCAAATAGCATCGGGCAGTTTTCGATACCGATTCGCACGCCAGCCGATTCCGCGTGGGAGATGATTGGCGGCCAGACCTTCTTGACCAACTCCAGGTTGTCCTCGACGGTCAGGCGCTGGTCACGGCCGATGAAAGTGGTGACCAGGTTGACCTCCAGCGCGGCGCTGGCGTCGATCAGCTTGTGTAGGTGGTCGACAGCGGTTTGACGTGCGTCGAGGTCGGCCTGCAGCGGGTTCGGGTAAAACCCGAGCGCTGAGATCGCCACGTCTTGGTCGTTGCAGCGATCCTTGATATCGGCGATGTGGGACGCGTCCAGTGTGTCGACATCGATATGGGTGACGCCGGCATAGCGGCGTTCACTGGCTCCTTGCGGCCAACAGGCCAGTTCGACGCATTGGAAACCTTGCGAATGGGCGGTGTCGATGACTTGCTCAAACGTCCAGCCGTCCAATATGGCACTCACAAATCCGATTTTCATGATTCGCTCCTGTTCGCGTTAATTGGGACGACGCAACCTGTGCGCGATGATTCCTGGCTGGCGAAAATAGCCCGCATGGTGGCCAATGCCACTTCGGCCGGGACGGGGGACGGTGAGCCCAGGCGGATAGCGTCGACGAAAGCGTCGATAACCCCGGAGGCCGTTTGATTGTCGTTTGTCTGAATTGGCTCGACGGCATACTTTTCTGGTTCGGCGCCCGGCCGCTGAACAATAACCTGGTATTCAGGGTCACCGAAAATGGTTATGATGCCTGATCGTCCATATAGGACGGTCGAGTTGTCTTCGGACCCGTGGAAACTCCAGCTGGCCGTCATCGTACCGACGGCTCCGTTGGATAGCGTGTAGATGGCAATGGCGTTGTCGTCCACCGGTATCGGCTGGCCGGTGGCGTCCACCTTTTCCAGGGTGCAAACTTTGGCCGTGACCTCGACAACCTTCGCGCCCGTCAAGAAGTTCAGGAGGTCGGTTTTGTGGACGCCCAAATCGCCGATGGCGCCCATCGTGGTCTGTTTGGCGTCGAAGAACCAGGTGCCGGGCCCAGGGTCGACGCTCCAAGTTTCGGGGCCACCATGGCCGAAGGTGGTGCGGAAACTCACCAGATCGCCGATCGCGCCGCCTTGGAGAAGGTCTCGTGCCAGTTTGTGCGCTTTCACGAAACGCTGGTTGTGATCGAGCATCAACAGGCGGTCGCTTCGGCTGGCCGCCTCGGCGATGCGCTCGCAGTCGTCCAGACTGGTGGCCATGGGTTTTTCCAAAAGCACATGTTTACCGGCGTTCAGGGCGGCGATGGCTATCTCGGCGTGGGTGGCGTTAGTGGTGCAAATGCTGACGGCGTCAATGCCCGGATCGGCCACCAGGTCGTTCCACGAGTGGTAGACGGTGGCGCCGGGGTACGCTTCGGCGATTTGCTGAGCACGGGCGCTCGAAAGATCGTAGAAACCGGCCAGGTGCGACCACTGGTTGGCGGCATACTCGGGAATATGACGCACCTGCGCGATTTTGCCGCAGCCAATAAGGCCGACGTTGATCTGCTCCATGATAATCATTGCTCCTTCTCAGCGACGAGCCACCCATCGGGTTGGACGTCCTCCGAGACGGGAGGTGTGACGTTCGTGACTCGCCTTCTGCGGAAACGTTCGCGGATGCTTGGGCCGGCCGTCTGCACAAGAATCACCAGAATCAACACCAGCCCCTGGAATGTGTTTTGAATGTCCGCGCCGAGCGCAGGAATGCTGACGATAATGAACACGACAGTCGCGTACGACAGGGCGCCGAACAGCACGCCGAGAACATTGCCTCGGCCACCAGCCATGGCGATGCCGCCCAGCACCACCGCCGCGATGGAATACATCTCGAACGACATGCCGGATGTGGCCGGTGTGACGTTGCCCACTTTGCAGGTCTGGATTATGGCGGCAACGCCGACCAGCAGGCCAGTCACCATGAAGACCGATGCCTTCACGCGCTGCACTGAGACACCCGCCAATCCCGCGGCCTTGGCGTTCGATCCGACAGCATAAACCGATTTGCCATACTTCGTCCTCGTTGCGATTAGGACGAAAAGAATCAGAACGACGATAAACAGAATTGACACATACGGTATGGCGAATGTGCCGAGCTTGATCGACCCGGTGCCGAATTGCATCCGTAGCCAGTTGTAGCCCGGCTTGTTGCTGTCCAGAGCAAATTGGCTAGAAGGTGAACCGGTGATGCTTGGCGGGATCAATCGGACGGCCCAAAGTGCCAACGACCTGAATATCAGCATTGTGCCCAGTGTCACGATGAAAGGTGGCATTTTGGCATATGCCACCAGCACTCCATTGATGGTGCCGAGCAGGGCGCCGGTCACGAGTGCAGCCAATATGGTGAGCGGCACGCTGCCGGTCAGGTTGAACACAAGGCTTGTCACCCCGGCGGTCAGAACCATGCCTGACCCGACCGAAAGGTCGATCTGGCCTGTGATGATGACCAGCGCTTGGCCAATTGCCATGCTGCCCACGATGACAGTGTTTTGGCTTGAGAGAATTGCCGAAATGTGACCAGTGTTGAATGTCTTGCCGGTTGCCTCGATTGTGATGGCGTAAATGATCAGCAATACGATGAAGACGAAAATGTAGCTATGGTTGCGCCAAAGCGACGACACGGCGTCCAAGGGGCGAAATGCCTGTTTTGTTTCCATGTCTGGTCAGCTCCTCGTGTCGATTGCATTTGTGGCATACGCCATGACGTCATGTTCATTGATGGCGTCGTGCGGCAAGTCGGCAACCACGGCACCGCCATAAAGCACGACACACCTGTCTGAGACCTTCTGGATCTCCGGTATTTCTAGGGTGTTGATGACAATCGTCTTGCCTTTGTCTGCCAGGTCCAGGATTAACTCGTAAATGTCTTCCTTCGCCCCGACATCCACACCTTGGGTGGGGTTGTCGAATAGCATGATGTCGGCGTCCGTATTGAGCCATCTGGCCAGGAACACCTTTTGTTGATTACCCCCGGATAGGCTGTTGATGCCCATGTCTGGGCTGGCTGCTCTGATGCCCAGCATTTGGCTAAGTGGTTCGTAGCGCTCAAGTTCGCGGCGCTTGACGACATAGGGAGGCCAAAACGCTAAGCAATGCTCGGCCAGGTAGACGTTTTCCAGAACTGACACGTCAGGAATGACGGAGTTCTCTTTGCGGTTGGTCGGCAGCATTCCGACACCGTGACGCGCGAATGCGCCGATGCTGCCGTTGACACGCTCGCCGCAAACTTCAATGGTTCCAGAGCTGGTTGGGAAAGCCCCGAACATGGCTTGCAGAAGTTCGCTGGCGCCGCAGCCGGCAAGGCCTGTCAGAGCGAGGATTTCGCCGCGCCGAACCTCAAGTTTAACGTCGCTGAACGCATCGGAGGTGAGGGATCGCACCATGAGTACCACATCGCCGAGCGCGCGTGGACGGTACCCGGTCGTCGTGCTGCGATGTTCACCAACCATATCGTTGGTCGCCTGCAGCGGGGTTGTCTCGGCAATTGCGCCGTTGCTGACAAGGCGGCCGTTTCGCAGGACGGTGTAGGTGTCCGATATTCGGAATACCTCCGGCATCTTGTGCGACACAAAAATGACTGATGTTCCATTGGCTTTTAACTGTTCGACCAGCGCAAATAGATGGTCAATCTCGTCATTTCCAAGTGCGGTGGTGGGCTCGTCCAAGATCATTAGTTTAGCGTCGAGGTGCAGGGCTCGGCAGATTTCCAGCATCTGCTTTTGGCCTGTTTTCAAATCGGACACTTTGGCCATCGGGTTGATGTTGACGGCGAAGCGCTCAAACAAGTCTTGGGTTTGGGCCACCATTTGGCTGCGTTTCAGGAAACCCAAAGGGTAGGTCAGCTCGTGGTTGAAGAAGATATTCTCGCTGACAGTCAGATCATTTATGACGTTGAGTTCTTGGTGAACGAATGAAAGGCCGGCGGCTTCCATTTGGTTGATCGTCGCGTCATGGTAGGTGATACCGTCGAAGACAATTGTGCCGGCATCGGCGGGCAGCACGCCTGCCAGGATATTCAACAGCGTCGATTTTCCCGCACCATTCTCGCCAAGCAGGGCGTGGGTTTCGCCAGGCTCAACTGTCAGGTCGACGTCGTCCAATACCAGGTTTCCGTCGAAGGATTTTGAAATCCCTGTCATCTGCAAGATGCTCACAAGTCACCCATTTTCAGTTGCCTCATGGCGTGCAGGAAAGCCACGCCATGAGGCAACGTTTTCGTGCCACTAATGTGGCCAACGCTTAGCCGGTGAAGCCGGGGTACTGTGCCGCGTTGGTCTTGTCGACGACAAACGTCGGCTCGTAGGCGCCGTCACCCAGCTTGAACGTCCAATCGCCGCCGCTGAGATAGGTCACCATGTAATCGATAGCAGTATTCATCATCTGCGGGTTGAAGTACATGCTCATCAGGCCATCGAAATACTGGTCCGCGATGGGGCCAAGCGTGGTGTCTTTGCCCAGCATGACATCATAAAGCTGCTGCATGCCGCCAACTGCCGATGTGTACACATTAAGGTTCTGCAGCGCCTGCTTCGTTCCGGAATCCAGCGAGTTGCCTTGCAGCAGGTTCAAGAAGCCCAAGGTCATCTCGTCATCCATTGAGAAGATGTAGAGGTTGCCGTCCGATGCCGACTTGACGATATCGGGCAGGGACTGCTCTAGGTACTGGGATGCGGCGTCGGCGCTCCAGTTGCAAACGTTCTTGTAGGTAGCCGTCAATGCGTTGATCTGGTCTTGCGTCCAGGTCTGTGACGTGCTGTAGGTCTGCCCTGTCGCCTTGTCGGCATAGGTGCGGGTGCCAAGCAGGAACTCTTCGAAACCCTGCTGACGGCGCTGGCTGACGGTGCCATTGTCACCAATCAGAGACACCAGGGCATCGCCCGGCTTCATGCCATTCTTTTGTAGCCAATAGGCGATACCAGCGCCGACTGCCCAGTTGTCGCCGGAGTAGTTCAGGATGGCGGAAGCATCAGGGCCGGTGATAATACGGTCGAACGAGATGAACGGAATGCCTGCACTGATCAGGGCCTCCTGGCCAGACTTTGCGGAATCATCCAATGCCATGAAAACGACGCCAGCTGCGTCACCGTTGGCGATGATGGTGTTGACGAGGTCATTTTGGGCGTCGCCGGTGGAAGCGGCCATGTACTGGGCTTTGTATTGGCCTTGCGCGTTGATCGCGTCAACCTTCTGTTGAGCGTAAGCGCCGGCCTGGGCTGTCCAGCCATGATCGGGGGTTGGCCCCATGACGTAGATCGTGTTGCCGGGGCCTTTTGGACGGTCATTGGTGGTGGCGGTGCTGCTGCTGCCAGTATCACTTCCGCCGGTCGTCGGCGTAGAGCCACCACTAGTTGTGCTGCACGCAGTCAGCGTGAATGCCAAGAGCAAACCGAACGCTGCCGCTAGCATCTTTCTCATAGGATCTCCTTTCGTTGGGTGCCCCAGGCATACGCCCAGAGGCGTTGCGTCATCGCATCGCACTCACCGTCATCGTTGAGACTCTTCCGCATTGTGGGTGGACGGACTATGCTTGCTGAAAGCATAACAATCCGAAATTACGGAACGCAATAGCCACAATTATGTTCTTTTTGGCATAAAAGAAGCGGAGAAATGCCTGTGAATGACATAAAGCATTCTAAACAGCCGCCGCATGCTCGTCTTTTAGTACCGGCTCTTGTCAGGATGTCCGATCATGCCGTAATAATGAGCGTCATCTTGCAGTTGATCGCCTCGAATGCGGCCACCACGCGTCCGCAACTTGCCGAGGCCACGGGTTTGGCGCGCTCGACGATCGCGGGGTGCCTGGCTGCGCTTGAGGGTCGGGGCCTCATCGAATCGGCCGGCGCGCAAATCACGAACGACACCCGTGGACGACCTGCTGAACGAATGGTGATCAGCCCCAACGCGGGGGTGGTGTTGGCTATCGATCTGACGCCGCACCATATCGGGGTGGCTTTGGCGCAGATCGATCAGACATTGGTGGCCTATCAGCGGATCACATTCGTGCCAGAGGATCCAAATAGCACACTTGATGCGGCTATCGAACTCGCGCGCCAGACCATGCGCGGCGTCAGTATCGCTGAGTCGTCCTTGAGGACTGTGGTCGTCTCATTCCCGGGCCCAGTCGACGTCAAACTGGGCGTGCCGGTGCGCCCCCCGATCATGCCGGGGTGGGATGGTTTTCCAATAACTTCCTACCTAAGTGCCGAGTTTGGTTGCTCTTGCCACGTCGACAACGACGTCAACCTGATGGCATTGGGGGAGGCCCGGGTGTTGCCCGACGACCAGTGCCCGTTGCTGGTGGTGAAAATCGGCACTGGTATCGGTGGCGGTTTAGTGACAGCGAAAGGCGAATTGCATCGCGGAGCCGACGGCGCGGCCTGCGACATCGGCCACCTAACGGTCGTCGGGGCAGAGGACGTGATCTGCTCCTGCGGAAACATCGGCTGTATTGAGGCCGTGGCTTCCGCGGAAGCCATCACGAAAGAGTTCAGGGCCGTCACCGGCAACCCCGATCTAACGCAGACGGACTTGCGTCGGGCAGCCCGCACCGGCGACCCTGTGGCGATCAGGCTGATCCGCGATGCCGCCGCCAAGATCGGGGGCGTCGTCGCCTCGCTGGTTCATGTATATAACCCAGCTCGGATTGTTGTGGCAGGGCCGTTGACGGAGGTGACGGACGATCTTCTGGCCGGCATCCGATCGGTCGCTTACCAGAGGGCACTTCCACTGGCCACCCGTAACCTGACGTTGGCGCATTCCGTGATTGGCGAAATGGCCGGCATAGTTGGCGCCGTCGTCCTTGGTATCGAGTACGTGTTGTCACCCGAAGCGCTTCAGTGATTTGGTGAGTCGTCAGCGGTGAGTTGGGCTACAGGACGGCTTCTTCGACTACAGACCCAGTGATGTGCTTCGTGGTGCCTTAGATTCGGATGACCTTGGGGCCGCCGACTTCAGCGAGGCGGGCGAAACCGTCGTCCTGCGTGATGACGGGCACCTGCAGCGCCATCGCAGTGGCGGCGATCCACAGGTCGTTGATGCGGCTTTGCGACAGGCTGCGGGCAGCGGAGCGCAGGACAGCCCACTGGAAAGCGATGACCTCGTCGATTGGGACGGGGTGGATGCGTAGAGCTCTTTCCAATGTTTGGAGACGTCGCGCCTGTTCGAGCGGGCCAGCGCTGACCGCAACTTAGCAATGTGGGGTGCTTTGGACGTCCCGCTCAGAGGTTTGCGGCGGTTGCGCGCCATTTCCGACGGTGAATCCTTACGCATCTTCGCAATCTGGACGACTGACACCTCGGCTCGCGCAGTCCTGCGGTGGTCGCGTTAACGTCTTTTTACCTCCGGTGGCGAGGCGGGCAGCTTAGCCGCGGCGCGGGCGGCGGCCGTCGTCGCGACTATCGTCAGCAGCGCGCCCAGCAGCAGCGCCGCGTCTTCGCCGGGCGCCAACAAGCCCAACTGGTCACCGAGAGTGGCGGCGGCCACCGGGACGCCTAACTGGGCGGACGCCGTGAACGCTAGGCTGATCGGCTGCTTCGCGACGGCGGCAACAGCATGGGCGAGCAACGCCCCAACGGCCAGGACGACACCCAACAGGATCATGGACGGGTGGGTGCCCAGGTCGCGCAGGTTCAACGAAGCGCCCAGCCAGACGAAAAAGATCGGCCCAAACAGTCCTTCTGTCAGCCCAAACAATTGGCTAGCCAACCGCCTTGGCTCGCCGACGGCGGCGACCGCCAGCCCCAACCCAAAGCCCGCCAGCATGATCGAAACCTCCGTCGTCTGCGCCAGCGCCGCCAGCAGAAGCAACAGCAGCAGGCTGACCCGCAACTCCAGGGCAAAGTCGCGCTGTTTCGACTTGACGTGACCGACGCGCAGCCAGCCGCGATTGTTGGCTAGCCAGAGCAACCCAAACACCGCCGCGCTGCAGGCGATCACCGCCAGGGCACCCAACGCCGCATGGCCGGCGTTGGACGGGTCGAGCGCCAACGGCAAGGCAACGATGCAGGCGGCATCGGCCACGGCCACTTGTGGTAGCAAGCGCGCCATTGATGAAGCCGGCATCTGAAACGACTGGATGATTGGCAAGATAACTGCCGCCGACGAGGACGCAAACAGTACGGCATACAGCGCAAAATGCCCGGTACCGAAACCGTGCGCCACCACCCAGGCCAAACCAGTGCCCACCACGATCACCACCAACAGCCGCAGCAGGGACGGCCGGGCGCCCTGCCGCAGCGACTGGTCGCGGATCGGGACGTGCGATCCGGCCACGAACATCACCATTGCGAAGCCGATATTGGCCAGCATCTTGAACAACGCGTCGCCGGGGTCAACCCAGCGAAATCCGGTCGTCCCGATGAGCACTCCAGCCGCCAATTCGCCGATGACGACCGGGATGCGCCAACGGTCGGGCCAGGCCAGTAGCGGTCCGAGCAGTCCGACGCCGACGATCAGCGCCAGCGTCGCGAAGCTCACTTCTTTTTGCCTTCGGCGCGCTTGGCGCTCGTCTTGATCGGCTGGATGGCGGGGACGACGCGACAGGGAATATCCGTGTTCGCGTCGGTGTAGTAACTGGCACAGACGCGGTGGTAACCGTCGGCGATCACGGCCGGCGCGCCGGTGTTCAGATCGCCCCTGACAAGCAGAACCGGTGAGAGTGCCTCGCCATGTGCAATCTTTGACAAGTCATCGGCAACGTGGAAGTCGTCTTTCGGCAGCAGTTCGAGATGGGATGCTCGCAGCACATCCTTGGCCTTTTGTGTGGTCATCGGAGCCGTCTTCAGACGGGTCACAATGTCGCCAGCTTGGGCGTCGTCAGCGGTTAGCGCCAGATAGGCGGATGCCGCCGGATAGTCGTGGTCCTGGGGCGCGGACAACCATTTAACTGCAGTTGAATTATCCATACCCCAATGGTATGACGGTTTTCTAGGCGGCGCGGCGGCGACGGGATTCGCTGGGACGGCAGACGGTGCGTCCGTGGGCTGCTAGATCGGCGCGGCGTTCGCGGGCGAACTGCGCCAGAGCGTCCACCAGAGCTAGCGGTTCTGGTTCCGACGCCATGACATCGACGTGTAACCCCTGCTCCTCGCAAGTGGCGGCAGTGGCTGGGCCTATGGCCGCGATGATCGTCTGACGAGGCGGCTTGCCAGCGATGCCGACAAGGTTGCGGACCGTCGAAGACGAGGTGAAGACGACCGCGTCAAACAAGCCCGTCTTGATGGCGTCCCGTGTCTCGACGGGTGGGGGAGCGGCCCTGACGGCGCGGTATGCCGTCACTTCTTCGGCCTCCCAACCCAGGCGGTCCAACCCGTCGATCATTGTGTCCAGCGAGACATCCGCCCGCGGCACGAACACGCGGTTGATGATGTCAAAGTCGTGCTCGAAGGCGGGAAATTCGGCTATCAGGCCGGCGCTGGTCTCGGTCTGTGGCACCAGATCGGCGATGATGCCCCATTCGGACAACACGCCGGCCGTGAGATTCGATATCGCCGCAATATGTAGACCCGAGAAAGCCCGGGCGTCCAAACCGTATTCTTCAAGCTTTTCGAGGACGGCCCGCACCGCGTTACCGCTGGTGAACACGATCCAACGGTAGCGTCCGTCGACCAGGCCATGGATGGCCTTGTCCATCGCCAACGGGTTGCGCGGCAATTCGACGGTGATGGTCGGCACGGCATAACTGCTGGCGCCGTGGCGACGCAGATGACGGTCGATCTCGTCCGTCGCCTTGGCTGTGCGCGGCACCAGCACCTGCCAGCCAAACAGCGGCTTGCTCTCGTAGGTGTTGAGCGCTTCGTCGCGGTCGGACAGCGGGCCCAGCACGACGGTGACGGGTGCAGCGGGCAGGCGTCCCTGCGTCAGCGCGCGGGTCATCAGGTCTTTGATGCGCACTTGGCGGGTTTGTTGACGGCTGGTGCCCAAGCCGAACGTCACAACTGCCGGCGCTGTTGCTGGGCGGCCGGCCTCCAGTGCGGCTTCGCCGATGGCGGGCAGGTCTGCCACTTTCGCCCCGAGCACGAGGGACCCCTCAGGTGGAAGCTCCTCGCCAGCGGTGAAGAAATGGTAGGTCGGGGTGTCCTGCGTCAGGTCAAGCCCAACATAGGTTGGCACTGACGTCAAGGCTGACACCGCCGGGACAATATCGATCGACGTTCCCAGTGCGGCGACCAGATGGGCCTCATGGCCGACCATCGGGCTAGTCATGGGGTCGCAGGCAACCAGGCGAACGACAGTGCGCCCTAGGTTGGCTTCGCGGTCGACCAGCGTGGCACGAGCTTCGGTCGTGTCGTGGTCGTCCAGCGTCATCAGCCGGTGTTCCGGCAGCGCCAATTCGGGCAAGTCGAGCAGCGACGCCAATGAAGGATTGTCAAGGACGACGACGTCGGCCTCGCCAAGCGCCCGCATACCGCCAATCGTTAGCAGTTCGGCGTTGCCGAAAGGCACACCAACATAAATGACACGACCGGGATGCCCTACGACATTCGTCTCGAATCCATCGAGAAAAGCACTGTCGGCGACAACGTCAACCGATATCAACGCGCTCATGCCGACCTCTTCTAGGCCATGGGGCTGGCGTCTAGCGCCCGGCGCGACGACGCTGGATACGCGTCTTCTTAAGCAACTTGCGGTGCTTCTTCTTCGCCATGCGCTTGCGGCGCTTCTTGATGACAGACCCCACGGGTTATCCTTTCGACATGCGGCAAGGCACCCAGTAGCCGTGCGCCTTATCCGACTAGATTCTAGTCTGTGAAACCGGCCGTGGGAAATCCGTCTTAGGTTGTGGTGACGGACTCCAGCCGGCCCGAGCCCACCGACGCCGTACTCGACGCACGATTTGGGTGAGGCTCAAACCGGCGTTCCGTCCGCAGTGAGGCTAGCTGCTCAATTCTTTTGTGCGCTCAACCGTGGCCTTCATAGCTGCGCTGAAGGCGGCGCGGACGCCGCGATCCTCAAGTTCGAAGATAGCGGCCGCCGTCGTCCCGCCGGGTGACGTCACTTCGGCGCGCAACTCGTTGGGCGATTGGCCGGTGGCCATCAGGGCGGACGAGCCGACGAACGTTTGGGTGACCAACTTGGCGGCGGTGTCGCGGGGCAGACCAAGACGGACGCCGGCTTCCGTCATGGCCTCGGCCACCAGGAACAGGTAGGCCGGGCCGCAGCCGGAGACGGCACTGACGGCAGGCATGATCGACTCGTCCACCGTGACGACGGCACCGATGGCGCCGAAGACGGTTTGAGCTGTCAACAACTGGGCCTCCGAGACGTGAGAGCCGCGGGACAGTGCCGTCACCCCTTGCCGAAGTTTGGCGGGCGTATTCGGGATGGCCCGAACGACGGCGGGCGTCGGGTTGGAGGCGGTTTGGGCCCAGTTTTGAAGGTCTCGCGTCGCGATGCCCGCGGCCACCGAGATCAGCAGAGAGCCGGGGCTCAGCTGCGGCGCCATCTGGGCCACCACTTCGCGCACTTTCGGCGGCTTGACGGCGACGATGACAACGGAGGCTCCCAACGCCGCCTGGGCCGGGTCCTTCGCCGGGACGACGCCGTATTGCGTAGCCACCTGGTTGGTGTGGGTGTGGGCGGCTACCCGGATGCGCTGAGGCATCAAGCCGGCTTGCGTCAGGCCGGCCAGAATGGCCCCGCCCATGTTGCCGACGCCAACGATGGCGACGTCGCCGGTGATTGAAGACAGATCTGGCATTGTGGACCCTCTTTCTAGACGAAAATCTCGGCGATCTGGACGGCATTGAGTGCCGCGCCCTTGCGCAGGTTGTCATTGCTCACGAAAAGTACGAGACCACGCCCATAAGGGACGGATTGGTCCGTGCGGATGCGTCCCACCAGACAGGGGTCAACACCGGCCGCGTTCAGCGGTGTGGGGACGTCCATGAGTTGGACGCCGGGGGCATCGGCGAGCAGCCGCCGGGCTTCGTCGGGGCTCAACGAACGGGCGAACTCGGCGTGGATGGCGAGGGAATGTCCCGTGAACACGGGCACCCGCACGCAGGTGCCGGCCACCCGCAGGTAGGGGATGTGCAAAATCTTGCGGCTCTCGTCGCGCAGTTTGCGCTCTTCGGACGTCTCACCGCTTCCGTCGTCCAGCAGAGAACCGGCCAGTGGCAAAACGTTGAAGGCGATCGGCTTGACGTAGGGGGCGGGGTCGATGGCCAGGCCGGGCCGTCCGTCGAAAGCGTAGACGGACGGGTCGGCGGTGGCGTCCAGCTGCCCCTCGTAGGCGGCGACGGCAGCGGCACCCGAGCCCGAAACCGCCTGGTAGGTGGCGATGACAAGTCGTGTCAGGTTGGCTGCGTCGTCCAGAGGCTTGAGGACGGGCATCGCCGCCATGGTGGTGCAATTGGGGTTGGCGATGATGTTCTTCGGCGCATACCAGGCGTCCTCTGGGTTGACCTCCGCGACCACCAGCGGGACGTCCGGGTCCATGCGCCAGGCGGCCGAATTGTCGATGACGATGTTGCACGCGGCTGCCACCTTTGGGGCGTATTCACGCGACGCGTCGGCGCCGACGGATAACAGTGCTACGTCCAAACCGGTGAAGTCGGCGGTGGCCACATCCTCCACGGTGACAGCCTGACCCGCCCACGGCAGCGTCGTGCCAGCCGAGCGTGCCGACGCGAAGTAGCGCATGGACGTGACGGGAAAATTGCGCTCCGCCAAGATGGCGCGCATGACGCCGCCAACCTGACCGGTGGCCCCGAAGACTCCGACTTTCATGGTGTCTAGGTTACAGCCAGGGCCACACGTTCTTCAGCAGCGAGTAGCCCACAAACGAGACGATGTCGAGAATAGTATGGGCGATGACAAGGGGTAACACCCGTTTCGTCCTCATGTACACCCAACCAAAAACCGCACCCATAATGGCGTTGCCAACGAACCCGCCGAAGCCTTGGTAAATGTGATAGGTACCGCGGATAAGCGCTGATGTGATTATGACTTTCCAGGGCCCCCAGGCCAGTTGAGTCCAGCGAGTGAACAGGTAACCCACCATGACGGTCTCTTCGAGAATGCCATTCATGGCGGCCAGCAGTATCAGTGTCGGCACCGTCCACCAGTAGGCTCCAAGGTTGGTGGGCACTACGTTCAGGTTGAGGCCGGCCGCCCGGGCCAGCGCGTAAAGCCCGAGCCCGGGGATACCGATGATGGCGGCAAGCCCGACCCCCAAGGCCGTGTCGCGCGGGGCGTTGGCCCACTTGATACCCATGATGCGGAAGGGTGCCCCGTCTGGACGACGCACATTCGCTAGCAGGTAGAAGGCGACGATTACCGGTACCAGGGGGAAGATGATGTGATACATCTGGTAGCCGAGGTCGAGCCAGGGACGGTCGGCAGCAACTGTTTGGTTGATGGTCGTCTCTTGTTGGCTGAGCGGCGGTCCCATTGTCAGCGAGTCAATGATTGACAAGATTGACCAGATAGCTGATGCGCCAAGCGAAATGCCGAGCACAGCTATGGTCTCAAGCATCAAGCCACGTCTGTCTTCGGGCCGGGCGAGCACCATGGCGCCATCAAGGTTGAGGTGGAAGAAGGCGCGGATGTGCTGGCCTAGGGGAATATTTGGCGGTGGCGGTGGCTGGTCATCCGGCAGTTTGGCTGCCCCCATCGGACGGTCGGCGACATTTGAATCGTCCCAATCGCCCCAAGCGGCGGTGGCGCCGCCGGGTTTGGCAGGCGCATCGGCGTCGATGTCGTCGCGCCAAGCCCGCAGGTCACCCAACCCGGGTATGACGGACGAATCTTCAGCATCGCTCACTTCACTCATTCTGCCAGGTCGGATAGGCTTTTTGCTGAAGGGAGCACCCATGAGCCCACAACCGAATACTGCTTTACTGAACTTAACCGACCCGCGATCCGTCGCCATCTATGACACATACAAGGACGCCCAGAAGGCGGTGGACTACCTGGCCGACCATCAGTTCCCTGTCGAACGGCTCGCCATCGTCGGCACTGACCTTAAGTCGATTGAGCGCGTCACCGGACGGCTCAACTGGGGCAAAGTGCTGATCTCGGGCGCTCTCGGCGGTGTCATGTGGGGCCTGGCTTTGGCCGTCCTGTTATGGATCTTCGTGCCGGGGCACTCGATGGTCGACTACCTTGCTTGGGGGGTGTTGTTTGGCGTCGTCTACGGCATGTTGGCCTCGGCGGTGCAATACGCCATGACGCGCGGGCAACGCGATTTTTCGTCGCAAACGGCCGTCATCGCCACGCATTACGAGGTGCTTGGCGAGTCCGATGTCTTCCAGAAAGCCCGCAGCCTGCTGGGCGAAAACCCGCTGGCGTGGCGTGCGCCAACGGGCACCACCGCCATGCAACCGGTCGTCAGGGACGCCCCGAACCCCGGGGTTGCGCCCCGTCCGGCGCCTGCACCAATCACCATTCCGCCAGTCGCGTCCGCCGCGTCGGCCAGCCCGACCGTCCCGATGCCCAATCCGGACGCCACGTTGTACCCCCATCTGGCCGCCGCGCTCGGCGTCCAGGCAGCCGAGGTTCCGGCGCGCTTCCGTCCAGACGCCGCCAGGGACGACACCGACCCGCGCGGCATCGGCCCTATCAAACCGGCCGATTCGCCGACCTTCGTGGGCAAGCTTGACCCACCGCATCCGACGGGGCCTCGACGGGCGTCATGACGCTTCCGCCTGCGCCAGGTGCGAGTGCCGTCGGCTGTAAGCAAAATAGATGATCAGCCCGACAACAAACCAGACCGCGAAGCGCACCCAAGTTTCCCATTGCAGATAGGTGATCAACCAGATCGACGCGATTACGCCGACGGCCGGAACGACAGGCATCCACGGCGTCTTGAACTCGCGATGAAGGTCCGGGCGGCGGTAGCGCAGCACGATGACGGCGATGCAGACCACCACAAAGGCCAGCAAAATGCCGATATTCGTCAACTCGGCTGCCACCCGGATGTTGACGAAACCGGCCAACAACGCCGACACGATTCCGACGATCCAGGTGACGCGCACCGGCACGTGATGCTTCTCGGACGTGCTGGCGAAGTACTTCGGTAGCAGGCCGTCGCGGCTCATCGAGAACCAGATGCGCGTCACGCCCAACATGAAGGTAAACATCACCGTCAAAATGCCGATGATGGCACCGGCGGCGATCAGCGTGCCCAGCCAGCCCATGCCGATGGACGAGAAAGCCGACGAGAAGGGGCTCGCCGTGTCGATGTTGGTGTACTTCACCATGCCCGTCAGAACCAGGCACGCCAAGACGTAAAGGATCATGGCCACCAGCAGCGACAACAAAATTGCCTTCGGCATGTGCTTCTGTGACTCTTTCGATTCCTCGGCAGCGGTGCTCATGGCGTCATAGCCGAAGACGGCGAAAAACACTGTTGCCGCGCCGGTGACCACCCCTCCGAAACCATTCGGCATGAACGGGTGATAGTTAGCCAGATTGATGTGAAACACGCCGACCAGGATTATCACCACCACCACAGCCACCTTCAATGCGACGACGAACGTCTCGAAACGGGCTGCGTTCTTTATGCCGAGCGTCAGCAGCCAGGCGATGAACAGGCACAAAACCAGGGCAAACAGGTCGACACGGTGCCCAGCCCCAGTGCCCGGAGCGCCTAGCGCCCAAGTCGGCACATGCAGGCCGATCTGTTGAAGTAGATAGCCGAAGTAACCCGAGATGCCGATGGCCACCACCGCGACGATGGCTGTATATTCCAGAAGTAGATCCCAGCCGATGCACCATCCGACAAGCTCACCCAGCACTGCGTAGCCGTACGTGTAGGCCGACCCGGCGCGGGGTATTAGGCCCGCGAACTCGGCATACGAGAAGGCGGCGGCCGCGCTGGCAACCCCGGCGATCAGAAACGAGATCAGTACCGCCGGGCCAGCCGTTTCATTGGCCACGACACCCGCCAACGAGAAGATGCCCGCGCCTATGATGCCGCCGATTCCGATGGCCGTCAGCTGGAAAAGCGACAGCGTGCGCACCAGCCCGCCCGGTGTCGGTTCCGCCAAACTGTCGATGGGCAATCGCCTGAAAAGGCCCTTGCCTCCGTCCATCCCTATGCTCCCCTTGGCTGGCGCGTCAGTAGTCATAATCAACCTCCACTGGTTGTGAATTCCCTAGCACCATTTTTGCCGTGAACAAATCGCCTCAGCAGAATGCCCGTATTTTGGACACGCCGCCGATGCCAGCCAGCCCCAGTCACTACCGTCACTGGTTTGGAGTGGGACAAAGTCGAAGCCGGATGCGTTGGGCACTCCAAAAATGGGTGCGGCAGACTTCTGGCTGTGGATTTGTCCCACTCTGTTCGCGGCCAGACCGGATGGCAGGAGCTATCAGCCAGGTGAGCTATCAGACGGAGGCAATCAGATTGCGTAGTACAGATCGAACTCGTAGGGGTGAGGACGTTGGCGCAAGGCGTCGATCTCCTCATTCTTGAGGTCGATCCATGTGCCGATCAGATCGGCGGTGAAAACGTCACCGACCTGCAGGAAGTCCTGATCGCGGCGCAGGGCGTCGAGCACCTCACCAAGCGAGCCTGGAACCTGCGGGATGTTGGCATGCTCTTCGGGCGGCAGCTCGTAGAGGTCCTTGTCGACCGGGGCCGGCGGCTCCGTCTTGTTCTCGATGCCGTCCAGGCCGGCCAACAGGATGGCCGCGAAGGCCAGGTAGGGGTTGGACGACGGGTCGGGGCAGCGGAACTCGACGCGCTTGGCCTTGGGGTTTGAGCCGGTGATCGGAATCCGGATACAGGCTGACCGGTTGCGGGCCGAGTAGACCAGATTGACGGGGGCCTCGAAACCGGGAACTAGACGGTGGTACGAGTTGAGCGTCGGGTTGGTGAAGGCCAGCAGGGCCGGTGCGTGCTTCAGCAGGCCACCGATGTACCAGCGGGCGATGTCCGACAGATTGCCATAGCCGCGCTCGTCGTAGAACAGCGGCTTGCCGCCCATCCAGAGCGACGAGTGGACGTGCATGCCCGAGCCGTTGTCGCCGAAGATGGGCTTCGGCATGAAAGTGGCGCTTTTGCCGGCGGCTTGAGCCGTGTTCTTGACGACGTATTTGACCTTCATCAGGTCGTCAGCCGACTTGAGCAGCGTGTCGAAACGCCAGTTGATTTCGGCTTGACCGGCGGCGCCAGCCTCGTGGTGGGCGCGCTCGATCACTATGCCGGAAGCCTCCAGCAGCTTGACCATTTCGTCGCGCAGGTCGCCATAGTGGTCATTGGGGGCGACGGGGAAGTACCCGCCCTTCGTCTTGACCTTGTAGCCGAGGTTGCCGCGATCCTCGTGGCGCGAGCTGTTCCACGGCGCCGATTCAGCGTCGACGTAATACATCGACGAGTGCCCGTTCGTCTCGTAGCGGACGTCGTCGAAGACGTAAAACTCGGCCTCCGGTGCCATAAAAGCGGTGTCGGCGATGCCCGTCGACTTCAGATACATCTCGGCCTTGCGGGCGATGTTGCGCGGGTCGCGGCTGTACGGCTCCTTGGTGATGGGGTCGTGGACGAAGAAGTTGACGATCAGCGTCTTGGCCACCCGGAAGGGGTCGAGGTACGCCGTCGATGGGTCGGGCAGCAGCACCATGTCCGACTCGTCAATGGTTTGGAACCCGGCGACGGACGACCCGTCGAAGGCCAGCCCGTCGCTGAAGACGGCTTCGTCGAACGAGCCGGCAGGCACCGTGAAGTGCTGCATGATGCCTGGCAGGTCGCAGAACCGCACGTCGATCATTTCGACGTTTTCGCGCTTGACGTACTCGAACAGGTCATCCGCACTAGCGAACATCAGAAATCTCCTGAGGCTAAAGAAAACGCCCAACTTTAGGGGCGCAAGACTAAGCTTATCGGCCCCGTGGGTGGCGGTGTTGCCGCACTGTTTCAGTTGCGTTAAGAGGACGGCTGATGGCGCCTAGACAAGCCCGAACTCGGCCCTGACAGCTTCGACGATGCTGGGGGCCTGGGCGGCCTCGACGGCCATGGTGATCTTGGTCTCGGAGGTCGTCACCTGGCAGGGGCTGACGCCACAGGCGTTGAGGCAGGCGAACACCCGCGCCGTCACGCCAGGGGACGACGCCATGCCTTCGCCCTCCACAGTCAGCTTGGTCAGATGCTCTGTGACATGGGGCTTCAAATGGTTGGTGGCGGCGTCGGCGAGCGCCTGGACGGCTGCCGCCAGATCGGCCTGGGGCACCGAAAACGCCACATCGACGCCATTGCCATGTGGCGTCGTCGCCGAAATCATGTCGACGTTGATGCCACGCAAAGCCCCGAACAGGCATGCCATATCGGCTGGCTCGGATGAGACGGCTTCGAGCGACAGCACCGCGACATCGCGCTCCAACCCGATGTGCGTCACCAGCGATTGTTCGGCCAGCAGTTGCGTCATCGAGTACAAGCCAGGCCCTTTGCCGGCGATATAGGCGGCGGCACGCAGCGCGCCACCGGCCATGATGCGCCGCGATAGTGCGGCATGACTGAGCTCGATGACCTCGTCGTCCCCGTAGAAGCCGACGGTATGGGCGCCCGCGACGGTACCGCCGCGTCGCGCCACCACGCCGACCTCGCCGGGCTGGCGGGGTTCGTGGCGGTCAGACCGGTCGAGCACCACGTTCATCGGGTCGGCGCTGGTGGCGATGACGGCGTCGGCAAGCATCAGCGCGGTGCCGCTGGGGGAATCCATTTTGCGACGGTGGTGAGTTTCGACTATTTCGACGTCGAAACGCGACCCCAGGGCCTTGGTCGCCTGGCGCGTCAGGTCGGCCAGCACAGCCACGCCGTAGGACATGTTCGGCGATTGAAAAATCGGGATGACGCGGGCGGTATCTTCGATCAAACGCTTGTCGGCAGCGCTGTAGCCCGTCGTTCCGAGCACCAGCGCGGTGCGCGTCTTGGTGCAGTAATGCAGCAGGCCGGAAAGGGCGGACGGGTGCGAGAAGTCGACCAACACGTCGGCCTTTTCCTGCAGCGCGGTGATGTCGTTGATAAGTGGAAACCGCAGGCCGGAGGCGGCCGCCTCGGACGCGCTGGGGTCAAGACCGGCTACCACGGTGACGGAGGCGTCACCGGCCGATTGGGCGATGATCTCGCGTCCCATTTGGCCGAGTGCCCCGTTGACGATGATGCGCACCATGGTTTCCTCCTGGATTGGTTTCTAAGCCCAATCCTAACCGGACACAGTTGGGATGGAATTGGTTGCCCGTAAAATGGCGTTTGTATAAGTGAGCGTATTTGGAGGTTTTCTAATGGCCAATCCCGTGCTTTCCACGAAGGGTCTTTTCACGCCGTCCCAACCCGGTTATGTGGCGACAGGGCAGCCGCCGGCACAGGTGGTCGACGACCGCATGACCTTCGATGATGTGCTGGCCAAGACGGCCCTCAGCTTGGGCGGGCTTTTTCTTGTCGCTGCATTCGCCTATTTCTTCTTGCCCAATACCTTGTTGTATCCGGCTGGTTTGATCGGTGGTTTGGCGGCGTTCATCGTGCCGTTCGTCGTCATGCGTTCCCGCGCCGCCAGCCCGGTGGGCAATGTCGCGTACGCGGTGGCCGAGGGCCTGCTGCTGGCCGCCTTCTCGAAGATTTTCGAGCAGTCCTACCCGGGCATCATCGTGCAGGGCGTGTTGGGGACGTTCGTGGCTGCGGCCGTGACGCTAGTCGCCTATCGCTACGGCGGGTTCCGGCTCAGCTCCAAGGGCAGCAAGATCTTGCGGTTGGGCATGTTCGCCTTCGTCGGGGTGGCGCTGTTGAACCTGGTTTTGTTCTTCTTCGGCGTCAACACCGGGTTGTTCCCGGGGCCGGGCGAGCCTGTCAGCATCTTGGCTTGGGTGTTTGCGCTGCTCGGCGTCGGGTTGGCGGTGTTCTCGCTGGTCGACGATTTCCAATACGTCGAGGCCGGTGTCAGGGCTGGGGCACCCCGCTCACAGGGTTGGGTGGCGGCCTTCGGGCTCAGCGTGACGATGGTGTGGCTCTACATCAACATCGTGCGCATCGTCAGCTACATGCGTCCCTAGTCGGGCTCCATGCGGTAGCCGACGCCCCGGATGGTGGTCAGGCGCTGGGGGTTGGCCGGGTCGGCTTCGATCTTCGAGCGCAGACGGCGAATATGGACGTCTAAAGTCTTAGTGTCGACAGGAAACTCCGTGCCCCACAAGCGCTTCAGCAACTGCGGACGGGTGATGACACGACCTTTGTTCCGCATGAACAAATGTAAAAGTTCGAACTCCTTCAGCGGCAAGGAGATCGTCTTGGCACCGACCGTGACACGATGCCGTGACACGTCCATGGTGATATCGCCGACGGTCAGGACATCGGCCGGTTTGGCCTTCGCCTCGGCCCGTCCGCGCCGGATGGCCGACCGGATGCGGGCCAGCAGTTCGGGCGTCGAAAAAGGCTTGGTGACGTAGTCGTCGGCGCCAACTTCGAGGCCCAGCACGATGTCGGCCTCGGAGTTCCTGGCGGTCAGCATGATGATTGGTACATCGGATGTCTCGCGGATGCGGCGGCACACCTCAATGCCACCGATGATCGGAATCATCAAGTCGAGCAGCACAATATCGGGCATCGGTGGCGACATGCCCTCTAGTGCGGCTTTGCCGTCGGCGGCCGCGCGCACATCGTGGCCCTCGCGGCGCAACATGTAGACGAGCGCTTCGCGTAGGGTGTCATCGTCTTCGACCAGCAGGACGTTGGACATGCTAATCCTTGCTCTTCTTGGGCTCGACAGGTGACGGGTCAGTTAGGGGCAGTTCGATGGTGAACGTCGAACCCTCGCCGGGGGTCGACCTGACAGTGACGGTGCCCCCGTGCCCGAGGGCCACGTTCTTGACGATGGCCAAACCCAGGCCGGTACCGCCGGTGCGACGTGACCGTGCCCGATCCGACCGGAAGAAGCGCTCAAAGATGCGTCCCTGGTCGGCCGGGTCGATGCCTATGCCCTTGTCGGCGACGCGGATGGTACCGCGCGTTTGGGCCTTGTTCACTCCCGTCGTAACGGCAACTGTGGAACCCCGGGGCGAATAGTTGATGGCGTTGTCGACAAGGTTCTCGACGGCTGTGACGAGGGCCGAGGCGTCGCCCAGGACGTCAACTGTGCGCATCGGTTTGGGTGCTGAGACGTGCACCGCAACACCCTCCTGCTCGGCGTGGGTGGTCTGGTGACGGCAGGCTTCGGCGACGGTTTCGACGAGGTCGACAGGTGTGAACCTTTCGGGGTCAGGCGATTGGGCGCGAGCCAGTACCAGGATGTCCTCAATGAGGCGTCCCATGCGGGCGGCTTCGACCTTAAGCCGTTCCGAGAACCGGGCGATGGCTTCGGGGTCGTCCCGGGCGACGTCCAGCGCGTCTGCGATCACCTGGACGGCGGCGACAGGTGTGCGCAGATCGTGGCCAACGTTCGAGATCAGGTCGTGGCGCACCTGCTCGACACGGCGCGTGGCCGTCATGTCGGAAAGCGTCAGCAATACGAAACGTCCGACTATCTGAGTGGCGGTTACCTCAGCTTGCTCGATCGGGCCCAGGTCATCAAAACGCTGCAGTACGACGACGGGCGACTGGTTGCGCCGTTCGCGCCAGGCCTGCCCTGCCAACTCGACCAGCCAAGGGTGCGTCAGCTTGTCCTTGGTGACGATGGGAAGGACGGCGGCCTCTGGTGACAGGTAGACGATCTGAAGCGCGGGCGTCACGACGATGGTGTAGCCGCCGAACGCCCTAACAACTTCGAGCGCCTGCTTGGGTATGGCGCGCTCTTTCTTGTGGGTAGCCATCGGTTTCAGTGTAGCTGGGGTTGGCCGCCTTGGGGTGATTAGCCTGGCGGGTTCGGGACGACCACCGAGTGCAACTCGCCGACAGGCAAAGGTGTTGTGGCACTGGCGGTGTCGGTGACGGTGAAGCTGCCGGATTGGCCAGACACCTGCCAGGTGATCAACCAGGTGGTGGCGGCTGCGACGGTGAACTGGCCGCTACTTTGGTAAACGTAGCCGCAGGTGGGGGACTGCTGAAACGGGTCGTTGTGCAGTGGTCGCGCGGTGAAGCTGGTGCAGCCCACCTGCTGGCCGTCGCCCATGCTGAATATGACATTCTGGCGCGTGGCTGTGACCGACACTACCAAGCCTTGGTTCGATACAGTCTGCGAGATTGTGGTCTGGGTGTCGGAGGTCCACAGCCAAAGCGGGTAGCCCACCGGGATGAGGTTCCACTTGTTCTGGGACGGCGACGGTCCGACGACGGGCGCGTTGATTGGCAGCGTGATACTGGCCGCCGCTTGTTGGCCGATTTCGGCAATGGACGGGCCCTTGCGCTTTGGCGTGGGCACGCTGCAGATGTAGTTGCGAGACGGCGTACATGTCTTCCCGGTCGGCGTTTTGGTGCCAGACCCGGGCTTCACCCCAGGGACCGTCGTCGAGTCTTCCACGGTCACCTTTCGGGTTGAGGGGTCGTACTTGGTGCTGTCCTTGTTTTTCACAGGATTTTGCCCGCTGTCATCAGCCCAGGCTTTGGTTGCTCCGAGCGCCACCAGCACTGTCACAATCAGCATCAAACTGCCTGTTGAGATCAATGACTTTCTGATCAAAGCGAACATTTTTCAACTCCTTCACTATTCAAGATAAACACCTTCAGTTGGTCGTCTTCCTTGTCGTACCGGAAGTACGCCTTCATGTGTTGAACGACCGGGCTGTTGTCGTGGATGATATCGCCGTCCTTACTCACCCTGGCTGCACCCCTGAAAAGCTCGCAGGTCTGCAGAGCAATAGCTGTGTTCCGCGGCATCTCTTCGCCGCTCAGTCGAGTGATCGCCGTGATGTTGTACTGAGGCTCCCCAACGAAATGATCACCCAAAAGAAGCCCCTGTACATAAAAATCGTTGTAGGCGCTCCAGGCGGGGTCCATCATCACGTCGCGGCTGGCGTCCGGTAACACGGACGCGCCGCCCTGCCGGTCCACTTCGGTGATGATCGCGTACAGCTTTTTGTACTGGCTGACGGCCAGGGCATACAACTGCTCGTCGGTCAGGCTTGGTGGCCCCGCTGGCGTCGGTGATGGTGTCGGCACCACCGTCGGTTTTGGTGGCGGTGCCGCTGCACCTGGGCTGGCGCAGCCCGTCAGCACGGCGGCTGCCAGCAGGCCCGCCATGCACTTGGGTAATGATTTTGGCATCAATGCCCCCAATCGTCTGTGAGGATTCGAAAGACCATCTTGACATTTCCGACACCCCAAAATCAGGGGATTTGCCGGCGTCTGTGGATAACTGGCTCTTCACCTGGCCAGCCAGCCGCCCGCCTTGTGCGCCTTTGGGTTCACAGGTAGGCCCGGGCAGCATGCACGGCTTGCCCAGCGTAGCCGCCGCCGAACAACACTGTGTGAACCAACAGCGGGTACACCTGGTGCAGGCCGATCAGGCTCCGCCAACCGTCCGGCAGGTTTGACGACGCCGTCTCGTAGGCCGCGAAGATGCAATTCTCGGCGGCGAGCTTCGTCGCAGGGACGGGAATCAGCCGCTCCAGGGTGATTGACGTCGGCGTCCAACCGACAACCTTGACGACGGGTGCGCCCCCGTCCACTCGCAGCCAGCCGAGGCCGGCCGCCTCGGCGGCGAACAAGCCCGGCGGGGCATCACCGCGCCGCTTGACGAAATGGTCGCTCATGACTGACGAATCCAGTCGAGCAAACCGGGCATGGCACGTTCTAGCTCGTCCAGGGTGACATCGAAGGCCAAAGCTGGGCCGTACCACGGGTCGTCAATGCCGCTGCCCGGGGGCGCGGACGGGTCGAAGTCGCGCATCAAAGCCAGGTTGGCGGCATCCGGCACCAAACGGCGCATCTTGTCGATGTGAATCTGCTCCATGGCGACGACAAGATCGGCGCGACGGATCTCGTCCGCGGTGATTTGGTGTGCTCGGTGCTGGGATGCCCGGTAGCCGTGTGACTCCAGCGCCCGGGCAGCGCGGCGATCCATGGGGTTACCGAGCTCTTCTGTGGACGTGGCGGCAGACGTGAAACGCGCGCTGAGCCCGGCGTCGCGCGCCATGCGCTCAGCGACTCGCTCGGCCATCGGTGATCGGCAGATGTTGCCCCAACAGACAAAAACAATGTGGGGCGGGGCAGCGGCAGTAGTGGTCGTCACCCTTTCAGTTTGCCACGCCTAGTCCAGCAACAGGCTGCGGATGTCGTCGACGTTGAGCGACGAAGCGAACGACGCTTCCCCGGCGTCATCCGCCAGCACCGCCTTGAACACCGCGCGTTTGCGGGCCTGCAGGGCCATCACCTTGTCTTCAATGGTGCCCTGGCTTACCAAGCGGACGACCATGACGCCCCGCGTCTGGCCGATTCGGTGCGTCCGGTCGATCGCCTGCTGCTCGGTGGCCGGGTTCCACCAAGGGTCGAGAAAGAACACATAGTCCGCCTCGGTTAGCGTCAAACCGAAACCGCCGGCCTTCAAGCTGAGGCAGAACACCGGCACGTCCTCTTCTCGGAATCGGGCGATCACCTTATCGCGAGCCCGCGTGCGGCCGTCTAGGTAGGCGAAGTCAATGCCAGCCTTGGTGAGCCGTTGCGTCGCCTTAGCCAAGAACGTTGTGAACTGGCTGAACACCAGAGCCCGGTGCCCGCTGGCCACCACCTCGTCCAACTGCTCCATTAGGGTGTCCAGCTTGGCGGACGGCACGCTGGCATACTTTTCCGGTTCAATCAATGACGCATCCAGTGCCAGGCGGCGCAGAATGGTCAGCGACCGGAATATGGTGAACCGGTTGCGATCAAAATCGCCAAGCAGGCCCAACACACGCTGGCGTTCGCGCTGCAAATAGGTGTCATAGATGGCGCGGTGGCGCGACACCAGGCTGACCTCAATGGTTTGCTCCTGACGACTTGGCAATTCAGGTGCGACAAGCTCTTTTGTGCGTCGCAGCATCAGGAGGCGCAGGCGTCGGCGCAGCTGGGCCAGGTGTTGGTCGCCCAACCGGATGGTCTCGTCGTCCTCCGTTGGCCATACGCTGGCGTACCGACGGCGCTGGCGCGCCACCGCGGCTCGCGTGATCGGGTCGCCGTAGGTCTGTTTGAACACCTTGGCAGAACCACAAAAGCCTGGTGCGACAATGCTCAGCAGGGACCAAAGTTCCATGACGTCGTTCTCCAGCGGCGTGCCGGTGACGGCCAGCTTGACGCGGGCCGGAAGCGACCGAGCCAGCCCGTTGCCGGCGCTGCGGGCGTTTTTGACGAACTGGGCCTCGTCCAGCACTAACCCCTGCCAGGTGATCTGGGCCAGCTCGTCATAGTCCAGCCTGAAAATGGCGTACGACATGACGATGATGTCCGCGTCGGCCACCAGTTCAGCCAGGCTGACGCCCGTCTTTCCCAGCGTCTCGGTCAGTGCGATGACGCGCAAGCCAGGGGTGAATCGGGCAGATTCAGCGGCCCAGTTGCTGACGACGGAGGCGGGCGCGACCACCAAGAACGGCGTCGGTTCCCCGCCGAAGGCTCCTTGTTCGATCGCACCGGCGATCCAGGAAAGAACTTCGACCGTTTTGCCCAAGCCCATATCGTCGGCCAAGATGCCGCCCAAGCGGTGGGTGTGTAAAAAGGTCAGCCACTCGAAGGCATGCTGCTGGTAGGGTCGCAGGTGCGCGGTTAGCCCTTTTGGAAGTTCGACCTGCGCAACAACGTCCCCCCGGTTGACCAGCCCGATCAGGTCGGAAACCGATGCATTCCAGGCGTCCGCCTGGGTGACGTCGTCGGCCACGTCGGCCAGGTCAGACCACAGCCCGGCCTGGTAGCGACTAATGCGCAGAGGCCCGGCCGACCGATCATTCAGCGCGCGGGCTTCATCGATCAGAGTGCGCAAACGGGTCAGCGCCGGATCATCAACGCGCACCACCTCACCCTCGGCAAGCACCAACTGCGTCTGCCCGGCAGCCAGAGCGAGGAAGACGTCCTGGAAGGGTATGACGATGCCGTCGGCGGTGATCTCGACGCCCAAGTCGAACCAGTCATTGTCGCCTGAATCGACGGTTGACAAGCTTATACGCGCACGGTTTCTGATATCTCGGTAGTGTGGCAACGGCTGCTCAACGACCATATCGACGTTGGGCAGGCCTTCCAGCAGCGGCATGACGGTCTCGCTGAAAGATCGCGCCTGTAATCCCGCGCCGCCGAAACTGCTGCTGGCGCCAAGCTGGAACCCGGCGAAGCCCGGCAGTGCGGCAACGATCTGTTCGACGTCAGCCGCGATGGACGTTTCGTAAGATTCGTCGCGCGGCGAGGCCCCGAGCGAGTTGTCGACGAAAGGGTAGTGCACCCGGCCATAACGCCACCCCCAGGTGACGTCGATGCGATGTGCCGACGAGGCGGCGACGCGACCTACCAGAACGGGCCGGGCCGGGGTTGGTAACTTGACGCTGCCGTCGGCACTGGTCAAAGTCATGCGACGGCGCAGTACCGGATAGAACTCTGTCATGAAATCATCGACGTCGTCTGCTGGGATTGTGACCACACGTAGGTCGAGCAGGTGCAGGTGGTCGTCGGTCAGGCGCGGTTGCGCGGGGGCGAGCGTCAGCACACGACCTGCGAGCCCAACTTCGACCGCAAACAGGCCAAAGTGGCCGATGGCACCAAACAGTGTGGCCCGGGCCGGCTGATCGTCAAAAGTCAATAGACGCGTCAGGCGCAAGGCGTCGCCGTCTTGTGTGATGTTGGCCTGGATGGTGCCGCGGTGCGCAAGATGCACCTCGTCTTTGGCTGTTGAGCCGACGAAAGGCACGCCAAGTTGAAGTCCGGCTTGCAGCAGAGGCCACAAGCCGGCATCGGCAAAGTCGGCCAGTCGCTGCCAGCGGGCTTCGCTGCCGCCATAGTAGTAGCGGCCGACCTCTTGATTGAGGTTGCCCAAGTCGGTCAGCCATTGCTCGGCGGCCGGGTCAAGGGTCAGCGCGGAATAGGCGCTGGCGCCGCGCCAAGTCAACCCGACGGGCGCCGCCCATTTACCATGCGCACTCTGGCAGACGGGACGGATCGATACGCCGATTTCGGACGCCGATGTAAAAGATGTGGTGGCCGCCAAAGCCCGGGTGATGCCGTCCACCCGGAACTGTAAACCCAGCCGTGTGTAGCCCCCCGGTGGTACGCGCCGATTGTAAGTCTGTTGCGCCGGCATCAGCCCCAGCATTTGTTGGCGCCATTGCTGGTCTGGTGGCATGAATCAATTGTCCCACACCGTCAGTGCTGGATGACTCCCATCTGGCTGACGACCATCTCATAGTAGCGGCCACGCTCGGACATCAGTTCGGCGTGATTTCCACTCTCGAGAATCGTGCCGTCACCGATGACCATGATGCGGTCAGCATCGCGAATGGTTGACAGCCGGTGTGCGATGAGGAAACTGGTGTGGTTATCCATCATGTGCAGCAGCGCGCGTTGGATGTCTTTTTCGGTCTTGGTATCAACCGAACTGGTGGCCTCGTCCAGAACCAGTATCGGGCTGTCACTCAGGACGGCCCGGGCGATGGCCAGCAACTGGCGTTGACCCTCGCTCAAATTGTCAGAACTGCCGGAGACGAGGGTCTCATAGCCATGTGGCAGCCTTTCGATGAACTCGTCGGCGTGGGCCAGCTTGGCGGCGGCCATCACCTCGTCGCGGGTTGCGGCCGGTTTGGCGTAACGGATGTTGTCGAGGATGGTGCCGGTGAACAGACAGGTGTCCTGCAAGACGACGGAGAAACAACGGCGCAGGCTGTCGCGGACAATACCGGTGATGGGGGTGCCGTCAATCGTGATCTGGCCAGCGTTGGCATCGTAGAAGCGCAGCAACAAGTTGACGATCGTTGTCTTGCCGGCCCCGGTCTCGCCGACTAGGGCGATAGTTTCGCCCGGGTGTACGTCAAAACTGATGCGGTTCAACACCAGGGCGTCTCGATCTGCGCCAGGGTAGGCGAAGCACACGTCCTCGAAGGACACGTGGCCGGCCACATCGCGTTCGACTACGGCACCCGGCGCATCCGGGGGCTCCTCGGGTTGGTCGAGGATCTCGAAGACACGCTCGGCACCGGCCAGCGCTTGCTGAATGGTGTTCCACATACCAGCCAAGGAACTGAGTGGTTGGCCGAACTGTTTGGAATAGAAAAGGAAGCTGACGACTGTGCCGACCGGCAGACCATAGCGGATCGACAAGATACCGCCGGTGATGGCCACCAGCGTGTAAATCAGGTTGTTGATGACGTTCATCAGCGGCATCATGAAGCCCGACCAGATCTGGGCCCGCAGGCTGGCGCCGAATAGGTTTTCGTTGGTGTGGCCGAATTGACCCATCACATGGTCTCGCTGCCCGAATGCCTTGACCATCTTCATGCCGACGATATTCTCTTCAATCTCGCCGTTCAGCAGGCCAAGGTTGCGCTGTTGGGACAGGAAGTAGGCCCGGCTGCGCTTGGCGATAGTGCCGGTCAGCACAATCACCAGCGGCACGCTGACGACCACCGCGATGGTCAGCGTCGGGCTGAGGAACAGCATCACCACAAGTGAACCGAGTATGGTCAACGCCGCTGAGACGAACTGCGTCGTTGTTGAGGCGATGGACGTCGAGATATTGTCGATATCGTTCGTCAAGCGGCTCATCGTGTCACCGTGGGGACGGGTGTCGAAAAACGACAGGGGCAGTTTCTGTAGCTTGGCGAAATAGTCGGTGCGCAATTGAAAAACGAGCTTCTGCGTGACGTTCAGCGTGACGATGCCATTGATGGTGCCGATGATGTAATTGGCCAAATACAGTCCGGCGACCATTAGTAGCAGGCGCAGCAAGGCGACGTTGTCGACGCGGATTGGATTGACATGGAAGGTGTCAAAGGCGCGTCCGACGAAGTAGGGGATCGCGACCGAGATGAGCGCAGATAGGCCCGTCAGGGCGATTGCCAAGAGAATGATCTTGCCCGAACGGGCATAGATTTTGGCGACACGCCAGGCGGTGCCCCTGGAGTTCTGGGGCTTGTCGCCAGGTGCAAAGCGATTACGGCCGCCGCCGCGCCCACCGCCGAAGGACGGGGCTTTCATGTTTGCGCTTGGTGAGGTCTGCGACATTTCAGGCCATGCTTTCCAGCGCTGAGTCCAGGTTGACGCTGCTGTCGACCTGTGAGCGATAGATCTGCTGATAGGTGTCGCAGGTCTGGAGCAATTCCGAGTGCGTTCCGTAACCGACGCAGGTGCCGTTTTCCAGCACCAGGATCTTGTCGGCGAACATAGCTGTGGTGCATCGCTGCGTCACCAGGATGACGGTTTGGCTGTGCCCAGAGCCCAGGAGTTCAGCACGGATTTTGGCTTCGGTGATGGCGTCGAGAGCGCTGGTGGCGTCGTCCAAAACCAGGATAGGGGCGTCGCGGACAAGCCCGCGGGCGATTGACAATCGCTGTTTCTGCCCGCCGGAAATGTTGACGGCGCCACCTCCCAGGATGCTGGCGAAGCCGTCCGGCATATCGTCAACGAACCCGGCTTGGGCTCGCCGCGCGGCGTTGCGGACGGCCTCATCGGAGGCGCTCGGATTTCCCCAGCGAATGTTGTCTTCAACTGTTCCCGAGAAGAGCATCGATTTCTGGGGCACTAGTGCAATGCCGTCCCGGACCGTGTCGACACAGTGCTCGCGGATATCTTCACCGTCCAACAGGATCGCGCCCGAATCCACGTCATAGAACCGCAACAACAGCCAGCATAACGTCGACTTTCCGGCACCGGTGGGGCCGATGATGGCAAGGCTTTGCCCAGGGCTGACCTCGGCCGAGACGTCCCTGATAGCGGGCGCCCCACTGCCGCCGGGATAGGTGAATGTGACGTGACGGAGCTCGACGACACCGCGCAGGGGTGTGTCGTCACCCGAGCGCGGGAAGTCATCGTCGCAGGCGAATACTTCGTCGATGCGGTGCGACGACGCCCGCGTGCGGACGAAGGTGTTGAACACATTCGTCAGGGTCATCAGCGAGGTCAGCATCTGAAGCATATATGTCACGAATGCCGATATGTCGCCCGGTTGGGTGTGGCCGTTGGCGAACAGGCCAGCACCGAAGTAGATAGCCAAGACCGTGCCGGCGCCGACGGCGAAAGTGATCAGCGGCGAGGTGATCGTGATGACTCGCTGCGAACGGATGCCCTTTTGCATCAAATCACCGTTGGCTGTGGCGAAACGCCCCGACTCCTCGTCATAGGTGCCGAAGGCTTTGACGAGACGGACACCGCCGAGGTACTCCTGGGCGATGGTGTTGACGCGGTCCATCGCCCGTTGGTAGAGCGCGAACCGGGGGTAGCTCAGCTTCATGCTGTAGTAGACCAGCCATCCGGTGATCAAGACGACAGCGTAGATGATGATGCTGAGCCGCAGGTTGAGGATTGAGGCGAGCACGATGCTGCCGATGCACGTGATCGGCGCCTTCATGAAAACACGCATGATGCCGTTGACGAACTGCGTCACCTGGGTGGTGTCGTTTGTCATGCGGGTGATCAGCGAACCTGTCTCGATCTGATCGGCACCAGCCTCGGACAGGCTCATGATTTTGTGGAAGGTATCGAAACGGAGGTCGGCCCCCAGGCTCTGCGAGACGTGGCTGGCCAAGATGTTGCGGGTGACGGCGAAGCCAGCGCCCACCGCCGTGACGAGCAGCATCAGCCCGCCCCAATGAATGACGGCGCTAAACTGGCTGCCCAGGATACCGATGTTGAGAACCTGTGCCATCAGTGTTGGCCCCAGCAGGTCACACAGCGCCTCACAGGCCACACAAAACACGGCGATCAGAAATGGCCACTTGTATCTGCGGAAGTACTTTGAGTACATGGGCTGATCGGTTCGACGGGTTAGCGTTTGTCGCGTGGTGTGGTCATGGCTAGCTGCTTGTCGTCGCTCTCCACATGTGGAATATCGGCGGAAATCTCCCGTCAAGACGCAGGAAAAGCCTATCACTTTGACGGCAGCTCTCCCTTGCCCGAGATATGAGTTTTCGTCCACCGATGTACGGATTTTTCGTGGCTAAGGGGACGAAAAGTCACGTCTCGTGCTTTGGCGGCAGTGTCACCCACCCGCCTCGCAAGTAATCATCAACAGATCATTGAAAAATCAATGAATGTCAACTACACTTCTGACAAGCACTCGAACCGAGGGAGGATTTCGAAGCCCGAGGTGTCGCAGCGGTTGTAACAAGCAAGGCCACAAGGATCGCTTGGACGACTTCCCCAGCCGCGGAGACATCGATATTGGGACATGCCACCACCGCATTAGCGTGCCGACGCAGACCGCCCAACGACCAAGTGATTAGGGGAGCCTACGATGTCGTTTCTAAAACGTCCTGTTTCGGCAATTCTTAGTGCATTGGTTGGGCTTGTGGGCTTTGCTGCCCTGGCGCCGAATCAGCCAGCGGTGGCGGCACCCACCCCGCCCATCGACAAGGTGATCGACCCCCCAACTATGCATGAGTTTCCCGGGAAAACGGTCGACCACTACATGAGTTCGCGGTTCCCGGGGCGCATTTGGGTCGATAAGACCATCCTCGACCAGGAAGGGCTTGATGAGGCGACCAGCCTGTTACCGATCAAGCCTAAGCCGATCATGCTGGACGAGGACGAGCTTGCTGTTGTTCTTTCCGCCCGCGGTTCGACCCGTCACGTCAGCGGCCAGGTGCAGGTACCAATCGATCTGGTGCTGGTGCTGGATAACTCGCGTTCCATGGCCCAATGCGTGACCTCGGACGCATATTGCGACGGCCCCACCACCTACAAGAATTCCCGCGCCTATGCCATGACTGAGGCCGTCAACGACGCCATCGAGATCATCATGGACAACAACGCCGCAAACCGCGTGGGCATCGTCCAGTTCGGTACCGGTGCCGGCACCCTGTGCACCTTGTCAACCCCGCGCGTGGTGCCCGGCACCGCCAGATATGTGACGCTGTCGGCCCCTGCCACCAACGGCGGCACCATGACATTCCGCACAGCCACCAACTCAATGACCATCGGGCAGGTCGGCACGACGGTGCAATCGACGAACATCCAGCTCGGCATCGCCGTCGGCATGGGCGTCCTCGCTACCCAGAAGACGGCCGACGTGTCCGGCTTCAACCAGCGCATCCCCAACGTCTTGATCTTCACAGATGGCGAGCCGACTCTTTCATCCACGGCGTCTGCCTGGTGGAATGTAACCACCAGCTCCGGCACCCATGGGCCGTCCACGCCGGGCGGCACCCAGTACTTCGGCAATGGATTCAAGGCCGCGCTGACGGCGTCATTCCTGAAGGGCAAGATCACCGACACCTACAACGACGCCAAATACAACAACGAAATGACGATGTCGCCGGTGCCAACGCACGTCTACACCGTCGGGTTGGGCATTCCGGGTCTGACGACGGACGGCCGCGATCTGGCTCTGGCCACCCTTGACCCGTCCTCCCAGCTTGGCCTGAACACCAACGCCATGAATAAGGGTTTCACCAGCGCCTGGGATGCCTACTACGCGTCGCCGACTGCGACGGTGGACGTGCCGGTGGCCGTCGGCACCAGCTACACAGTCACGCATCCAACGGGAGCCGACGCGAAGTTCGACCCAATGCTCTTCAAGTCCGGCCTCCAGTACAACGACGCCACCTACATGCCCATCACCACGGACAACCTGATCGATTCGACGCACACCACTTTGACGGCCGACGCCTGGCATACCACCTTGGTGGGCAACGGCACCGGCAGTTATGTGAACGGCGGGGTCGAGCGGGCCACGGTGCCAGCCAGCGACTACGCGCTGAGTGCCTCCGAGCTGGACGGCTACGACGTCGGCAGCTATAGCTGCATGGGTGAGGACTCGGGTGGGGTGACGATCGTCGTGACGAACGTGGACGACATCGTCGGCGTTCCACCGGGCACGCATGTCATTTGTGCTATTGAATATCGGCCGATTCAATCCGACCTGCCTGATGTTCCGGATGTGCCGGAGGAGTCGCTGCCGCCGGTTGACCCACCGGTTGATACATCAGTCCCGCCACCCAGCGCACGGACGGGTGGCCAAGTGGCTGAGGGCGCGGTGGCGCTGCCAATCATCCTGAGCGGGCTGGCGGCGGCGCTTGTTAGCTGGCGCCGGCGGTTGGCTGGAGATGGTTAGTGCATGACAGCAAGCTAGGTGACGGTCACGTCAGGGGGACCTACTGCTTTTTCAAAGCTTGATACACCCTCACGGGTATTTTCATACACCCCCACGGGTATTTTGTCCTGGTTGTTATGTATAGCTGCCTACAGGGCAGCCTTATCGCCAGCGGGTTTTTCCAGTACTCGCTGGCCTAAAACTAAGTATTGAAAAGCCAAAAACCTCGACTACGCTTCGTGCAGCACTCAGAGCTGAGGGTGAGATTCCAAGTTATGAGTGTCGCAGGCACCGACGCCCCCCGAGTCCCGTGCCAATGCGGTCCGCCCCCAGCGACCTAGCGAACAAGAGAGTTCGAGATGCTAGTTCGAAAAAGCCCCATTGCCATTCTTCTCACCGTTTTTCTGGCGCTAGCCAGTTTCGCCGCGCTGGCCTCCGACCGGCCGGCGGCGGCAGAGCCCACCACATCCATCGAGAAGGTGACAGACCCGCCCACCCTAAACCAGTTCCCCGGTTCGACGCCTAGCCACTACGACAGCTCGCGCTTCCCGGGACGCATCTGGACGGACAAGTCCGTTCTCGACCAGCAGGGGCTCGATGCTTCGGCCCCCCAGGGTGTCGGTCGTCCGCCAAGTATTGTTTTGGGCGACGACGAGTTGGCCGTCGTGCTGTCGGCCCGCGCCTCGACGATCCAAGTCAGCGGCGAGATGCAGGTGCCCGTCGACCTAGTGCTAGTGCTGGACAATTCGCGCTCGATGGCCCAGTGCGTCACCTCGGACGCCTATTGCGACGCGCCCACCACATACACCGGCTCACGGGCATATGCCATGACCCAGGCGGTCAACGACGCCATCACCATCATCGCGGCCAACAACCCCGCCAATCGGGTGGCCATCGTGCAGTTCGGTACCGGTGCCGGCACGCTTTTCGCTCTGGCAACGCCCCAAGTCGTATCCGGGACGTCCAACTATGTAACCCTGGCGGCCCCGACAACCTCCGGTGGCACCATGACATTCCGCACCGCTAGCAACTCCATGACCATCGGGCAGGTTGGCACCACCGTGCAGTCGACCAACATTCAGCTGGGCATCGCCGTCGGTATGGGCATCCTGGCCGACCAGACACCCACAACTGTCTCTGGCGCCAACCAACGCATTCCCAATGTGCTTGTCTTCACCGACGGCGAGCCGACTTTGTCGTCCACCGCCACCGCTTGGTGGGACGTCCCAATCAGTTCGGGGACGCAAGGCCCGTCCACGCCGGGCGGCGTGCAGTACTACGGCAATGGCTTCAAGGCGGCCCTGACGGCGTCCTACTTGAAGAACAAGATCAACGACGTCTATAACGACCCGGCATACAACGCCGCCATGTCACAATCGCCGATAGCCACACATGTCTACACCGTCGGCCTTGGGTTGCCCGGGTTGACGACGGACGGCTACAACCTTTCGTTGGCGACACTCGACCCGTCATCTCAGGTAGGGCTTACCACCAACACCATGAATAGTGGGTTCACCTCCGCATGGGCTACCTATTCGGCGATGTCATCGGTCACAGTGCCGGTTGCCGCTGGCACCAGCTACCCGGTGCAACACCCGACCGATGCCGGCGCTAAGTACGACCCGGCTTCGACCAGCACCGGGCTGCGGTATAACGACGCGACCTATGAGCCCACCACCGCCGGCGAGCTGATTGACGTCTTCAAATCGATCGCGCAGCGGATGGTCGATACTGCGCCCAACTTTCCCGTCGAGGTGGACCCTGGGGCCGCCGCCTCGTCCGGCTACATCACCTTCACCGATCCGCTGGGCCCATTCATGCAAGTCACCCAGATGACCCGCATCTCGGTGTGCCCGACAACTACCGGTATCACCGAGTTGATCAACTGCCAGCCGCAGTGGTTCGACAACCCCGTGGCCACCGATCTTGGCGGCGGGGTGACCCGCTATACCTTCAAGGGCGAGGTTGACGCATCAGTGCTGGCAGGGCCGGCCAACGTCGACCAGATCATAATCACCGTCCGTCAGTTTCAGTCGCTGGCCCGCGGCGATGAGGTCACCGTTCAAATACCTGCCACCCTGCTGCCGTTGCGATACTCGAGCGTTGTCGTCGACCTGGCCGGTAACCCGCTGGAAATGACGCAATACGTTGCCCAGCCGCTGCACGTCTATTACAAGGTGGCTCCCAAGCCCGGCGTCCTGGCTGCGCTGGCCGACCCGGTGTCACTCAATGTCAGCGGGTCGCTCGACGGCACGGCACTGGTCGCATACATTGCGAGCAACACCTATGACGGCAAGGTCCGCTTCTACACCAACAGCTTCGCTAACGACGGGCAGGGCAACCTCAGCGCCGGCACGACGGCGTCCTGGCGCCCCAGCGAGCGCAACGGCTACTACCGCTTCGGCTTCGATACACCGCTGTATTCAGACGAGTCGTTGGCAAACCTGCTAACCAAAGCCCAGTGGGACGCCTTGGGCCCAGATGACCCCGTTTGGTATTACTCGGTCGAATATGTTTACACAGACGCCAGCATGACCAGCGTTGTCAAGACCACTTCAGCACAACAAACCACCAAAGCGCTGTTGCAGGCGGCCGCCGCGTTGACTCCGGGCGGCGCCGACGTTGTTGAACAGGGCGGTTTCATGATCGCCCAAGCTGATCTGCTCGACTTGGCCCGGCCCGGCCATCTGGATCAGCCCAAATGTCTCGACCTGGCCTGGGAAGATGGCAACCCCGTCTGCCAGGACGTTGTTGAATTGCCTGCGCCAGGCAACCTGACGGGCACCGCCGACATGAACCGTCTGACCACCTTTGATTCGGCCACGGTGTTGACCGCGCTTGGCAACAACGGATACTTGGCCGCGCCTGTGCCCGGCGCGCTGTCGATCCGAAAGAACGTCGCTGCCGCCAATGGCCTTAACCCCGACCCGAACATGGTGTTTGCGATACAAGTCGACCTGAACAACAGCAGCAGCGCACCACTTCGTGGCACCTTCCCCTACAATGTCGTCAATCTGTCGGATACGACGAAGCTCGTTGCCAGCGGGCAATTCACGGCCGGCGGCACCATCGGATTGAAGGGTGGTCAGCAGGTCACCATCGTCGGCCTGCCGGAAGGTGCGACCTATGTAATCAGCGAGAAAAAGTTGTCGCCCGGGTACACGCTGACCGGCTCTTCTGGTGCCAGCGGCACCATCACCTGGGATGGCCAACCGTCCCAGGCGGTCTTGACCAACACATACAGCCCAGCGCAGGTGGACGTCAAGGAGCCTGCCGTCACCAAAACATTGAACGGGCGCGAATGGGCCAGCAGCGACGTGTTCAATGCGATGCTGTGCCCGCAGGACGGGGCAACGTCGGCCTGCGAAGTTGCCCAATTCACACCCGATGACATGCACCATGGCACAGCCAACTTCGCGTCGTATACCTTCACGGCGCCTGGCACGTACGATTTCCTGGTCGCTGAAGACGACGACCAACGCGTCGAAGGGGTGTCCTACTCCGGCGCTGTCTTCCGCTGGACGGTCGTCGTCGCCGATGATGGCTCGGGTAAGTTGACATCCACCGACTCGTTGGTGCAGTTGCGCGATGACGGCTCGGTTTCGGTGTCGCCGGCGGCGCCAGTTAACGAGGCGTCGTTCACCAACACATACGATGCCGACGCGTTGACTGCGGCGCTGACGGCCCGCAAGATGATCGACGATGACTCGACTGGTTCGTTGCGGGCGCCGCTCGGCGTTTACGAATTCGGTTTTGAGTATTTAGGCGTCGACCTGCCAGACGGACCGGCAACTGCGCTCGGCCAGCCACCCGCCTTTGGTGACGCCGATGCTTCGGGCATCGCATGGTCTCAAAACGACGGTGCGCAGGTGACCTCTAGCGCGTTGACTTTCACCGGCGACGACATCGGCCATGCCTTCTATTACCGCGGGTGGGAGCAAGCCGGCACAAATGCCAGCATCACCTATTCGGACGCGGTCTGGTATTGGCGCGTCGTGCCCGTCGTGGCGGACGGTGGCGCCATGGCGCTGGATGTGACCCACTGCTTGGCCCACTCGACCAGCCCTCACGCGTGTGACCCTGGTAGCGGCAAATACACGACCGTCCAAGAGGAAGACCGCGTCTTCATCAACGAGTACTCGCCGGCACCGGCCAGTGTGAACCTGTTGGGCAGCAAGACGGTGGACGGGCGTCCCTGGATTACTGGCGAACAGTACTCGTTCACCCTGGCGCCTAATGACACCAAGACAGCTGCCGCTATTGATGCGGGAAGCATCGTGCTGCCGGCTGACACGGCAATTGCTGCGGGAACCCCCGGAAGTACAGCGCCAGCAGCATTCAGCTTCGACGGCCTGGAATTCTCCCAGCAAGGGTCGTACCAGTTCGCCGTCACCGAGGACGCGCCCGACCAGCCGCTGGGTGGGGTAATTCTCGACGAGCGAACCATCGTCTACCAGGTCGTCATTGGGGACGCCAACCACGATGGCACCCTCACGACTGCCGTGACGATTCAAGGTGATAACGGTGCGGCCGGCACTGCACAGTTCGTCAACCGTTATAGGGCAACCTTGCTGTATGGCGGCATTGACGTGATCAAGACACTGACTGGCCGCAGCCCGGTGGTCGGCGAGTTCGCCTTCACCATTGACTCGGCTGATCAGGCTTCCTGCGACAAGGATCTGTTGATGTCGTTGTTGCCGGCTGGGCAATGTTCCTTTACAGTGCCAAACAGTGGGTCGGACCCCACGCTCACTCAGGTGCGCGACGAGTTCAACTTCACGCAGGACGACCTTGGGCAGGTTTACGGTTTCACCGTGCGCGAGGCCAATACGAACATGCCGGGCGTCACCTACGACGATGCCGTGTTCTACGTCACACTGGAGACCAAGTATGACTTGGTAACCAGCGACCTGTATGTCGTGACGACGGTGTTTAACGGCAACGCCGACGGTAAGTTGGTTGGCGTTTTCGATTCGCGTGACGGCACCCAGCCAACGCTCAACTTCACCAACGGCTACGATGCCACACCGGTCACTATCAAGCCGATGTTCAGCAAGGTTCTGACCGGGCGGGAATGGTCGAGCGACGACGCTTTCACATTCAAGTGGACAGCGCTTACCGACGACGCACCGATGCCCGGGACCACACTGGTTACCGTGGCGAACGCCGCTCAAGCCGCCGGCTTCTCCTTTGGTTCGGTGACATTTAGCCAGCCAGGTACGTACACATATTCGGTGAGTGAGGTCATTCCTGATCTTCCCGTTGCGGGCATGCTGTACGACGACATCGCTGCCGTCCTCACGGTGGTGGTTACGGACGACGGGCAGGGGCAGTTGGCGGCTAATACCATTTGGGACGGCAACGAGCAGTTCGTCAACCGCTATGCCCCGGCCTGGATCACCCTGCGTGCCACCGTCTTCAACCTGCCCGGCGCTGGCGATCCAAAGGGCCCGACCGACGTGACGCTGACAGCCAATAGCGAACACGCGGCCCTAGCAGGCAACGGCACGGGCAGTAATGCGTCTGGGGGGGTTGAGCGGGCCGCAGTGTTAGGCAGCGCTTATTCGCTGGGGGCTTCAGACCTTTCCGGATATGAAGCCGGTATCTTTGTCTGCACGGGTGAAGACGCGGACGGCCGGGTGTTCAGCATGCCGAATGCGAATGGTGTCGTTAGCGTACCTTCGGGCACGCATGTCACCTGCGCGATCGAGTACCGTCCCAGTCACGCTGGCTCATCATGGCCTGGCAGCGCGCAAACGGGTGGTCAGGTGACGGAGGGGGCGGTGGCTCTGCCGATCATCCTTGCTGGGCTGGCCTCGATTATCGTCAACTGGCGTCGGCGGTTGAACGGCGAGTCGGACGGGCTGAGATGATCAAATTGTCAGAGCGATCAGTTTCTGTATTGTGCCCAAGTTGCGGCCCGTGCCTACCGTACCCAAGGCCTGGTGGATCAGTGCCGAAGTTAGCTTGGACGCGGCCACACCGTCGCGATAACGGATGTGCAAGTCGCTGCCGATGACGGACATGTCTTCTGCGGTCTTCGTCTGGAGTGTCGCGGCGGCCTCGGGCGCCGGCGCGGCACTCAGGAAGTAGATGCAGCACCACTTCGGTTCGGCACGGTTGAACGGATAGGCCTCCAGTGCGGCCTGTAGCTCATCTGGGGTGCGAGAGATGACCTCGCGAAAGAACCCGAATCTGGTTTGGATCGCCGCCTCCAGTGCGCGATCGAACAGCGCAGGATCATCCGGCGGTGTGCAGATCAGGTTACCTGAGGCGATGTATGTGGAAATGTCCGTGGCGCCAAGTTCGCCGGCGAGGTTGCGCAAGTCGGCCATTGGAAGCGTGGCGCCGCCAACGTTCACAGCACGTAAAAGGAGAACCCGGGGCATGGATAGAGCCTAACCCACAGTGCTGACTGGTCGGGTCACACCGGGCAAGTACTACGCGAACTGATCATCGATCCCACAAGCAACTACCAACCCATTGGAAAAACAATGAACCTTTGAACCCTCAAACTGAGGGTTCAAAGGTTTCCTATGTCCTGAGACATCACAATGGTCGGGGTGACAGGATTTGAACCTGCGACCTCTTCGCGGGGCCGCCCCGTTTGGTGATGTTGCGGAATGATCCGGGTTGGTGCGGGTTTCCCCTTGTCAACTGGATATTGGATAACATCCGTGGTTAATAGCTTACCGGATTGTTGCGGGATAGTTGGGGTCGTCACGGAGTGTTTTACATGACAAAAAGATGACCGAGCGGTGGAGGCTGGTCATTCGGCTGGCTGGGTCCACGCGCGTGTCACCGGCACCCAGGTTGCGCCAACGACGCTGCCAGTCAGGATGGGATCAGCGAAAGCGATGCAGGAATCGAGCAACTCCTGGAAGTCTGCGGGCGTAGTGTCGGTGAGTCGTTGCTTGCGTCGCCAGGCGGTCCAGCGAGGCTGTGCGACGGCGGTCATGCCCGTGAGCACCTCAGCCAATGGCTTAAGTGAGACGTGCCGGAAGTTGGCAACGACCTGCATGGCGGTGGCAAGATCATCGGCTCTGACACTGGTCGTGTCCGCGATGCTGCTGATGTCGACGAAGTCACGCCAGCGGGTATTGGCGGTGCCGCGTTCGATGGCGGTGACAATCTTCTCGGCCAGGGCCATGTGCGCGGGATAGCCGAGCAGCGTGACCTCGCCGCCGAGCAGCCGTGGCAGTGCGACCGTGGTTGGGGCGGGCCAGATGGGGTCGCCGAAGTTGACGTCGACATGGAACGGGATGACGGCTGTGGCCAGGCGGGCCGTCAAATGGACGCGAGCACCTTCATAGTCGGCCTCGTCTCGTATCGGTTCGCCGTGGACGCTGTCCAGGTCGAAAGCCAGACCGTCGTCGGCTGGGATCGCGGCAATGGTGGCGACCATGGCTTCGACGTCGGTGATGTCGTTTTCCATGCCAGTGGCCTGCAAGTCGATGTCGCGGGTCGGGCGACGAGCGGCGAACGCAGCCATCAGCACGCCGCCCTTGAGCACCAAGTCCGGAGCGTGCGTCGATCGGCTGAGCCGGTAAAGGAAGCCTTCCAGCGCGTACAAAGCCAGATATTCGGCGACGTCTCGGTCGTTGTGTTTGGCGAGGTTGCGCAGGTCGTTGTAGGCGCGACCCTCCGGAGTGTCGCGGGTCGGAGTGGGGCTCATAGGAGTGTCTCCAATGCTTGTCGGATACGTGTCTGGGCGCGCGGAAACGCATCAGCCATGGCAACGAGGCTTGATGGCGCGTGTCCACGCTGACGCAGCCACAACTTCAGCGCCGCCGTGGCCGTCTCTGGGCCCTCCAGATGAGCGAGCCGGAAACAGTCAATGATCGTGCGTTCGGGCGAGTAGGCGTGCAGCGTCATCCCGGCTGCGTGGAAGGCTTCGCGCCCAATGCTGAAAGTGGCAGGGTCGAAACTGTGCCAAGCGGCGTAGTTGAAGCCTGCCGGGTGGCGGGTGCCTCGTGACAGGGCGATGTCGGTCGCTTGGGGTATCTGGTCGCTGAGGCCGTGCCACACCAACGCCGAAGTCAGACACAGCGTGGCCGTCGGCTGCGCTGCCGTGGCACCAGCCAAGACTGCCAGAACGGGATCAATTCGGGCCGGATCAGCGAACACGCCTCGTCCCACCCGATCCAGATGACCAGCGTCAACCATCGCATAGGTCGCAGTTTTGCTTTGACCGGCCGCTTGGGCTTGGCTGAGCGTGAACGCGGCAGGTAGGTCGTCTGTCATCAACCCAGTCCTCCTAACTGTCTACAGTCCAAGCATACCTGTATACGGTTAGGCGAGTCATGGTGTTCCGTCGTCCACACTCGAACAGGAGTCGCCGTCCAGACGGGCACCGACGAGAATTGGTGGATGGGAACTTCACTGAACCAGCGCCAGGAAGCCGTCCTCGAATGGGTCGCAGCGGGCTGCAAACATGACGACTTGCCGGTTTAACCTATGGAACACTATCCGAACACTCCCAAGCTTACCGAAAGCGCTAGCCGGGAAGGGTTTGTTGGTTTCGGAAGAGTCCACTATTCGGGACGGGTCTGGAGTTTTCGCGGCGCCTGCGGGGTTCCGCCGTCAGGTTAAGGTGTTGAAGTGGGCCGAGATTGAACGGCTGGCCGAGGCGTATCTGTCGGGTAAAACGGTGTACGAGTTGGGCCGCGGGTTCGGCATCCACCGCACGATCGTGAGTATCATTTTGAAGCGTCATGGTGTGCGGATGCATATGCAGGGTCTGAGTGAGGAAGATCGCGCCGAGGTGATGCGGATGCACGAACAGGGCATGGGGTATGTCGCAATCGGCAAGCATCTCGGGTGAGCGAGACGACAGGCGGTCCGTAACCTGATCCGGAAAGCCTAGTGGAGCTATTGCCGGTCGGTACCGACGGTGGCCCGAGGGCGTGGAGCATGGTGTCAGCGCAACGCTGGCAGTTCAGGCGGGCGCCCGCCGGGTGGGGATGAGTGTGGGGTCGGGGATAGCGTGGATTAGTGTGTCGATCCGCTCGACCTCTGCGATGGCGGGGTCGAGCCAGTCGGCGCACATGGGTCTGGGAACAATGAGTGGCATCCGGTCATGGATATGGCCGAGAGTGTCGATGGCGGGCCGGGTGATGATCGTTGCCGTGCACAGCCAACCATCCTCCATACCGGGCAGTGTCACAGTGTCGGGGACGTGCCACCATTCATACAGGCCAGCGAACCCGAGGACGGGTTGGTCAGGGTTGTGGAGGAAGAACGCAGTTTTGCTGCCGTCAGGGTTGAGGGTCCACTCGTAATAGCCCTGGGCGGGGATGATCGCGCGCCGGTGCCGGGCGGCGCCACGAAACGATGGTTTGGACAGCACCGTCTCGGCGCGGGCGTTGATGAGCAGCCGCTGTTTGTCCAGCGTTGTTGACCATGACGGTATCAAGCCCCAACGTGCCCCGCGCAGCTGACGGATCGGTTCCTGTTCTGGTTTGGTGTCGGTGTGGTCGATGATGATGCCGATCTGGCTGGTGGGGCGCACGTCCCAGGATACGGCCAGATGGACGCTGGTTTCGTGGATGTTGAAGTATTCGATGGCATCGTCAGTGTCGGCGTTGACGAATCTTCCACACATGGCTTACAGCCTGCCACATGCCGCTGGACGACGTTGGGGTGATGCCTTCATTACTGCGTCAATGGCTGCGTTTGGCTGCCCCCGCGAGCCATAGTTGGCCCCATTGTTTTGTGAGGCGTCGTGCTTTGGGCAGATCGTCGTGTTTGAGGGCGGCGGCGATGGCCTTTTCCAGCCGGGTGATGCGTTGAACCCTGCTGTGCTTTGTGCCGTCGTCCATGGTTTTCAGGTGCGCGGGGTGTCCCTAGCTGGGTTGGTGTGCGCACCTGAAAGTTGATGGCATCCCCGATTCAACGGGTGGTGCGAGACGACACCAGGCCGCGAATATGGGTTTGGGGAAAGAGCAAATTATGGACAAGATTTCTGTAGACCGGCGCCGTGTCGGCGGGCGCTGGTGGCGGATGCCACTGTTACTGGCCACCGGTTTGGTGGCGGTGGCTGGTTCGTTGACGGTTGGGGCTGCCCCGGCGTCAGCGACGATCGCATATCCGGCAGGCCAGGATGGCACATGGAACGGTGAGTTCACCCATTGGGGCACTATGAGTATCAACGGGGAGCTGAGTTTTTGTGTCGATCCTGGCGCTCCCGCGCCTTCCGCATTGGATGATTCGACAGCAACCAGGGTCTGCGGCGGTGTCGATGGTAGCGGGAATCCGGATGCGACTGCACAGTTGGCGTATCTGATCGGGCGTTACTACAACACGGCCGATAACCAGATCGCCGCGTCGGTGTCACAGTTCGCTAGAAGCCAGTTCCATTCGGGTATTCCGGTGTTTTACCCGGACGTGTATAACGCCATCAGTGCCGAGGCGGCCCGTAACGCCGGCACACACGCCACCTACCTCAATGTTGACCCGGATAGTTTGACGGTATCGTTCGGGCTGGTCAGGGATGGTGAAACCGACCCTGCGAGCGCGCATTTCGCTGACGGGTTCCCGGCAACGTTAACGATCACCACACCTAACGTCGTCTTCCAAAACGGCACCAACACGGCCACAGCCACCACTGGTGCCTCACCGCAACCGCTGACGCTGGTGCCGCGGCACACGCTGATCGCTGGTGAAACAGTGTCCGTGTCGGTCAGTATCACTGATGTTCCGCAGCCGTGTTATCTGCTCCACGATCATGACTCTACGAAACAACGTGTCATCACACCGTTGACGACCACCGTCACAGGCCAGGCGACCGGTGCTGCGACCGAGACGAAATGGGCACCCCAGATCACCACCGTGGTCGACACACCCAGCCTGGCCGCCGGGGCGACCAGCGTGGCCGACAAGATCAAAGCCGACGCCGCCAACGGCACCCAGTGGCCCGCCACGGCGTGGACGGATGCGATCCAGACCCTGCCGAAAACCTACATCCCATTCGTCGCGTCCGGGCAGATCGCCAAAACGTCGGTGCCGCCCGCACCGACGGCGAGCCTGCCTGTCGGGGCGACGGTGCTGCCCGGTGACCCGACCCTGGTCACCCTGGCCGGACCCGGTGTGACCGCCACCGCAGCGGTGCCACTCCCGGCGAACCCCGGCTCCGGCCACTACAGCATCCGCTGGTGCCTCGACCCGCAATATCAGGGTGGCAATGCGAAGTATCTGCCGAAAGGCCCCGCCACCTGCGACCAGTGGTTCGCCGCACAGGAACGGTTCACCGTGCCGATGCGCATCGCCATCACCTCCGCTGTCCCCGCCCAGCATCAGGCGAAAGGCAAAGCACCCGACGACACCATCACGCTCAGCCTGCCCGACCAGGCGGACCAGTGGATATCCGGCGTCGACGGCCAACCGGTCGTCGTGAAAGCCGAAGGCACCTACTACGCCGGGGCGGCGTCCAGCTTCACCCTGGCCGACCAGCCACCCGCCGACGCGAAAATCTTGGGCACCGCCACGGTGAATGTGACACTGCCCACCTCCGGGCGGGCCGACGTGACCGTCCCCGCACCAGCCGGATTCACCATCCCCACCTCCCAGTACGGCGTGTGGGTATGGCGCATCGACAAGAACAACCAGACCGACCCG
>Ga0123357_10000123_pt1 | contig 66665 bp, 54 predicted proteins | sample TergutEmb28metaG_FD_89873 | JGI IMG/M metagenome (GOLD analysis project Ga0123357, IMG submission 89873) | Embiratermes neotenicus P4 segment gut microbial communities from Petit-Saut dam, French Guiana - Emb289 P4 | ecosystem: Host-associated > Arthropoda: Insects > Digestive system > Gut ...
ACCGCTTTCGATTTGACGCGATCTCATCGTTGGGGCCTGCGGTGCGGTCCTCAAAGCCTTCAAGGCTGTTCCGGTCCGCTCCTCGGCCCCGCCTCGACCTCGCGTCAACTTGAAAGCGGTCTAAAAGATCGACGTGCCGAGCCCCGCGGCAAGACGAAGCTGCGTGATGATGGAGAGCGTCTCGCCACGGTACCAACGTAACGCGGCGGCGCGCGCATAAGGCGATTGTGCGAGGTAACGGCGCGCGGCGGCTCCGGCGCGTCCGTAGACCCAACGTGCAAGCCACGCACTCTTCAACATGTGCCGCCCGATATGCGACGAGAAGACGTCACGCGCGTAGCCGTCGAACGAGCGCTCGCCCGTGCGCAACGCACGCGCGAGGTGACGCGCCGCGATCTTCGCCATGACGATCGCCGGGGCAATCCCCTCGCCCGTCGCACGGTCGATGCCCGCCGCTTCACCAACGAGCACTGCGCCGTCGAGACCAAGGATGGACGAACGAACGAAAGGTCGCGTGCTGAACGGCTTGAGCCTCACGTGCGCGATGTCGATCCCGCGTCGTTCGAGAGCGCGCGCGAGCGATGTCTTGACCGCGCAGCTATGCGAGAGATTCGCGTGGTAGATGCCGCGACTTGCGTGCGGCACGCCTCCGACGAGGGTCGGGAAATCCCAGTAGTAGCCTTCGACGCCGTCTCCCACCACGCGTAGATCGAAGTCGGTGAGCCGTCGCTTGACGGCCACATCGCTTGCGACGTGCGGTGTTTCGAGAACGTAGAGGTGCCCTTTGCGCTCGGCTTCGCGCATGCCAAGGAGCTTGCGCGAAGAACTGCCGGCGCCGTCGCAGATGGCGACAAAGCGTGCATCGACGATGCTCGATGCCGTCGTGAGCCGAAAGCCATGCGGGGCGCGCGCGATGTCCGTGACGCCGTTGCCATCGCGAACGACGACACCGTCGTGCCTCGCTGCCGCGAGCAAGGACGCATCGAAATCCAGACGACGAATGACGATGCCCATGGGAGCGAGCGTTTCACCGACGCACCCGTCAGTCACGGTCACGCGTGCGCCGGCGAGCGTCACGAAGGGAACATCGATCTCGATGCCGAGCGCACGGAGAGCCTCGATCCCGAGCTGGCTCACGGCGCCGGCGCACGGTTTGTCGCGCGGGAAACGTGCCTTGTCGAGCACGACGATGCGCCCCGGCGAGATGCCTTCGGCGCGCACGAGATGGAGCGCCGTGCTCGCGCCCGCAGGTCCGCCGCCAACGATGGCGACGTCGTAGTCGAACACCCCGCGACTCACCTCCGCGCGGCCTGCGCGAAAGCATCCGGAAGAATGCCGCCGAGTTCGCGTGCGAGATCATTCGCCAAGTCGTCCAATTCCTTTGCGCGATCGAGAGGCGCCGCGAGCGTGAGATCACCGCCGCTTTCCGCGAAGACCTGCGCGAGACCATCGTGAGCTTCGACGATGCCCTTGAGAAATGCGACGTCCTTCGCTCGCACGATGAACCGCCTCGTCACCATTCCTTCACCTACGAGCGGGGGAGTCGATTTGCGCGCCATGATTCATCTCATCCTAGTCGCGACGGCGCTGGCGCACGTAGTCCACCAACCGTTCGACGTAGCTGTCGAACGGCGGGCAACGCACGTCCGTGCCCGCAAGGAGTTCGGTCGTATTCGAAAAGCTGTAAGTTACATGTGTCGCGAGCGCCTCGACCAGGGCGCGCGGACTCTGCGCAAGCCTGTCAATCCCTGGCGCCCGCAAAACGACTTTCGTGAGGTTCGGAGGGATGAAGCTGTGTGACGTGCGCCGTCCTCCGGCCGCCGCAACGAGCTCGAAGACGCGCTTGACGGTCAGAGGCGACGGATCGCCGATGTGGAACGTGCGCCCCGGCGCTCGCGGATCTTTACCGATGGCCCGCGTTGCGCGCACGACGTAGTCGACGGGCACGAGGTGCAATGGATTGTCCGCGCGCCCGGGCAACGCGATGGGGAAGTCTGGGGGCGAGGTCAAGATGAGCGAGATGAAGAAGTATGGACCGTGGAGGCGGTCCACTTTGCCGGTCTGCGAGTCGCCGACGACGATGGTGTTGCGGACGACCGAGATCGGGATCGTGCGCATCGCTCCGCGCATCATCTTCTCCGCGCGGGCAAGCGTCTCCTCGACGGGATTGCGAAAATTCTGTCCTTTCTCGAGATCCTGCTCGAGCACCAGCCCCGTACGATCCCCCGAGACGAGCGCACTCGAATGGACAAGGAGACATTTTAGCGTCTTGCACATCGCGGCAAACTCGAGAAGCTCGCGTGCGCCTCCGATGTTGACTTGCTCGGCAACCTTCTTGTTCGTGCCCGGATACGTGACTTGCGCCATGTGATGGATGCGATCGACGCTGTTCGTGAGCTCCTTGAACTCTACGCCGGAGAGCCCGAGATCGATCGCGGTGGCATCCCCCGCGATGAGATTCACACGCGGTCGCTCGTCCTCGGCGAGCGCCTCGCGCACCTCACGCGCTTGCGCCTCGAACCTCGGCGAAACGATCGCGTGCACGAAGGTGTTCGGTGAGCGAAGGAGCTCGGTGCACATCCTTCGCGCGGTGAACGACGGAAAGCCGGTGAGAAGAACGACCTCGTCGTAACCCGCGTATGCCATGAAGACCGCAGGCTACCGCCACCTCGCGAGCCCGCAATCGATTTGACGCCAGGCGTTCAGTCGCCACAAAAGTGAGCGCCGACGGCGCGCAGCCATCTGCCGAAGTTCAGGCCGTACGTGAGTGGACTGCAAAGCTTCCCGGGAAAGAGCGCCGCGGCTGTGCATGCTGTCTGGGTTACGAACGTTGCGCACGGGCCGCCCGCTCCCTCCACCTGACTGCGGCATGTGCTTCGATTGGCATCAGGGCACGCAGCGCAGCTCGTGCTCACACAGTCCGTTGCGCAGCCACTTGTGTGGTTGCATGCACTCGACACGAACGGAGCGACGCAGAGATAGAGACCGCTGGCGTCCGCAAACGCGACGTTGAACTGTGACACGCACGTTTCGCACGCGTCGTTCGCCGCCGCGAGCGCCTGGAAAGCGGCAACGCACGTGGCGGTATTCGGGCCGCCCGTGCACGCACTTTGAATGGCGTCGAGATCGACCGCCGCGCAGACGCCCTGCGCGTTCGGCGTGACGGGCGTGCTCGTGTTGTCTGGACACGCGTCGTAGCTCCTCGGGCAAAGATTCTGGCATGTGCGAGGCGCCGCGTTGACGTCGCACACGGAGCCAGGCGACAAGGAGCAGTCCGCGCACGCCGCGCCCCCAGATCCGCACGCGTCGTTCGCATCGCCCGGCGCGCAGGTGTCGCCGTCGCAGCAGCCCGCGCAGCTCACCGGCCCGCACGCTGGCTCGACTTCGCATTCACCGCCGCCCGTTGACACGGGCGCGCACGACTGCCCGGCCGCGCACGTGACGCACTGTGCACCTCCGGCGCCGCACGATCTCACGTCCGTGCCGCCCATGCATTGGTCGCCCACGCAGCAGCCGTTGCAGTTCGTTGGATCGCATTTCGTGATCGTACAGGTGCGCGCCGCGGCATCGCACGAGCTGCCGTCCGACCCGCAGTTGATGCACGTCGCGCCTCCGCTGCCGCACGCATCGACGGCATCTCCCGCGAGGCACTGTGCGCCGGAGGCTGCGTTCGCGGCGCAGCATCCGCTCGCGCACGTCTCCGGTCCGCACGTCTCGACGTTGCGCCCGCATACCTTACGGCTGTCGCAGAACTCGAAACCTTGCGCAATGCAATCATTGCACTGTGCACCCGTGCTGCCGCACGCGCGCGTGTCCGATCCCAGGCGACACGTGCCGTCCGCGTCGCAGCAGCCCGTGGGACACGTCTCCGGTCCACACGCCGCCGGAGCGATGCCATCGTTGAGCGACTCTGTGTCGAGGCTCGACCGCCCACACCCCGGCACCATCATACACAGAGTGAAAACGACGAACGCAGCGAGCGTGAACAACCAGGCAAGCGAAGGCTTTCGCATAAACGTTCACAGCGTAGCGGAAGCAAACCTTCGTCGATAGCGCTGAAACCGTGGACACCTCGCCGCTCACCTTCCTCACGATCCCCCTCTTCGAGAGGGCGCTCTTCGCCGGATCCGTCCTCGCCGCGATGCTCGCACTCTTAGGTGTCCTCGCCACCGCGCGCGGCCTTGCCTATCTCGGCGACGGCCTCTCCCACGCAGCTTTTGGCGGCATCGCGCTCAGCATGTTTCTCGGGATCTCGCATCCGCTCGCCGTTGCCATCCCATTCACGGTAGCTGCCGCCGTCGGCATCGGGACGCTCCGCCGCCACGCCGGCCTTCGCTCCGACGTGGCCATGGCGTTCATCTTTGCGGTCTGCTTCGCGGCAGGCATCGTCTTGCTCGGCAGATCGGAGCGCACCGAACAAACGTTCGATCCCGAGCAGCTTCTGTTCGGCAACATCCTGCTCATCGCCGAGGACGATCTCTTCGTCGTGCTCGGCATCGGTGCTGTCGTTGCCGTCTTCATGGCGCGGGTGTGGACACGGATGGCTTACGCCACGTTCGACGAGGAGCTCGCGCGCCTGTCGGGGATCAACGTCGATTGGTTCGAGAGCGCCTTGCTTGCACTGCTCGCAGCCGTGGTCGTGGCTGCCATCCGGCTCGCGGGCGTGGTCCTCGTCAGTGCGTTCCTCGTGATCCCCGCAACGACCGGGCGCCTCATGGGTCGAACGCTCCTCGGCGTCGCCTGTTGGGCCATGCTTGCCGGCGTGTTCGGCGTCTTCGTTGGGTTCGCCGCTGCGCACGCGCTGGCATGGCCAGAGGGCGCCACCATCGTTCTCGTCCTCGCCGCCTGCTTCGTTGCCGTCGCCGCCGCCCGGCGCGTCTCGGGCATCACGCGGCGATCTTCTTGATCAGCCTCCAGCGCTATGCCATGAGGCTGCGATGAAGCGCTGGCTTGCTGTCGTCATGATGCTGATCTCCACGCAAGCCGTGGTTGGCTGCCTCGGCTCGAAGCAAGCGTGGACGCCGGGCGAGCCGGTGGTGACGTCGGACGTGTGTATCGTTCTACAACATGTTTTTCGCAGGAAAAATCGCCTCTTCGTGCGCATGGTGATGATGAACCTCACGTCGTCAGCGCTGACCGTCCATCGCGATGCCCTGACTTTGCGCCTCAATACCGGGCGAACCCTCCAGCGATCTTCGGGGATGACGACGACTCATAAGCCCTACGATCTTGCACCGGGTGCATCGCGTGAGGTCTGGGTCGACTTTAGGAGCGACGACATCCCGAAGGGCACGAGCGCGCAGCTTCTCTGGAAAGATGCGGTCTTTGCCGGTACACGCGCGGTCGAGATCCCAGACACCCCAATTTTTGTGGGCCACTAGTGCTCTGAGCACCGCGGTCAGCCGAGCTTTTTCTTGAGCAGATCGCTTACGAGCTTCGGATTCGCCTGACCCTTGCTCGCCTTCATGACGAGCCCGACGAGCGCGCCCATGACGTTTGCGTTGCCGCCTTTGAAACGAGCCACGGCGTCCGCATTCGCCATGAGAACTTCGTCGACGATCGGCCCCAGCGCATCGGCGTTCGCGATCTGTTTCATTCCGCGCGCTGCCACGATGGCGCGCGGTGAGCGCTCCTTGCCGTCGATCATCTCGGCGAGCACGTCCTTCTCTTGCTTGGTCGAGATGCTTCCGTCCAACACGAGCGACACGAGCTCGACGCACGCCGAAGCACCAAACGGCAACGCGTCGAGTTTTCGCGCGTGAAGTTCGCCGAGCACGTCGTTCGCAAGCAAGCTCGCCACGAGTTTTTGCGACGCGGGAAAGTCGCGCAGAACCTCGTCGTAGATCGCCCTTAGCACCGGCTCTTGCGACAGCACGCGCGCTTCGTTTTCGGATAGGCCATGCGTGACGACGAGCGCCCTCGCATCCACGGAGAGCTCCGGAGGCGCTCCGTCGCGAGGCAGCACGGAGGCAGCGGCTCTCTTCGACGGAGGTCCACTCTCGAGAGCGGGTTCCCTCTTCGACGAAGGCCCGCTCTCTTTTGCGACGACCTTTGCCCAGCCATCCTTCAATGCAACCGTTCGGTTGTACACGGGCGCGCCGGGCGCGCTGTCGTCATCGGCGTAAAAGTAGCCGAGGCGCGTGAACTGATAACGATCGCCCGGTGCGGCATCCGCGAGCGCGGGCTCGACGATGGCTCGGACGATCTCGAGCGAGCGCGGATTGAGATCGGCGAGCCAATCACGCCCATCTTCGCCCGGGGTCTCGGCGCTGAAAAGTCGATCGTAAAGTCTGACTTCGGCCTTCTTGCCGTGCGTTGCGCTGACCCATTGAATCGTCCCCTCGACGCGTTTGCCGGGCGTGGGCACTCCTCCGCGCGTGGACGGATCGTGCGTCACGCGAAGCTCGACGATCTCGCCCGCATCGTTTTTGACGACCTTCGTGCACGTAATGACGTAGCCATAAAAGAGGCGCACCTCACGACCGGGCGCGAGGCGTTTCCAACCCTTCGGCGGATCTTCGGCGAAGTCTTCGCGTTCGATGTAGATCTCACGCGTCAGTGGAAGCTCGCGCGTGCCGTCTCTGACGCCCGGCGCGTGCGCGGTGCCTGGCGGCCAGTACGGCGCTGTGAGCATCTCTGCACGTTCGGGGAGGCTTTCGATCACGACCCGGAGCGGGCGCAGAATCGCCATGGCGCGTGGAGAGCGCGCATCGAGATCTTCTCGCGCGATGTGCTCGAGCATTTCCATCTCGACCGTCGACAAGTTTCGCGACACACCGATGCGCATGCAAAACTCACGGATCGCTTCGGGCGTGTAACCGCGGCGGCGGAGCCCCGCGATGGTCGGCATGCGCGGATCGTCCCAGCCGCGCACGTATTTGCCATCGACGAGCGCCTTCAGCCGCCGCTTGCTCAAGAGCGTGTGCGTGAGGTTCAGTCGCGCGAACTCCGTTTGCTTCGGAACGTGCGGGACCTCGGTGGCGCGAAGGACCCAGTCGTAAAGCTCTCGCGCGCTCTCGAACTCCATCGTGCAGAGCGAGTGCGTGACGCCTTCGAAGGAGTCTTCGAGACAGTGCGCAAAATCGTAGAGCGGATAGATGCACCATGCATCACCCGCTCGGTAGTGGTGCGCGTGCTTGATGCGAACGAGAGGGGGATCGCGCATCTTCATGTTTGGCGAGGACATGTCGATGCGCGCGCGAAGGACCTTCTCACCGTCCTTGAACTCGCCCTTCCGCATGCGCTCGAACAGATCGAGATTCTCGGCCACGCTGCGCTTGCGGTACGGGCTCTCTTTGCCCGGCTCGCCGATGGTGCCGCGGTAGCTCTTCGAGAACTCCTCGTCCGACAGATCGCAGACGTACGCGCGTCCCAGTCGAATGAGCTTCTGTCCGAGCTCGTAATAGCGCTCGAAATAATCCGATGCATAATACATGTGTTCGCGGCAATCGAAACCGAGCCACTCGATGTCGCGCCGGATGGCCTCGACGTACGACACGTCCTCCGTGGTGGGATTCGTGTCGTCCATGCGCAGATGACAGCAGCCGCCGAACTCCCTTGCCACGCCGAAATCGATGCAGATCGCCTTGGCGTGACCGATGTGCAGAAAGCCGTTCGGCTCTGGCGGAAAGCGCGTGACCACGTGGCCGCCGTGCTTGCCGGCGGCCACGTCGGTACGGATCATCTCGCGAATGAAATCAGACGAGGTAGGGGGATTGTCGGGCATTAGGAAGGCAGGCCAACATAGGCGAAGAGCCTTTTTTTCGCGAGCCGATGCGCGCGATCGCCCGGACGTCCGATGGTTGTACTCTCTCAAAGAGTACAAATTGCACAAAGCAGGGGCCGCACGGAGGGGGCACATCCCATTAAGTTGTGGAAAACCCCTGAACGAACTGGGGCTGACCTCTTGACTACCCTGAACAGAAGTCAGCGTTCACGCGTGTTTCGCGACGCTGCCTCGTTGCGCGAGGGTCGAGGGAGAAAGTCGTACCACATGAAGTAGGTTCATTTGGCTGGACACCACAACATCTTGAGTTTAGAAACTCCTCCCCGTTGCAGCCGGATACCCGGCTGGTCAAGCTTTTTCGACTCGATTGCCCTTCGCTTGTTCAGGTGAACTGAAGAGCAGTCCGAGGTCGTGTGATCGGTCTCTTCAGACCCCGACGGAGCGCGGGCATACCGCCGTGATGAACGGCGGGTTCGGAGGCGATTAAAGATGGCTACATCTTTCGAAATGGGTCCCCGCGACGCGGGATCGAACCTGGGGCATCCTTCAGTGGGTTTCAAGAAGAACGGGCGAAAAGCTCCGTCCGTAGCGCAACCTCGCGCTGCAACTCGTCCACAGAGTGCGCAAATCAAGGCAACGAAGAAGGGCGAGCGCGCTGCGCGTGGCGTGCGAGGCGTGACCGTGAACCGCGTCAACACGCGCGCGGGGATCGATCCGCTCGAGAGCGGTGCGCCTGCGCCGAGCACGAGCGGCAACCCCAACGCGAAGCTCGTCTACGAGCGCCGCTCCAGCATCATTACGAACCCAGATGGATCGATCGTCTTCAAGATGGAAGGCGCCGAGATCCCGTCCACGTGGAGCCAGCTCGCAACCGACATCGTCATCTCGAAGTACTTCCGTAAAGCCGGTCTCTTCGGCGATCCGAAACGCGGGGAGAAGAGCGTCCGCCAGGTCGTCCACCGCATTGCGCACACGATCCGCGGTGCAGGCGACAAATTCGGCGGCTACTTCGCGACCAAGCACGACGCCGACGCGTTCGAAGCCGAGCTCTCGTACCTCGTGGTTCATCAGTTCGGCGCGTTCAACTCGCCGGTGTGGTTCAACTGCGGTCTCTGGGCGGAGTACGGCATCGCTGGTTCGGGCGGCAATTGGGCGGCCGCCATGACGGACCTCGGGCACGCGTCGACGGAGACCGAGATTATCGAAATAACGAACGCGTACGAGCGGCCGCAGTGCTCGGCGTGTTTCATCCAGGCCGTGGACGACGACTTGATGGCGATCTACGAGCTGGTCAAAAGCGAAGCTCGCCTCTTCAAGTACGGCTCCGGCACGGGCTCGAACTTCAGCGCCATTCGCGGCAAGCAGGAGAAACTCTCCGGCGGCGGCACGTCCAGCGGTCTCATGAGTTTCCTCGAAGTGCTCGACCGCGCCGCGGGCGCGACCAAGTCGGGCGGCACCACGCGCCGCGCCGCGAAGATGGTGTGCCTCGACATGGATCACCCGGAGATCGCGGATTTCATCAACTGGAAAGTCCGCGAAGAGAAGAAGGCGCTCGCGCTCATCGCGGCTGGATATTCGAACGACTTCAACGGCGACGCGTATCACACCATCAGCGGTCAGAACTCGAACAACTCGATCCGCGTGACCGACGAGTTCATGAAAGCCGTTCTTGCCGGCGGCAAGTGGCAGACGATCATGCGCACCACCGGCGAGGTTTGCGACACGTACGAGGCCAAGGATCTGTGGAACCAAGTGGCGAGTGCGGCGTGGCATTGCGCCGACCCTGGCGTGCAATACGACTCGACGATCAACCGATGGCACACCTGCCCGAACTCCGGAAAGATCAACGCCTCGAATCCGTGCTCCGAGTACATGTTCTTGGACGACACGGCGTGCAACCTCGCGTCGATCAACCTCACGAAGTTTCTTCGCGAAGACGAAGCTGGAAACCCGTCGTTCGACGTGGACGGCTTCCGCCACGCGTGCCGGATCTTCTTCCTCGCGCAGGAGATCCTCGTGGATCTCTCGAGTTACCCGACGAAGAACATCGCGAAAAATAGCCACGACTATCGCTCGCTCGGCCTCGGCTACGCGAACCTCGGTTCCATGCTCATGCAGATGGGGGTGCCGTACGACTCGGAGGAAGGTCGCACGATTGCCTCCGCACTGACCGCCATCATGTGCGGACAGGCCTACAGAACGAGCGCGGAGATAGCCGCGAGCAAGGGCGCGTTCAACGGCTTCGCGAAGAACCGCGAACCCATGATTCGCGTCATGAACATGCACCGCAACGCGGCCCACCAAATCAACCGCGACCAATGCCCTCCGGCGCTCTACGAGGCCGCGTGCGAAGACTGGGACGAGGCCGTCACGCTCGGCGAGCGTCATGGCTACCGCAACGCGCAGGCAACGGTGCTCGCGCCCACGGGCACGATCGGCCTCTTGATGGACTGCGACACGACGGGCGTGGAGCCGGACTTCGCACTTGTAAAATACAAGAAGTTGGCGGGCGGCGGTTACTTCAAGATCGTCAATCAGTCGGTGCCCGCGGCGCTGAAGACACTCGGTTACAGCGCGAGCGAGATCCAAGAGATCGTCGCCTACGTCACGGGAACCAACACGCTGCTCGCCGCGCCGCACGTGAGCCGTCGCTCACTCAAAGAACGCGGCCTCGTGGACGCCGATCTCGCGAAGGCCGAAGCGGCGATCCCGAGCGTCTTCGAGCTCGATCAGGCGTTCGCGCCATGGGTCATCGGCGAAGAAGCTTACGATCGCCTCGGCGTCACCAAGCAGATGGCGAGCGCGCGCGGCTTCAGTCTCCTTCAGCATCTCGGTTTCACGCGTCAGGAGATCGAAGAAGCGCAAGACGCGATCATCGGCCGGATGACGATCGAAGGCGCGCCGTACCTCAAACCGTCGCACTACCCCGTGTTCGACTGCGCGAACCGCTGCGGGAAGATCGGTCAGCGATTCCTCGCTCCCATGAGTCACGTCAAGATGATGGCGGCGGTTCAGCCCTTTCTCTCGGGTGCCATCTCGAAGACCGTCAACCTTCCGAACGAAGCCACGGTCGAAGATGTTGCGGAGATCTACGAGGAGGGATGGCGTCTCGGCCTGAAGGCCGTCGCGCTCTACCGCGACGGGTGCAAGGCCTCGCAGCCGCTGTCAACGACGTCCAAAGCCAAATCGAAAGACGACGAAGCGCAAATCATCGAGAGCCCGGAAATGGAGATGCCGGGCCTCGCACCCATTCCGAAAACGAATGCTCCGCAGGACGCTACCCAGCTCACGTTGGGCCTCGTTCCTCCGTACGCAACGGGCGGCGCGCGTCCGTCCGGCGTGCGCTGGCGGCTTCCGACGAAGCGCGTTGGCTTCACGCAGGAGGCGCGCGTGGGCGGCCACAAGATTTTCCTCCGCACCGGTCAATACGAGGATGGCACGCTCGGCGAGATCTTCATCGACATGCACAAAGAAGGTGCTGCGTTCCGCTCGATGATGAACTGCTTCGCCATGAGCGTCTCCATCGGTCTTCAGTACGGCGTGCCGCTGCAAACGTACGTAGATCAGTTCACCTTCACGCGCTTCGAGCCGCAAGGGATCGTTGAAGGCCACCCGTACGTGAAGTTGGCAACATCCATTGTCGACTATCTCTTTCGCACGCTCGCCGTGGAATACCTGGGGCGCTACGACCTCGCTCACGTCAAGCCCGAGAGCGACGAAGCCATTCCGCATGTCGGCTTTCTCGGCGGCGGCAACAAGGAGGATCGCGCCGTCGACTCCGAGCTACCCACGTCGCTCGCCTACACGAAGGAAGCGGTTGCGCGCTCGGCGGCCGAGGCTGCGCCGCTCGAACGCAAGGAGCCCCCTGCGCAGCACGTCGCGCCAACCTCGGCGCTCGACGCTCAACTCGACGCCATGATGGGCGACGCCCCGGTGTGCGACGTCTGCGGTCACATCACCGTCCGCAACGGTGCATGTTACAAGTGTCTCAATTGCGGAAATTCGATGGGCTGTTCTTAAGGGGACCCCTCCGCGCGTCTCGCTTCGCTCCCCGCGCGTGCTCCCCTTGGGCTGGTGCTCGTCAGGCGGGCAAAGCCCGCCTTCCTGCGCGCCGCCAGGGGAGCCACGTTGTGCCGAGATTGCAAGCGTCATGTCGTCCGGGAGTCAGCTCACGACAAGCATCTCTTAATCACGTATCTTGTGCGGCATGAGTGCCGCGGTCTCTCCCGCTCCCCTGCCCGACCGACTTTCATTCCTTGATGACCGCGCGAAAGCTCGCGCCGTGGCTGCTGTGCGCGAATTCGAATCGCACACGTCGGCGGAGCTGGTCATCACGGTTCGAAAGCAGGTTCGAAGCTACGCGGAGAGCGACGTCATCGTCGGCGCGCTGTTCGCGTTTGCCATGCTCATGGTTCTTCTCTTTCATCCAATCGAGTTCTCGATCGACTGGATGCCGCTGGATGTCATCGTCGCGTTCGCCCTCGGTTTCTCGTTTTCACGCGTTTTGCCACCTGTACGAAGGCTTTTCGTGCGCGCGAAAAAGCGCCGTGAAGCATTGGAGCTCGCTGCCAAAGCAGCTTTCTATGACCTTGGTATCACGCGCACCAGGGGGCGCACCGGTGTGCTCGTCTTCGTTGCCATTGTTGAAGGCATGGTTGCCATCGTGACCGATACGGGTGTGACGGCGGAGGCGAAGAAGGCTGCCGCCGAAGCCCAAGACGCACTCGAGGCGGCTCTCGTGCACAAGGACATGCAAACGTTCGCCGAAACGCTGGAGAAGCTCGGACCTCTCTTCGGCGCGACCATGGTGCACGCCGAAGATGACGTCAACGAGCTGCCTGACGAGATCGCGTGAGAGAGATTGCCATGAAAGGAAGATTTCTCTCGCTACTTGGCAAAGATCGCCGCGTGCATGCCGTGGTTGCCATCGTCCTCTTCATGGCGATGTTGCTCCTTCAGGGAGGGCTTGCCTATGCATCGCGGCCGGGTGGAGGCAGCTCCTATTCCGGGGGGCACAGCTCTGGAGGTCACAGCGGTGGCGGTGGCGGAGGGGGTGACGGCGCAGCACTGGCTTGGCTTATCGTGCTCTGCTTCGAGCACCCGCTCATCGGCATTCCGCTCGTCATCGTACTCCTCGTCATCGCATACTTTCGCTTCTCGTCACGAGGAGGGGGTAACGGGTGGTCGACAGGTGGGAGTTATGCTCCTGCCCCATCTTCGTCGCGTCCGCTGCTCCGCCCGCAGCTCGAGCAAATCCGGCGTACGGATCCGGCCTTCTCCATCGTTGTCTTCGAGGACTTTCTCTACTTCCTCTATGCCGAGATGCACCGCGCGCGCGGCGCATCGGGTATCGATGCGCTTGCACCTTACCTCTCCGATAACGCGCGTGCAGCACTCCGTGGCGACGGACGCGTTGCGGAAGTGACAGGGATCATTATTGGCTCTTTGTCTTACGACAACATCGTGGTCAACCCGGACGGATCGGCAACGGTGACCGTGATCGTTGAATCGAATTACGTGGAGCGTTATCGCCCGCAAGGCGAGCAGCGCTTCTTCGTGAAAGAAGAAATCACGCTCGGGCGTGCGGCCGGGGCTCGCTCGCGAACACCGGACAAGGCACGCACCCTCAACTGCCCGAATTGCGGCGGCCCGCTCTCCGCCATCCGCGGCAAGACATGCAGCTACTGCCATACCCAAATCGACAGCGGGACAAAGGATTGGGCCATCACCAGCATTCGGTTGCTCGAGCGCGAGACGCGCGGCCCCTTGCTCACGTCCAATGTGCAAGAAGAAGGGACGAATCTCCCAACCATCGTGGATCCCAATGCGCGGACTGTGTTCGCGCAGATTCAAGCCAAAGATCCAACCTTCACCTGGGCGCGCCTGGAACAGCGCACTGGCCTCATTTTTCAGGAATTTCATGCGGGATGGGTGGGGCGTGATCCTGCGAAGATGCGCCCGTTCTTGAGCGACAACTTGTTTCAGTCGCAGCTTTATTGGATTGACTTGTACCGTGCTGCAAGATGCATCAATCGCACGGACGGGAGCGCGATCACGCGCCTCGAACTCGCGAGCGCAACCACCGACGCCTACTATGATTCCATCACCGTGCGCCTGTACGGAACGGGCCTTGATTACACCGTGAGCGAAGACGGCAAGGTGCTCTCCGGAAGCACACGCCGGCCGCGCGTTTACTCCGAATACTGGACGCTTATCCGAGGCGCGCAGAAGAAGCCGACCGACAAGGGCGATAAGCAATGCCCCAATTGTGGCGCGCCACTCAATATCAATATGACTGGCAATTGCCAATACTGCAAGGTTAAAGTCACAAGTGGCGAATATGATTGGGTGCTCTCACGCATCGAGCAGGATGAGGCTTACAGGGGGTAGGCGCGGTCTCGCGCGTATCGTCACGGTTCTTGCCGCCATCTTTTTGGCGATATCGCTCCTTCAGAGCGGGCTTGCCTATGCGGCACGTCCGGGTGGTGGCAGCTCGCATTCGAGTGGCGGCAGCCATAGTTCCGGCGGCAGTCATAGTTCCGGGGGAAGCTACCATAGCTCTGGGAGCAGTAGCAGCTCCGGCTCCGGAAGCGACGGGGGCGACGAATGGGTCGCTTACACCATTTTCGGCTTTGCGGGGATAGTGCATGGGGTAGTGTATGGAGTTCGCGTTTTCCAACGGCGAAAAAATGGGCGAACGTGGACTTCCAGTCTCCTCCCCTACTTTCACGATGAGGAGGACGAAACGTGGACGGCAGGGCGCAGTGCACCCCCGCCAGCGGTGCCGCGTTCGCATCTCGAGCAACTCCGGCGCACGGATCCGGCCTTCTCCATCGTTGTCTTCGAGGACTTCCTCTATTTCCTCTATGCCGAGATGCACCGGGCGCGTGCTGCAGGTCTTGACATGCTCTCGCCTTACCTTACCGACGGCGTGCGCGCCGCGCTTCGTAACGACGGGCGTATCGCGGAGGTGACAGGGATCATCATCGGCGCAATGACCTATAACATCATCTCCGTTGGAGCCGATGGAGGGGCCACGGTCAGGGTCATCATCGAATCGAATTACGTGGAGCGTTATCGTCCGCAGGGCGAGCAGCGCTTCTTCGTAAAAGAAGAAATCACCCTCCGACGCGCGGCCGGAGTACGCTCCCGCACACCGGACAAGGCGCACACCCTCAACTGCCCCCATTGCGGCGGCCCGCTGTCAGCGATTCGCGGCAACATGTGCGGCTTTTGCCATACGCAAATCAACAGCATGACGAAGGATTGGGCCATTACGGACTTTCGGGGATTCGAACGTAAGACGCTCGGCCCCTTGCTCACGTCGGACGTCGAAGAGACGGGCACGGATCTCCCAACCATCTTCGATCCGAATGCGCGCTCGGTCTTCGCGCAGATTCAAGCCAAAGATCCAACCTTCACCTGGGAGCTCCTCGAGCAGCGCATTGGCCTCATTTTCCAAGAATTCCATGCGGGATGGGTGGGGCGTGATCCCGCGAAGATGCGCCCGTTCTTGAGCGACAATTTGTTTCAGTCGCAGCTTTATTGGATTGACTTGTATCGTGCCGCAAGGTGCACCAATCGCACCGATGGCGCGCACATCACGCGCCTCGAGTTCGTAAGTGCAACCACCGACGCGTATTACGATTCCATCACCGTGCGCCTGTACGGAACAGGCCTTGATTACACCGTGAGCGACGACGGAAAGGTGCTCTCCGGAAGCACGCGCCGCCCGCGCGCATACTCCGAGTACTGGACCCTCATTCGAGGTGCGCAGAAAAAACACACGGACAAGAGCCATACGCAATGCCCCCATTGCGGCGCACCACTCAACATCAATATGACCGGCAATTGCCAATACTGCGGGGCAAAGGTCACAAGTGGCGAATATGATTGGGTGCTCTCACGCATCGAGCAGGATGAAGCGTATACGGGGTAGGCGCATCTGCCTCGGCCGGGTATGCTCCGCCCATGACTACGGAAGCCCAATCTCGGTCGGACGCGCTCGTCTTTTTCGGTGCGTCGGGTGATCTCGCTTACAAAAAGATCTTTCCTGCACTCGACGCGCTCATCCGCCGGGGCAAACTCGAGGTGCCCATTGTCGGCGTTGCCAAGTCCGGCTGGACGCGGGAACAATTGCTCGCACGCGCAAAAGATAGCCTTATCGCAAACAAGTGCTTCAATGAAGTTTCATTCCAGAAGCTCAGCGCGCAACTGCGCTACGTCGACAGCGACTACCACGAATCCGCCACATTCGATCGGATCAGGAGCGAGCTCGGCGCGGCGGCGCGGCCGCTCCACTACCTTGCCATCCCGCCAAGCATGTTTCCAACGGTTGCATCGCGTCTGCACGAAGCCGGGCTCGCCGCGAATGCCCGGGTCGTGGTGGAAAAACCCTTCGGTCGTGATCTCGCGAGTGCGCGCGTGCTCAACGAAACCTTGCACCAGTTCTTTCCTGAAGAAGCAATCTTTCGCATTGACCATTATCTCGGAAAAGAGACCGTTCAGAACATTCTTTATTTCCGCTTTGCCAATGCATTCCTCGAACCCATTTTGAATCGCCAGTACGTCGAGAACGTGCAGATTACAATGGCCGAATCCTTCGGAGTTCGCGGGCGCGGCAAGTTCTATGAAGAGACCGGCGTCATCCGCGACGTCATCCAGAACCACCTTCTTCAAATCGTTAGCTACCTCGCGATGGAGGCACCCTCGAGCACATATGCCGAGGCCATACGCGACGAGCAGTCGAAAGTCCTGCGCACCGTGCGACCCATGAGCGTGGAGAACATGGTGCGCGGCCAGTTCAATGGCTATCTCAAGGAGCCCGGGGTCGCGTCCGACTCGCACGTGGCAACGTACGCGGCGCTGCGCATGTTCGTCGACTCGTGGCGCTGGGAGGGCGTGCCATTCATCGTGCGCGCCGGAAAATCGCTCGCCGCAACGTGCACGGAAGTGATGGTGGAATTCAAGAACCCACCGCAGGTGGTTTTCAAGGAGCCAGCGCCAAGCATGGGCAATTATCTGCGTTTCCGCCTGAGCCCCGATGTTGTCATTGCACTCGGCGCGCGCGCCAAGCAGCCCGGCGAGAAGATGTTCGGATCCCCCGTCGAGCTATCGGTTGTAGAAGAGCCGGAGCAGGGCACCGCCGGACGCATGGAGGCCTACGAGCGGTTGCTCGGCGATGCGATGGCAGGAGATGCCACCTTGTTTGCACGTCAGGATGTCGTGGAAGCAGCATGGGCGATCGTGGATCCCGTCATCCATGGACCAAGTCCAATGTTCTCGTATGAGCCTGGTACATGGGGACCCAAGGAAGCCGACAGACTCGTCGCCGACGTGGGTGGCTGGAACCCCCTGCTTTAATCCATGTAGCTACAACACACGAGGCGAGACCGCTTTCAAGTTGACGCGAGGTCGAGGCGGGGCCGAGGAGCGGACCGGAACAGCCTTGAAGGCTTTGAGGACCGCACCGCAGGCCCCAACGATGAGATCGCGGCAAATCGAAAGCGGTCTCAAGGGGCTGCTGCGAGACTGCCCGTACGTCGTGGCTCGGCAGCACCCCTCCACTCCGCACCGAACCGGCCGATGGCAGGTGCATCCGCGAGGTGCCCGCGTTCGGTCAACGTGTACCCCATCTCCTTGAGACGGAAGGCCACGCCGTCATCGATACCATCTTTCTCGAAAACGACCGCGTCAGGTAAGTGCTGCATATGAAAACGCGGCGCGCCGACAGCAGCACCAATGTCGAGACCGAAATCGATGACATTCGAAATCTGCTGGAAGACCGTCGTGGTGATCGTGGGGCCTCCCGCAGCGCCGACCACGAGCTCAATCTTGCCATCGGAACCCGTGACGATCGTCGGCGTCATCGAGGAGAGCATGCGTTTGCCGGGGGCGATGGCATTCGCTTCACCCTGCACGAGCCCGAAACCGTTTGCCTGCCCAGGCGCCGCTGCAAAGTCATCCATCTCGTTGTTGAGGACGAACCCTGCCCCCTCCACGGTGACACCGGAGCCGTACCAGAAATTCAACGTGGTTGTCATCGCGACGGCATTTCCGTCCGCATCGACCACTGACAGGTGCGTCGTATGAGGGCCCGTCCCGCTCGGAGTTCCGGCGCTCGGGATCTCACTGGAGGGTGTTGCGCGATCCTTCATCATGGTCGAGCGTTGCTCTTCGGCCCATGCTTTCGAGAGCAGTTCATCGAGCGGCATTTTCACGAAGTCCGGATCGCCGAGCTTGGCGTTGCGCGCGGCGTACGCCCTGCGCATGGCTTCGAACATGAAATGCAGTGCCGTGGGGGATTGCCACCCGAGCGTGCGCAGATCGTACGTGTCCAGGATATGGCAAATCATGGCGAGGGTAACACCCCCGGACGACGGCGGCGGCATGGATGTGACGTGGTGCCCGTGGTAGGTGAACTCCATCGGCGTGCGCCACTTGGCTTGGTAGCTTTGAAGATCGAGATGGGTGATTAGCCCCTTCTCGGCTTTCATCTGCCGAACGATCGCATCCGCCGTCGGCCCCTCGTAAAAGCCCTTTGGACCTTTTTCGGCAATACGCTCGAGTACGGAAGCAAGGTCCGGATTCCGAAAAAGGGAGCCCTTGGCGGGCAACGTGCCATCCGGAAAGAAGAGCGCCGCCGACACGGCGTGCTTTTTCAGCCTTTCACCCATGCGCTTGAGTGTTTCGAGAAATCCATCATCAACAAGGAATCCCTTCGAGGCGAGGTCAATCGCTGGCAAGAGCAATTCGCGCCATGTTTTCTTTTTCGAACCGAGTTTGTCGTAAAGCTCGAAGAGCCCCGCGACGCTCGCTGGGACCCCCACCGAGCGAATCCCGTCGCGCACGTCGGGCACGGGCTTGCCATTCGCGTCCACGAACGCGTCACGCGTTGCAGCCAGGGGAGCGGTCTCCCGGAAGTCGAGAGCGGTCACGGCGCCGTTCATGCGCGTCACCGCAAAGCCCCCTCCCCCGAGGTTGCCCGCAGTTGGATACGCGACCGCGAGCGCAAAGGCAGTAGCAACCGCAGCATCTGCCGCATTGCCTCCTGCGGCGAGCACGTCACGTCCGACCTTCGTCGATATGGCGTCGTCGGTGACGACCATACCCCGCTCCCCATGAACGACCACGGGCGTTCGGTAGGGCCAGCGTGGAGGCAACGTATTGGTTGCATGAAGAGCTTCCGCACGAGCATGAGAGACAATCCCCTCGGCGCTCCGACCCGCGGGAGAATTCCGAGGAGTTGACGGCGCGCCGCACGAGACAATCGCGACGAGAACAAGGAGTAACGGAAACGAACCAGCGACGCGGGGTTGGCGCATGATCGCCGGATTCTACTATTTTGACGATTTTGCGAGAGGCAGGATTGTCCCAACGGGCAAGTAGCCGTCACCCGTAGACGTCGCGACGTGAACAAAGTCAGACCCTTCGTCGAATATGCGAACACGCGCGCCCTCGGGTAACGGCGCAAGCGCATTCTTGACGATATGGCGATCGTCCAGAAGACGTGCGTGCGATGTGATGACGATTCCCTCGTGGAGATTCTTGCGTGCGTCGCGCGCGATCGAGACAAAGAGCACAGCGAGCAGGAGAATTCCGCACGCGATGGCGGCTGTTGTCGTGCCGGCGACTTTGCCGCGCGTGCTCTTCGCCCGTGCGCGAACGGCAACACCCATGGTGAGCGCAAGGGAGGCGAGGATCGTCAACATGGCCCACACGTTCTCGTTCAGGAGCATCACGATGGATCGACCGAATGACGCTCCGTGTTCGAGCACGATCGGTTCCCCGGCGCGCGCCCGCCGGCGAGCGATCTCCGCACGCACTTCGCCGAGAGCCTTCGACGCGTCAGCAACGAGCCGAGTGTCGCGCGACAGATCGCGCGCTTCCTCGAACCCGGCCACCGCTCGCCCCATGTCGCCCGGCTGCTCGGCACCTGCCCGAACGCGCATGGCATAGGCGAGCCCCCGATCATAGCTAACGACTGCATCCACCACTCCTCGATCGCCGAGCGCCTCGAAGTCGGCGATCGCGTCGACGGGCCGATCGTTCGCGAGTGCGTCCACGGCGTGTTGAAAGAGTGCGTCCGTCTCCGGCAGCGATGATTCGGCGTGCGCGATCGAACCAATGCAGAATACAACCATGGCGAGCGCCATTGTCACGCGGCTCTGCCTCATTGGGCCTCGCTCTCGATGCGCCCAAGGACAGCTTCGACCCGTGCCCACATCTCGCGCACCGAGGAGATCGAGGCACCGTCAGGCGAGAACTGCGCGTCCTCGCACGCCCTCAATGCGGCGAGCAACTCATTGGTTGCTTCATCACCCACGCCCGCAGCCCTGAGCTCGCCCCGCGCAGTGTCCGCCGAAACGCCGCGAAGATTCACGCCCGTTTCGGCGGACACGACAGCGACGATCGCGCGCACGACGGCGCCGAGAGCCGCTTTCGCGTCGTCCCCTTCGCATGCGGCTTTCGCTTCCGCGCGCCGCGCCTTTGCGACGCGCTCGGGTGAGGGGGCGCGTTCGGCGCGATGCTCGCGCGCGCGGCGCAACATGGAGGTTGCACTGATGGCGAGGACGCATGCGACGGGCAGCCCGAGGACGAGCGCCCAGAACCAGGCGCGATCGGACAAAAAACGCTCTGCTGTTCGACCCTCGAGCGTTCTTCGGATCGCGGGCAAGTTCGCGAGTACAGGTTCGGGTTCCGGCGCGCCCGCATCGTGTGTCGCGCCCGCTCTGACTTCGACGATACCGAGAGGTGCGTGAGCCACGACATAAGTTTTCTTGTCTGCGTTGTAGAAAGGCAAACGAATCTCGCCGAGATCCACGGCACCAGGCTCGCGAAAACGTACGACGTACGAGAACGTCCGCGTCCCGCCGAAGCGATCACTCTCCACAGCGCCGAGTTTGTCGTGACTCGATGCATCGAGCCATTCAACGCCGCGCACAACGGGGAGCGTGAGCTTCTCAGGGATATTTCCCGTGCCTCGGATCTCGAGCGTCACCCCCACGGCGCCGCCTTGATCGACACTTCGCGGCGACACAGTGGCCGAGAGCGCGAAGTCGCCAACGTCGCCGACTGCGTACCCCGGAGGGCGACCGGCCACCGGTGGCTCGGTGACATCGACATGCAATGCCTCGCTCTGTCGCCGTCCTGACGGAGCGCCCGCAAGCGTGAGGGACATCGGCTCGATTTCGAGTCGCCCCGTCTTGAGCGGAAAGAGCGCATTCTTGCGAACGAGTTTCACGCTCCAGATGCGACCGCCAACAAGGGCCGTACCGAGATCGATCGCGCGCGATTCATCCTCGATGAGCGAACGTTTGACGAAATCGTTCACCGTTGCCTCGTGGACGTCGGACACTCTGACGGGCCGCGCGTACGGATCGGCGTAAAGGTAGACGTTCAGCGTCACCTGCTCGCCCACGACAGCGTGCGTTTTGTCGACCATCGCATGCAAGAACGCAACGGCTCCGCGCTCCTCGTCGAGATTCAATTTCGGATCGGCGGTGGGCTTCAAAGCCTCTTGTTGCGGCTCTTCCCCTATCCCAAAAAGCCCGCGAAAAGGGCTGTTCGCGAAAGGATCGAACGGCGAGCCGCCGAACGGCGAATGACGACCGCGAACGCCGCCTCCTTGTCCACGCGGCACCACGATCACGCGCACCGGCGAGGCCGCGCGTCGCGATCCATTGACGATGGCTGACGCTGGACCGAGCGCGAAAGTGCCAACCTTGTTCGCGCGAAGCGACCATGTGGTGGTCAGGCTGTTCACGGTGCTCGCGGCACCGTTCATGTTCATATGCATCTGCATAGGCGACGAACTCGCACCAACAATCGTGAAGCCCGTAACGGCTCCGGGCTGAGGATCCGAAGGCATCGCACCGCCGCTCACCGCGACGGCGAGCGAGTACGAGAAAGTGTCGCCAACTTCGACGCGATCGGCATCCACAGACGCACTGATTTGTTGCGCTGCGGCCGGGCGCACAACCAAGAGCACGGCGAGCAGCGCGAATCCGATCGCGATCGAGCGGAGCACGGCGGCCATCTCTATTTGTCGCTCATTCCACGGACGCGACGCCGCTCTCGTCCGAGCTGGCGCGCCGCTTCTTGCTGAACCGTCGGCGCATTCTCGAATCGATCGAGCACGCGCTCGTCCTGATTTTGTTTCGGGGGCGGTGGAGGCGAGCCCGCATCTTCTTCGGGTTTCGGCTCGTCCTTTCCGTCTTCGCCCGCATCTTTCTTGTCTTCGTTTTCGTCTTTCCCTGCGCCTGAATCCTTATGATCGTTCTGGCCCGAGTCCTTACCTGAATCTTCGTTGCCGCTGTCTTGAGCACCCCCTTCGCCGCTATCCTGACCCGCGTCGTTCGCGGCGTCTTCGCTCGCATCGCTGGACGCATCTTGACCCGCGTCTTTCTTGTCCTCGATACGGCGGAGCGCGATCGCCCGGTTGTATGCCGCATCACGACCAACGGGATCCGGCGCAAAGGTCGCTTTGCCGGAATCGGTCGCGCCAAGGGGACCCGCGTCATCCATGCCTGGAGTAAGTTCGAGAGCCTTATCGTACGCGCTCACGGCTTCTTCGTAATTGCCATTCAAGAAATGGAGATTCCCTTCGAGGTAATAAGCTCGCGCGCGAAGTTCGATGGGCGAATCCTCCGCAACGGCACGCGCGATGAGGAGGGCACAGCCAACCTGCTCGCCGCGCCGAGTCTTGAACGATGGATCCTGCGCGCTCGCATCGAGCTCCTCTTCGCCGAAGCGGTGACCGAACGTCTCGGCAATCTTGAAGAGCGCCAGCCCCAGATCGAACGATCCGTAGGCGAGTCTGCGCACGCGTGGCGGCGCGCCGATACTGCCTTCCTTGCATGCACCGGTCGTCAGGTATTCTTCGAGGATGTCCTTCGCAGCGGCTGCGTCTCCGCCATCGAGATGAGAGATGGCTTCCCGCACTCTAGGCGACTCGCGATCGAACGGTTGTGATGGATCCCATCCACACGCAACGACGAGTGCGCTCGTTGCGACCGCAGCGACAAAGAATTGGCGGAAGCGTGAGCGACTGCGCTTCATGGGAGCCCTCTCTTCTTTGCATCGCGCTCGTCTTTACGCCGCTTTGGCAGTGGCGCTTCAGGGACGAGTCCTTCGATCACGAGCAGCACGACGGCGATCCCGAGCGGCCAACCGTACTCTTCATCGAAGGCCGTCTCGACGCGCTCGGCGAGATCTTCACGCATCATCTTTTTCAGGCTGCGCGATACTTCGTCGATGCCCGTCTCGCCCCTCTCCGCCCGCACGATCGCGCCGCCCGTCGCCTTGGCGATCTCTGCGAGTTGCGCCTCGCCCTCGGCCGACAGCTCCGTCGTGATGGCGCGCCCGTCCTCGTCTCTGCGCATGCCGAGGATCTTGCCATCGGGACCGACATCGGGGATCGGCTCCGGCGCGCGCCCGCCGATCTGCACGACGTCGATGCGTGTTTTGTCGGCTGCGGCGGCCTTCGCGACGCTCACCGGATCTCCCTCGAGATCTTCGCCGTCGGTCACGAGCACGATGACGCGCACGTGATCCTTCGATTTTTGATCTCGCAGAAGAAGCTCGCGGGCGCGCTCGAGCGCGCGCGCAATCGCAGTGCCGCCAACGGGCATGTCGTTCGGTTCGAGCTGGCGGAAAAACTGACCGATCGCGGCTCCGTCACTCGTCAGCGGAAAACTCATGGGCTCGCCCGCGAACGCGATGGCGCCAAAACGAGCGCCGGGCAGATCGCGAACGAGCTTCGACACCTCGGCTTTCGCACGCGCGATGCGGCTCGGCGCAACGTCGCGCGCATACATGCTCTTCGAGTAATCGAGCACGACGACGACATCGAGATTCGTGGCGGGAATGAGCTTCGTACCGCGACCCCACTGCGGGCGCGCCAACGCAAAAAAAGCGCTCACGAGAGCGATGACGAGCAGAACGCTCTTGAAGGCGCGTCGCCCCGAGGCATCGAACGACTCGAGATGGGTAACGAGTTTTGGATCACCGAAGAGGACCGTGGCACGTCCACGCCGAATCGAAGCAAAGAGCAACGAGAGCGAGAAGACGATGACGAGGAGGCCGCACGCAAACGCGACGACGAGCCACGGCATGACCGTCAGGTCGTAGAAGAACCTCACGGAAACCTCCGAACGAGGAAGATCCGCACGAGCGCCTCCATCGCGAGGAGCGCTGCGACGGGCACCACGAGCAGTGGAAACAGGTCCTCCATCGTCGCTGCCTGCGCCTCGAAACGCGTCTTCTCGAGACTGTCGAGGATGCGGTGCATGCTCTGCGCGAGTCCCTTCTTGTCCGTTGCGACGAAGGAATCACCGCCCGTGGTCGATGCCATGCGTTTGAGCAGCTCCGGGTTCACGGGAAAGTGCTCGCGCACGAAGCGAGGTTGCCCGAAGAGATCGACACCCTCCTGCACGTCGACCTCGTCGCCGTTACCGATCTGCACCGTGTAAATCTTGACGGCCTGCGTCTGCGCGAGGTGCGCGGCGTAGTCGGGCGCGATGGAGCCAGCATTCGAGTCGCCGTCGGTCAAGAGGATGATGGCCTTCGAGCGTGCGTTCGAACGACGCAATCGCGCGACTGCAGTACCGACGGCATCGCCGATGGCCGTGCCGTTGCCGTCGATGAGACCGAGCTCCATCTTGCCGACGAGCGCCGCGAGAAGTGACTTGTCGAGCGTTGGCGGAGAAAGGATGTAGGCTGCACGTCCGAAGACGACGACACCGATGCGGTCCGTCTTTCTGCGCGAGATGAAGTCCAAGATGACTTCCTTCGCTGTATCGAGACGCGTAAGCCGTCGCGCGGGGCCGCGCTGTCCACCCTGAGCGCGGGCCGCGTCGTCGGCGTCCATCAGCGCTTTCATGGACTCCGAGAGGTCGAGCACGAGGACGATGTCGATGCCTTTGTCGTCCGCGTTCTCCCCACGGAGCACGTTCTGCGGGCGGGCGAGCGCAAGGATGCAGAGTGCAATCGTTGCTCCGCGGATCATCCCGGGCACGTCGCGAAAGCGCGTGCGCACGCCTCGCGGACCGATCACGAGCGGCGCAATGGTAGCGATGCGAAGGCGAGGCGTGCGCGTGTCGGCAGCAAGGGTCATGCGCCAGACGACGGCGGACACGACGACGACGATGATCCCGCCGACAACGGGCAAGCGCGCGCCGGCCGGGAGTCCCTTGAGGACCGGCGCAGTCCAGATCGCCGTGACCCAGGCATCGCCGCGCGCAAGTGCGGGGTAGACGAGGCCGAGCACGAAAAAAGAGAGCGTTCCGAGAGCAACCGTGACAGCGCGCAGCGAGCGACTCACGACTGTCCTCCCTCCGCAGGCGGCCCGGGCGCAACCGAGGGCGCGGTCGCACGCACGATGTGCTCGCCACTGGTCAACGCGAACGCACATTGCTCCGGCGTGGGCGTGAGGTTTGCAAACTTGACGAGATCACACTCCGAGAGAAACTGGCTGATCTCGGAGAGCGGCGCGAACCCAGCGGCGTGAGTCTCGAGCGCCGTCAGGATCTCGTCCGTGGTCGATTCGAGGCCGTCGAACCCAAAGCGCGCACCGAGGTAGCCGCGCACCGCGTCGCTCACCCGATCGAAGTATTCGGCGTGACGCCCGGCATCGAGCAGCCCCGCGCAGCGAACCTCGTCGAGTTTCTCGAGAGCGATCTCCCATGGCGGTCGTGGTGGCGGCGGTGGAAGGACGGGCTTCGGTCGCTTCAGCCATCTGTAAACGAGATACGCGGCAAGAGCCCCAACGAGGACGCCGAGGCTTCCCCAGAGCACCGCCTTCTTCAGCGCCGTCCATTCTTCGCGCTGGGGTCGCGGCGGCGGGTTCGGCTTCGGTTCGGCGTCCGGCGTGTTTGCGATCGGATCTTCGACGACGATCGAATGCGCATGCGTGCACACCGTCGCGATCTCACCGTTGGCGCGCGCAACGGCGACGGGCAACGGCGGCAACTCCATCACGTGTCGCCCCAGGCTTTCGGGAAGCACGACGAGCGGCAGCTCGAGGTGCGTCGTGCCTTGCGTTTTCGTTGGATCATCAGGCTCGGACCAGAGCTCGGCGCCCGCACCGCCGTCTTGATTTGGAATGATGAATCCCGCTCTGCGAAGGTAGTTCTTCGCGTCGACGGCCGATGCAAGATCGAGCCCCGAGGGCAACACACGTTCTCCCTTTCCGTGACGCACGGCAATGGAGAGCGTTGCCGCCCAACCGCTCGTGCCGTGGGTGGGAAACGTCTCGGTGAGCTCGGGCCGGGCCGCGCCTTTCGGAATGCTCTCGACGCAACCGCCGATCGATCCCGCGTCCGGATCCGCCGCTGGCCCCTGCGCCGCCGCATGGTTCGACGCGCAGACGATAAGCATGCAACATGCAACTATCGCAGCAAGCGCAACACTCGGGCGCGCCCCACGGCTCATCGCGTCCTCACTCTGCGCGCGCGCCGTGCGAACAAATCTCGGATCGGCTTGACGAACGAGCCGTTCGTCTCGATCTCGACCGCGTCGAGACCGAGCTTGAAGAAGAGTTTCTGCTGCGTCTCGCGGATCTTCTTCATCTCCGCGTGGTGGTGCGCGCGCACGCGCGCATCGGATGTGTCGACGACGATCATCTCGCCGCTCTCGAGATCCTCGAATGTCGCAAGGCCGACGTCAGGTAGCTCGAAGTCGCGCCGATCGGTGAGCACGACGGGGATGACGTCGTGCTTGGCGCTCGCCAAAGACAGCGCGCGTTCGTAGCCCGACGTGAAGAAATCGGACACGACGAACGCGACGCTTCTTCGCCGCGCAACGTGAGCGAGCGCTTCGAGGGTGCTCTTCAGATCCGTTGCGGCGCCGAGCTTCGGCACGCGATTCGTGTACTCGTCGCGTGCAGGCGCCGGCTCCGGCGCCTCGAACCCCAAGATCTCGCGCACGACACGCATGACGTGCTTTTCGCCCTTCTTCGGGGGAACGATGCGCTCGACTTTGCTCGTCGACAGGATGAGACCGATGCGGTCGTTGTTACGAATGGCGCTGAAAGCGAGCAGCGCTGCCACCTCGGAAGCAACGCGGGCCTTCGGCGCGCGCGCAGTGCCGAAGCGTTCGCTCGCGGAGAGATCCACGGCGAGCATGACGGTCATCTCGCGCTCTTCGACGAAGACCTTCACGAACGTCTCGTTCATGCGCGCAGAGACGTTCCAGTCGATCGATCGGATGTCGTCGCCCGCTTGGTACGGGCGCACTTCGCGAAATGCGAGGCCTTGACCCTTGAAGCTCGATTTGTACGTCCCCGATAGCTGTTCGTTGGCGAGGTGCGCTGTGTGAATTTCGATCGTGCGCAGCGCGGCAAGGACTTCGCGAGGGATCATGGCGGGGAGCATGTTTACCAGCCTGCTGCGCAAATCGATTCGTCGGTTGGGCGCTCTGCTCCGTGCTCAAAGGCAGGCAGCCTGTTCCGCGCGGTGCTCGCGCCCGCCCTAGCCTCGATTCGCTCGCGACGGCTGGTCAACATGCTCCGAGATCGCAGCTCAGGGGACCTCGACGACCTCGAAGACACGACGAACGACTTGCTCGCTCGTGATCTCCTCGGCGTCCGCTTCGTATGTGAGCACGACGCGGTGGCGGAGCACGTCGGGGCCCACGGCCTTGACGTCCTCGGGTGTGACGTAGCCGCGATGACGGAGAAATGCGTGCGCGCGCGCCGCGAGGTTCAGCGCGATCGACGCCCGCGGAGAAGCGCCGAACTCGATGAGCGGCGCGAGATCTTTCAGGCCGTGGCTCGCAGGTTCGCGCGTGGCGAAGACGACGTCGACGATGTAGTCCTTCACTTTGTCGGCGACGTAGATCTGGTTGATGGTCTTTCGCGCTTCGAGAAGCTCCGCCGGCCGGACAACCTGATCGGCCTTCGCAGGCACGATGCTGATCATCCGGTCCATGATCTTGCGCTCGTCGTCGCGGGTTGGATAACCCACTTTGCACATGAGCATGAAGCGATCGACTTGCGCCTCGGGCAAAGGATACGTGCCCTCTTGTTCGATCGGGTTCTGCGTTGCCATGACGACGAACGGATCGGGCAGCGAATACGTGCGATCGCCTATGGTGACCTGCCGCTCTTGCATCGCCTCCAAAAGTGCACTCTGCACCTTTGCGGGCGCGCGGTTGATCTCGTCGGCCAAAACGAGATTCGCGAAGACGGGTCCCAGCTTCGAGGTGAACTCGCCCTTCTGCTGGTTGTAGATGACCGTGCCAATCACGTCGGCCGGCAAGAGATCTGGCGTGAATTGGATGCGCGCGAACTTCGACGCGATCGCATCGCAGAGGGTTCGCACCGTGAGCGTCTTCGCGAGGCCCGGCACACCTTCGAGAAGAACATGACCCCCGGTGAGGAGCCCAATGAGAACGCGTTCGATCATGTAGGTCTGCCCCACGATGACCTTGCCAACCTCGGCTTGAATGCGATCCACGAACGCGCTCTCGCGCGCGACGATTTCGTTTAGTTCACGAGCATCCTGCATCGATCCGCCGGCCTCCTAGCACAAGACCGCTTCGATTTGCCGCGATCTCGAGCGCCGACCAAACATGCGAATGCAGCTCGGAATTCCCGCGGTCAGGTGCGAGCCATCAACGAGTTTGAGATGCCCCCGTGCACTCCGACGACGGCGCCGAGCGCAATGGCCGCCCACCAGTAATTCAGATCGGTGAGCTTGAGGGCGACGACACCGAGGACAATGAGGCCCATCCCGAGGAAAATCTCCACCGATCCGCGCTGCATGCGGCTTCTCTAACCCAAGAGCGAAGTGGATTCCATGGGATCGTGGACAATCCTCACTCCGCGGGTGCGGGAGATGGTGCCACTGCAGCCGTGTGAATGTGCTCGCCGGCGTGGACCTTGGCGATGAGAACGTAAATCACGGGCACGACGAAGAGCGTGAAGAAGCTGCCAATCGCCATGCCGCCAACGAGCACGATGCCGATCGAGTTTCGCGCAACGGCACCGGGTCCCGACACGAGCGTGAGTGGAAAGTGTCCGGCAATGGTGGCCGTCGTCGTCATCAAAATTGGACGCAACCTGGTGGTTGCAGCCTTTCGCACCGCCTCGACTTTGCTGAGGCCGAGCTCCTGCTGAGCGTTTGCGAACTCGACGATCAGAATTCCATTTTTCGACACGAGGCCAACGAGAGTGACGAGCCCGACTTGCGAATAGATGTTGAGCGTCGTCGTCCAGCCCTCCGTCATTGGAAAGCGTAAGCCTGGAGGGCCGGCGAACTTGAGAAAGGTGAAGATGAGCGCGCCGAACATCGCGAGCGGCACCGAGCCCGCGAGGATCACGAACGGATCGCGAAAGGAATTGAACTGCGCTGCGAGGACCAAGAAAATGAGGAGGATGGCGAGTCCCATGGCCGGAAGGAACTTGCCACCTTCTTCCCGGAGCTGGCGCGACTGACCCGTGTAATCTACACGGTATCCTTCGGGCAGCGTCTTTTCGGCAGCCGTCTCGAGAACCTTCAGCGCCTCGTCGAGCGACTGCGTTGCGACACCGGAGAGTTTCACGGCGTTGAGTTGTTGGAAGCGGTTGAGCGATCGCGGCTCGGTACCTTCCTTCAGCGTTGCCACCGAGCTCAGTGGAATGAGCTGCCCCTGAGGACCCATGATGTGCAGATCGCGGAGCTGATTGATCGTCAGCCGTGCCGCACGCTCGACCTGCGGAATGACTTTGTAGGCGCGCCCGTCGATGTCGAAGCGGTTGACGAAATTCGCGCTGAAGGCCGACGCGAGATCGTCGCCGACCTGCTGCATGGTCAAGCCCATGGATCCGATCTTGTCTCGATCGAGAACGATATCGGCCTTGGCTTGATCGATCTTCACGTCGAGCGTTGGCGGGAATGCGAACTTGCCACTCTTGGCCGCCTCCAAGGCAATGCCTTGGGCAAAGCGGACAATCTGCTCGTGTTCGGCCGTGGACGAGATGACGAACTCGACGGGGAAAGTGCCTGGGTTTGGCAGCGGCGCCGGCAAGAAGACAGGGGCGCGCACACCCGTGAGGACCGCAGTTTTCTTATTCAGATCGTCGACGATCGGAAAGATCTTCCGCTTTCGCTCGCTCCACGGCTTGACCAGCATGCCGCCGAATCCCTGCTGGGGCAGCGAGATTTGGAACGAGTGATCGAACTCGGGTTCGGACTCGAAGATTTTTTCTACCTGCGCCGAGTACGCGGCCACCTGTTCGACGCTCGCGTTCGGCGGCACGTCGATCGCGGTAAACGCTCCGCCTTGATCTTCGTTCGGCGCGAGCTCCTGGCCGGAAAAGAGATACATCGGAACGACGAGCAGCGAGAGCACGCCCCACAAGACGTAGACCGCGGGCCGCATGCGGAGCGTTGCACCGAGCGCCCTGTCGTAAATGGATCGAAAGCGATCGAAGCCAGCGTCGATCATGTGCGTGAGACGACCATGCTTGCCGGCACGAATGAGTTGTGACGACATCATGGGCGAGAGCGTCAACGCCACGAATCCCGAGATGAACACCGCGCCCGCCAGAGTGAAGGCAAACTCGCGGAAGAGCGCACCTGTGAGGCCGCCCTGCAGACCCACGGGAATGTAGACTGCGGCGAGCGTGATCGTCATCGCAACGATGGGGCCCACGAGCTCGCGCGCGCCTTCGATCGCCGCGTTCATCGGCGACAGACCTTCGCGGATGTGGCGCTCGACGTTCTCGACGACGACGATGGCGTCATCCACGACGAGGCCGACCGAAAGCACGATCGCGAGCAGCGTGAGCAAGTTCAGCGTGAAACCGAATGCCTGCATCAAGAAGATCGCGCCCACGAGCGACAGCGGCACAGCGACGACCGGGATGATGACCGTTCGCAACGAGCCGAGGAACAAGAAGATGACGACGACGACGATGAGGATCGTCTCGAAGAGCGTGTCCACGACCTCGTGGATCGCGTCATTGATGTACAACGTCGAATCGTACGCGACGAACGCCTGCATGCCTGTTGGCAGCTCGCGTTGAACGGCGGAAATCTCGTCGCGAACTTTCTTGATGACGTCGAGCGAGTTGGCGTTCGGCAGAACCCAGACGCCCATGAACGTGGCGCGTTCGCCGGACATACGAACGTCCTGGTCGTACGTCTCGGCGCCGAGCACCACGTCCGCTACTTCTTCGAGCCGCACGAGCACGCCCTCATGCTGCTTGACGACGAGCTTCTTGAAGTCGTCGACCGAACGGAGATCGGTGGACGCCGTGAGATTGACTTGAACGAGCGCGCCTTTGGTCTGGCCAACCGCAGAGAGGTAGTTGTTCGCGGCGAGTGCCCCGCGAACGTCCGCGGGGCTTACGCCGTGCGCCGCCATCTTCTCGGGCTTCAGCCATGCGCGGATCGCAAACAGACGGGCGCCAAGGATGTCCGCGCGCTGAACTCCGGAGATGGCCGACAAGCGCGGTTGCACGACGCGTAAGAGGTAATCGGTAACTTGATTGTCTTCGAGAATCTTCGAGCTGAAACTAAGATACATGGCTGCGATTTGCGCATCCGAAGGCTCGATGTTGATCGCCGGGATCTCGGCTTCGGGTGGCAAGTCGGCGCGCACTTGGTTGACGCGCGTGCTGATATCCGCGAGCGCACCTGCGGCATTGAAATTCAATTTGAGCCGGACCGAGATCGTCGACAGCCCCTGCACGCTCTGCGACTCGACGTAATCGATGCCGTCGGCCGCAGCGATGGCGCGTTCGAGCGGCGTCGTGATGAAACCGCGAACGAGATCGGCATTTGCGCCAACGTAAACCGTTTTCACGGTGATCGTCGCGCTGTCGATCTTCGGGTATTGCCGGACGTTGAGCGATCGCATCGCTTGAAGCCCGGCAACGAGAATGATCAGGTTGACGACAATGGCCAGAACGGGGCGACGGATGAAGATGTCTGTAAACTTCATCAGTGATTCTCGGGTTGCGGATTCAATTCTGGTTTTGGATTGCCAGAGTCCGCGGCTTCATTGATGACGATGGGCGAGCCGTTGCGAAGCTTGAATCCTCCGGAGGCAACCACGCGCTCGCCGCCCGAAAGCCCCATCGCGATCGCGACGAAATCTCCGCGCGCTTCGCCCGTGCGCACGAATTGTTGGTGCGCAACGTGAACTGGCTTGCCATCGGCCGTGGTGCTCAACCCCGGTGAGCCAGGTTTCTTGTCCTCGACGATGAACACCGAGTCACCGTACGACGCGTGCATGATTGCCGTGGCAGGAACGACGACCATGGCCGCGCGCTTCGGCAGCTCGATCGAAACATCGACGAACATGCCAGCCCGAAGCCTCTCTTCTTTGTTGGGTACGGCGGCCCGAAGACGAATGGTTCGCGTCGTCGTATCGACCGCGGGATCGATCGCGAAGATGCTGCCGGCGATGGGGACTTCCTTCGTACCCGTGATCTTCGCCTGAATGGGCAAGCCCACCGAGAGATCCGCGAGGCGCTGCTGCGGCAGCGTGAAGTCGACATAAACCGTGTCGATCGTTTCGAGCGACGTCACGGGTGTGCCCGGATTCAGATATTGACCAAGGTTGACGGCGCGAATGCCAAGCTTTCCTGCGAACGGCGCGCGCACAGTCTTTCGTTCAATCTGCGCTCTCAGTGCATCGACGTCGCCGATGGAACTCTTTCGCACCGCTTCATCGTTGTCGAGCTGCGACGGCGACAGCGCCCCGGCATCCACGAGCGCCAACGTGCGCTGCGCATTGACTCGAGCGAGGTCGGCTCGCGCGTTGAGCGCATCGAGCTGCGCGCGCTCCACGTTCGTGTCGAGCTCCACGAGCACCTGGCCCTTCTTGACCGTCTCGCCCGATTCGAAGTGGATGCGCGTGACGAGTCCTGGAGCGTCGTTGCTCACCGCGACGCCCTTGGCCGCCGTCACGCTTCCCACAGCCGAAAACGTGCCTTGCCAATCGTGCGTCTCGGCAAGCGCCGTTGCCACCGACTCCGGAGGCGGACCTGCCGCCGCCGCCTTCTTACCGTAGCCGATGAGCGTGCGGATCTGCGCGGCCTTCGTTGCCGCGAGCGCTCCAACGATGACGAGCAGGCCCGCGATGACGAGCAGATAGTGGAGGACGTTTTTCTTCGAGGCCATGGACCTTAGGGCGCGCGAGCATAGTTCAGATGCCGAAGCGCGCGAGAAGATCTTCGGTGGATCCTGTCAGGACTTCGGCGTCGAAAATGCGTGCGAAGTGAGCGTGCGCTTGTCGTGCGAGCACATCGAGAGCAGGAACGGATCTGCCGAGCGCTTTCAAGGACGTTACGCCGAGCTCTTGGATCCCGCACGGCACGATGAGGCCGAAGTTCGCGAGGTCGGTTGCGACGTTGAAGGCGAAGCCGTGCATCGTGACCCAGCGTGATAGACGCACGCCGATGGCGCCGATCTTCGCGAGGCGTACGTCGTTCGGAAGAAGCTCCAATGCTTGGACACGAGCTTCGTCCCATTGTGTGGGATTGTCTTCATCAACCCACACACCGATGTGTTTCTGCGAGCCGGGCACGATGCCGGCGGCCACGCCGTGATCATGCGCAAGACCGATCATGACGTTGGAGAGATCACGCACGTACTTGCGGACGTCACAGCGATCGGGTTTGAGATCGATGATCGGGTAACACACGAGTTGTCCGGGGCCGTGGAACGTGACGTCCCCTCCCCTCGCCGTTTCAACGAGCGCAACACCTCGCTCCCGTAACTCGTCGGCACCGGCGAGCACATGGGCGCTCTTTGCACCGCGGCCAAGCGTGATGACGGGATCGTGTTCGAGCAAGAGCACGACGTCGCCAACGTCACCACGGACGCGTGCTTCCACGAGTTTGCTTTGAAGTGCGTGTCCGTGATCGTACGCGACGCGCCCGAGCCAATACGCCGTGAACGTCATCAGAGAGAGTCGGTTCGGTAGTTCGGTGCTTCTTCGGTGATGATGACGTCGTGCACGTGACTCTCGCGTAGCCCCTGCGACGTGGAGCGGATGAATTTTGCGTTGGTGCGAAGGTCTTTGATGTTGCGCGAGCCGGTGTAGCCCATGCCGGAGCGAAGACCGCCAACGAGCTGATGAAGGATTGACGCGAGCGCACCGCGATGGGGAACGCGTCCCTCGATACCTTCGGGCACGAGCTTCTCGTCTGCGGTGCCGCCCTGACCGTAGCGATCCCTGCTGCCCTTCTTCATTGCGCCGATCGAGCCCATGCCGCGATACACCTTGTAGCTGCGCCCTTGAAAGAGAACGAGATCGCCTGGAGCCTCGTCGGTGCCGGCGAAGAGCGAACCGATCATCACCGCGGAAGCGCCCGCAGCAATGGCCTTGGTGACGTCACCCGAGTGCTTCACACCGCCATCGGCGATCACAGGAACGTCATGGCGATCGGCCACGCGCGCGCAGTCGTGGATGGCAGAGACCTGCGGCACGCCGATACCCGCAACGACGCGCGTGGTGCAGATGCTGCCCGGACCCATGCCGACCTTCACACCGTCGGCACCTGCCTCGATGAGCGCTTCGGTTGCAGCCGCAGTGGCAATGTTGCCGGCGATCACGGGGACGTTCGGATATGCCTTCTTCGTCGCGCGCACCGCATCGATGACGCCAACGTGATGGCCGTGCGCCGTATCGATGACGACGACATCGACGCCCGCGCCGACGAGAGCGGCGACGCGCTCAGCGCGATCGGGGCCGGGACCGACGGCGGCGCCCACGCGCAAGCGACCCTTGCCATCTTTGACGGCAAGCGGATTGCGATCGGCTTGGAGGATGTCCTTGATGGTGATGAGCCCGACGAGTTTGCCGCTGTCAACGACGAGGAGCTTCTCGATGCGATGCTTGTGCAGCATCATCTTTGCTTCGTCCGCAGGCACACCAGGCGAGACCGTGACGAGCTGTCTCGTCATGAGCGCGCTCACCGGCTGATCGAGGTTTCGCTCGAAGCGAATGTCGCGTGCGGTGAGGATGCCGACAGGGATCTGGCCTTCAACGACCGGAACACCGGAGATGTCGTGCTCGTGCATGATGTGCAGGGCTTCGCGCAGCGACTGACTCGGACGCACGGTAATAGGCGCGAGCACCATTCCGCTCTCGGCTCGCTTGACCTTCTCGACCTCCCGCGCCTGATCGGCAGGCGACAGGTTCTTGTGCAAAATGCCGAGACCACCTTCGCGCGCCATGGCAATGGCGGCGCGCGCTTCGGTGACCGAGTCCATCGCCGCGCTGACGAGCGGGATGTTGAGTTCGATACCGCGGCAAAGCCGACTGCGAACGTCCACCTCTCGCGGGAGCACCTCGCTGTAGGCAGGCACGAGAAGCACATCGTCAAAAGTCAGGCATTCGCGAAGGTGGTCATCCAACATCAGCGCCTCCCGGGTTTTGGGGGCGTGAACTAGCGCGCTAAGAGCATGTTGACCAGCCTGCTGCGCGCCGCGATGCCTTCGTGAGGCTAGGCAAGCGCGTCTATTCCGGCACCTTGTTGCCCTTGGCTATCTCCGCTTCGCGGTAGGCGTCCAGACCTTCGTTGAAGCTGCGCGCGACTTCGGGATCGAACTGTGTGCCCGAGCATCTTTCGATCTCGGCGACTGCAACTTCGTGCGGGAGCGCGCGGCGGTAGGAGCGATTGCTCGTCATCGCGTCGTACGTGTCGGCAACCGAGATGATGCGCGCAATGAGCGGCACGTTGTTTCCCTTGAGACCGAGCGGGTAGCCGCGCCCATCCCATCGCTCATGATGTGCATACACACCAGGGATGAGCGGGTGCAGGAATCGAATCGGTTCGAGGATGTCTCGCCCGTAAATGGGATGGTGCTTGAACGCCTCGTACTCTTCGTGTGTGAGCTTGCCAGGCTTGTTCAGGTTGAGCGCACAGCCGATTTTGCCAATGTCGTGCATGAGTGCGCTCTGGCGCACGATCTCGATCTGATCGGGCGGCAGACCAAGGCGCGCCGCAAGGTACGTCGCATACGTTGCCACCCGATCCGAATGCCCTCCCGTGTAGCCATCCATCTTGTCGATGGCTTTGGCGAGACCTTCGATCGTCTGCTGAAACGTCGCGCGAAGATCTTGGTAGAGGCGAGCATTCTCGATCGCCGCCGCGGCGCGCGACGCCACGATCGACATAAGCTTGCGTTGACCTTCGTCGAAGCGCTTGCCTTTCGTGTAACTGACGACACCAATCCAACCGACGAGGCGCTGCCCGACACGCAGCGGAACGGCAAGGAGCGAATGTACTGGGTGCGCAGGAGCGCCTTCGAAGAAACGCGCGGCCTTCGCGCCGTTCACGAGCAAAAAGTTGTCCTGTGCAAAGTGATCGGTGAACGCGGTCCCGTTGAACACGCCGAAAGCGTTGTCGGTTACGCCCTTCAGTGTTCCCGAACGAAGGGGCGTCGGAGGCAAGAGGCGCTGGCGTTCGTAGTGACTGCCCTCTCCATCATCGAGCCAGATCGCTGCGAGGTCGGCGTGAATCTCGTGGATGGCGGCTTCACTTACAGTCGTGAGCACTTCTTCGAGTGAGAGACTCGCCGCAATGGCTTCACTCACTTTGTAGAGAGACAAAGCTTCTTTGAGTCGGAGATTTTCTGCCGCAAGGCGCTGCTTCTCGAGCCCGCGCTGCACGACGTGAATGACCTCCTCTACCTTGAAGGGCTTCAAGATGTAGTCGTAGGCGCCGCGTTTCATCGCATCGATCGCCGTCTCCACGGTGCCGAAACCAGTCATGATGACGGTCAGCGCATTCGGCGCCGCAGTGCTGATGGCTTCGAGCAACTCGATGCCACCCATGCGCGGCATTTTGAGGTCACTGATAACGAGATCGTATTGGGCGTGATGAAGCTCGGAGAGAGCGGCCTTGCCATCTTCGGCCGTACGCACCACGTAGCCCTCCATGCCTAGAAAGTCGGCGAGGATGTCTCGGATGAATTTCTCGTCGTCGACGATGAGCACACGCGAACGTTCTTCGTTGCTGATGGACATGGATAGAACCGACAAAGTGTAACAGACGCCGGCGTGCGGGATTGCGTGGACAACACACGCATGTAACGGTCCTGCTCCTGACGCACGCAACACTTCGTGCTTCAGTGCTTCTCCGATGAGGACCGCTGACTTAGAGCATGTTGACCAGTCGTCGCGAGCGAATCGAGGCTAGGGCGGAGCGCGAGGAGCCCGCGCAAGCGTACGTTGTGGTACGTGCGCAGGCACCGCAGCGCCCAACCGACGAATCGATTCGCGCAGCAGGCTGGTCAACATGCTCTTACACGGAGCGACTCCGTAATGACGCGCCACACCGCAAGCGACCTTTCTGCCTCCGCTCCACTCATTGTCTACGGTGTCATGGCAGCCCTGAGTGTGGGCATTTTATCCGCTTGCAACAGGAGCTCGATCGAAACGAGGGCATGGCTGCACATCTCGCCACTCTTTGGTCACGTGCTCAGCATCGCGCTCGGCGGGCTGCTCGCAGCCACGACGATCCGCATCACCCGGCACAGCGTTCGCCACTGGGATTGGGCGCGCGTGCTTCATGGCCACCTTCAACCTGCAGTGCGCGGCGCGCACGGACAGACGCTCTTCGTGTTGGGTGCTCTTGGAGCTGCGTCAGAGGAACTCTTCTTCCGCGGCTTGCTCATGACGACACTGGGTCTAACCCTTTCCTCACTCATGTTCGGGTTGTTGCATCAGGTGAGGGGCCGCGCACGGTGGATATGGGTGGGGTGGGCCACCCTCATGGGGGTCTTGTTCGGCATGCTCTTCCTCGCAACGGGCAGCCTGCTTGGCAGCATCTTCGCGCACGCCACCATCAACGTCGTCAATCTGCATTTCCTGCGCAACACGGAGCTCGACCCGCCCACTCGAAAACTCGGCGGCCTGCTCGCGATGCCACCACGACCTACGAAATCACCACCCTGTTAAAGGGGCCACCTCCGCGCGTTCGCTTCGCTCACCGCCGTGCGTAAAGAAAAGACATGTCTACAGGCGCGGCGTTCGCCCCCTCTGCGCGCCCCACACCGCGAGGACTGTCACCAGGTCGCGATTCGTGTCGAGCGAATAGTAGACGTGCGTTGCCGTCTTCGGGAGTAACACTCGCCGGATAATGCGCTGGTTGCGCTCGACGTAGATCAACCCCAGCTCGGGCGCGGTGCGGAGCTGCCACTCGGCGGCGGCCAGCTCGTCGAGAAACAAGCCGCGCGCCGCAGGTCTGTGTTTGCTCCACCACGCTTGGCGCATCTCGATGTGGCGACGGGCTCGCTTCGAGATCTCGAGCTTCACAGTTAGCGACGCAGCTCCGCGAGAACGGTGGCAAAGTCCTCTGTTTCGCCCGCATCGGCCTCCGCCATCGAGGCATCGAGTTCCCGATGCAGCGCCGCTCGTTCCTCATCATCTAAGTCGTCGCCATCGTCAGCTACCACGACGTCGTCGAGCGGTTGCAAGTAGACGATCTCGCCGTCGGGCAAATTGGTGGGCTCGTCGAGCACGAGTCGGCCATTGTGGACGTGGGCCTTGAGCGGATACATCACGTTTCCAGTGTAGTGCCTCCGAGCCCCACAGCCACCTGGGCAGCGAGCGAAGCGAGATGCGCGGATGGGGCCTCCAACTAAAGCGAGAGACGCAGCCCCAGCCCGTACGTCGGAATAACCTGAGGAACGACGTACGCGACGGTATTACGGAAGGCGTAGGTCGCCCGCAGGCGGGGCACTTCGATCGAGACGCGCGCTTCAATCGCGAGTTGCTCGAGGATCGAAAAGGCTCCAACTACCGATGCCTGCGGCGTCAGCCATAATCTCTGCGCGGAGTGGACGTTGGTAACGCGCGATGGCAGGACGGACAGCGCGCCAATCGAAACGCCCGCGCACGGAGCCAGATCGAAGCGGCCAGCGCGATAGTGCACGGGGCACACCGAAGGCGTTGCGAAGTACCATCGGAAATCGACGACGGAGGAGCCAACCACCACCTCGGATACGCGCGTTTCGAGGGCAAGTCGGATGCTCGGGCCCGAACGATAGGAGACATCGGCAAAGAGCTCACCGCCGGTCGGCACTCTTACCGTCGAGGCCATCGTCGCATGCATCCCAGCATCCCATTTCCATCGCGACGTCTCGGGAGATGAAACACGTAGAAGCGTCCCCGGATTCTTGTCCGACGGAGGCTTCGCGGGCTTGGATTCTTCGTCGGGCCACGTTGGCTTTTCATGTGCGGCAGCACTGGACACACATGCGATCGACATCGCGACGTTCGCAAGCGCCACGAGCAAGCTTTCGGTTTTCATGGCGATGGTTGACACCCGAGCCAACGCCCCTTAAAACGCGCCCACTGAATCGCGATTCATTCCGGATCGCATCTGTTTTTCCACTTCGTGATCGGACGCGTCCATGAAGATCCTCGTTCCGCTGAAGCGGGTTGCCGACCCCGACAACGCCAACAAGGTGAAAGTCAACGCCGGCAAGCTCGAGACCACAGGTCTCGAATGGAAGCCGAACCCCTTCGATGAATATGCTGTCGAAACGGCACTTCGCCTGACCGAAAATGGTGCGAATCCAAAGGCGCGCCTCGGCGAGGTGGTCGTCGTCACGTTCGGCGGCAAAGATACCGAGACCACGCTCCGCTCCGCGCTTGCCACAGGGGCCGATCGCGCCATCCGTGTCGACGGAGCGGATGATCAGCTCGACGGCGACATTGTCGCGCGCGCGCTCAAGGCTCTCGTCGACAAGGAAAAACCAGACGTGGTGCTCTGCGGAAAGCAGGCCGTCGATGGTGACTCGAACCAGGTCGCGCAGCTCCTTGCCGAATACCTTGGCTGGCCGCAAGCGACCTTTGCCGGCACGATCAAGAGCGAGGACGACAAGGCCCTCGTCGTCGGGCGCGAGGTCGACGGCGGATCGATTCATCTGCGCGTCACGCTCCCCGCGGTTGTCTCGGTCGATCTTCGCATCGTGGCGCCGAAGAGCGTCAAGTCGAAGCACACGGCCGACAGCCATGCCTATCCCGAAGGGGTTCGCTTCGCGGCGCTCATGGCCATCATGGCGGCGAAGAAGAAGCCGCTCGGGGAGGTGAAGCTCGCGGATCTCACGAGCGACACGGCGCTCAAGATCACGTACACGAGCTTCGAGCTACCGCCTGCGCGCAAGGCCGGCATCAAGGTCAAGAGCGTGCCGGAGCTGGTTGAGAAGCTAAAGTCCGAAGCCAAGGTTCTCTGAGGTAGGAGCAGATCATGGCAAACACTCTCGTCATCGCAGAGATGCACGAAGGCAAAGTGCGCAAGTCCACGCAGTCGGCCATCAACTTTGCTCGCCAAATCGGCGCGCCATTTTCGATCCTCGTACCTGGTCCAGGCTCGAAGGCTGCGGCCGCCGAAGTGACGGGGTTCGGAGCGCAAAAGATCCTCGCTGCCGACGATGCCTATCTCGCCAACGGTGTCGCCGAATGCGTTGCGCCAACGATCGCCGAGGTCGCCAAGAACGGCGGCTATGACGTCGTCGTCGTGACGGCGAGCTCGTTCGGTAAAGACGTCGCTCCGCGGGTCGCGGCCAAGCTCGGCGCGGGCTACGTGCCGGACATCAGCGGCGTGAAGAATGAAGGCGGCAAACTTAGCTTTCGCCGCCCCGTCTTTGCCGGCAATGCTTACGGCAATTGCCACGTCAACACGCCCGTTCAAGTCGTCAGCGTTCGGCAGAGTGAATTCTCGGCAGCCGAACCCACGGGCGGCGCAAGTCCCATTGAGAGCGTGCCTATCGCGGCCAAGGATCCAGCGGCCGAGCGCGTTTCGTTCCTCTCCATGGAAGCCGCAAAGAGCGAGCGCCCCGATCTTGGGGAGGCCCGCGTCATCGTTTCAGGTGGCCGCGCTCTCAAAGAGCAATTCTCCACGCTTCTCGATCCCCTCGCGAATTTGCTCGGTGCGGCGGTTGGCGCGAGTCGCGCCGCGTGCGACGCTGGCTATGCAACCCCCGAGTTGCAGGTGGGTCAAACGGGGCGTGTCGTTGCTCCGCAGCTCTACATCGCCATCGGGATCTCAGGAGCCATTCAGCACCTCGCGGGCATGAAGAGCTCGAAGGTCATCGTGGCGATCAACAAAGATCCCGACGCGCCCATCTTCCAGGTTGCCGACTACGGACTGGTTGCCGATCTCTTCACGGCAGTGCCGGAGCTCACCGCCGAATTGAAGAAATAGGCCGCGTGCAGGAGGGACCGTAGGGGCGCAGCATGCTGCGTCCCTACAACGAGGTCACTAAAGTTGCTTGAGGTACGCGGCGAGTTCGTCGGCGCCGCCGATGTGTTTCCCGTTGATGAAGATCTGTGGCGTCGTCGTGCGCCCGCTCGCGGCGCGGAGCCGGCGTGGGTTCGCTTCGACTTCGTCGTAATCCAAGCCGTGTGCCTTGAGCATGCTCTTGGCTTTGATGCAGAAAGAGCAGCCGGCACGACCGATCAAAAGAATGTCGGGGGGGGTTTTGGCCGACGGATCGAGGTACTTCAACATCGTGTCAGCGTCGGAGACCTCGAATGGGTCGCCTTCAACGGACGGCTCAATGAACATTTTCTTCACGACGCCGTCTTCGACGAGCATCGAGTAGCGCCACGAACGCTGACCGAAACCGAGGTCGGTCTTGTCCACGAGCATGCCCATGCCTGCGGTGAACTTCCCATTGCCGTCGGGTAAAAAGCGCACGCTGTCGGCGTGCTGATCCTTTGCCCACGCGTCCATGACGAACGCGTCGTTCACCGAGATGCAGACGATGTCGCCTATGCCACGCGCACGCAACGCAGGAGCAAGCTCATTGTAGCGCGGCACGTGATTGCTCGAGCACGTTGGCGTAAAGGCGCCGGGTAACGCGAAGACGACAACTCGCTTGCCTGCGAAAATGTCATGGGTGGAGACGTCCTTCCATCCACCATCTTCGCGAGTGCGGAACGTGGTTTCGGGGATACGTTGACCTTCGATATTCTTCATTTTCATGATTCTCTTTTCTCCTCTCGGCGTTTGATTCACTTGCGGACTTCGACCGCTTTCAAGTCGACGCGTCGAGCTTGGCCTTCGCATCGCGAAGCGCTGTCCGCAGACCTTCCTCGATCACAGGGTGATAAAAGGGCATTGCGAGGATCTGCTCGATCGTGAGCTCCGCTTGCAGCGCCCACGCAAGCAAGTGCGCAAGATGCTCGGCGCGCGGAGCGGCCATCTCTGCGCCCAGGAGTCGACCCGAGCGTGGATCCGCGTAGACGGCGAGCGCACCGCGGTTGTCGAGCATGATGCGGCTTCGACCCTGGTTTTCGAAGCGAACGACGCCGCTGACGATCGGACCATGCGCAGCGAGCTCGGCGTAGCTCGGTCCCACTGTGGCGATGCCCGGATCGGTGAACGCGACGGCGAGCAGCGCGCGGCGTGTACCGTGAACGACGTTCGGATAGTGCGCCGCGTTCTTGCCCGCGATCTTGCCCTCGTCGGCCGCTTCGTGCAGAAGCGGCACCTCGCCGTTCGCGTCCCCCGCGATGAACACGGAGCTCTCGCCGTACTGCAAGGTGTTGCGGTTCACGACCGGCTTGACGTGCACCCCTGCCCGTTCGAGTTCGAGTGCGCCGAGATTCGGCCGCCGCCCGGTCGCCGCGAGCAGCACGTCGAATGACTCTTCCCGCTCATCGCCACTTTCGCTTTCCCACACGACCGTGACTCCACCCTTGTCGGCCGCGCGAACGCTCCTCATTTTCGGTCTGGCATGCAACGCGAGCTCCGCTTCGAAGATCTCTCTCGCCGCCGAACGCACGGTCGGATCGGTGATGTGACCAACGCCTCCTCGGTGTCCGAAAATGCGAACGCGAACGCCGAGCCTGTGTAGCGCCTGACCGAGCTCGAGTCCGATGACGCCCGTGCCAAAGACGACCACTGACCGTGGAAGCTCTGTCCACGCGAAGACCTCGTCGTTGGTGACGAGTCGGTCGCGTACGTCATCGAACATGGGTGGGATCACATGCGTTGAACCCGTTGCGATCACGACGGAGCGTGCGTGCACGGTCGTCTCCCCACCATCTTCGGCTCTGATCGCAAGCACCCCCGGCGAGACGAACGACGCCCAGCCTCGCAATCGATCGATCTCCGGGATCTCTTCGACGCTGTCGAGAACGAAGCCGACAAAACGATCTCGCTCACGACGCACGCGATCCATCACGGCTCGCCCGTCGATTTCGACGCTGGTCTTGACGCCTAGAGCGGACGCGATTTGCGCCCGGTGCGCAGCATCCGCAGCAGCGATGAGGAGTTTGCTCGGCATGCATCCAACGCGCGCGCATGTCGTGCCGTACGGGCCACCCTCGATGAGAACCGTGCGTGCACCCTCGGCTTTCGCGGCGCGGTAGGCCGCGAGACCCGCAGTGCCTGCACCTATCACTGCAACATCGACTTGGATTCGTTCGTTCATCACGAGGACGGAATCTACAGCCTACCTAGTGAACGGATCCAACACGAAAAATCGATTACCGTGATAGGATCTTCCTATCGTGACACCCGCTCTGCAGGACGTATCAGTCCGCCAGCTTCAGTACGTGACGGCTGTCGCCGATACGCTCGGATTCCACCGCGCAGCTGCTCAGTGTCACGTCTCCCAACCAACTCTCAGCGCACAGATCCAACAGCTCGAACACGTCCTCGGCATCACTCTCTTCGAGCGCGATCATCGCCGCGTCCTCGTGACACCCGCAGGCAAGGAGATCGTGATGCGTGCGCGTCGCATCCTCGTCGAGCTCGGAGATCTTCTCGATGCCGCCGGGCGCGAGCGCGATCCCTTCAAGGGAACACTTCGCATCGGCATCATTCCCACCGTTGCGCCGTACCTGCTGCCCGAGATCACGCCGGCGGCTGCTGCAACGTATCCCGAACTCAGACTCGCGCTTCGAGAGGAGAAAACCGAACACGTCCTTGCGCAACTGCGCGAAGGCAAGATCGACGCAGGCATCCTCGTGCTCATGGCCGACCTCGGTAGCCATCTTGCGCACGCCGTCATCGGTGAAGATCCCTTCGTCGTCGCCCTTCCGCACGGACACCCGCTCGCTCGGAAAAAGCGTCTCGAGATGCGCGAGCTCGAGGGCCACGAGGTTCTCCTGCTCGACGACGGTCATTGCTTTCGCACCCAGGCCCTCGCTCTCTGTTCGAAAGTGGGAGCGCGCGAAGCCGATCTGCGCGCAACGAGCCTCGGCACTCTCGTGCAGATGGTCTCGAACGGCGTCGGGATCACGCTGCTGCCAGCGATGGCCGTCCCCGTCGAGAACCGGCGTGCTCAGCTCGAAGTACGTCCCCTTGCACCGCCCGTTCCGCATCGCGCCATTGCACTCGTCTGGCGCCCTGAATCTCCGCTCGGCAACACGTTGCGCGCACTCGCCAAGGTGTTTCGCGCAGCTCGCCAACGGTCCGAGAAGGCTCTGGACAAGGATGGTCGACGCAAGAAGGGACCTAGAGTACCAAAGGCGTCGTGAGCTACCTCGTTCTTGCTCGCAAGTACCGTCCGCAATCGTTCGATGATCTCATCGGGCAAGAGCACGTCTCGAAGACGCTCGCAAACGCGATCGTACAGAACCGCGTCGCTCATGCCTTCCTCTTCACCGGCGTGCGCGGCGTTGGAAAGACAACGAGCGCCCGCATCCTTGCCAAGTGCCTGAACTGCTTGGGTGCCGATGGCAAGGCCGCGGGCCCCACGGCGACGCCCTGCCAGGTGTGTGCATCATGCACGGAAATTGCGGCGGGCATCGACATGGATGTGCAAGAGATCGACGCTGCGAGCTACAACGGCGTCGACGAAGTGCGAAGGTTGCAGGAAGGGCTCGCCTTCCGCCCCGCGCGCGACCGCTTCAAGATCTACATCGTGGACGAAGTCCATATGCTCTCAAACGCGGCGTGGAACGCATTCCTCAAGACGCTCGAAGAGCCGCCACCGCACGTCAAATTCATCTTCGCAACCACCGAGGTCCACAAGGTTCCAGTCACCATCCTCAGCCGCTGTCAGCGTTACGACTTCAAGCTCGTCTCGGCAAAGCGCATAGGCGAGCGACTCAAGGAAGTGCTCGGCAAGGAATCGATCGTCGCGGAGGAAGCGGCCATCAGCGTGCTCTCACGCGAAGCGGCCGGATCCATGCGCGACGCGATGAGTCTGCTCGATCAAGTCATCGCGTATGGAAGCAGCACGATCACCGCCGAAGATGTTGCGCGCGTGCTCGGCGTTGCCGATCGCGAGATCATGAACAGGCTGTCGGGGGCAGTGCTCGCGGGCGATGCGGCCACGGCACTCGAGGTACTCGACGAAGTGACTCGTCAGGGCTTCGATCTCGTTCATCTCTGCCGCGATTTGCTCCACCACGTGCGCAACCTCGTGGTTGCAAAAGTGTGCACCGAGAACCAGGCGCGAGAGCTGCTCGATCTTGCCGACGAGGAAGTCGCCGACGTCCTTGCACTCGCAAAGAAAACCGACGCCGACGATCTCACGCGCCTTTTCCACGGCCTATCGCGTGGATTCGATGACATCGTGCGGAGCGGTCAAGTGCGCGCGGCGCTGGAGATGACGCTCGTGCGCCTCGCACGCCGTCCGGCACTTTTGCCTCTCGACGAATTGCTCTCGCGCCTCGCCGAGCTCGAAAAGCGCCTGGCGAAAGGCACGCCTCCACCTCCGCGCGGTGGCGGCTCCGGCGGCTCGGGATCCGCCAGCGGCGGTCGCGTTGCGCGCGAGCCGGTGGCTCACGCAGGAGCGGGAACAACGGCGCTTTTCGCGGCACCTTCGCGTCCGCCACCACCCTCGCCGCGGTCCATCCAAGCCTTCGCAAGCGACGCACAAACCGACGGATCTCTCGCCCTCGCAGAATCTCCACCCGCCATCGTCGCGCCGTCGCCCATCGCGAATGCCGAAAGCGACATGCTGGCAACCTGGCGCGTGATCCTCGACAAAGTGCGCGCGGAGAATCCCGCCGTGGCGTCAACGCTCGAACTCGCCGCGCCGATCATCGTCACGCCGAGCAAGATCGCCGTCGGCTTCGAACCAGAGTCGTTCGAGAACGCACGCAAAATCGACACGGACGCGACGGCCGTTCTGACGCAGGTCGCACGCGCTCACTTCGGCGCCCCAACGATCGTCTCACTCGAAGTTGCCGCACGCGGGAGCCGCGGCGCCAGTGTTGCTTCGATTGACGCAGCCAAGCGTAAACAGGCCGTCTTCGAAGCGCGCACCGCGGTCGAGCAACATCCTATGGTTCGGAAGGCGATTGCAATCTTCGACGCCGAGCTACGAGAGGTTCGACTTCCCGCAGAGGAGGATTGAGACGATGGGCAACTTTGGCGGTGGAATGAACGAAATCATGCGTCAGGCCGCGCGCGTGCAGCGCAAGATTGAACAGACCAAGAAGGAGTTTGGCGACAAAGAAGTCACGGCCACGGCCGTGGGCGACAAGGTCAAGGCCACGGCCACTTACTCCGGCAAGGTCTCACGCGTCGAAGTGGACCCAGAGTTTCTCAAGACCGAGGGACTCGAGCTCGCGATGGACGGCGTCTGCGCAGCCATCAACGCCGCACTCGAACTCGCGAACAAGGCCATGGACGCGGAGATCGCCAAGGTCACCGGCGGCAAGATCCCCTGGATGTGAGAGCGTGTTGACCAGCCTGCTGCGCGAATCGAGGCACTTAAATGCAGTACTCACCCAAGATTCGGCGCTTGGTATCGCTCCTTTCGCGCTTGCCTGGCGTTGGTGAGAAGACGGCGCAGCGTTACGTTCTATATCTGCTCACGAGCGATCCGCAGATCGCCCGTGACCTTGGGAGTGAGCTTCACACGCTCCACGACGAGCTTCGCTCGTGCGAGCGTTGCGGAAATGTCGCGGAGATTGCCACGGGCGACAATCACGCCCTTTGCGATATCTGCAAAGATACCCGGCGCGATCCGCATATCTTGTGTGTGGTGGGCCGTGTGCATGATCTCCTGGCCATTGAGCGCACGGGTGCAATGCGCGGGCGCTACTTCGTGCTCGGCCGGCTGCTTTCACCGCTCGAAGGCATTGGCCCCGAAGACTTGCCCCTTCCGCGACTTCTTGCGCGCATCGAGGAAGATGGAATAAGCGAGATGATCGTCGCGACTCCGCCAAGTGTCGACGGCGAAGCAACGGCGCTCTTGCTCAAACGCGAGTTGGCCAGCACGGGCGTCACGATGACGCGCATCGCGAGCGGCGTGCCGCACGGCGGAGATCTCGAGTACGCCGATCCCATCACGATGGGACGCGCCCTCACCGGACGTCGGTCACTTTAATCCGCTTTCGATTTGAGGCGGTCTAAAGTGGGCGGCCCATGAAGGCCATCTCGACTCCAAACGCACCCGCCGCCATCGGTCCGTATTCACAAGCCATCAAATCTGGTGATTTGGTTTTTCTGAGCGGACAGATTCCGATCGATCCGAAAACAGGTGACGTTGTCAAAGGTGACATCGTCACGGAGACCGATCGCGTGCTCGACAATCTCGCGGCTGTCCTCGCAGCTTCGGGCTGCTCGTTCGACGACGTCGTGAGGACAACGATTTACCTGACCGATCTAAACGATTTTCAGGTTGTCAATGCCACGTACGCAAAGCGCTTCGGTACAACGCCGCCAGCGCGCGCCACCGTGCAGGTTTCCGGATTGCCGAAAGGCGTTCATGTGGAGATCGACGCCATTGCTCGCGTGCCTTAAGGATCGATGGAATTGCGCATCATGCTTAGAGCATGTTGACGAGCCGTCGCGAGCGAATCGAGGCTAGATGAATCCCAGAGTTTGGCAATTGCGACGAATCATTGGCGGATTGGGAATACGACGGAGCAAGTGGCGAATTGTGAGAATCCATCGAATTTACACTATCACCAGATATGCAGATGCCACTGAGTGGTATTGAAGAATGCGCCGATACGCGCCCGGAGACCAAATTCTCCGGGCGCGATCGACACACGCTCGATATTACGACGCGGTCGTTACCTGACCGGCCGACGCTTGGCCCTGTTGCTGTTCGGCACGAGCGCGCGCCCAGCGCTGAATCGTGCGTCGATCGATGCCGAGGGCAGCCGCCGTGTGCACCTTGTTGCCACCAAAACGGCGAAGGGCATAATCGACGTACACACGCTGGAAGCGGTGCATGGGGACGAGCCCTTCGGCGGCTTCGATGAGGGCCTCCATGGCGTCCGGCGTCGCTTCTTTCGGAAGCGGCGTGGAACGGCGTTGCACCACGCCGCTCGAAGGTGCCGTGACCGACATCGAGCTGTTTGTGCGCGATACTTTTCGTTTCAATTCAACTACTGCCAAAAGCTGGGTGATTTGCGCAGCGGCGAGTTCGATCGAGCCACTCGTCACCGTGCTTGCTCCTATCTTTGCCGCTTTCACGGCTAGTTCGACGTTGTCCGTGACAACGAGAACGACCGCGTGGGACGTTGCACGCCCCGCGAAATCAAGAATTTCCTCGTTACCGAAACTGCCTGCGGAGATGACAACGACATCGACGGTGTCGATCGCCTCTTGAGCCGCTGCGCGCGAAGTCACGCGACGTACGGAGCAACCTTGCTCACGCAGCGTACTTTCGAGTCCCACCCCTTTGTCGCCGTCCACCAACAGTGCACTGAAACGCGCAGTCGGAATCGTGCTTGCCAGATTCACACTAAATCTCGCTCCTCTCTCCCCCGGTAGCCGGGATTGGCACAACCGGCAGAGGTCGCCGTCTCCTCAGCAGTCATCGTGCCACCGCGACAAGGCATCAGAAGCCCGCGATATCTGGCAGCGGGACAGTGTAACCTCTGTGGCCAATCGCGCCGACGCCGCATTCACATGGGGCAATTCGACACAAAGCCGCAGCGCGCCCTGCTAATTACCATATTGCTGCACTTCGTGAGGAGCCCTATCACAACCAACGGTATCCCCACGAAAGTCGCGACAAAGCTGCTCTGGACTCCTATTTACGAAATCCAAAAAGAAAACCCTTGGGGGTCCGTCGCCCCTCCAAAAAGGTCCAGCGCTGCAAAACGAGTGTGGCCAAAGATCTCGCGTCGGGCAATCGCGCACTCGAGATTACCAGCGCCGCCGAGCTACTCCATAAGGAGGAATCGTGTGCCACGATATTCCAAATCACGAGAATTGGCTACCCGCAAATCGAAAGCGGTCATTTAGACCGCTTTCAAGTTGACGCGAGGTCGAGGCGGGGCATGGGATGCGACCGGACTCGAACTGTACGGAGTCCACGAAGTGGACGGAGTACAGTGAGAGCGACGGAGCCGAAGGCGAAGTGAACAGCCTTGAAGGCTTTGAGGACCGCACCGCAGGCCCCAACGAGGAGATCGCGGCAAATCGAAAGCGGTCACTTCGTCAGTCGCTCGAGCACCATCACACTCGAGGTGCGAAGCACGATCGTCGAGCCCGGTGCGAATTCGCCGCCTTCACCTTCACCAAGGGTATCCAGCATGGTGTCAATGCGTACTTTCCACCGGCTGCCCCACGCACTCTCTGGCAACACGAAGAGAACGTCAGCGCGCGCGCCGTTGAGGAGCACGAGGAAAGAATCGTCAATCACGGCCTCACCCGCGGCATCACGCCAGTCGAGCGCATCGCCCGAAAGCAAGAAGCCGAGCGTCGCGTCCGTTGGTTTTTCCCAATCGAGTGCATTCATCTCGCGCCCAGCGGGATGAAACCAGGTGATGTCTTTGAGCTCGCTGCCGCCAACACGCGTACCGCGCAAGAAACGGTGACGGCGAAACACCGGATGCTTTGCGCGAAACGCAACGAGATCTTGCACAAAACGCAATAGCTTCTCTTGCCGCTCCTCAAGATTCCAATCAAGCCACGAAACGGCACTGTCTTGCACGAATGCGTTGTTGTTGCCGTGCTGCGTTTTACCCATTTCGTCGCCGCTGGTCAGCATGGGCACACCCTGCGAGAGCATGAGCGTGGCGAGAAAGTTTCGTTGCTGCCGACAGCGCAGCACCTCCACCGTTGACAGGCTGGATTCTCCCTCGACCCCGCAATTCCACGACAGGTTGTCATCCCAACCGTCACGGTTGTCTTCGCCGTTGGCCTCGTTTCGTTTCCTCTCGTAGCTGACGAGATCACGCAGCGTAAAGCCGTCATGGGCCGTTACGAAGTTGATACTTGCTGCAGGCCGCCGGCCGTCGTCCTCGTAGAGATCGCTCGAACCAGTGAGCCGGTAGCCCATATCGCTCACGGTGTTCGCCTGGCCAATCCAGAATCTTCGCACGGCATCTCTGTATCGGCCATTCCACTCCGTCCAAAGCACGGGGAAATTGCCAACTTGATAACCGCCTTGTCCGAGATCCCATGGCTCGGCAATGAGCTTCACATTCGAGACGATAGGGTCCTGGTGAATGATATCGAAGAACGCGCTCATCTTGTCGACGGCGCTCGTCTCGCGCGCAAGGGTGGAGGCGAGATCGAAGCGGAATCCGTCGACGTGCATCGTGGTGACCCAATACCGAAGACTGTCCATCACGAGCTTGAGCGTCTGCGGGTGGAGCATGTTCAAGCTGTTGCCGCAGCCCGAATAATCTTCGTAAGAGGACCGGTCGTTTGCGGACAGGCGGTAGTACGCCGCGTTGTCGAGGCCTCGCAAAGACACGGTGGGTCCGTCGTCGCCACCTTCGCCCGTGTGGTTGTAGACGACGTCGAGCACGACCTCGATACCACGCGCGTGAAGGGCCTTCACCAGCGTTTTGAACTCCGTGACCTGTGCGCCGGGCTTCGATGCATAACGGTGATCGGGCGCGAAGAAACCCAACGTTGCGTACCCCCAATAATTCTGCATGCCGCGCGCAGCGATCGGCCATTCGTCCATGTGCTCGTGGATCGGCAGGAGTTCCACCGTGGTGACGCCGAGGCGCACGAGATGATCGACAATGGGTTCGCTTGCGAGGCCAAGGTACGTGCCGCGAAGCTCGGGCGGCACCGCCTCGTGAAGCTTGCTGATGCTCTTGACGTGCGTTTCGTAGAGCACGGTGTCCGCCCAAGGCACGCGAGGAAGACGATCTCCCTCCCAGTCGAAGGAGTTGTCGACGACGATCCCTTTCGGAACTCCGTGCGCGCTATCGCGAGGATCGAGCACGCGATAGTGCGGCGGAATGTTCGTCCCTGCGAGCCCTGATTTCGGCGACCCCACGTAGCCGAAGACGGGTTCGCGGTAGTCGACGACTCCCTCGATCGCACGGGCATACGGATCGATGAGAAGTTTGTTCGGATTGAAGCGCAGGCCGGCCGCCGGATCGTACAGACCGTAGGCGCGCAAGCCATAGCGCTGACCGGGCTTCACGCCGACCGCGAAGCCGTGCCAGACGTTCAACGTGCGCTCGCGGAACGGAATGCGCGTCTCGCGCCCCTCTTCGTCGAAGAGGCACAGATCCATGCCCGTTGCGTTCTCCGAGAAAACAGCGAAGTTGACCCCTTCGGCAAAAGCGGTGGCGCCGAGCGGCGCGTGGTGGCCCGGCCTAAGTGTGAATGTCATGGGGCAATTCTTCCTGATGCGGCGGTGAGCGCGCGCACGCGCTCGAAACGCCGCATGAGTGCGGGATCTCCTGCCAGATCTTCGATCGGACGCGGCAGCCGCCACGTCCAGTTCTGATCGTTCACGATCCCTGGCGTGTTGATGCGAGACTTGTCGCCGAGCAGCTCACTTGCAAGGAAAAGCGTGAGATCCGATCGCGCCGACAGGAGCAGCTCGAAGAGCCGGAGTTCACGCTCATCTTCAGGTTGGTTCGCGTGGACGTCGGCGAACGCCGTGAAACTCTCGCGCTCCCAATCCGCGAAGTCGTACCACCACTGCGTGATGGGTGCCGTGTCGTGCGTACTGAACGTGGCAACGCTCAGGGTCGGGAACGCTGCGCGCGGATCGCGCAGCGCGGATCGTTCGTCGCGCTCCCAAGGCAAGACCTTGTATCCAGGGAGATTTAGCCTCGACATGGCCTCGCGCACGAAAGGAGGAATCATGCCGAGGTCTTCTGCGATAACGGCACCCGCTCCGGCTGCGTCGATGATGGCGCGAAGAACCTTGTCACCGCGCGCTCGCTGATCATCTTCGCTGGACGGAAGGAAGTAGCCGGGTTCGCGTCCCTTGCGTACCCATTGCCGAAAGAAGCCGACGACGTGATCGATGCGAAAACGATCGAAGAGCGTTGCGGCGCGACGGCTTCGAGCGCGGATCCACCCGAGGTCGTTGCGGTCCATCGCGTCCCAGTCGTACGCGGGCAGACCCCAACTCTGGCCCTCCGGGGAGAAAGGATCGGGCGGCGCGCCGAGCGAGACGTCCGTGCGAAACTCGTTTCGATTCGCCCAAACGTCGACGCTCTCGTTGCCCACGATGAACGGCATGTCTCCCATGAGCACTACGCCGAGCGCGTTCATTCGGCTCCGGGCCCAGATCCACTGCTCGTGAGCGATCCACTGCAGATACATTTGCTCGAGGACGCTCGTGCCGAGCGCACCGTCGTCGGTTGGACGACTCGCAAGACGCACGAGCTCCGGATCGCGATCGCGCTCCGCCACGGGCCACGTGCTCCAGCCCCACGACGCGTGCGATGCGCGCAATGCGCAGTACAGGGCGTGATCGCAAAGCCAGGTGCTCTCCTTTTCGATGAACGCACGGAAGGTGCGTGCGCGCGAATCATCTCTGGCGAGCCCGGTGGTCCTGAAACGTTGGAACGCCTCGGCAAGCACCCGCTTTTTGAGCGCGCGAACGGCGCGGTAATCGACACGCGCGCCGTTGCGAACGCGTTCGAGTTCGGCATGCCCCTCGCTCCCAAGCACACGTGCGCGCGCGGCTTCGTCGAGGTCGGGCACCTGTTCGACATTGATGTAGATAGGGTCGATTGCAAATGCAGAGAGCGCACCGTAAGGACTCGTCTCGCCATCGGTGAGCTCGTTCGCAGGCAACACCTGAAGCAGGCGTTGTCCTGCGTGCATGAGCCACTCGGCGCAAACGGGCAGATCGGTAATCTGTCCGATGCCCCAATCAGCGCGTGTGCGAATCGAAAAAAGGGGGATCGTGACGCCCGAAACCCTAGCCATGAATTACGTGCTTCAGCACGAGATATGCCCACATGCAAGAGCAGCGAGCTTACACACGGGGTGCAAAATTTCTGCAGCGCTCGTGTTCGCGCTGGCGCACCCTTGCGCTCGAACGATCAAGCATGAGGAACTTCGGCGCGCATGGTGCACACTACGATCGTGCGGCTCGTGTTGACGAAAACGGCGATCCTCTCGTGCACGATGCACGCAGCGATCGGCGCTGCGTTCTTCATCTATCCGCACGTTCCCACGCCCGTGGATCCACCTCCTCGAATTTCTGGCGACACGTTCGAACTTCCCGCGCCCGAAATCAGCAACATCGCGGCAGCATCGGCGTCACCGGACAACACCGAAGCAGCGTCGACCGCGGCTCCCGACGACGCACACCGAGCAGCGGACCGGAATAGCCTCTTGGCTTTGAGGACCGCAGCGCAGGCCCCAACGATGGGATCGCGTCAAATCGAAAGCGGTCCAGGCACGCTCTATGGCGCGGTAGGAGATCGTTCTGCCACCAACCTTGCGACCACCTTCGCGCGCAGTTTCGCGCAGACGGCAAGCGCAGATCCAGCATGGCAACGAGCGCCGCTCGGTGCCGCGGGGCAAGCCGTCGTGACGCTCACGCTCGACGAGACTGGCCACATCGACAGCGCCGTTGTAACGGGTTCACCGAGCGCGGCGCTCGCTTCCAGCATTGATCGGACGATGGCGCTCATGAAAAGTCGCTCCTTCGTTGCCCCAACAAGGATCACGAAAGTGCATCTCATCGCCACGGTCATGAGCGGCGCCGCGGGCGACGACGGTCTCGACGGCGACCATTTCGGCCTTAGCGCGCGCGGCAACAACGCGTCCTTCGTGTTGCCGATCGGCAAGCGCATTCAACTGCAGGTCAAGTAGAGGGGTTCCATCCGCCATGACATTGGCAGTCTCGGCACGACGGGCTCCCCTGGCGGCGCGCAGGAAGGCGGGCGGCGCCGTAGGCGCCGCGCCCGCCGACGAGCACCGCCCAAGGGGAGCCGCGCGCGGCGAGCGAAGCGAGAAGCGCGGGAGGGGTCCCTTAATGACGTTTATAGATCTGCAAGCGGCCTTGCTCGAAGACGAGCGCATACGTTGACGGGATGTGCGCGCGCGCTTCCGGCGTGACGTCCCAGATGAGCAAGTGGTCGTAGCGAGGCACCGCGTCGTTCCAGAACTCGCGCCAAGCCGCGTCGTACACGCCTTCGCAGTTGTCGACCGTGACACCGCCATCGAGCATGTTGCGGCAGATCGATCCTGGCTGCGCCATGCTGGGTGCAAAGCCGTCGAGCATGAGTTGGTTGAAGCGCACCGGAGGCGGCGTGCTGTACATGACCGGGAACGAGTGCGAGTGCGCAAAAAGCAGCGGAGCGGCCGTGAGCTTCTCGGTCACGTAGTATCCCCACGCATGCATGATGGCGCGCGTGTTGGCGCCCGGCTCCTTGTGCTTGAAGAGCAGCGGCAAAAGACGTGCGCCTTCCGGGACCGCCGAGATGCCCGCGGTGAACTCCTGGCGCTCACGCTCCAAAAGCGTGTAGTCTGCACCAAGTCCGGCGCTGTAAACAACGGCCGAGACGCCGAGCAAGATGGAGAGCTTCCTCGGGATGGTATCCGGCACGCGCAAGAGCAGCGCGATCCACAAGTACGGGATGACGCGCGAGTTCACGTGGAACCAGTTCGTCATGATGTACGGCAAAAAGCAGTAGAGAAGCGTGAGTGCACCGAGAGCCACGGGCGAGAAGAACGCCGGCGACTCCTTGCGGCGCCAGATGCCGATGGCCGCGAGCACCAAGCACGGCACGATGCTCGACGCCTCCTTCTTGGAGAAGCCCCAGAGCCACTCGGCCCACATGTTGTAACAGAGCTCCCACGGCGGAAGAGTCTTCTTGTGATCGATGAACCCGGTCATCGGTCCGACGGCGTCGCTCATCTGCTGATAAAGCGATGCTGTCACGAGCAACGTGACCGGCACGAGCGGCACGACCATCGCGCGGGCGTTGGCGAGTCGCTCCTTCCACGTTGGTTTGAGCGCCGCTTCGATGGCCACGAGCATGTGGACGATGAGCAGCGGAAAGACGTGCGCGTACCACGTGACGATGCCGAGCGCCGTGATGTAGAGACCGTTCTTCACGGTGGGCGCATGCCGCTGGCGATCGAGCGCCATGAGCAGCTCGAGCGACAGCGGAATTGCCGCTGCGAAGTCGAGCATGCCCATGCTGAAGAACCAGTTGTGGACCATGGGCCAGATAAACAGGCTCGCCACGAGCATCCGCCTGCGACACCCGGTGATCGCGAGCACGAAACGCGGAAGTGAAAATGCATTGCCCGCGAGCACGACGAGCGCGAAGAGGCGCGCGGCCATGTCCAGGCCGGTGATCTTCCCGACGACGAAGAGCCATGCGAAGAGAGCAGCGTTCGTCTTGAAGAAGCCGTTGAAAACGAACTCGGGATACTGACTCGGATGCTCGATCACTGTGACCGCCGCGAGGTGATTCGGCAGATCTTGCAGCGGAGGCACCTGGACGAGAGCGAGCGGCCACGCACACACGACGAAGAGCACCGTCCCGATCAGCCACGCGAGCCTCTGATCGCTGAGACGACTCCACGCACGACGAAGCTCCCGAGCCGCGCGGACGCCCGGCATGACTCCCGACGCCACGACGTCCGGTGCAGCAGCACCCACCACGATGGGATCACGGGAGGTGATTAGGTCTGAGACATCGGCAGTGGAGTTCGGCATCATGAAACCCTTCCCACATCACGGTGGGCGGGGGCGGCTGGGCGACAAGCAATTCCGAGCCCAGGCTGACGAGGCCACGGAAAACAAGAAGTGGCCGACCGTATCCCGCAAAAAACTGGGTGTCCACCAAACGTTCACACAATGAAGGTATGACATCGCGATCACTATCATGTGCCGCGAGCTAGCTTCTTTCAGTCGCTGCGACTCCCTAAGCACCGTCCTCCATTCCACATCTGGCCGAATCGTTCAGCGTGCTTGTCCCTGAGCTGTCGCAGGCGGGCATACATCATGAAACGTTCGGGTCATCATCACGATGGCGACCCACCTTCCTTTCCCGAGCGCGTGCTCCCGAGCCCTCCTGATCTGCCTTGGCCTCGGAGCCTTCGGCTGCGCAAACGAGGTCGACACGAAAGACACCGTCAACGTCGATGTCGTCGATCCAGCCGCAGATCTCATGGTCTACGGCGGCGTGGAGGACAACGACGATCAGGCGGTGCCTGGCGTCGTTGCGTTGCGTGTCGGCACAGGTGGCACCTTCGAACTTTGCTCGGGAGCTCTCGTCGCACCGAATCTCGTGCTGACCGCGCGGCACTGCGTGTCGAAGAATGTGACGACGTCGGTCTCGTGTGACGAGAACGGACGCTCTGCAAACGGCAAGCACATCTCCGGCGAGGGAGATCCGACGATCATCGGCATCTATACCGGTGCGACACCGAACTTCGCGCGCAGGCCCGAGGCGAGCGGACACGCGATCGTCACACCGAGGGGTTCGTACCTTTGCAACTCCGACATCGCGCTCGTCGTGCTCGACCAATCTATCGACAGCGTCGCGCCGGTGGCCGTCCGTCTTCAATCAACGGCGCGCGTGGGCGAGACGATCCGAGCGGTCGGCTACGGCCAGAACGATCAAGGCGCGCCCATCGGCACGCGCTACCGTAAAAGCGGCGTGAGCGTGCTCGCGCAAGGTCGCGCGGTCTCCGAGAGCGGAACGCCGCTCGGCACGCACGAATTCGAGGTGGGCCGCTCGATCTGCCAAGGTGATTCGGGCGGACCGGCGATCAGCGAAGGATCCCTCGCCGTGATCGGCGTGGTCTCGCGCGGCAGCGGATGCGACGACAACTACGGGCACATCTACACGACGACGGCGGGCTTCGACGAGCTCTTCGACGAGGCATTCGCGATTGCCGGCTCGACACCAATCCTCGAAGTGAGCACGGCAACGGGCGACAACCCGTCTACGCAACCACAATCGACCGGCCAGAATCCAACCGAAAGTCCATCGGCGTCGTCGAACACGGCATCATGCGCGATCCATCCTGGTGGATCACGCGCTTCGTCTGCACTCCTCGCTGCCGTCGGTCTCGCGATCTCACTGCTCCTGCGCCGCCGCCACCCACTTTGAATCCGGTTAATGCGCGTCGCCCCAGTGTTGGCCGTGTCCGACATCCACGACGAGCGGCACGTCGAGCGAAAACGCTGTCTCCATCGCCTCTTTGATCCGAATCTCCGCTTCTTCGACGCGACGTGTGGGCACCTCGAAGACGAGTTCGTCGTGCACGGTGAGGATCATCCGCGCGCCCGGCACGACGTCACCTTCGCCTAGCTCGATCATCGCGAGCTTGAGGATGTCCGCCGCCGTGCCCTGGATGGGGGTGTTTCTGGCGACGCGCTCGGCTTCGAAGCGCAAGCCGCGATTTGCAGAATGCAAGTTTGGCAAAAAACGCCTCCGCCCAAGGATGGTTCGCACGGCTTCGCCGCTTCGCGCTTCTTCCACCGTGCGCGTCATGAAGTTGCGCACGCCCACGAAGCGATCGAAGTACGAGTCGATGAAACGCGCCGCCTCTTGACGCGAAATCCCGAGCTCCCGCGCGAGCCGCGCCTCACCCATGCCGTAGATGAGACCGAAGTTGATCGCTTTGGCGCGGCGACGCATCTCGCTCGTCACCTCGTCGCGTGGGACGCCGAACACGAGCGACGCCGTGTGCGCGTGAACATCGAGTTTGTCGCGAAACGCAACGCCGAGCTGCTCGTCTCTGGAGAGGTGCGCAAGCACGCGAAGCTCGATCTGCGAGTAGTCCGCGCTCACGATCTCGAAGCCTTCGGGCGCAACGAATGCGGATCGCACGAGGCGGCCGACGTCCGAGCGAATCGGAATATTTTGCAGGTTCGGCTCTGTCGACGACAAGCGCCCCGTCGCCGCAACCGCTTGCTCGAAGCGCGTGTGAATGCGCCCCGTCTCTGGGTTGACCGCGCGAGGAAGCCCCTCGAGGTAGGTCCCTTTGAGCTTGTCGAGCTCGCGATAGTCGAGGATCACTTGCGGAAGCGGATGCTTGTCGGCGAGCTCATCGAGCACGGCGGCGTCGGTCGAGCGACCGCCTTTCGCGGTGCGTTTGACGACCGGCAGCGCGAGCTCGTCGAACAAAATAGCTTCGAGCTGATCGCGCGAGCGAATCGCGAACCTGCGTCCCACCATCTCTTGCGCTTTTGCCTCGAGCGCTTCGCACTCGGTCTCGACCTTCGCCGCGATCGTCGCGAGCTTCGAGATATCGACGAGCACGCCTTTTTGCTCCATCGCTGCCAGGACGCGCGAGAGCGGCAACTCGACGTCCTCGTAGAGCGATCCGAGTCCATCCTTCGCAACGCGCGCATCGAGCCGTGCGGCGAGCGAAAGCGCGAGTTCTGCGGACGGCGCGGCGAATGCGGTGGCGCGCTCGACGTCGAGCTCGTCGAAGGCGACGCGCCCGCTCTTCTTCTTTGCGGACGCCGCCCCCTCGTAGAGCGGCAGCTCGGTGCCAAACTCGCGCCGCACGAGATCCTTCATGTCGTGCGGCGCCTCGGGATCGAGGAGGTAGGCGGCGAGCATCGGGTCCGACATCTTGCCTTCGATGGGCAGGCCGAAGCGCGCCAGAATGTTTTCGATGCGCTTGATGTCGTAAGCGACTTTGCGCACGTTCACATCACACATGACGGGCGCGAGAGCCGCACGAAATTCCTCCCAGCCGATTTGCGCGGGCGCTCCGAGATAGCGATGCATGATCGGCACGTAAAGGCCGTCACCTTCCATGGCGGAGAGCGCGACGCCGATGACTTCGGCGCGTGTCGAGTCGGGAGAGCTAGCGGCAACGGAGATCCCGAGCGCGCCTCCCGCCCGCGCATCCGCGAGCACCGCGTGGACGTCCGCGATTGCCTGGGCGCGCCGATAGGTTCGCGCGGTCGGCACCGAGGTTGCGGCGGCGTGCGAGGCAGCCGTTGCGGCTGCAGCACGGCCCCCACCCTTCTCTCTTGACGCCGGGTGCTCGTGTCCGGCGCCCGCGTGCGCCTCCGTGGCGCCGATTTGATCGAGCAGCCGCGTGAATTCGAGCTCGATAAAGAGCTTGCGTAATGCGTCGACGTCTGCGCCGCCGTAGAGCAAGTGATCTTGGTCCCAGTCGATGGGGACGTCGGCCTTGAGCGTCACGAGCTCCCGCGAGACGCGCGCGTCGGCCTCGTGCGTCATAAGCATCTCCCTCAACTTCGCGCGCTTGATTGCGCCGACGTTCCGGTAGATGCCGTCGATGTTCCCATATTCGTGAAGCAGATCTGCTGCCGTCTTGGGGCCAACGCTCGGAACGCCAGGAACGTTGTCGGACGTGTCGCCCGTCAATGCAAGCAGGTCGCCGAGCTGACTTGGAGGCACGCCAAACTTCGCTTCGACTTCCGCGGGACCGTACGCTCGATCGCGCATCGAATCCCAGAGAAGAACGCGCTCGTCGGTATCGCGCACGAGCTGCATGAGATCCTTGTCGGCGCTCACGATGACGACACGCAGACCGTCGTCCATGGCGCGTGCAACGACCGCGGCGATGAGGTCGTCCGCCTCGATGGCGTTGGCGCAGTAGATGGGAATGTTGTAGGCGCGCACGATCTGTTCGCAGCGAACGATCTGTTGCGACAGATCCGGTGGAGCCGGCGGACGCGTCGCTTTGTAGCGCGCATCGATTTGCTTGCGGAAGCTCGGACGGCCCGAATCCATCGCCACGGCGAGCATCCGAGGACGCCGCTCGTTGACGATCTTCTGCAGCATGTTGACCGTGCCCATCACCGCGTGAGTGACTTCACCCTTGGAGTTCGAAAGCGGCGCAATCGCGTGGTAGGCGCGAAAGACGTATCCCGAGAGATCGACGATATAGAGAACGTCTTGGCTCCCGGGCGGAGGGAGTGCCGCGGGGTTCGAAGGACGGGCGGTTTTGGGTGGCACGCGCCGCACGGTAGCTCACTTGAAGGCGCAGCCGCTGGAGAGCCCCAGTTTGCGAAAGATTGTCGCTGCTGGACAGAAGCCCGTGAAGCTGGATTGCAGCAGGTTCAGTCCTATGAAAACGGTGAAGAGCAGCCACCACGGCGAGACGAAATAGACCAGCACGACACTGATAAGAATCATGGTGCCGGCAAACGCAAAGACAGCTCGATCGATGTTCATCACGACTCTCTCTTGAAGTTTGGTTGGCGTGGCGTACCACGCTCGGAAGCCTGTTTTCTAGATGCGTGGTTCGTGTTTTCAAATCATATTTCGATGTCAAGAAGATGGCATTCGTCATTTGAATGCTGGATTCTTCGACAATGAGGGACAACGAATTACAAGTTGATGACAATGCGCCGCGGCGCTCGTGCTTCGCTGCCGCTCATGCAAGTCGCCCTGTGTTTCGCGTACTTCGCCGTCCTTCTGCTTTTGGCGATGTACGGGCTTCACCGTTCGCATCTGGTGCTGACTGTCCTGCGCTACCGCCACAAATTGCGCGCGCTTCGCGACGGCGCGTCGCCACTTTCACTCGATGTGGATCCTGCCACGTTGCCACGCGTGACGATCCAACTGCCGCTCTTCAACGAAGCCACGGTCGTAAGCCGCTTGCTCGAGCAAACGGCGCGCATGGTGTATCCGCGGAGCAGGCTCGAAATCCAAGTGCTCGACGACTCGACCGATGAGAGCCGCCAGATGGCGCGCTCGAAGGTCATGGCGCTCGCGGCCTCGGCACCGCCGCTAGAGAGAGGGGCGCGCGCCGATTGGCAGGGCGACCTCGACATCGTTTATCGGCACCGCGTGGATCGCACCGGTTACAAGGCCGGCGCACTCGATGCTGGCTTGAAGGTCGCGAAGGGCGAGCTCGTCGCCATCTTCGACGCCGATTTCATCCCGGGCGAAACGTTTCTGCTCAACCTCGTTCCGCACTTTGTCGCCGACGCCAAGGTCGGCATGGTCCAAGCGCGCTGGGGCCACATGAACCGCGACCTGTCGTGGCTCACGCGCGTGCAGGCGCTCATGCTCGATGGTCACCATCTCGTCGAAAATCGCGCACGCTCGGCGGCAGGCTGGCTCTTCAACTTCTCCGGCACCGGCGGCATGTGGCGACGTGCAGCCATCGAAGAGAGCGGCGGCTGGCAGCACGACACGCTGACCGAAGATCTCGATCTGTCGTACCGCGCGCAGATGGCAGGCTGGAAATTCGTCTACCGCGAGAACGTCGTGACGCCCGCGGAGCTCCCCGAAGACGTCAGCGCCCTCCGAGCGCAGCAGTTCCGTTGGGCAAAGGGAACCGTGCAAACTGCACGCAAGTTGATGAAGCGCGTGATGACGACGCGCGAGCTCACGCTCATGCAGCGCATCGAAGCATTCTTCCACATGACGCCGCACTTCGCGTACCCGCTCATGGTCGTTCTCAGCGTGCTGCTTTTGCCGGCGCTCCTGCTCATGCCCGCAACGAACCCGGTGACGATGCTCCTCATCGACCTTCCTCTCTGCATCGGCACGACCGGATCGCTGCTCGCGTTCTACGCGATGGCGGAAGCTGCGCAGGGCCGCAAACGCATGGATGCCGTGCGCACGTTGCCAGCGTTGCTCGCGCTCGGCGCAGGACTCGCGCCACACCTGTCGAAGGCCGTTTTCGACGGACTTCGCTCAATGGCAGGCGAGTTCGTTCGCACGCCCAAGCACGGTGAAACCCATAGCCGTCGGTACCGCGTACGCGCCGATTTGCCCATGATCGAGATCGCGCTCGCGCTCGTCTCGTGCGGAAGTGTCATCGCGTCGATTGAGACCGGTCACTTTTTCGCGACTCCGTTCGCGATGCTCTTCATGGTTGGCTACGGCTACGTTGCAGCGCTCGTCACGGGCGAACAGTTCGCGCGCCGCAAAGCGGCCCGCCTCGTGCCGGTCTCCGTTTCGCCCTTGGCCGAGAGCGTTCCGCCGCCTGCCGCAGATGCCGAGGAACTCGCCGCGTAATCAGAAATCGCGTCATGAATTCTCCGGGCTAGCCGAGCTCCGAAAAAGCCTCTACTATCGAATACCTGCGAGTGCTGAGTCGTCAGCCGGGGATGACCCACGCAAGAACCCGTCGGGGGTGGAGACGATCATGACGAAGGCCGAGATCGTCCAGGCGCTTTACGCAAGGGTTGGTGGATTCTCGAAGAAAGAATCGGCGGACATCGTTGACCTCGTTTTCGAGATGATGAAAGAGACACTCGGCCGCGGAGAGAAGATCAAGATCAGCGGCTTCGGCAATTTCGTCCTGCGCGACAAGCGGCAGAGATCGGGCCGTAATCCGCAAACGGGCGATCCGATCAAGATTAGCGAGCGTCGCGTGCTCACCTTCAAGGCCAGCCAGGTTCTCAAGCAGGCGATCAACCCGAAGATGGATGCATGCATCCCTACCTTGAGCGGCGTCGTCGCAAGCGGATCGAACGCGGGGCGCGGAGCTCCATCCGTATCGTCCGTCGCCACCGCGGCAGACAGGTCGAAAGAATAAGGCTCTAAGGGCGCGGCGCGCTGTCAGAGCGTGTTTACAGTGATCCCCGCAGTCGTCGTCGAACCCTTGCCGTCCTGGGATGCTGCGGAGATCGCGCGACCAGCGCTCAGCGAAGGCAGCGGCGCTGCATTCTCGTCATGGGACGCATGGCGCTCCAAGGGCGACTCGCGCGCGCTCGTCGCAGGCTGCGTTGCCACGCCCATCCCCGGTTGGGTCGAAGAGATGCGCCCTTCGGTCGTGGTGCGTATCACCGGGATCTTGCTCGCAGCCGCCGAGCGCATCGTATCGAAACCCGTCGTCGTCACCCGCGAGATCGACGATGTCCTCCAACTCGGAGCGGCGGATGCGCCTCGAGGCAGCGCGCCCGTGGCGGTCGCGCGAAGGTTCATCACCTTCGGCGATCCTTCCGTCGACGACGCACGAGGCAAGCTCTTTGCGTGCTTCATCGTTTGCGCGGAGGCACTCGACGCCGCCGGAACAGCACCGGAAAGGTCGGCGTGCGCGGCCATCGTGGCAGCCGCCGAACTTCGCGGATCCGCCCCCCCGCCCCCGCCAGGGTTCGCGCTCGAGGCGATTGCGTGGTTCGTCCACCACGCGCGAAGGACAGCCATCGTCTGCGGAGTCGCGATGGCGGTCGCTGGACTTTTGGCAATCGTCACTCGACGTAAGCCTCGAGCACGGATCTCGGGCTAAACCAGCAGCACCCAGCGGGCGGGTTGTGTTAGAAGCGCGCCCCATGGTCAAGCGCCGAAAAGCTCACAGTGCGCTCCTTATCGTCTTCTCGGCGTCGGTGTTGGCGTTCTGGGTTTCCATCGCGGCCGCGCAAGAACCCGCTCCCGCGGAGCCCGCACGTGCCGCAGAACCTGCTCAGCCAGCGGAGCCTCCCACGAAGCCCTCACCGCCCGAGGCCGCGCCGCCGGCCGCCGCCACAACACCGAAGGTGGACGCGACCGCGAGGGACAACACCGGAACGCTGATGCCGAGCGAGCTCGCCACCACGCCGCCCGGCACGCGGCCCGCCATCGATCCAACGAGTGATCAACAGAAGCTCATGAACCAAGGACAAGAGCGTCCTTTTGGCGAAGGCTGGCTAGGTGGTCGGTCGTCGGAGATTTACAGCGAAGATTGGTGGGGCCACACGCGACCCACCATCGAGATGCACGGTTATTTCCGCACGCGCGGGGAGCTCTTTCACAACTTCGCGCTCGGGCGCCACGATGATCCCACGCTCTCCAGCGCCGTCCTCTGGGCGCAGCCACTCGACCAGAGCTACACCCAGTTGAGCGGCCTGCAACGGCAAGTCCTCCTGTGCGGAAGCGACGGCAACGGCACGTGCAACAACAAATCGCAAGCCACGGCAAACCTCCGATTGCGACTGAATCCGGAAATCCATATCTCGGACAATCTTCGCATTCTCACGCAAATCGATTTGCTCGATAACCTGGTGCTCGGGTCAACGCCCAACGCGTATGCGATGAAACCAGGCTCGAGCAAGAATGGATACGTCAGCGCGGGCTACAATGCTTATGCGCCGCTCGGTTTTTTCTCGACAACACAGGGTTCCCCCACGGCGGGCGTCAATAGCTATCAGAATGCCATCAATGTGCAGCGCGTGTGGGCCGAATATCTGACGCCCATCGGCCAGCTCCGTTTCGGTCGAATGCCGGACCATTGGGGTCTCGGCATGGTCGCAAATTCCGGCGACTGTATTGATTGCGATTACCAATCAAACATCGATCGCATCATGTTCGTCTCGGGCATCAAATCACTCGATTTGTATTTTGGCGGCGCATGGGACTTCATCTCGAGCGGCCCCACGAGTGCCTCGGCCTATGACGTGTACGGCGGACAACCGTACAACACGTCGAACCTCAACAACGTCAACCAATGGGCCGCTTTCGTCGCGAAGCGCACGAATCCCGACCTTCAGCGGATGAAGCTCGCACGCAACGAAGTCGTCCTCAACGCTGGGCTCTACACCACCTACCGCTCGCAATACATCGACGTGCAAGCCGGTCAGACACCGATCACGTTCGACTCGGCAGCGAACAACAACGGCATGGAGGCGCGCCGCGCCTGGGCCATTACTCCCGACGTGTGGATTCAATTCCTTTGGAACAAGCTGCGTGTCGAGGCCGAGCTCGCAACGATTTGGGGCTCGCTCGGTTATTCGCCCGCGGGGACCGACATCAGCGATCCGATCAAGCTTCGTCAGTGGGGCCTAGCCACGCAGACCGAATACCGCGCGGTCGAAGACAAGCTCCGAGTGCAATTCGGATTCGGCTGGGCGAGCGGCGATCCGAACGCCGAAGGACTTGCGCCGTCGTCGAACGGACTTCAGCCTTCGCTCTCTCCCAATGGATCGATGACGACCTTCCGGTTCAATCCGGCGTACATGGTCGATTACATCTTCTTCCGCAAAATCCTCACGCGTGTCGAAGGTGCCTATTACTTCCGCCCGAGCGTCGAGTACGACTTCCTTCGCAACCCGAACGGCCAGAAGTTCGGCGGCAGCGCTGCGGTCATCTGGAGCCGCGCGAGCGAATTCATGCAGACCCCAGGCAACAAGCGCGATCTCGGTGTAGAGCTCGACGCGCAGATTTATTACCAATCAAAAGACGGATCGCTGAACGACAACCCCGACAAAATGGGTGGGTTTTACGCCGCTCTGCAATACGGAGTTTTCTTCCCGCTCGGCGGCCTCGACTATTTGCCAGGCGTACAAGGAACTCTAACCGGAACATCGCCAACCTTGCCGAGCTACAATTTGTCGACGGCGCAAACCGTCCGTCTGATCCTCGGTGTACTCTTCTGAAGCCAGCTTCAAGAGCATGTCTACCAGCCGTCGCGAGCGAATCGAGCCATGGCCAAGCTTCTGATCGTCGACGACCAGCGCAACATGCGCACCACACTCGCGATGATGCTCCGCGGTGCAGCCTTCGAGGTCGACGAGGCCGAGAATGGCGAGGCTGGCTGCGAGCGCGGTGCCACCGGCGCGTACGACGTGATTCTGACTGATCTGCGTATGGGTTCGAAAGATGGCATCGACGTGCTGCGCGCCGTGAAGGAGTCACAGCCGACGACCGAAGTCATCGTCATGACCGCGTACGGCACCATCGAAAGCGCCGTTGAAGCCATGCGTTTCGGCGCATTCGATTACATTCAGAAACCGTTTACTGAGCAGGAATTGCTCGTCAAAGTAGGCAAAGCCCTGGACAACCGCCGCCTCGCCGGCGAGGTCGCTCTGCTCGCGACTGAATTTAAGGATCGCTACAAGTTCGAGAACATCGTCGGCCGTTCGCGTTCGATTCGCGAGGTACTCGGGCGCATTGTCCGCATCGCGCCAACCGACGCAATCGTTCTCATCACGGGCGAGAGCGGTACAGGCAAGGAGCTCGTTGCCAAGGCCATTCACGCAAACAGCAAGCGTGCAGACCGCATGTTCGTTCCGATCAACTGCGCGGCCATCACCGATACGTTGCTGGAGAGCGAGCTCTTTGGGCACGCGAAAGGTGCCTTTACGGGCGCCATCAACGCACGCAAGGGACTGTTCGAAGAAGCCGACGGCGGCACCTTCTTTTTCGATGAGATTGCCGAGACATCGCTCACGTTCCAAGCAAAACTCCTGCGCGCCATCCAAGAGAACGAAGTACGCCGCGTCGGCGAAAACCGCCCCATCCAGGTCAATGTTCGCATCATCGCGGCAACGAACCAGGATCTGCTGACGGCCATTGCGGAGAAGCGCTTTCGCCAAGATCTCTATTACCGGCTCAACGTGGCGCGCTTTCAACTTCCGGCGCTGCGCGAACGGCATGAAGACTTGCCCGATCTGCTTTCGTACTTCCTTGATAAATACAACCGCAAGATGGGCACCAAAACACGCCTGGACGAAGGCGTGCTCGAGGCACTTTCGACCTACGACTTCCCCGGCAACATCCGCGAACTCGAACACATGATCGAGCAGGCCGTGGCACTCGTGCAGGACGGAATCATCACACGCGACGACGTGATGCCCCAACCCGAAGAGCCGGCTCGAGGATCGCGCCCTCCCGGGCACACGCTCTCCGAGATCGTCGACGGCGCCGAGCGCCAGGCGATCGAGACAGCACTGCGTGAAAGCGACGGAAGCCGAGAGAAGGCCGCCGACCTGCTCCGCATCTCGGCAACCACGCTTTGGCGGAAGATGACCCGCCTCGGCATCACGTACTGACCGCTTTCGATTTGACGCGATCTCATCGTTGGGGCCTGCGGTGCGGTCCTCAAAGCCCACAAGGCTGTTCACTTCGCTTCGCTCCGTCGCTCTCACTGCACTCCGTCCACTTCGTGGACTCCGTGCAGTTCGAGTCCGGTCGCATCCCATGCCCCGCCTCGACCTCGCGTCAACTTGAAAGC
>Ga0123357_10000124_pt1 | contig 66527 bp, 54 predicted proteins | sample TergutEmb28metaG_FD_89873 | JGI IMG/M metagenome (GOLD analysis project Ga0123357, IMG submission 89873) | Embiratermes neotenicus P4 segment gut microbial communities from Petit-Saut dam, French Guiana - Emb289 P4 | ecosystem: Host-associated > Arthropoda: Insects > Digestive system > Gut ...
GCAGAGTGAGGAATGATTCCGTTGCAGGATGCGGTATTGTGTACGTATGGAGTACCGTCCACGAGCGATCGACCGGTTGATCACCGACCATCTGACGGCCATGGGTGGCGTCTTGCTCGAAGGGCCGCGCGGCTGCGGTAAGACCGCCACAGGGCTACATCACGCGCGCAGTTCGGTCCGTTTCGACTCCTCGCCAGACATGGTGAGGTTGGTAGATCTCGACCCGATGGCCGTGTTGGCTGGGGACACCCCCCGTCTACTTGACGAGTGGCAGTTGGCGCCCGACATCTGGAACTACGCCCGCCATGAAATCGACGACCGGCAGACCAAGGGCCAGTTCATCTTTTCCGGATCGGCCTCACCGCCACCAGATCGGGCGCGTCACTCAGGTGCGGGCCGGATCTCCCGATTACGCATGCGTACGATGTCACTGGCAGAGCGCGGCGCCTCTTCTGAACAGGTGTCACTGGAGAGCCTGCACCGAGGGCAGGACCGGATCGTGGCGCACTCAGAACTGACATACGCCGCGTTGGCCGAACAGGCGGTCCGCGGGGGGTGGCCCGGTCTGCTGGACATGCCGACTACTCAGGCGGCACGATTCAACGCGTCGTACGTACAGGACATCGCCCGAGCCGAGAATGCGATGCCAGCCGGTGTGGCGCATCACCCGGCCCGAATGGCCCGCCTGATAGGGGCGCTCGCGCGAGCCACGTCCCAGAGTGCGACCTTGCGCACCCTGGCCATGGACGCCAGCGGAGCGGAACCGTGCATCACTGCGGAGACAACGCGAACGTACATGGACTCGCTGACGGGGATTTTCTGCCTGGAGGAGCTTCCCGCGTGGAGCGTCAAACTCAGGTCCCGGTCCAGATTGCGCACACCCTCGAAGATCCATCTGGCAGACCCGGCGTTGGCTGTGGCCGCGCTTGGGGCGACACCCGAGCGTCTGGCCCATGATCCCGAGTTCTTCGGCCAGGTGTTTGAGTCAATGGTGGTTCACGACCTACGGGCTTACGCCCAAGCGAACGATGGACGGCTCTACCACTATCGCGATAACACTGGACTGGAGGTCGACGCGATCATCGAGTACTCCTGGCGGGAATGGGCAGCGATTGAGGTCAAACTTGGTCACAAAGAGGTGGAGCTAGCAGAGCGGAACCTGCTCAGACTGCGCGACGAGCGGATTGACACCGAGGTCGTCGGCCAGCCGACATTCCTCGCCGTCATCACGGGGACCGAGTACGGCTACACCCTTCCCTCCGGAGTGCATGTCATCCCGTTAGCGACCCTCACAGTGTGAGCCAGCCCTACTGGGGCGCCATTTGCGCCCTCTCCGTCCGCCATATTTACCAAAAGTTATGGCTACGGAAGTCCTCGATTGTCGGGAACCATAAGTTATGGAAATGCCCGCATGGACGCGCCCTTGCGGCGAGCCGTCGTTGCTCGCGGCCACCAGCCCTCGGATCTGCCGAGAACACGCGTCACACAGCGAATGGAAGCAGAGGGTCCTCGCCCTTGTGTTCAGGGATCGCCAGTTCCTTGGTTTTGATCTCGGCGATCAAGTCGGGGTACGGGTCGGTCAACGGCTGTCGGGCAGCCCGCAGCGTGGCGCGGTGTGCCGTCAAGACCGGGCCTGCGGTGTAGTAGCGGCCTTTCGTCTGCCCGTACGCCTGTAACAGACCGAGGTCGGTGAGGCGCGTCAAGTCCCGGGTGGCCTGACGCTCGTCGAGGTCGGCGTGGGACACGTACAGGGGTCTTGTCACCCGAAAGCCCACAACAGCGTCGAACAGGGCAGACCCGACGCGCTCCGGGAGGCCGTGACTCTCGATGAGGTCGTCGATGAAAGTCCAGTGTTGGTTGGCTTCGGCGAAGCGTCGTCGCACAGTCTGAGCCTGCATGTGGTGCGCCCGCAGGTTGAACCTGATCCACATGCGGGTGTCTCGATCGGGGTGCCAGGCCCCAGCCCCGGTCACTGCCAGGACCGAGTAGTAGTCGTTGGTGTTGACGCCCAGCCACTCCTCGATACTGGAGAACTGCGGCTCAAGTCTGTGATCCATCGCCAACACCAGCGTCTGGAGAGCCCTGCCCATGCGTCCGTTTCCGTCACGGAAGGGGTGGATCATCACGAGGTTCAGATGCGCCATCGCGGCGTTGACAAGCGGGTGCGTCCCCGCAGTGGTGGACTGCCGGACGAGGGCGGCCATCAAGCTGGGAACAGCCCCCGCCTCCGGCGCTGTATAGACGACGCCGTGGTCGTCAGTCACGTAGATCGGACCGGTGCGATACTGGCCTGGGCGCTTACTCAGGTCGTGTTCGAGCAACATGAAGTGCATGGACGTGAGGACGCTCTCCTCCAGCACGAACCCGCGATCGGCGCCCACGTTGATGACGTACGTCAGCACACGTCGGTACCCCAGAATCTCAGCCCAGGTACGCGCATCAGCCGTGAGCGCCGGTCCGTCGTCCACGGCGGCCGCCGCGTCATCGTCGCTGACTGTGTACCCCTCGATGCTGTTCGACCCCCGGATCGCCCGCGCCTGTGCCGACCGCCGCATCGTGCCCTGCCAGCGACGAGGCGCGCGCAGGACCTGCGACAGGGCGGCGCGCATCTCGTCGATCTCTCGGATCACCGCATCATCGTGCGCTCCCAAAGGGGGTGGCGAGAAGATGGCATCCATGGCGTGTCCTTATGTCCTTATCATTAGGACATAGACTACACGACCCCTGTCCTTATGTCCTCATCATTAGGACATAAGGACAGGGGTCGACGGGTAGTGCAGCGTCGACCACCCCAGGACGCCACAAAGGGCCGCCCTGTCGGGCGACCCTTTGCGTATGTCTCACATCACAGTGGGCTCTCACGGCTGCGGGAACGTGTCGGCAGTCGTGGTCGTCCAGTAGGTCTCCAGGTCGACGCCCAGGCCAGGGTTGTTGGCCAGCACGTGATTCAGCCCGACTTCGAGCTGGTCGGCCCAGGAGTCGTAGATGTCCTGGTAGGTCGTGTCGAAGTGATAGTACGGCGGGAGGGTGTCCGCCCCGTACGCCGCGAGGAGGGCGTAGTAGTGAGCCAGGCCACCCTCGGCGGAGAGCAGTGCCTTGTCAGCGGCAGAGATCTGATCGGACAGAGGGCCGGTGTACAGGTCGTTCCACAGACGCACGTCGCCCAGGTACCGGTCGTACGACACGACGACCTCGGGGAGCTCGTACCCCGGATCGAGGTAGAAGATCCCGGGGTTGCCCTGCTGGGCATTGTAGCCGTCCTGCTGATCGGCGGTCAGGTCCTCGTAGCAGACCGGGCCATGCGCGGCGAAGGTCTTGGGGGCGATGCCGCCCGTGACCCATCCCTTGCCAGGATTGGGCAGTCCACCCTTGGCGACCCACTCGTCGTACGCGGCATAGGTCTCATCGAAGTTGATGCACTCGCCCGGCTTCGCCAACGTCTGCCAGTCGACGTTCGTCGTCCTCACCACGCCGGTGTCGTCGATCCAGTAGACGATGAACGAGACGTTGTACGCCAAGGTGTCCTCCACCTTGAGCTGCCAGTCGCTGATGAACACCATATTGATGTTCTTGTTGCCGACGACCTTGGGGATGTAGAACACATAGCAGTCGTCCGAAGTCAGTTGCTGCCCTGCTTGCACGGAGATGACGAAGTCCCGATAGACATTCGACTCTTTGGTGGTCAGGGTGAAGCTGTCGAAGGTGTCGAACACCGACGCCGAGACCTTGAGGTACCCATTGTCTTTCTGCTTGGAATCCCAGATGAAGTAGATGCCTGGGAAAGCGGCGCTGTGAGCGTTCGACGTGATCTTCACGCCCGACGCGTTCGTACGAGCGCTCGGGGTGTCGACGATGCTGGCGGCGACGGCTTTGTCGGTCGCGCCATTCCATACGATGTCATTGGAGGGTCCGGACGCCGCGAAGGCGCCGACAGGCACGGAAAGTGCCAATGCGGCCGCGAAGGCCACAGCCATAATTGGTAGTTTACTCTTCACTATAGTCTCCTCGTTCAGTAGTGAATATAGCTCGATGGTAGCGAACCGATGTCTCTATTGATACGGATATCAACTATAAATTGTCCCGCTCATCGGGACGCTGGGAAAGTGTGCGGGGGTGACCCTGCTTTCCCACGCGGGCGAAGCGATTCTCGAGGGCGTCGAGGCCTCGTTTGCGAGCCTCCGGTGTGCGCCGCTCGGGGCTGGCGTACGGGATCCAGGTCAGGTTTTTCACACCGATCTTCCCGAAGGTCCCGCGCAGGAGGATGCGGGAGACGGCGCTGCCGTAGACGATCCTGTACATCAACGTCGGGGTGGACATCGTGGTGACGACGGTCACTCCCGTCAGCGCCGTGAGGTTGGTGAAGGGGCGCAGCCCGGCGCCTTGCTTGTACGCGACGCCCTTGGCGACCACTTTGTCCACGAAGCCCTTGGTGGCCGCCGGCATGGCCTCCCACCACACGGGGAAGACCATCACGAGATGGTCGGCGTCGAGCAGGCGCCGCTGGTAGTCGGCGGCTCGCGGATCGAGGGAGGGTGATCCCGTACGCCACGCGGCCAGGTCCTGCGCCGACATGACGGGGTCGAACCCGTCGGCGTGCAGGTCGACCATGTCGACCTCGTGCCCCCCTCTGCGCAGGCCGACCTGTGCGGCGTGCGCCAGCGCGGCGGTGTACGAGCGGTGGTGCGGGACGTCCTCCCACGAGTCGGCGCCGTACGGGTGGTCGATGACGAGCATCACCTTCATGATGTCCCCCTTGTCGATAGTTGTATATGCAACTATTGTACGACTAGTTCGTCGTGATGTCTCATTGGTCCGGGATAGTGCAGCTTCCTTGTTCTTGTCCTGGGAGTCGCGGTGCTAGACTCCCCCCATGAGATTCACCGGCGCCTGGGAGCTGTGGTACAACGTCCGCAAGGCCGCCGCCATCCTCGAACGAGAGGCGGAGCACCTCGTCAAGAAGGAGTTGAATCTCAGTCTGGGGCAGTTCATGGTGTTGTCGGTCATCGACGCGTACCCCGGACGCCTCAACCAGACCGCCATCGCCGACCACCTCGGCCTGACCAAGGCCACGGTGTCCCGCCTGGTCGAGGCGGCGGCCGGCCAGGGGTGGATCCGGGTCGACGTCGACCCGCGTTCGCGTCGGGCCCGCCTAGTCACCCTCACACCCGCCGGCGCCGACCTCGTACGCCGGGGCGACGCCCTCCTCGAGGGATCACCCATGGCCGCCTTCGCCGACATCGACCCGGCCGCCACCCAGGCGACCACCGCCGTCCTGCGAGACTTCATCGCCGACACGCGCGGGTACGGCGGGCACGCCACCGTCGGTCTTCCCCCGGCGGGGTTTGTCCTTGCGTCGCCGGTCACGGGTGAGGAGCAGGACGAGGAGGAGCCACAGGGGGATGCTGGCCAGAGCCACCACGAGCCAGATGGAGGGGGGCCACAGACGTGACAGGTGAGAGAACTCGGGAATCCACGAGATCCCCGTCGACGTGGACTCGTCACTGGTGTCGGGCTGCGCCTCGTCCACGATCTTTCCGATGAGGATGTCCCGGCCGTTGGTCGTGCGCGACGAACAGGTGGACAACAGCACGATGTGGTCGTCGGGAGTCACGGACACGGAGTCGCGGACGTGGACGGCCTCGCTCAGGATCGCGTCGAGGTAGGACCCCGCCTCGGACCCACCGTACCCCGAGAGCAGCAGGTCGTCATACGCGGAGGTGTGGACGAAGGCGAAGAACTCCAGCCCATGCAGATGCCTGGCGAAGTACAGGGACCCCGAGCGATGCGTGTCGAAGAAGTCGGGGTCCCCGAACAGCCCGATGTCGCCGAACATCTGGCCGCCAGCCATGTGGTGGCCGTACACGACGGTGGCGAAATCGGCGAAGTCGGGGGCGTTCCGGCTGTCGACGAAGATGGCCCCGGAGACGGAGTACGCCCCGGTCGCGTCGGTCTTCAAGTACCGGATGTTGTCCTCTCCCTGGACCACGGGGTAGTCGATCGACGTGCCGTACACGCTCAGCCACGCGGTCACATCGGGATTGAGGGCCGACAAATCGTCCAGAGACGAGATCCCGTCACGGGTTTCCCCGTCAGCGACGGGCTTGTACGCCTGGTAGTGGACGGCCTCGGCCTGCTGGTCGATGCGCCCGGAGTCCCAGATCGCGTAGCCGCTGAACGCGAGAAGGACCATGACGACCAGGATCACGACGAGGTCGACCGCACCGCTGATCGCGGCGATCACGGCACGGGCGAACCTGGCCTTGGCGGTCATCGGGTCATCCCTTCTCCTCGGCCCCCGGGACAGCGTTCACCGTACCGCTCTACGCCGGGACCGTGCGAAACCCACGACGAGGACCACCGACGCCAGGACCACAAGCACGATCAGCCCGGCGAAGGGGGCGGTACGCGAATCCAGACCCGTCGCGGTGATCGCGTCGCGGACGAACGTGAAGTTCACCGCGTTCTCCCCTTCGCCGACACCCCCCCAGGTGTAGGGGTCATCATCACTGTGCCGGAGGAGCTTCCCGTCCACGATCACATCGACGCTGGCCGCGTACCCAGACGACGGTTCTTGCTGCCACGCCAGGCATGAGGCCCCGACAGGAAGGTCCACGAGTTGGATCTTCTGACCGTGTTTGAGCTTGACGGTCGTCGGCTCATAGGGCTTTGTGTCGCCGATGCTGAAGGCGAACACCTTGACGTACGCGTAGCCGTTCCCCGTGTCGTCGACGCCGATGTCTGACGCGTCAGCGTTGTCCACCGGGTCGATCACTTTACCGTCCTCGACAACGTACCCACGGTAGTAGTCGGGCACATCCCAATGGAATGTCTCGAAACGGCAGTGCAGGGAGTACGTGAAGTACTGCTGCCTGTTCGCGAACGTCCCGCCGACGCTCGTGGACACCGACAGGGTCGACTCATGCACCGGGTCGGGATCATGGGGATCGACGGCGCCGTTGGTGTGGACATAGTAGTTCGTGAACTCCATCGCTGGAGTGCAGGAGCCCCCACACCGTTCCTCTTGTGGAGTCGGATCCGTCTTCAGCCCGGCCCACGACTCATTCTCAGGCCACCCCTCGGCGGTCATCGAGTGCACGTACAGGCCCCCGGTGCTGGAGTTGGCGACGTTCATGGTCAACGTGTAGTGGCTCGTGTCGCACTTCACCTTCTCATGGTCGGGGTCGCCCTCGATCACGGAGCCAGCGTCCGGCCGTTCAGAGATCGTGTAGACGTACGTCCCGGCATGGGGGAACGACACCCCGTCGAGGATGTCCCGCGTCTGACCCCACCACGACTTGTAGGGATAGTGAATCCCGTCCGGACCACAAGTGTAGATGCACCTCATCTGAGCGATGTCGAGGTCGACCGGCCCGAGGACCGGCATCTGGGACGTCGCCAGGTCGACGGGGAGGCCGTCCACACTGACCGGGGTCACATCGAACACGAAGCTCGCCTGCGGCGCATCGGTGAACGGGTCCATGATCAGACTCGCCTTGATGGTGACAGCCATCGACTCCTTCTCGTTGTCAGCCTGGAAGACGCCTTTCCGGTCCGTGTACGCCTGCGCGGGCTGCACGCCCGCGAGGGCGATGGCCCCGGACAGGAGGATGGCCATGAGGGTTGCGACCTTTCTCATGAGCGATCACTCCTCGGCGCCACAGGAACGTGGGCGCGTGAGAGTGCCAGCGATGCTCGCCGCGCACGGGCTTTGACGATGACGACGACGACCGTGGCCGTGAGCAGGACGGCGATCAACCCGGCGAAGGGGGCCGTGCGCGACGTCAGGCCGGTGGGGGTGATCAGGGATCGGCTGTGCGTGTAGTTCATGGCAGTCCCCCCTTCTCGGACAGTGCCCCCCATCTTGTAAGCCTTGTCAAAATGGTAGGAGAGCTGTCCATCCTCGACCAGGTCGAGGCTCGTGACGTACCCGGAATCTGATGCGAACCGAGGCTCCACCGTGCAGAAGACGCCCACGGCCGCGTCGACGATCCGGAGACTCTGACCGTGCTTGAGCTGGAACGTCGTGTACGTGGGCTTCTCCGAGGAACTCCCGTACGGCCCCACCTTGATGAAGGAATATCCCTTGCCTGTTGCGTCTGTGCCGATGTCCTCGGCAGCCGCATTGTCGACGGGGTCGATCACCACGCCGTCTTGGACGATGTATCCGCGATAGTAGGCGGGGAGATAGTCCCAGCTCGGGAACGTGCCCAGGTTACAGTCGATGATGTAACTGAAGTACCGCTGCTTATTGATGAACGACCCTGTGACCGTCGTGGACACCGTGAAGGTCGACTCGGTCACTGGGTCAGGGTCCGCCGGGTCGACAGGGCCGTTGGTGTGGACGTAGTAATTATGGAAGCCCATCGGCGATGTGCCGCATGAATACATGCATCCCTCGGGCCTGGGCATGGGGTCCATCTTCCCCCCGGGACTGTAGACGTCTTCCCACTCGGCTTGCCCGACGACAGAGTGCACATACACGCCACCGGTGCTCCGGTTGGCCACCTCCAGCGTCAAAGTGATCTGTCGGGTCGAGTAGGCGAGCTGCCCATGGTTGGGGTCCAGCTCGGGGATGGTCGTCGGACGTTGCGTGATGTAGTAGACGTACACACCGGCGTGGGGAAAGACCGCGTCGGCGAGGATGTCCGACGTCTGCCCGTAATAGGTGACCATTGGCGACGACCCGTCATCCTCGGTGCAACCTGACAGGCACGCCATCTGGCTGGGATCTAGTTGGACGGTCCCGAGGTCCGGCATCGCACCAGTGGCGTCGCTGGATGTGACGCCGTCCACGCTGACCGGGGTCACGTCGTAGACGAACCCCACATCGGGCGACTTCGTCCCACCGAGCATGTGGAGCGTCTCTTTGATGGTGACAGCGATCGACTCGTCCTCATCTTGCGCCTGATACACCCCGTTCTTGTTCGTGTACGCGGCGGCGGGTTGCGTCCCCACGAGGGCGACGCTCCCGGCCAGGAGGACGGCGGCCAGCAACGCGGTGGCCTGGGTCATGATCCGTTTCATGGTGTGCTCTTTCTCTCGTGCCAATGCGGGTCGGGTCATCGGGAAGCCCGCCGACGGGACCGGGACGTCAGGACGACGAATGCGGCCACCGCCACGACCAACAGGACGATGAGCGCCAAGAACGGGGCGCCAGTCGACGCCACGCCCGTCAAGGTGACCATCGCCCGCTGGTTGTCCCACGCGACCGCGTTCACCCGCTCACCGATCACCTGCGACGGCACCGTCACCGGGGAGTCCTTCGGACCAATGACGGACGCCGCGACCGCGGAATCCGTCGTCACCTTGTACGACGGGGAGTACAACGTCGGCGTGGCCTGCGTCAACACATACCGGGTCCCCACCGGGGCGTTCACGATCACCACCTTCTGACCGCTCTTCAACGTGAACGACGTGGCCGACGTGGCCGACACCTCGATGAACCCGTACCCGTTGTCCGTGTCGTCATGGCCGATGATCCCCGCATCCGCGTTCGGCGCCGGATCGACGACCGCGCCGGAGGACACCACATACGCCTTGTAGAACGCCGGCGGATCAGTGACCAAGGAGTTGACGGCGAGCGTGATCTCGTACGGGAACTGAAGCTCCTTGTTCGCCAACAGACCGGAGGCGATCATCGACACGTCGAGCGTGGACTCCGTGACCGGGTTCGGATCAGCGGGGTCCACCGCGCCATTCGTTTTCCAATACGTGCTCGCGAACACCATCTGGGAGCACGGGAATGTGCCATGCGCGCCCGGCGTGGGATCCACCTTCACCGCGTCAGAGGAGGGCCCGGTCCACTTGTCCCACTCCGAGGAGTCGACCACAGTGACCGCGTACACATATGTCCCCGAGCCCTGGGCCTGGTTCTCCACGTACACGGTCATGGTGTACGCGGCGTCGGAGTAGGAGAGGTTTTGATGGGGGCGATTCGTGTCTATGCCCGGGTTGGTGTCCGCCCGCTCGGTGATCGAGTAGACGTACACCCCGGCGTGCGGGAAGACCACGGGAGCGAGGATGTCACCCGACTCCTGATAGTAGGTGTCCACACCAGTGGCCGCGTCCTTGCCCAGCACCTTGGCGGTGGACTTCGTCATGTGGATGCTGACGGGGTCGATCGTCGGCATCGACTCCGGTCCCTGTGTGCAGAGATAGGCGAAATCAGGGCCCCAATGGCACAGGAACGTCTCCGTGTCGAGGTCCCATCCCACGGCGTCCACATCGAAGGTGAAGGTCGTGTCGGGCACGTTCGTGCGCTCCGGCATGGCGATCTGCGCTGTGATCGCCGCGGCGACACGGTCGCTCTCACCGTCAGCCTGGACGGCCCCGTCCTCGGTCCACGTGGATGCGAGGGCCGACGAGGCCCCCGCCAGGGCGAGGGCCGCCGCCAGGGCGAGGGCCGCGAGTGTTGTCATTTTTCGCATGGTTGTCTTCTTTCTCTGCGTGACTGAAGTGTTATGTGGTGTGACGCCTGGTCGGCACGGACGCTGCTCGCCGGGCACGGGTTTTGACGATGACGACGACGGCCATAGCCGTGACCAGGATTGCGATCAGCCCGGCGAAGGGGGCCGTGTGCGACGTCAGGCCGGTGGGGGTGACCAGTTTGCGGGTGTGCGTGAAGTTCGCGGAGTTCTCTCCCTCGTAGATGATTATCCAGGCGCCTTTCCCATCGTCGTCATAGTGGAAGGGTTTTCCGCCTTCAACGAGGTCGATGCTCGTGCTGTACCCCCACAGCCACCCGTCCTTCAGGCTCGCTATGCAGAAGGTCCCGACGGGCGCATCGACGAGATGGAGGCTCTGGCCATGCTTGAGCCTGACCGTGGTCGGGTTGTCGGACAACCAGGTGTCGATCCCAAACGACGCCACCTTGACGAAGGAGTACCCCTTCCCCGTCGCGTCGGCGCCGATGTCCTCGGGCGCGGCGTTGTCCACCGGGTCGATCACCACGCCGTCTTGGACGATGTATCCGCGGTAGTAGTCGGGCATGTCCCAGTCGAGCGGTGTGACTTGGCACTGCACCGTATAGGTGAAATAGTGCTGCCTGTTGGCGAATGGCCCGGCGACCGTCGTGGACATCGTCCAGGTGGCCTCGTTCACCGGGTCGGGGTCGCCCGGGTCCACGGCGCCGTTGGTATGAACGTAATAGTCGTTGAAGCCCATCAGTGAGCACGACCAGCAGTACTCCGGCCTCGGCATCGGGTCGACCTTGCCACCCCCATCGATGTCGTCAGCCAGTTGCTCCCCGAGGACCGATTGCACGTACAGGCCCCCGGCGGCCTTGTTGGCCACGACCAGGGTCAACTCGCTCGTCCGGGGCGAGTAGGAGAGCTTCTCGTGGTTGACGTCCAACTGGGGGTTCGTGTCCGGCCGCTCGGTGATCCGGTAGACGTACACACCAGCGTGGGAGAAGACGGCCGAGGCGAGGATGTCGGAGGTCTGCCCATAGTAGACGATCGTCCTGTATATGTTGTCATCCTCGACACATGAGGTCCCACACACCATCTGGCTGGTGTCCAGTTCTGCGGGGCCGAGCTCCGGCATCGTGCCAGTGGCGTCTCCCGATTCGACGCCGTCCACGCTGACCGGGGTCACGTCGTAGACGAACCTCACATCGGGCAAGACGGTCCCCCAGGACACGCGCAGCATCTCTTTGATGGTGACGGCGAGTTTCTCGTTCTCATTTTGCGCCTGGTACGCCCCGTTCTTGCTGGTGTACGCGGCGGCGGGTTGCACGCCCGCCAGGGCGACGCTCCCCGCGAGGAGGATGGCGGCTAGAAGAGCGGTGGCCTGGGTCATCATTCGTTTCATGGTGTGCCCTTTCTCTGGTAGTGATGTAGTCCGGGTCATCGGGAAGCCCGCCGACGCGACCGTGAGCTGAGGACGATGAACGCAGCCACCGCCACGACCAGTAGGACGATGAGCGCCAAGAATGGGGCGCCAGTCGACGCCACCCCCGTCAACGTGACCATCGCCCGCTGGTTGTCCCACGCGACCGCGTTGACCCGCTCACCGATCACCTGCGGCAGCAACGTGACCGGCGTGTCCTTCTGACCTATGACCGACGGCGCGACCGTGGAATCCGTCGTCACCTTGTACGACGGGGAATACAACGTCGGCGTGGCCTGCGTCAACACATACCGGGTCCCCACCGGGGCGTTCACAACCACCAACTTCTGACCACTCTTCAACGTGAACGACGTCGGCGCCGTGGTCGACACCTCGATGAACCCGTACCCGTGGTCCGTGTCGTCATGGCCGATGATCCCCGCATCCGCGTTCGGCGCCGGATCGACCACCACGCCGGAGGACACCACATACGCCTTGTAGAACGCCGGCGGATCCACCACCAACGAGTTCACCGCCAGCGTGATCTCATACCGGATCTGAAGCTCCCTGTTCGCCAACAGACCCGACGCGATCATCGACACATCCAACGTGGACTCCGCGACCGGGTTCGGGTCCGCCGGGTCCACCGCGCCGTTGGTCTTCCAATACGTGCTCGCGAACACCAGCTGGGAGCACGGAGACGTGCCATTGCCCCCCGGAGTGGGATCCACCTTCACGTCACTGGGTGCCCAGTACGCTTGCCTGCCTGTGGAATCGGCCATGGCGACCGCGTACACATAGGTCCCCGTGCCCTGGGTCCTGTTCTCCACGTACACGGTCATGGCGTACGCCGCGTCGGAGTAGGAGAGGTTCTGATGGGGGCGATTCGCGTCGATGCCCGGGTTGGTGTCCGTCCGCTCGGTGATCCAGTACACGTACACCCCGGCATGGGGGAAGACCACGTTGGCGAGAATGTCACCCGACTCCAAATAATAGGTGTCCACACCAGTGGCCGCGTCCTTGCCCAGCACCTTCGCGGTTGATTTCGTCATATGGATGCTGACCGGGTCGATCTCCGGCAGGGCGAGCGTCTCTGGTGAGCACAGGTCGTTATAGCCGGTTTGCGGCCAACAGAAGGGGTCGTCGTCGATGTTCGCGTCCACGGCGTACGGCGCCACGTCGAACGTGAAGGTCGTGTCGGGCACGTTCGTGCGCTCCGGCATGGCGATCTGCGCCGTGATGGCCACCGCGATCCGGTCGTTCTCGTCGTCGGCCTGGATGGCCCCCCGCTCGTTCTGGGTGGCCGCCAGCGCCGTCTGGGTCCCTGCCAGGGCCAGTACGGCAGCCAACGCCATGGCGGACAGTGTTCGCATCTTTCTCATATGTCTGTCTCCTCTTCCTTGTGGTTGAGTCATGGATCCCTCGTCCAGACCTGTCGGACATTGTCCATGGGTGAGGTCGGCGAGTCGTCGTGGTTGTGTCATAGGTCCCTCCACTTGATCAAGGCGATGACCTTCCCCGATGTGTCTGAAATGGCCACAGGTCCGTACATGCGCGAGTCGGTGGCGTCGGCGCGGGCGTCCCCCAGCACGAAGACCTCGCCAGGGCCGAGCGTGACGGGAAGGGCGATGCCCCCCTCGAAACGGGTGGTGGGTTGGTGGATGTCCAGCTCCTGCTGGTGGGCGCCGTTGACGATCAGGCCGTCCTCGTCGATGTCGACCGTGTCCCCCTGCACGGCGACGACGCGGCGGATGTGCGTCTCACCGTCGTAGGTCACCACCAGGAGATCCCCCATCTGGTAGGAGGTGTCGAGACGGTAGAACATCACCAGGTCGCCGTCGTTGACCGCCGGGGACATGTCCGCGTCGCCGCTGCGGGCGATCCCATGGGTGACGGTGAAGATCAGGGCGAAGACGGCGAGGATCACGCCGACCTTGATCGCGAGGTTCCCCAAGTCGCGCCACACGGACACCGGAGCAGGGCCGGGCGTGATCGGGGCGGTGCGGTCCAGATCCGCGTCACCGGGCGCGGCGACAGGGTCGAGAGGTGTCGAGCTCATGATCGGCCTCCTCCACGTCGATGGGCGATCCGCGCCGCGCCGACCAGACTGGCCCCCATCGCCAAGAACAGGGCGGGCAGGAGGAAGCCCGGAGCGGTGTCGGGTGTGTCGACGCCCGTGACGGGGACGAGGACGCGGGTGTTGGTGAACTCGATCACCACGTCGTCGGCCATCGGGGCGTCGAGGGTGTCCACCCCGGTGACAGGTGTCCTCGTGGGGTCGTCGCTGCGGACGTATGAGGTGTCGTACCCGGGCACAGGCGTCTGGATCACCTCGACACGCGCGTCGGAAGGCACGTGCGAGAAGGTGAGGGAGCCGCCGTGGCTCAGGGTCACCACGCCGACGGACTCCAGAACGGATCCCAGCCCGCAGGGCGCCTCGTCCCCGTCCTGGGTGTGGCACTCGACGTCGGTCGTCAGCGGCGAGCCGTCGGCCTGGGTGAGCAGGACCGTGTACGAGAAGGCCTGGGTGCGGTCGGCGAACCCGCCGGCGACCCGTGTGGCGAGGGTCAGGGTCGTCATGGGCGCCGTCTCGCGATAAGTCACGGTGTAGAACAGGCGGGTGGGAGTGGACTCCGGCGTGGCGTCCACGATGTCGTAGGTCCGGGCGTCGAGGGTGATCGTCGCCGCCTGAGCGTCCCTGTCGTTCGGCGCGACGTGGGCGCCGGGCACGGTCATCTCCCAACGGGGCGAGGATCGATCCGGGTCACGTTGGTAGGCGACCGCGTCGAATCCCAGGGCGGGCGAAGGAAGGATGCCGCCGCCGAGGTCCATGGGGATCCCCAGCGGGTGGCCGGGGGCCAGTTCCGTGTACGCGTCGGGGGAGTCCGGCTCGCCGGCGCCCGTGGCATGAGGATGAGAGGGGATCGACACTCCCCGAACGTTCACTGTGACCGGGGTGTAGACGGTGTCCACGTCCAGACGCTGGAGCAGGACGCCGGGCGTGCCGTCGGCGGTCGTGTACGAGACCCGTGCCCAGTACGTCGCGTCGCGGTCGACGACCATCTCGTACCGTGTCTGGTCGTCGCCATCCTCGACCAGGTCGAGCGCCATGCCCGCCCCGCCCCGGCCGCGGTCGGACGGGGACGCCAGGAGGAAACCGTCCTCGATCTGATCCGTCGTGAATCGCGCGGACACGAGGGAGTCCCGGAACCAGTCGACGGCGTCGACGCGGGCGCCGGCGAGGTCCCCGGCCTTGTGGTCGATGTCCACGCTCAGGATGGCCGAGCCGTACGCCTTGGCCGTCGGATCGCCGACAGACAGGGTCACCCCCGGTTGGGGGGGTGTGACCAGGATGGGGACGGGGGTCGCCAGCGGGTCGAAGGAGTCCAGGTCGTCGGGGGCGTCCACTGTCAGCTGGAAGGAGGCGCGGGCCCCGGTGGCCGGATCGACGGCCACACCTGCGTGGACGCCCGGCTCGAGCCAGAGGCAGGCCGCCCCGGTCGAGTCGGTGCGCGCGGTGTAGGGGCCGTGGGGGGTGTCGAGGGTCAGGATCACACCGGGGAGCGTCGGCAGAGTCCCTTCGGCGGCGGATGCTGTGGCGACGAGGGTCGACACGGCGACAGGGATCTGCGTGGTTCCGTCGTGGTGGAGCACGGGCTGGCCGTCCACCCGGATCTGTCCGGCGGCCGTGACCGGGCGCACCGAGCCGGAATGGATCGCGACGACGGGACGACCCGTGTCGGCGAGGGCTGGTCCCGTGTCAGCGCTGCCGATGCCCACATCGCCCGGTCCTTCGTCACCCACGCTCGTTCGCGTACCGCCGATGCCCGAGTCCGCCCGATCCCCGCCCTGAGCGTCGACGATCCCACCCTCGATGGTGAGGACGCCGGCCCGCGACCCGGTGTCGTGACGGCTGTCGGCGGTGGGATCACTCTCCAGATCGATGCCAGGGGCGCCGGGCCCGCCGCGCACGATCAACTGGCCTGGGCCCTCGATGGTCAGGGAGCTGCCGAGACCCACGTGGATGCCCGGCTGCGGGAGACCGGCGTCCAGGGTGCTGGCGGTGGAGGAGTCGACGCGGTTGACCGAGCCCTCGGCCAGGTAGAGGGTGACCTGGGCGCCGTCGTGGACGAGCAGGGGGGTGGTGTCGGTGTCGCGGACGGCGCCGTCGAGGACGATCACAGCATGGCCCGAGGAGACGGTGATCGCGGCGGCGGGGTGTGTGGAGGATCCCGTCAGCAGGACGACCACAGGGTCGCCCCCGTCGTCAGGAGTGCCGACAATGGTTGCGTCTGTCGCGTCGTCGAGGACACGGGTGACGCGGTACGGCCCGTACATCCCGCTGGCGTCAGCCATCGCCTCGCTGGTCGCCCCGGCGTAGCCGAGGGCCCCCATTATCAAGCCCGTCAATGCGGAAGTAGCCCAGAATTGCCTCATGTTCCCTCATCTCGGCAGAATTACTGGATCCTCCCCCTTCCGTGATTCCGCAGTATACCCAGGCGCGCAAATATCGGTCTTCGAAAGTTTTTTCCACGTCTGACATGGGGAAATATTATGAAAGCGTGACGGTGGCATGTTGTCATCACAGGACGGGTGGCCACAACCAGGGCTGGTGGGAATAGAGTCGTGCGTGGGCGCTGTCGTACTCGCCCGACCCGACCAAGGAGGACCAGCATGGACGTCACACTCGTGACCTCGGCGCAGATGAGAGACCTCGACCAGCACACCATCGACCACCACCACATGGAGTCCCTGGTGCTCATGGAACGCGCGGGCCTGGCCTGCGTGCAGGCGATGGCGGTGGAGGGGATGGACGCCGACCCCGTGGTGGTCCTCTGCGGCCCGGGCAACAACGGTGGCGACGGGTTGGTGATCGCCCGCCTGGCCCACCTGGCCGGGCGCCGGGTGGTCGCGGTCCTGGTGGGCGATCAAGCCACGTCCACCCCCCAGACCGCCCGTCAGCGTCAGATCGCCCTCGGGTACGGTGTCCCGGTGATCGACCTGGACGACGCCGGGCCCGTCATCCTCACGGCGGGCACGCTCGTCGACGCCCTGCTGGGCATCGGCGGGAACCGGGCGCCGGCCGGCCCGTTCGCCCACGCCGTCGATCTGATCAACGCCGCCCATGACCGGGGCGCGGCGGTCCTGGCCGTCGACCAGCCCACCGGTGTCTCAGCCGACACCGGCGAGGCGCCCGGCGTGGCGGTCCGCGCCGACGTGACCGTCACCTTCGCGTACATGAAGGTCGGCCTGGTGGCGCCTGCGGCCCGCGATCTGGTCGGCACGGTCCGCGTCGCGGACATCGGCGTGTACATCGATCCCGGCCCAGCGTCTGGCGGAGGGCAGGACGGCGCCGTCGCCCGCCAACAGGTCCGAGACGCGTACTAGACTGGACATCCCAGCCAAGGAGGGTTCATGTCTCACAGCGTCGTCACCACACCATCCACGTTCGTATCCTCCGGTCGGTACGCAGAGGATCGACCGCCAGCCTCCATCGCCGTGCGGACCTGGGCGCCAGACGGCATCGGACCTGACAACCCGCCCGTCGCCATCCTCCAACTCCACCACGGCATGGTCGAGCACATCAGCCGGTACGACAGGTTCGCCCGCGCCGCCGCCGCCGAGGGTCTGCTGGTGGTGGGCATGGACTTCATCGGCCACGGCGACTCGGCGGAGGATCCGGACGACCTGGGGCACACCGGGGTGCGCCTGAGCGGCGGACGCAACCCGCTCGTCGAGGACGTCCACACCCTGCGGCAGCACACACAAGAGCAATGGCCGGGCGTCCCGTACGTGATCTTCGGCCATTCCATGGGCTCTTTCGTGGTCCGGTCCTATCTCGCCCGACACGGCCGCGGCCTGGACGGCGCGATCATCTGCGGCACCGGGACGCTCGACCCGGTGATGGGCGGGGTCGCCGGCATCCTCCTGGCGCTGATCGGAGTGGGCCGTGCTCCCCGCCACCGCTCCTCCCTCTTCGCCGCCGCCTCGCTCGGAGCGTACAACAAGCCCTTCGAGAAGCACGGGGCGCGCACGGGCTTCGACTGGCTCTCCCGCGACCCGGAGCAGGTGGACGCGTACGTGGACGACCCCCGCTGCGGGGGGATCTTCACCCTCGCCGCCGACCGGGTGCTCATGGACGTGATCGGCCAGGCCAACTCCCCCGCCACGTACCGCGACACCCCCCACAGCCTCCCTCTCCTGCTGCTGTCCGGGGGCGCCGACCCCGTGGGCGCCATGGGCACGGGGGCCGCCGCCGTGGCCGAGCGGTACCGCCGCGCCGGGGCCACGGACGTGACCCTGCGCCTGTACCCGCAGGCCCGTCACGAGCTGCTCAACGAACTCAACCGCGACGAGGTGACCCAGGATATATTCGGGTGGTTGCGTCGGATCGGGATCCCGTCGATCCCAGACAACGCCTAGGGCGCCTCACCACGGGTGACGGTCCGCCCGCTCACAGGCCCGGCAGGTGGTCCGCCACGAACAGGGCGAGCTCGGGTCTGAGGGTCGCCGCCGTGTCGTCCATGAGGGCATGGGCGTACCGGACGACCTCCCCTTGTCCGACATGGAAGTACGTCCCGGCGTGGTGCGCCGTGATCTGGTCGTCGGCGATGCGGCGCAGGATGGTGGAGGCGGACTGGTCCACCATGAGCGCCACCTCGTGCGGGGAGTACGTGGGTTCCGGGCGGGTCGACCCCGCCCACTCCGGGAACCATCGGGCCGCCTCGAACTGCTCGACGTGCCCGTTGTGGATGCTCAACCCCTCGCCCGCCAACGCCGTCGCCTGCCACCCGAGGGGCTCGGCGTGCTCGGTCGCGAGCCGCCCCCTGCTCGCGACCACACGATGCCACGGCAGGTCCGACGACCCGTCACGCGCGACGGCGCCCACACGTCTGGCCGCCCCCGGATGACCGCTGAACGCCGCCACGTCGGCGTACGTCATCACCCTCCCCGGAGGGATGTCCGCCACGACAGCTTCCACGGCCTCCGCCAAGGTGGGCTCGCCCTCGAAGGGCTGCGCCAGAGAAGGCTCGTTCATATGGACAACTCTATAGCACCATTGACCCTCCGCGATGGAGTCGTCCACCTCGTGTGCGTTCCATCGAAGTCCACCCCGCTCGTCGCCGGACTCACCCGTAGGTGTCGCGTGGACCCCTTCCGGGGACGGATCGGGGACCCTTCTTCCAGGACGGGGCCTGGGGCCCGAGGATCTGGAGCCGGGTGACGGTGCGCGGACCCAGGATCTCGTTCAGCCGGGCGATGATCTGGGGGGACATGGCCCTCAGGGAGGTCGCCCAGGTCGTCGAGTCGGCCCGTACGGTCAACACCCCCGACTCCCATTTCTCCGGTTTCGTGTGCTGGGCGTTGACGTCGCCGACGAACTGGGCCCACTGCGGCATCAACGACACGACCGACACCTGTTTCTTCCATCCCCGTCGCGTCAGGATCGAGTCCAGGACGGCGCCGGCCGCTTGCGGGTCACGCCGTGAGGGGCCAGGCCCCGACCAGGGGACCTCGTCCGGATCGGTGTCCACGGGACGCTTGCGCCGTCGGACAGGGGCCACGCCGCGCGCGGCCGCGGCGATCCTCTCCGCCATCTGCGTCCCGGTCGGGTCGTGGGGGGGACGGTACGCCGGTGCGTCCACGTCCCGCTCCTGCTCGTGGCCCTGCGGGGGAGGGAGGGAGACGGGGTCACGTCGTGATCGTGAGGGGTCCTCGGGCGTGGGGTCCGTCACCGGCGCCCCGGTCTCCCATCGTGTCGGCTCGACCTGGTCACGTTCGTCCGTCACGACAGAACCTCCTCGTCGGGCGTCCCCAGGGGGAAGGGGCCAGCGACCGTCCCGCGGCCCACGTCGAACAGGGACCCTCGCAGGGTGTCCGGCAGGTCGCGGCGCACGGCGACCGTGACCAAGGACTGCTCCACCATGTCCATGGTGGCCACGACGCGGGCACGGCGGTGCTCGTCCAACTCGGCGAACACGTCGTCCAGGATGAGGATCGGCTCGATGCCGTCGTCGCGCAAGACATCCACGCTGCCCAGACGCAGGGCGAGGGCGAACGACCATCCCTCGCCGTGGCTGGCGTACCCCTTGACCGGGAACTCCCCCAGTGACAAGGCGAGATCGTCTCGATGGGGGCCGACCAGGCAGACCCCGCGGGCGATCTCCTCGTCCCGGCGGGCGTCGATCCGCTCCTGGAGTGCGTCGCGCACGGCGTCGACGTCGGGCCCGGTCTCGGGTGGGATCGAGGAGGACTGGTACGACATGTCCGCCCGCGACGGCACGGGCGCGATGGCGTCGTACGCCTCGGTCACGCGCTCGCCCAGGTCGGCGAGGGTGCGCAACCGGGCCGCGACCACCTCCGCGCCCAAGCGGACGATGGCCTCGTCCCACACGGCGAGGGTCTCGGCCTCGCCCGCCCCGGCCCGGCGCAGGCTGCGCCCGGACATGGCTTTCACCAAGGTGGTCTTCTGCTTGACGGCCCGCTCGTACTCGGCCCGCACACCCGCCAGGCGGGGCCACCGGGTGACCACCAGGTCGTCGATGAACCGTCGGCGCTGCGCGGGATCCCCTCGGACGATGGCCAAGTCCTCGGGGGCGAAGACGACCGTGCGCACCGCGCCCAGGATCTCCCTCGGGCGCACCGGCGCCCTGTTCAGCATGGCTTTGTTCTGTTGGCCGGGGCGCAGTTCCAGGGCGACGCTGAGGGCTCGGTCGTCGCCGAGCCCGGCCTGGACCTTGGCCGTGACCGTCGCCTGGGCGGCGCCCATCTTGATCAGGGGCTGGTCTCCGGCCACCCTGTGCGACCCCAGAGTCGCCAGCACATGAACGGCCTCGACGATGTTCGTCTTCCCGTAGCCGTTGGGGCCGACGAAGACGTTGACGCCGGGGCTGAGGGTCAGGTCGGCGGACTCGTACGACCTGAAATGGGACAGCGACAGTCGCGACAGGTACACGTGATGGCTTAGCTGGACAGGCGCATGAGCATGATCACGTGGCGGTAGTCGGGCGAGGGCTCGCCGTCCAGGTCCGGCAGAGGGGTGACCAGGCACGGCTTGCCGGAGCCGGTGAACGAGATGTGGACGTACGTGGTGTCTAGAGCGGACAGGGCGTCCAGGAGGTAATGGGGGTTGAAACCCGCCTCTGTCAGCGGGGGTTCGCCAGCGCCGCAGTCGACGAGGGCGCTCACGGATTCCGAGGCCTGCGCCTGGTCGCCGCGTGCCGCCTCCAGGACGATGGAGTCGGAGTCGATCCGCATCCTCAAGCTGGTGTTCTTCTCGGCCACCAGGGCGACGCGACGTACGGCGGCGACGAGGTCGCCCGTGTTGGCGCGCACCGTCAGGTCGTCGGGGATGTTCATCAGGTGTCGCAGCTTGGGGAACTCCCCGTCCAGCAGACGCGTGGTGATCTGGCGGATCCCGCCGGGCCCCTCGGCTTCGAAACCGATCAGGCCTTCCCCCGCGGAGACGTCGGCCAGGGAGATCGTGATCCTCTCGGCGCCCACCAGGGACTTCGCCGTGTCCGAGAGCACTTTGCCCGGGACGAGGGCGGAGGTCTGGGAGACGGTGGACGAGGGGTTCCAGGTCAGCTCTTTGAGAGCCATGCGGTACCGGTCCGTGGCGAGCAAGGACAAGTTGTCGCCCTCGAACTCCAGCTTGATGCCGGTGAAGACCGGCAGGAGTTCGTCCCGGCCGGCCGCCACGACCACTTGGCCGACGCCCTTGGCGAGGTCGTCCGGGGAGATCCAGCCGGACGCCTTGGGCATCGCAGGAAGGTCAGGGTACTCGTTGACGGGCAGCGTCTGGAACGCGAACCGGGCGGAGCCGCAGACCAGCTCCAGCTCGGACTCGTTGCTCGACAAGACGACGGGCTTGGATGGCAGCGAGCGGGTGACGTCCGCCAGGAGTTTTCCTGACACGAGGACCACACCGGGGGTCTCCACGTCGGCCTTGATGGTGACCTGAGCGGAGGTCTCGTAGTCGAAGCTGGACAGGGTGACCACATCCGCCTCCGCTTTGATCAGCAGACCGGCGAGGATGGGGAAGCTTGGACGGGTGGGCAGACTGCGGGCAGCCCAGGCAACGGCGTCGGCAAGGACGTCTTTGTCGAGTTGAATCTTCATGGAAACTCCTTGTCCTAGAATCATACCCACTTGTGCGCACCAATGGTACCGACGGCCGAGGGCCGTGCGGGTCTGCGGAGATTCTATCTGTTCGGTCCCTGGCTAGGGAATCGAGATCATACCCAGAACAACAATCCCATCAGGGCTGGTGAGCCGTCCACACATCCACAGGCCGCTGAAGGGGACGGTTGTGATTTATGTACTTCTCATCATCGTCATAGCCTGTGTGGATAGTGTGGATAACCGTCATCTGCCTCAGACGGATTCTGAATGACATGCGTGGTATTTCTGTGGATAAGTCTGTGGAAACTGTGGATATCTGGGGAAAAACTCGGGCGGTCGTCCCCATGTGCATGAGTGTCCACAGAAATCGGGGCAAGTTATCCACAGGTTATCCACAGGCTTTCGGGACACAGGACAGCGGTCGAAAAGTCGTATGGGCGGGGTGAGGATGGGGGGACGACATTGTGATCGATCAGGGCATCCATGGTGGACGACAGGGTCGGTCGGGGATCGATCAGGGATCGATCAGGAGGTCTGCTGCTTCAGCCGCGATGTGATCTCTGAGATGGTGTTGAAGATGGTCCGGTCGGTGATCATCATCTCGGAGATCTTGCGGGACGCGTGCATGACGGTGGTGTGGTCGCGGCCGAAGAGGGCGCCGATCTTCGGCAGGGACAGTTCGGTCAGGTCCCGGCACAGGTACATGGCGACCTGGCGGGCCAGGGCGATGTTGGCCGTGCGGTTGGCGCCGATGAGGTCGTCGACGGTCAAGGAGAAGTAATGCGCGGTGTGCGTCATGATCATCGACGCCGTGATCGGCTGGCCGAAACCGTCGGGGATCAGGTCCTGGAGGACGATCTCCGCCAACTCCAGGTTGATCGGCTGGCCGTTGAGCGACGCGAAGGCGGTCACACGGATCAGGGCGCCTTCCAGCTCGCGGATGTTCGACTGGATCTTGGAGGCGATGAACTCCAGCACCTCGGGCGGCATGGACAACCGCTCGGCGGCCGCCTTCTTCCGCAGGATGGCGATCCTCGTCTCCAGGTCGGCCGGCTGGATGTCGGCGATGAGCCCCCATTCGAACCGGGAGCGCAGTCGGGGCTCCAGGGCCTCCAGCATCTTGGGCGGGCGGTCGGAGGTCATGACGATCTGCTTCTGCGCGTTGTGCAGAGTGTTGAAGGTGTGGAAGAACTCCTCCTGGGTCTGGATCTTCGACTCCAGGAACTGGATGTCGTCGAGCAGGAGGATGTCCACCTCGCGGTACATGGCGCGGAAATGGGCGGTGCGGTTGTCCGAGATCGCGTTGATGAAGTCGTTGGTCATCTCCTCGGTGGAGACGTACTTGACCTTCAACGAGGAGTAGTACTCATGGATGTAGTGCCCGATGGCGTGCAAGAGGTGGGTCTTGCCCAGTCCCGACGCGCCGTAGATCATCAGGGGGTTGTACGACTTGCCCGGGCTCTCCGCCACCGCGACGGCGGCCGCGTGGGCGAACCTGTTGGAGGGGCCGATGACGAAGGTCTCGAACGTGTACTTGGCGTTGAGCCGCTCCACCTGCTGGTCGCGTTCCCGGGACGTGGTCTCCGGGGCTGGCGCCTCGGCGACCACGGCGGGCCGAGGCGCGGCGGCCGCCAGCGACGCGAGGTCGGAGTCGACGGACGTCGACAGGCGCACGGGGGAGTTCAAGTAGTCGGAGGCGACCTGCTCGATCTTGGATCGCAGTCGCTGCTCGATGCGTTCACGGGTGAAATCGTTGGGGACGAGCAGGTGCAACACGGCGCCGTCGAAGCTCGTGGGCTGGGACGTGGAGAGCAAGGCTCGGGTCCCGGGGTCGATCGTGGACAGCAGATGGGACCACAAAGAGGCAAGCATATCCGAGGAGTCGGTCGCGATCACCGTTGCTCCTCTCATCGGGTCGAATCCACTAGTTGTCCACATACTTATCCACAGGTGTGGATACGCGAAAACAGCGGGACAATCTCTAGAGATTACCGTAATCCTTGGCACACCAAGAATTCAAGTAGAGGTGGAGAAATCTCAGACATTGTCGGCGTGTCGGATGGACGGGGGCTTCCGATCTCTCCACTGCGCGGGCGGCGGCCCACCCACCCGGACAGGGTGTGAGAGGCGGAAACTTGATCCGACGCTGTTTATGGCGTATCGTTGCACAGTCGTTTTAGTGACGATGATTCCCCTGTTGACACACAGCAGGATAGTTCTGGAAATGAGTGTGGGAGCTTTCTGTGAGCAAGCGTACCTATCAGCCGAGCAATCGGCGTCGTAATCGGACGCACGGGTTCCGTACCCGTATGCGTACTCGTGCTGGCCGTGCCATCTTGTCCGCTCGTCGGGCCAAGGGGCGCACGGAATTGACCGTCTAAGACCATGCTGCCGCAGCGGTTCAGGCTGCGCAAGAGTGCAGAATTCGTGTCGGTGATGCGACGTGGCCGCAAGGTCGCGCGTCCGACGCTGATTCTGTACGCCCGCGAGGCGGCGTCGCCGCACGTCGGGTTGATCGTGTCTCGCCAGGTCGGCGGCGCGGTCCAACGCAACAAGGTCAAGCGTCAGCTGCGCCATTGTGCCGCTGGACTCGTGGACGAGTCGGCGCCCGTGGACGTGGTCGTACGGGCGTTGCCGCGCGCCGGCGCGCCCTCGGTGCGGCTCTGTGAGGACTTGAAATCCGCATGGGCCGCCGCCGTCGAGGGGGTACGGTCGTGAAGTGGCTGATGATCGGGTTCATCAAGGCGTGGAGAGCGGTGATCTCGCCTCTCTATGGAAACGTGTGCAAGTATTACCCGTCGTGTTCGGCGTACGGCCTGAAAGCCGTGCAGACCCATGGGGCCCTCAAGGGTGGCTGGTTGACCATCTGGAGGATCATGCGGTGCAACCCGTGGTCGCATGGGGGGTACGATCCCGTCCCCGGAACGCCAGAGGCAGACGAGTGGATCAAAGAGCAGGCAGAGATGGAGGCGTGTCACAGCGCCCATGAAGGAGTGGTTGGATGACTAGTTTGGTTGCACTGTGGGGGATCGGAGATTTCTTCACGTCAATCATGACGCCCTTGCACGCGGCGATGGCGTTCGTCATCATGTGGGCGTACAAGTTCTGGTCCCTGGTCACGGGCCCCGGCGAGGGAGTCACCTGGGCGCTGTCGATCATGACCCTGACGGTCATCGTGCGCACCATCTTGATCCCGTTGTTCATCCGTCAGATCAACTCGGCGCGCAACATGCAGATCATCCAGCCGAAGATCAAAGAGCTGCAGGACAAGTACGGGTCTGACCGCGAGAAGCTCGGCATCGAGACGCAGAAGCTGATGAAGGCCGAAGGGGTCAACCCGTTGGCGTCCTGCTTCCCCCTGATCTTGCAGATGCCGGTGTTCATCGCGCTGTACCAGGTGCTGTACGCCGCCGCCAACGGCCGTGCCCTGGGGTACTCGTTCGTCCACAACCCTGACCTGGTCGCCTCCCTGAACCACGCGGAGATCTTCGGGGCCAGGCTCGCGGACCACTTCTGGCTCAGCGACTGGAGCCAGTTCGACGCCACCCAGATCATGGCCGTCATCCTCGTGCTGATGATGACCGGCCTGCTGTTCGTCACGCAGAAGCAGTTGATGGGCAAGAACATGCCGCCCGAGGCGATGACCGGCCCCATGGCGCAGCAGCAGAAGATGATGCTGTACATCTTCCCGTTCATGTACCTGTTCATGGGCGTCATGATCCCCGTCGGCGTGCTGCTGTACTGGGTGACTAACAACGCGTGGACCCTGGTCCAGCAGTTCCTGCTCATCCACAACAACCCCACACCGGGGACCCCCGCGTACATCGACTGGGAAGAGCGGATGATCAAGAAGGGCCGTGACCCCAAGGAGATCGCCGAGGCGCGTCGCGCCAAGAGGTCGAAGGCGCCCAAGGCGGCCCCGTCCCGTCAGGTGGGTCCCGCCGTGGCGTCCACCGGGACGACCAGTCCCAAGGACGGATCGGAGAAGGCCACGACCGACACTCCCCCGACCACTGGCGTGGTGCGTCAGCAGATCCAGCGCCAGCAGCCCGCGCGACAGACGCGGGCCACCCGTACGACCCCGAAGAAGAAACCCTGACTGGGCGACGCACGGACAACTAACCATAGATGTGACCCTCGTAGGGAGGGGCGATGAAGGGAAAGAGCATGAGCGAAGAGACGAAAGACCAGGCCGAGCAGGTCGAGGCGACGGTGGCGGACGACCAGGCGAAGACCGAGTCGACGCAGACCACCGAGGAGCAGATGGACGACCTCACCCTCGAGGGCGAGACCGCGGCTGACTATCTTGAAGAACTGTTGGATATCGCGGACTTGGATGGGGACATCGACACCTATGTCGAGGCGGGTCGCCCGCACGTGTCCATCCTGACCTCCGGCGACAAGCTGGTGGGCGCCAACGGCGAGGTGCTGGAAGCATTGCAGGACCTGTCGCGTCTCGCGGTGCTGACCAAGCTGGGGCATCACTCCCGGCTGATGCTGGACGTGGCCGGGCACCGTGACAGGCGCCGCCAGGAGCTCCAGGAAATCGTCGCCGCTGCGGTGGCAGAGCTGAACACCTCGGGCGAGCCGCAGGCGTTGGCCGCCATGAACCCGTTCGAGCGCAAGATCGTCCACGACGCCGTCGCGGCCGCAGGATTGCACTCCGAGTCCGAAGGTGAAGGCGAGAAGCGCCACGTCGTGATCAGCGCGTCTGCGTGACCGACGTGTCCGTGCCTGTTCCGGCGGACCTCACCGGGGTGTGTTCCACCGTCTTCGGCGAGCGACTCCCCCTGGCGCGACGGTACGCGGAGTTGTTGGCTGGAGAAGGGATCGAGTGGGGCCTCATCGGACCTCGTGAGACCGAGCGGATTTGGGAGCGCCACATCCTCAACAGCGTGTGCGTGTCGCCGCTGATCGATGATGGGCTGCGTGTGGCGGACATCGGGTCTGGGGCTGGTCTGCCCGGGATCCCCCTGGCCATCGCGCGACCGGATCTGTCGGTGTGCTTGGTCGAGCCCATGGAGAGGCGAGTCGACTTCCTGAATCTGTGCGTGTCCGAGCTGGGGCTCGGCGACACTGTTTCTGTGGTGCGGTCTCGGGTCGAGGAGTACCACGGGGTCGTGGATGTCGTTGTGTGCCGTGCTGTGTCATCTGTGACGTCTCTTGTGGGGATGACTGCTGGACTCGTGGGGCCGGCTGTGCTGTTGGCGATCAAGGGGGATCGTGCGCCGGTTGAGATTTCCGATGCTGCTGGTGAATTGCGGAGGCGTCGGTTGACGGCTTCTGTCGAGCGGGTGGCCGTGGATGGCATGGTAGTCGGGACTGTGGTACGGATCGCTGAGAGATGATTGTCGTCAGATGATGCTCTTTGCTGAGTTGGGGCCGGTGCGCCCTGCCTCGGCGGGTCCTCCCCACTTTTCCTCGGACGCGGTCGGCTTCCGTGAGTCGCCACTTTCGTTGGCATTATTCCATTTGGAGGTCAGTGGAGGGCCTCCTGCGCCCTGCGGACGTGGGGCGCCCCCCCGCCGGGCGCGGTCGCGAGTTCCACGGATCGTGAGGCGGATTGTTGAGGAACCCTGAACTTTTTGGGGCTTGGCGCCGACTCTTCATTTCAGGCTTGGATGTGAGTCAGGCGCCCTGAGTGGAGAAGGTTGTGGGGCTGTCGATGGAGAGAGGCTCGGGTCCGGGTTTCGTAGATCACAAAGCTGACCGACCACTTTCTTTGGGATTTCGGTGCCGACTCGTCATTGAAGGGTGGGATGTGAGTCACGCGCCCAGCCCCCAAAGTTAGTGGCATCTCTCCTCATAGACTGACTGATATGTGGTAACTCGCGACCGCGCCCGGCGGGGGGGCTACCCACGTCCGCAGGGCGCAGGGCGGCATAGCGCCGACCTGTCCAAGGAATAATTCCAACGAAAGTGGCGACTCACGGAGGCCGACTGCGAACGAGGAAAAGTGGGGAGGACCCGCCGAGGCAGGGAGCAGACACCACAACTCAACAAAGAGCATCAAAATCAACAAAGAGCATCAAACTCAGCGAAGCCCACATACATCAACAAAGAGCATCAGTCCAGCAAGAGCACCCAGCTCAGCAAAGAACATCCACCCCAATAATCCACACCCCAGATTGGGAATGTCGTACCTGAAAGCTAGGATAGTGATTCGTCAGTTTGACGCTGGAATCGTAGAAAGGTGCGACATGGCGACACATCCTCGTCCGAGGACGGAGTTGTTCGATGGCCCCGAAACTCCACCACTCACCACGAGCGAACCCGACTCTGATTCCGGGAATGTTTCACATGAAACACTCCCCCGGCCGACGGAGACTCGTGTGATCGTGATCGCCAACCAGAAAGGCGGCGTCGGCAAGACGACGACCGCGGTGAACATCGCGGCCGCCCTGGGATTCGGCGGCCTTCGCGTGCTCCTCGTCGACATGGACCCGCAAGGGAACGCGTCGACCGCCCTGGGCGTGGATCATCGTCAGGGCATCCGGGGGACGTACGAGGTGCTCCTGGACGGGGATGCTATCGGCTGGCACGTCGTCCAGAGCACGGAAGCTCCCGGGTTGTGGGTCCTGCCCGCGACCATCGATCTCGCGGCGGCCGAGCTGGAGCTCGTCAGCGTCGCCGGTCGCGAGCGTCGTCTGGCTGACGCGCTGGACGTGTATCTGCGCCAGCACACCTACGACTACGTCCTGTTCGACTGTCCCCCGTCCTTGGGACTGCTCACCCTCAACGCGCTGGTCGCCGCCAAGGAGATCCTGATCCCCATCCAGTGCGAGTACTACGCGCTCGAAGGGGTGAGCCAGCTGCTGAGGACGATCGACCTGGTGAAGGGGAACCTCAACGACGACCTCGCCCTCTCGACGGTCCTGTTGACGATGTTCGACGGGCGCACACGTCTGGCCACGCAGGTGGCGGACGAAGTCCGGGCGCACTTCCCGGAGCAGACGCTGGACACGGTGATCCCCCGCTCGGTGAGGATCTCCGAGGCGCCCAGCTACGGCCAGACCGTCATCACGTACCATCGGGCTTCGGCTGGCGGGCAGGCGTACCTGGCCGCCACCGCAGAGATCGCCTCACGCGCCAACTAAGGAGAGAAGACATGGCAGCACAGAAACACACTGGATTGGGACGCGGGCTGGGAGAGCTCTTCCAGAACACCACGGTGGACGCGAGTCCGGAGGCGCACCTCGGCGACTCGATGCCCAAGGGCTCGCATTTCCTGGAGATCCCTGTCGAGTCGATCCGTGCGAATCCGCAGCAGCCGCGTACGATCTTCGACCCTGAGCAGATCACGGAGCTGTCGGAGTCGATCAAGGAGGTGGGGCTTCTGCAGCCCATCGTCGTGCGTCCCCTGAGCGGGGGGAAGTACGAACTCGTGATGGGCGAGCGGAGGTTGCGGGCGACGAAGGAAGCCGGTCTCACCGTCATTCCGGCGATCATCCGGCCCACCGAGGAAGAGGATCTTCTTCGGGACGCCCTGTTGGAGAACATCCAGCGCGTGCAGTTGAACCCCCTGGAAGAGGCGGCCGCGTACCAGCAGCTTCTGTCCGACTTCGGCTGCACCCAAGAGGAGCTGGCGACCCGGATCAAGAAGTCCCGTCCCCAGATCTCCAACACCATCCGCCTCCTGCGCCTGCCCACCAGTGTGCAGAAACGCGTCGCCGCAGGCGTCCTGAGCGCCGGTCACGCCCGTGCGCTCCTGGGGCTGGAGGACACGGAGTCCATGGAACGACTGGCCGCGAAGATCGTCGCCGAGGGGATGTCGGTGCGCGCCACCGAGGAAGCGGTCGCCCTCAGCAGCGGGACCGTTCAGCCCAAGCCCGCACGTGGTCCCAGGCCGAAGGTGGAGAATCCCCGGGCGCACACTGTGGCCGCTGCCTTGTCGGACAAGTACGACACGAGGGTGGTCGTCGAGATCGGCGCCAAGAAGGGCAAGATCGTGATCGAGTTCGCCGGCGAGGAAGACCTTGACCGCATCCTGAACGTGATCGAGCCCGGGCTAGAGTGACATATCGGTATGTCGATGTAGTGCTATGTCGACATATAAACATAGGGATATATGAACAGTGACGCGACGGTCGTGGGTCTCGATGTCGTGATTTTCGACGGTCCGCGGGGTTGGACGGTCCGCGGGCTTGGGCAATCCGTGGGATTGGACGGTCCCTGGGATGGGACGATCCGCGCCATTCCCCGATTCTGTCTGACCCAGATCACGCGACCCAGTAGAAATCCTCGCCGGGCAGGAAGCCGCCGATCAGCTGGGGATCGAAGGCGAAGAGGGCCTGGTAGTAGGAGGTCAGGGCGGCGCGCATGTCTGCGCCGGTCACGGACATGAGCCCACTGCGCGGAATGGCTTGCGCGGCGACCTCGGCGCTCGGCGTGATCCCCTGCTCCGCCACGAGCGCCCCTGTCTCCTGCGGAGAGACGTTGGCGGCGTCGGCCGAACGGGCGGCGCCCTGGAGGAACGTCGCCACCGTGGCGCGATGCGCGTCGGCGAAGTCCTTGCGCACCACCGTCACCCCGGTGACGACGGGCGTGCCGGTCGCCTCCTGGAACTGCGCGCCCAAGTCGATGGCGACGGCGAGGGACGGGTCGCGGGCGAGCACGGTGGTGACGTACGGCTCGGGGAGGACGGCGATCCCCGTCGGGTCCGCGAGCAGCCGACTGGCGACCTCCGTCGCCTGGGACACGTACCGCACGTCCACCTGCCCGGTCAGCTGATGGGCGGCGAGGACGGTGCTCATCACGACGTCGGGGGTGGTCCCCTGGCCGGTGGAGTAGACGGTGCGGCCCCGCAAGTCCTCGACCGAGGAGACGAGTCCCGCCCGGGCCACGACGTACAAGACGTTGCCCGTGTTGATTCCCGCGACCTGGACGTTGCCGCCCGTGCGGGCATACAAGACGGCTGCGAGATTGGCCGGGACGAGAGCGACATCGATGTCGCCCGACACCAGGCCGGGGGTGATGGCGTCCGGGGTGCTCTCCACGGAGAAGGTCGCGGACACAGTCGGACCGAGGTACGTCTCGGGATCGGCCATCATCGCGACGATGCCCATCGTCGTCGGGCCGGTCATGGACGCCACGGACATGGCGACGGGATCCGTCGATCCGGGGGTGGATCCGATCCTCACCGGCAGCCCACAGCCCGCTGTCGCCATGATGAGAACGGCGAGCGCCCCAGCGAGTAGTCCATGAGTCAATCGTCGTGTCATCGGGTCGTCCATCCGTCGTTCACAAGGGGTCCCATCATCTCACGGGCGGTCGTCATATGGCCGCAGCACTCTCCCACGGGCGGTCAACCGGTGTGGACGATCATCGTCCGGGACGCTCGTCATCGACAGTGGGGTCTCGCCGGCAGTCCCTCACCCACGCCCGGGAAAGGGCGCGTACGTGGTGTGCAACAGCTCATGGGCCACTTCGGAGTTCGGCTCGCCGTAGAACTCGTCGTACAGCCGCTGGATGTCGGGGTTGTCCTGGGACTTCCGGTAGGCGGAGTTCTGGTCGATGTCGATCAGCACCCGCTGGCGGCGTCCCAGCTCGCCCACCCGATCGGGCGCGGGGTTGCCGGCGCCGGCGATGCAGCCGCCGGGGCACGCCATGATCTCGATGAGGTCATACCCCACATTGTCGCCGGCGATGATGCGCTTGACAAGGGGTTCCGCGTTGGCCAGTCCGGAGATCGCCGCGACGCGCACGGTGCGCTGCCCGGCGGTGATCGTGGCCTCGCGCACCCCGGAGAACCCGGCCACGTCGACGTACTCCAGGTGGTCGGCGACCACTTCTCCGGTGAGCTTGGTCACCGCCATGCGCAGTGCCGCCTCGGCCACCCCGCCAGCCGCGCCGAACAGCACCCCGGCCCCGGTGACCCGGGCGTACGGCTCGTCGAAGTGGGACGGGGTCACCTTCGTGGGGTCGATCCTCACGCGGGAGAGCATCTCGATGAACTCCGTGGTGGTGATCACCGCGTCCACGTCCCGTACTCCCCCGGGCGCGAACTCCGGGCGGGCGGCCTCGTACTTCTTGGCCATGCAGGGCACGATGGAGACCACGTACAGGTCGTCCAAGGACACCCCGTACTCTGTGGCGAAGTGGTTCTTCACCGTCGCGCCCATCATCTGCTGAGGGGACTTGCACGAGCTCAGGTGCGGGATGAGCTCGGGGAAGCGTTTCTCGACCATGTTGATCCATCCCGGGCAGCAGGACGTGAACTGCGGCATGACGCCGCCGGAGTCCAGACGGTTGAGGAACTCCGTGGTCTCCTCCATGATCGTCAGGTCGGCCGCGAAGGAGAAATCGAAGATCTTGTCGAAGCCGAGCTCCCGCATCAGCCCGGCCACGAAACCGGAGGCCTGGTCGAAACCGATGTCGTACATGTCGCAGATCACCGACCTCGGCGCGGGGGCGATGAACCCGACGACGACCTTGGTCGGGTCGTTGATCGCGTCGGAGACCGCCGACTGCTCGCGGATGAAGTCCAGGGCGCCGCAGGGGCACGCGGCCACGCACTGGCCGCAGGAGACGCAGTCCGTCTCGATGAGGGGGCGCCCGTCGCTGGTGCCGACTTTGAGCTGCCCGTTGTGGAACTGGTACGCCAGGACCCCGGGCCCCTCGATCTCGGCGCACGCCGCCACGCACCGCCCGCAGGAGATGCACTTGTTGTGGTCGCGGACGATGAAGGGATGGTCGCGGTGGATGGGGGCGTACGGGCGCGCGTGGCGCGGCTCGAGGTACTCGACGTGCCCCTCGGTCGCGGCGGTGCGCAGGTCGCACACGAACCGGGCCTGGCACCCGCACTTCAGGCACCGCCGGGCCTCCGCGCGCGCGTCGGCCAGAGAGTACGCGCCGTCGATCTCGACGAAGGGCGTCGGGTCGATCCGCTGCGCGGGCTCCACTTCGGGGATCCGGTGGCGCGACGTGTGCGGCACCCCCAAGAAGGCGTTGGTCGGCACGTCCTTGTTGGCGCCCAGAGAGCAGTTGTACGCTGGCGGCTCGGGGCGTACGTACCCCCGGGTGACGAAGCGATGGATGGACTCCGCGGCGCGGCGTCCGGCGGCCACCGCCTGGATGACCGTCGCCGGGCCGGTCACGCAGTCCCCGCCGGCGAAGATCTTGTGGTCGGAGGTCTGCATGGTGGCCGGGTCGATCTCGATGTCGCCCCACTGGTTGCGCTTCAGCGGCAGGTCGTTGTACAAGAACTGCGTGTCGGTGGACTGCCCGATGGCGCCGATGATCGTGTCGGCCCGCAACAGGAAGTCCGAGTCGGGGACGGGGACGGGACGCCGACGCCCCGAACGGTCGGGCTCGCCCAACTCCATGCGCATGCAGTGCAGGGCCAGGGAGGTTCCGACGCGCTCGATGCGGGTCGGCGAGGCGAGGAAGATCATCTCCACCCCCTCCTCCAGGGCGCCGGCGACCTCGTAGGGCTCGGCCGGCATCTCGTCCCGTGTGCGCCGATAAACTAGTTTCACGTGCGTGGCGCCCACTCTGAGGGCCGTCCGGGCGGCGTCGATGGCGGTGTTGCCGCCGCCCACGATGAGCACGGTGTCGCCGATGGCGGGGATGATCCCCTTGGCGATCTGCTCCAAGAAGTTGATGCCGAGCCACACGCCTGGCAGGGACTCGCCGTCCAAGTGCATGCGGGTGGCCATCCAGGAGCCGATGGCCAGGTACACCGCGTCGAAGTCGCGCTGGAGGTCCTCCAGCGAGATGTGGGTGCCGAGTGCGCGCCCGCACTCGATGGTGACGCCCACCCGGGTGATCAAGGAGATCTCAGCGTCGAGGGTCTGCTTGGGCAGGCGGTACTGGGGGATCCCGTACCGCATCATCCCGCCGGGCTGGGGCTGACGGTCGAAGACGGTCACATCGTGGCCGTCCTGGGCCAGGTAGAACGCGGCCGACAACCCGGAGGGTCCCGCGCCCACCACGGCGATGCGCTTGCCGGTGGCGGGGGCGACATCGGGGACCCAGGGATCCTCGGAGTCCATGTCGGCGTCCGCCGCGAAGCGTTTCACCCAGTTGATCGCCACCGGCTCGTCCACGAGATTGCGCCGACAGGCGTACTCGCACGGGTGGGGGCAGACCCGCCCGCACACGGACGGGAAGGGGTTGCGGTCCTTGATGACCTTGATCGCCGCCCTCAGGTTCCCGTCCGCGACGAGCGAGAGGTAGCGCTGGATGTCGATCTTGGCGGGGCAGGTCTGCTGGCACGGCGCGAGGCAGTCCGCGTTGTGATCGGTCAGCAGTTGTTCGAGGCGCACGTGCCGGAAGGCGTCGATCTGCTCGGAGTGCGTGGCGATCTCCAGCCCCTCCTCCACGGGGGTGATGCAGGCCTTGACCGGCTGGCGCTGGGGACCCACCTCGACCATGCACAGTCCGCAGTTCCCGTTCGACCGGGGCAGGCGGACGTCGTGGCACAGGGAGGGGATGTGGATCCCCTGGTCTTTGAGGGCGTCGAGAATGGTCACGTCCTGGGGCACGCACAGCTCGTGGCCGTCCACGCGGATGGTGACAGTGGGGGTAGAGGAAGCCGGAGCCTGGGCGATCGCGGTCATGACAACTCCTTGGGCGAGGACACGACGATGCCGAGCAGGCCTCCCACGCGATGCTTGACGGCCCCTCGGTCAGCCGGGGAACCCTATGAGGACATCGTCACAGATGATGGCCATCCTAGCATCGATATCGCCCGGATCCCGGGACTCTGACGAGGGTACGCGAGCGGCGTGCCCCACTGGGCGGGACATCTGAGAATCGCCGGTGACCAGGGGATTCTCCCGCGATCCGCGTCGGTCTTGAGCGGGGATCATAGAATTGTCCTCACGCACTTCAGGTCGAGGACACAGATTTCGCCTGGTGCCGGAACCGAGATGGAGGCCCCATGAGCGAGGAACATGGATTCGTGATGCGCGCCACGGTGTCGCCCGAGCACCTCGCGGCGTACTTCGACGCCCCGGCGGCGTCCCCGCTGGCCTGGGACGACTGGCGCAGTCTGGACGACTTCTTCTGGGGGCTGGACTGGGACGCGGACGAGGCGGTCGACCGCATGATGAGGTCGATCGAACTCTGGAACGGGGACAAGACCTACAGGCAGGTGCTGGCGGAAGCCATCGCCAAGGTGAGCGCCGGCACTGTCTACGTGCCGGGCGGCACCTTCGACTGCTCCGTGCCGGGGCAGGTCACGATCGCGCGGGCCATGTACGGGGAGAACCTCACGTTCACCGTGGCCGCCCTGACGATGTTCCGCGGTCTGGAGTCCTTCCTCGGCCCCGGGGAGTCCGCCTGGGTGGTACGGTCCGACGTGTGGTGGGGGGACCCCGAGGAGCGTCCGGTCGAAGCCGTGATGGTCATCGAGCCGGGTCGATCCACCTTCCTCTCCGGCGACGACCCGTTGTACGCCGACCTCGCCCGACAGGCTCAAGAGGCTTTCTCATGGGCGGAGGGCGCTCGGCACGACGACTCCACCCCTGACGGGGACGCCAGCGATTTCTGGCCCGACGACTCCCAAGCCATCCTGGACTGGCGACCCTGACACCCAAGAGTCGAGGAGTCTCCCGGCTCGGTAGGCGCGGGCTCACAGGCTCACGGCCACGGCCTGGTCACGGGTCAGTTCTCGCTGTGCTCGGCGGGCTCGTCCTCGTCGGGGTCGACGCGATGTTCGTCGCCTGACAGCACAGCCAGCACGGACTCACCGTACGCGGCCAGCTTCGCCGCGCCCACCCCTGAGATGGTCGACAGTTCGTCCAGAGAGGACGGACGCCGGGCGGCGATCGCGCGCAGAGTCGAGTCGTGGAAGACCACGTACGGGGGCACCCCCCGCTCGCGCGCCTGACCGAGCCGCCAGGACCGCAAGGACTCGAACAGGGCGTCCACCGCTTCGGACGAGCCATCGGATGAGCCCTCGGGCGCGTCCGTCCCCGCGTGGGCCAGTCCGGTGGTCGACGTCCCCGCCGTGCCACGGGAGGAGCGCGACCCGGCCGAGCCGGCTCGACGGACGACGTCCTCGCGCAGGGGCACCGTCCTGTTGCCCCGCAAGACGTCCCATCCCTGCTCGGTCACGCCCAGCGTGGAATGACCGTCGGTGGACAAGGCCATGTCCCCGCGGGCCAGCAACTGGCGGACCACCGAGCGCCACTGCGCCTCGGTCAGGTCGGCCCCGATGCCCCATGTCGACAAGGAGTCATGGCTCCATCGGTGGACGGCGTCGGTCGGGTTGCCCCGCAGGATGTCGATGAGGCGGCCGGCTCCGAAATGTTGGCGCCGCTCGCGGTCCAGCCGCACGATCGTGGACAGCAGCTTCTGCGAGGCCTGGGTGCCGTCCCAGCTGCGAGGCGGGTCCAAGCACGTGTCGCAGTTGCCGCACGGATCAGAGGACTCCCCGAAATAGCTCAACATGTTCACCCGGCGGCACTCGACCGTCTCACACAGGGCCAGCATCGAGTTCAAGTGGGCGGTCAGGCGGCGCTTGTGAGCCTCGTCGCCCACGGACTCAGCGATCATACGACGCTGCTGGACCACGTCGTTCAGGCCGTACGCCATCCACGCCGTGGCCGGCGCCTGGTCGCGTCCCGCGCGTCCCGTCTCCTGGTAGTACCCCTCGATGGACTTGGGCAGGTCCACATGCGCGACGAAGCGCACGTCCGGCTTGTCGATCCCCATGCCGAACGCGATGGTGGCGACCACGACCAGCCCGTCCTCGGCGAGGAACCGGGCTTGGGCGGCATGGCGGGTGGACGGGTCGAGACCCGCGTGGTACGCCACGGCGGGGATCCCCTGGCTGGACAGATGATCGGCGATCTTCTCCGTGCTGGCCCGCGACAGGGCGTACACGATCCCCGCATCCCCCGCGTGCTCGCGGCGGATGAAAGACACCAACTGCTTGGACACGGAGTCCTTGGGCTCGATCCTGTACGTGATGTTCGGCCGGTCGAAGGACGACACGAAATGCTTGGCGTCCCCCAGGCGGAGGCGTTCGGTGATCTCGGTGTGGGTGGCCTCGGTGGCCGTCGCGGTGAGCGCGACGCGGGGCACGTCGGGCCACAGGTCCGCCAGGACGGATAGTTGGAGGTAGTCGGGCCGGAAATCGTGCCCCCACTGCGCGACGCAGTGCGCCTCGTCGATGGCGAACAAGGCGATCGGGACCCTCTCCAGCAAGGAGCGGGTCCCCGGTTGGCTCAGGCGCTCGGGGGCGATGTACAGCAGGTCGAGCTCCCCCGCGAGGAAGGCCCGCTCCATCTGCGAGCGCTGATCGGGCGACTGGGTCGAGTTGAGGTACCCCGCGGCGATGCCGAGCGTCGTCAGGGCGTTCACCTGGTCCTGCATCAGCGCGATCAGCGGGGAGATCACGACCGCCGTCCCTTCCCTGACAAGGGCTGGGATCTGGTAGCACAGCGACTTCCCGCCGCCGGTCGGCATGAGCACCACGGCGTCCCCGCCGCCGATCACTTGCGCGATGACCTCCGCTTGGTGGCCCCTGAACTCGTGGAACCCGAAGACCGTGCGCAGCGCCTCTTCGGCGGTATGGTACTTCGCGGGCATACCCCAGACTGTACCGTCTGCGTCCAGTGCCAGGCGGGTTGTCCACACGACGGGGACGTGTGGACGTCGGGGGCGTGCCGCCCGGACCTCAGTCGACCAGGGCGGCGTAGATGGCGCGGATGGCGTCGTCGTGGCGGTCGGTGTCGATGGTGAAGATGCGCAGATCGCCGACGTACGTGTCGGCGAAGACGTCGATCCTCGCGTCATCGAGGGCCTGAGCCAGACGCACGGTCACCGTCGTCCTGGGCAGGGTTCCCGACGCGATGACCCCGACGAGGGCCAGCCCGTCGCGGACCTCGACGGCGTCGGGCCTCAGGGTGCGGATTTTGTCCATGAACACTTCCATGAGGTGGGTGATCATCTCCGAGCGGATGACGACCGTCCAGGAGTCGACCCCGGTCACGGCGAGGTCCACGACCACGCCCAGGTCCTGGAAGAGACGGAAGAGGGACGGTCCCACGCCCAGGGACCCGCTCCACTGGGCCTTGCGCACGGTGATCGCGGTGTACCCGATCTTGGCCGCGACCCCGACGATGGCGGGGCCGTGCGAGTCGGTGGACGCCTCGGTGTGGATCCACGTGCCCGGGTCCTCGGGGCAGTCCGTGTTGCGGATGTTGATCGGGATGCCCCGGGACCTCACGGGGATGATGGCGTTCTCGTGCAGGACCGAGGCGCCCAGGTAGGTCAGTTCGCGCAGGGCCGTGTACGAGATCTCGCGGATCGGGAGGGGGTCGTCCACGACGCGGGGGTCGGCGATGAGGATGCCGGACACGTCGGTCCAGTTCTCGTACACCTCGGCCATGGCCGCGCGGGCCACGAGGGCGCCGGTCACGTCCGACCCGCCGCGGGGGAAGGTCTTGATCTGTCCCTGCGCGGTGGCGCCGTAGAAACCGGGGATGACGGCGCGCTCCACCTTGTGCAGGGCCGTGCCGAGCAGCACGTCGGTCTCGTCGACCAGGAATTCCCCGGAGTCGGCGAAGCGGATGACGTCGGCCGAGTCGATGAGGGGCCACCCCAGGTACGCCGCGAGCAGGACGCAGTTGAGGTACTCCCCGCGGGACGCGATGTAGTCCGGATCGGCGATCGTCAGCAGGTGCTTCTCGATGGTGGCGAAATGCGGGTCGAGGTCGATCTCGACGTCCAGGTCCGAGGCGATGCGCGTGAACCTCTGCCGGATCGACGCCAGGGTGTACGCGTAGTCCCCGTCGCGACGGCCGTACAACTGGTACAGCAGGTCGGTGACTTTGACGTCCGCCGCCGAGCGCTTGCCCGGGGCCGACGCGACGACGTACCGACGGTCGGGGTCGGACCGGATGATGGCGGCCGCTTTGGCGATCTGCTCGGCGTTGGCCAGGCTCGATCCGCCGAATTTCACTGTCTTTATCCCCATGCTCGTCCTCCCCGAGTCCGGTGGCGCGCCGGGATCGCGGCGGGACGGCACGCGGCACAGCGACAGGCGCGGATGTGTGTCATGGCGTCCCTTTCTAGGCCCCGGCTTGATGGCCGTGGTGGGCCGATGCGCCGCCGAAGACGATGCATCGGCCCCCATGTCTTCGTAGAAGATTCTAAGGCACGCGCGGGACGGGTACGGCTCCCGTACCCCCGGAAGGCCCTAGCACGCGCTCAGGCGCGCGGCCGGACCCCGTACTCGCCAAGCGCCTTGACCAGCAGGGACCGCGTGGCGTCGGAGGGCGGGATGAGCGGCAGGCGCGGGTCCCCCACCTCCCAGCCGAGGATGTTCAGGGCCTCCTTGACCGGGATCGGGTTGACTTCGGCGAACAGGGCCGAGATCAGGGGGAGGGTACGCATCTGCGCCTCGCGGGCGCCGTCGAAATCGCCGGCGAACCACTTGGCGCACAGGTCGTGCGTGTCGCGCGGGATGACGTTGGACATCACGGAGATCACGCCCAGGCCGCCCCACCCGAGCATGGTGATCACCTGTGCGTCCTCCCCTGTGTAGAACTGGAAATCCGGCTCCGCGAGGGACTTCATCCGACCGATCTGCTCGATGTTGCACTCTTTGATGCCGACCAGGTTCTCCACCCGGCTCATCTCGGCGGCCGCTTCCGGGGAGATGTTGATCGACGTGCGGCTGGGCACGTTGTACATGATGATGGGCAGCGTCGTGGACTGGGCGATGGCCGTGAAGTGCGCGACCAAGCCCTTCTGGCTCGTCTTGTTGTAGTACGGAGTGACCGACAGGATCCCGTCGGCGCCCACGTCCTCGGAGCGGCGGGTCTGGTCGATGGCCTCGGCCGTGGAGTTGGATCCGGCGCCTGCGATGACGGGGACGCGGCCATGGACGAACTCGACCGCCCTGGCGATGACCTCCATGTGCTCGTCGGTGGGAAGGGTGGGCGACTCGCCGGTGGTGCCAAGGATGACCACGGCGTCGATGCCCTCGGCGATCTGGTACTCCAACAACTCGCCCAGCTTCTCGTAATTCACCTCCCCAGTGGGTGCGAAAGGTGTGACAAGTGCGGTAGCTGCTCCGCGGAATAGTGGTTCTCTCACCGTGATCCTCCTTTCTTGAGGTCGCGTCGCCGTCGCCGACGACAATGGGTCCATGCTACCCCAGCAAAGGGGGGTGTGGATATCTCATGTCCGGTCGGGAGGTGTGGGGCGGCAGGGTCGCGAGGGTCTCAATCGTGGCGGTCGGGGGTGGATGTGAGCAGGGCCGCCGGGGATCTGCGGGGCCGGTATGCTGGGGTCTCGCGCTGGCGTCCATGGAATGGGACGCGCTTCAGGCTGCGGTGCGACCATAATGGAGACGTCGTTCAGGGAAAGGGAGTCTGGCAAGAATGAAGAATTACAATGTGGCATTGGTGGGGCTCGGCAACGTCAATCGCACGCTGGCCCAGATCCTTCACACCGACGCGGCCAGACTTGCCGAAGAAACAGGTTTCACCCTGCGTGTCACCGGGATCACGGACCTGCGGCTGGGGACCGTGGTCGACCCCGATGGCGTCGACATGGGCGCTGTCCTCGCCCTCCGACAAGGAGAGACGTTCGCCGCGATCGGCGGTGTGGAGACCTGCGACAATGAGACCTTTATTCGTACCTGTCCCGCGGACATCGTCGTCGAGGCCACCTTCACGAACCCCCTCGACGGGGAGCCGGCCCTGTCCCATGTCCGATGGGCGCTGGAGTCGGGCAAATCGGTGTGCACCACGAACAAGGGACCGGCCGCTTTCGCCGCCCGAGAGTTGAAGGCACTGGCCGCCGAGATGGGCGTGCGCTTCGAGTACGAGGGCGCGGTCATGAGCGGCACCCCCGTCCTGCGTCTGGCGTCCGGACCCCTGGAAGCGGTCGGGATGACCGGCTTCTCCGGCATCCTCAACGGGACGAGCAACTACATCCTCGGCCGCATGGAGGCCGGGCTCAGCCAGGCCGAGGCAATCGCCGAGGCCCAGGACCACGGGTACGCCGAGGCCGACCCGACCGCCGACATCGGGGGCTCGGACGTGCGGCTGAAAGTCACGGTCTTGGCCAACGACATCCTCGGCGCCAATCTGCACGCGCACGAGGTGCCCATGGAGGGGATCACCGGCATCACCCCCGAGATGGTCGCCGAGGCGCTGAGTCGTGGCGCCCACTGGAAGCTGATCGGGCAGGGGTCCAAGGCCGACGACGGCACGGTCACGGTGTCCGTCGCTCCCCAGATGCTGGACGCCGACCATCCCCTGGCCGGAGTCGCCGGGGCGACCAACGCCGTCATGTTCGACACGAGGTTCCTAGGCGCGGTGACCATCTCCGGTCCCGGCGCCGGACGTGTGGAGACCGCGTACGCCCTGCTCTCCGACATCATCGCCATCGACGCGTACTCCCGGCAGCACGGCTGAGGGTACGTTGGGGGTGTGTGGGGGTCTTCCGGGGTTCTCATCCGGGGTCTTTGGCGGTCTTCAGGGGTTCCCGTCCGGGGGTCTCATCCTGGGTGGATGAACCCACCTTCGTAGGCCTCCACGACGAGTTGGACCCGGTCCCGGCAACCGAGTTTCTCCAGGATTTTGCTCACGTGGGTCTTCACCGTGGTTTCTGAGAGGTAGAGGTCCCGGGCGATCTCCTGGTTGCTCATCCCCTTGGCGACGAGTCCGAGGACCACCTTCTCCCGGTCGGTGAGGCAGTCGAACTCTGGGGAGGGCTCGGGCACGGGGGTACGCGACGTCATGTGCTCGATCAGGAGCCGGGTCGACGACGGGGAGATCACGGCGTCGCCGCGGTGGACGGTACGGATCGCGGCGAGCAAGTCGGGCGGTGGCGCGTTCTTCACCAGGAAACCCGACGCCCCCGCATGGATCGCCGCCAGCACGTACTCGTCCAGGTCGAACGTCGTCACGATGATGATCTTCGGCGTGACGGGGGTGTGGTCGGTGTGGGGATTGGTACGAGGGCCCTCCGTGTGGTGGTAATCCGTGAGGTGGTTCCCGGTGGTGGAGTGCTGGGTGTCGGGGTTCTCAGTGAGGTCCTGCTGGGTGTTGTGCCGGGCGAGGATCTGGCGGGTGGCTTCGATGCCGTCCATGTCCGGCATGCGCACGTCCATCAGGACCACATCGGCGTCGATCCGGCCGAGCAGGTCAACCGCTTCAGCCCCGGTGGCTGCCATCCCGACCACCTGCATGTCGTCCTGCGAATCGATGATCATGCCCAGCCCGGCACTGACGAGTTGCTGGTCGTCGACGAGGACGACACGTAGTGGATCAGCCATCTCATCTCTCCTTCCCGGTCAGCCTATCAAGCGCAGAAGCTGGTGGGGGTGGACGTACCCCACCCGTGCGCCCGAAGAGGGGACCGAGCTCCTCCGAGTGCGTGAAGAGATGTCCGTCTTCCGCGTGGGGGCGCGAATCGTTCATTTGAAACGTCTCAATGCACGGTTCGTGCCCCCGCAGGAATCCGGGGGGCGCGAACTGTTGGTTCGGGGTGCGGAAATGGACAGTTCGCGCCCCCACGATGGTGGGTCGGACGACTCGTGCCCCCGCGGTGGTCGAGTGGACAGTTCGTGCCCCCGCGATGGCCGGCGCGACGGTTCGTGCCCCGTGGTGGCAGATTCGATGGAGTTCCCTCGTGGCCAGTCTCGTGGAGTACTGCCGTGATGGCCGGTCTCACGGGGTGCCTCTTTGGTCGCGGGGGCGCGAATCGTCCTTTTGAAACGTCTCAATGCACGGTTCGTGCCCCCGCAGAAATCCGGGGGGCGCGAACTGTTGGTTCGGGGTGCGGAAATGGACAGTTCGCGCCCCCACGATGGTGGGTCGGACGACTCGTGCCCCCGCGATGGCCGGCGCGACGGTTCGTGCCCCCACGGTGGCCGGCGGGACAGTTCGTGCCCCCACGGCAGCCGGTGGGACAGTTCGTGCCCCCGCGATCACCCTTGCGAGCCACCCTCATCGGGGACCAACGCCGGCTCCTGGGGCAGGGGGAGGACCATTCGTACGCGGAACCCGTCCTCGTACGGCTCGGCGCTCAGAGTCCCCCCGACGATGCTGGCCCGCTCTCTCATGCCGAGGATCCCTTGGCCCGAACCGGGGGCCGCCGTCGTGGGGGCACGCCCGTACTGGTCCGTGATGGTGACGACGACGTCGTCCGCCCGCCAGTTCTCGGTGACGGTGGTCTGGGCGCCGTCGCCGGCGTGTTTCATGACGTTGGTCAATGCCTCTTGGCAGATGCGGTACAGGATCAGGCCGAGACCGGCCGGCAGGAGTCGGGGCGCGCCGATGCGGATCAGGCAGACGTCCATCCCCGACTCGCGGCTGCGTTGGATCAGGGAGTCGACGCTGAACTGGTCGGGCACGGGTGTCAGCACCGGGTCCTCGGGGTCCCGTTTGAGCATCCCCAGGATCCGGCGGGTCTCGTCGACGGCAGCCCTCCCCGTCTCCGCGATAGTGGTGAACGCCCGTTTGGCTGCCACGGGGTCGGCCGCCGCGTAGCTGCCCCCGTCGGCCTGGGCGACCATGATCGCGAGGGAGTGGGCGATGATGTCGTGCATCTCACGCAGGATCCGGGTACGTTCAGACCGGATGGCTTCCTGTTCGATCAGTTCCCGCTCGGCGGCGAGCAGCGCCTCGCCCCGTCCGCGCCGCCCCGACCCCGCCGACGACCGCCACGCCACCAGCAGGACGATCAGGCACACGACCCCCACGCCCAACACGCCCGCCACCACCAGCAGCACGATGACGAGCACAGAAGCATCCATGCGCCCATCCTCTCAGACCGGCGCGAGATGGGTCCACACCTGGGGTACGGACCCCCGCCCGAGGGCCAGCCACCGTCCACACTCACGCCATCTCGCGGTTGACGCAGTCCAGGACGGGCTTGAGGTCGAGCCACCACTGATCGATGGGACGTTGGTGTGAGCGGTCGGTGCCCTCCATGGCTTCGCGGATCCCCGTCAGGCGGATCTCATTGCCCACGGACCCCACGCAGGACACCTCCGCGGCGCCCTGGGAGATCTGCTCGGCGAGGCGGGCCATCGCCGCGTCGGTCAGCCGTGTGGCCAGCAGGCGGTCGGCCGGGGTGGGCGGACCCCCCTGCTGGATGTGGCCGATGATCAGCGTGCGCGTGTCGTACCGTCCCTGCCCCTCGGCGTCGAAGAGGTTGGCCAACACGTCCGTGGTGTAGTCGGGGTGGGCGTTCTCGTTGCGCACGGCGAGGAAGAAGGAGCGCCCGTGGTCGTCGAAGCTCCTCTTGACCCACTCCACGTCCTCGCGCAGCCCGTCGAGGGTGATACTGGTTTCATTCAAGTAGACCTGTTCGGCGCCACCGGCCAGTCCGCCCATGAGCGCGAGGTACCCGCAGTCCTTCCCCATGGTCTCGATGACGAAGCAGCGTTGGGACGCCGACGCGGACATCTTGACTTTGTCGATGCAGTCCACCACCAGGTTCAGGGCCGCGTCCGCGCCCACCGATGTCGCCGTGCCGGGCAGGTTGTTGTCGATCCCGGCCGGGACGCACACGATGGGTATCTGCAGCCCCGGGTACCGGCTGCGCTCGGCGTCGAGCACTTGCACCGCCTCGTACGCGTTCCACCCGCCGATGACGAGCAGACCGGAGATCTGGCCCGACTCCAGGGCGCGGGAGATGGCGTACAACTCCTCCACCTCGGGCACATGGCGACGGGTGCCGAGGACGGCGCCGCCCTCCTGGTTCCACCCGTCCACGTCCTTCCATGTGAGCTCGGACATGTCCCCGCCCGCCAGGCCGATGAAGCCGTCGCGGACCCCCACCATCGTGAGCCCCCGGGAGATCCCCAGCCACACCGCCGTCTTCGCGGCGGTGTTCATACCGGGGGACAAGGCGCCGACGTGCATGACGGCGACGCGCTTGTCGGTCGGCGCCGCCTGGGTACGGGCAGGGTCGGACAACTCCTGGAAGATACGGACCAGGTCGCGAAACTCGTTTCCGCGCAGGTCGAGGATACGGTCGCGCTCCCCCGAGCGGACCAGGTCCGGCACCGATCGCGTGTCGGACACCGCCTGGACGAGAGGGAGGCGTACCACCCTCTCTCCGTGGAAGCCGAACACAGGTCCGGGCTCCTCCCCGGACGCGGACAGCACGTAGGCGGCGGCCTCGTACCCCAACAGGGTCGACGCCCACCGGTCGTACGCGCTGGGGGTGCCGCCGCGCTGGACGTGGCCGAGGATCGTGACCCGGGCCTCCTCCCCCAGGCTGGCCTCGATGGTGGCGCGCACCGACTCGGCCGAGATCGGCTGGCCGTCGCGGGTGGTCGCCCCCTCGGCCAGGATGACGATGGAGTCCTTGCGCCCGGCTAGACGGGAGCGGCGCAACTGGTCGCACATCGCCTGTTCCCAGCCCGGCTCGGGGGGAAGCTCGGGGAGGAGCACGTAGTCGCAGCCCCCGGAGACGGCGGTCGCCAGGGCGAGGTACCCACAGTCGCGGCCCATGACCTCGACCACGAAGCAGCGCTGGTGCGACGCGGCGGTCGACGCGATGGCGTCGATGGCGTCCTGGATCCGGTGCAGGGCCGAGTCCACCCCGATGGTCATGTCGGTGCCAACCAAGTCATTGTCGATAGAACCGGCGAGCCCGGCGAAGATCAGGCGCGGATGGGCGTCCCGCTGCTCGGGCGTGATCGTCCCGCCACCTGCCAACTCGTCCAGCAGAGCGCCCCACTGGCGGGCGAACTCGTTGAGCCCGGTCAGCGACCCGTCCCCGCCGATGACGACCAGGCGGTCGATGCCGCGCGTCACCAGGTTGGCGGCGGCCGCGAGCATGCCCTCGTGGGTCATGAACTGGCGGGAGCGGAAGGTGCCGATGACCGTCCCTCCCCGATTCAGGATCCCGGAGGCGTCCTCCCAGGCGAAGGGACGGATGGCGTCGCCTCCGTCGATCATCCCCTGGTACCCCTCGGCGATGGCGTACGGCTGGGCGCCCGCGGTCAGGCAGGTGCGTACGACCGCCCGCAACGCGGCGTTCATTCCCTGGGCGTCTCCCCCGCCGGTGAGGACCCCGATCCTGAGGCCCGATGCCGTCCCCGGCGAGACCCGTGTGGCCATGGTGTGCACGCATCCATGCTAGCAACGCGGTCGGACAGCGTCCGCCCGGCGGCGTAGGATAGCGAAATGTGGCGGGCAACAGGACTTCAGCGGGGCGTCGTCGCCTGCCCTGGCCGGTATGGGCGCTCGCCGCCGGGTGCACGGGGGTCTACCTCGCGGCGTCCCTGACGCTGTGCCGCCTGTACCTCGCCGGCATGGACCTGGCCCTGTACGGGGAGGCGGTACGCGGGTACGCCCACGGGGGACTGCCCTGGTCGCACATCAAAGCCCAGGTCCCGTTCGACCTGCTCGGCGACCACTTCACCCCCATCATGGCCCTGCTCGGGCCTGTCTACCGGCTCTGGCCGGACGTGCGCGTGCTGCTGATCGCGCAGGCCGTGCTGTTCGGTGTGGCGGTGCTCGGGGTCGGCGCGATGGCCTCCGCGCGGCTGCGCCCGCGCCAAGCCCTGCTCGTCCAGGCATGTTTCGGCTTGTCATGGGGTGTTCTGAATGCGACCGTGTTCGCCTTCCATGAGATCGCCTTCGCCGTCCCCCTGCTCGTGTGGGCCGTGTGGGCGGTATGGGAGACCCCCCGCTGGGGTCAGTACGCCCTCGCGTGCGTCCTGTTGGTGGCGACCAAGGAGGACTCGACCTTGATGACCGCCGGGCTGGGGCTCATGCTCATCGCCCGGGGCCGGGTCAGGGCGGGCCTGATCACCGGCGCCGCATCGGTGGCCGTCTTCGTCGCCCTCATCGGGTGGGTGATCCCGTCCCTGAACGCTCAGGGGACGTACACGTACCTGGCGGGGAAGGGGGTCGGCGCCAGCCTGTCCATCCTCGCCGGGCCGGATTTCTGGCTCTTCCTCCTGACCCTGGCCGTCACCCTGGGACTGGGATGGCGCTCCCCTCTGGCGTGGGCGCTGCTGCCGGCCGTGGCGGCCCGGCTGGTCGGCGGCCAGGCCCAGGCGTTCCGGTTCGGGTACCACTACAACGCCACCCTCATGGTGATCTGCTTCCTGGCGGTCGTCGACGCGTGGTCGAGGGCCCCGCTGACGCCCCGGTGGCGGACGCGGACCGACCTCGCGCAGGCGGTCGCCCTGGTCCTGGTCGCCGCCATGGGGGTGGTCTCGTCCGTGGTCGCCGTCGACCTGCGGATGCCGTCGTCGATCACCGGTCGCGCCCAGGCGCTCGACCGCGCGGTGGCGATGGTGCCCGACGGGGCGCCCGTCATCGCCGACGAGTTCGTCCTCGCCCACCTGGTCGACGACCATCCGGTCAGCATCGCCAACATCGCATGGACCGACTCCCTCGGCGCCCCGTTGGCGCGGAGTGGATGGATCATCCTCGACACGGCGTCGTACTCCTGGGACGACATCGACACGGGCTGGGAGTCCCGTCAGGCGGCATCCCTGGAGGGCGAGGGGTGCGCGGTGATGCTGGAGGAGTCGTCAATCCTGGTGCTGGAGTGTTGAGCGGGTCGGGCGGGCCCGTGTCTGATTTCGCCGCGATAGTACGGGGGCGTACGCCCAGTCTGTACACTATGGACATGGAATTGCCTGAAGAGTCTCGTCAACCCGTGGTGAACCGTCTCAAGCGCGCGCACGGGCAACTCACGGGCGTCATCCGCATGCTGGAGGAGGGCGGGGACTGCGAGCAGGTCCTGACCCAACTCGCCGCCGTGGGCAAAGCCCTCGACCGAGCCGGATTCCAACTGGTGACCCTGGGCCTCAAGGAGTGCCTGATCTCCGACGACTCCGGGTCCATCGACACTCGACGACTGGAGCGCGTGTTCTTGTCGTTGGCGTGACGGGGGCCGTCACGCTCCAGGGGGAGCCACTGACACGGCACGATGTGGACGAGGTCGGGCGCGCCGCTCTCTCGTGGCACACTGAAGATATCTCTCCCATGAATGGAGCCCTCTGATGTCAGTGCCGCCATACCCTCCCGACCCGACGCCCCAGGGCGACCCGGATCAGCCCGTCCCCCCGAGTCCGACGTCCGATCCGTCCGCATGGTCGGCAGCCTCCGGGACCACGGGCCCGACGCCCCAACCGCCGACGCCAGGGTTGGACGCGAATCAGCCGGTCCCGACGTACGACATGAGCCAGCCGGTCCCGCCGTACACCCTTGGTGGGGACCAGTCGACGATGGGGTACGGTGTGGGGCCACAACCGCCCCAGCAGCCGTACGAGTCGGGACAACCGTACGGCTCCGGCCAGCCGTACCCGCCTGATGCGTTCCAGCCGCCCTACCCCGCCGGTCAGCCGTACCAGCAGTCCCCGTACCAGCAGTCCCCGTACCAGCAACAGTACGGCGCGGGCCAGCCGTACCCCCCGAACGCGTACCAGCAGACGTACGCGGGCCCGGGGATGCCGCCGGGGTCGGTGTACCCGCCCATGGCGAGCCCTGTGCCGCAGTCGAACGGGCTCGCTGTCGCGGCCCTGATCCTGGGCGTGCTGGCCGTCGGCGGGGCTTTCATCCCGATCGTCGACATCTTCGCCATGCTGGTCGGGCTGGTGGCCATCGTCTTGGGCATCGTGGCCATGAGGAAGAAGCTCAACAAGGGCCTGGCCGTCGCGGGGACCGTCCTCGGCGCGGTGGCGCTCGTGATCGCTATTGTCACACTCATTGTCGGCAGCCTCCTGTTCAGGACCATCGACCAGACGCAGCCCGGTCAGCACAAGGTCGTGTTCACGGCCACGGTGTCTAGCGGTCAAGCGAACGCCATGTGGGGGAGCGTGTCCCAGTCCTCACAGACGTTCTCGGGCACGTGGACGAAGTCCGAGGTCTATGACGATGCGGCGGGCCTGGTGTCTCTCACGGTCACCGGGGACTTCTCCTCGCAGCAGACGGTCACCTGCGACATCACCATCGACGGAAGGGATGCGTACTCCTTCACCGGCACGAGCGTGGCTGTGTGCGTGGCCCCACTTATTTAGGGTGATGGTCTCGCATGCCGATAGGGGATATCAAGCTGGAGCGCCACGATCACCAAGGCTGGTGAGTGACCTCGTGAAAGCACATGAGGATGATGGCGCAAGTCCGGCCGACAATTGAGCCACGAGGTCAACACCGCGTTGACCCATTGCCCAGGGGTCATGTGGCAGTCCTGCTTGGGAGCCTGTCTATGCGTGGGAATCGCGACTGGCGGACCCGACTGAGTCAGGTCCGCCAGTCGTGCCGTCGAGGCTACTTAGTCATATTCCGGCTAAGAAACCACTTTCGCGCGGGGACGAGGGCGACTCCCACCGCCAGCAGGCACACCGCCAACAGGGGCCACCCGGACGCCGTGGAACTGCCGCCACTCGGCACCTGGGCGTTACCCGGGGGAGGCGTCGCAGGAGCGGACGGGCCCTCTGTCACGGAGCCGGACGGCTCCACGGTCGGGCTGGCCGATGGTCCCGCGACATTGATCGTCTGGGCCGCGGAGACGTTGCCAGCCTTGTCCGTCGCACGGTACCTCACTGTGGCGGGTCCTGCCACGGCGACGGGTCCCGTATAGGGTGTCCACGTCGTCCCGTCGAGCGAGTACTGGCTCGATGCCACGCCGGACAGCGCGTCCATGGCTGTCAGCGTGAGCACGCCACCACTCACGGCAGCCGTCACCGTCGGTGCGGTCTTGTCGATCCTCACCTCCAGGGTGGCCACATCGGATGCGGCCCCACAGTCGCACGTCGCCATGGCCGAGATCGTCGTCGTGCCCTCGGTCGACACGACGATCGGGTCGGACGGAGACTGGCTGCCCACAGTGGCCGCTGACAGATGCACCGTGTACGACGGGTCGGACGACGTCGCCGACACGGTCACATCGGAACTGTTCCAACCGTTGACAGGCGTCTTGTCGGCCGTCAATGTCACGGTCGGGGCCTCGGCCGAGATCGTCTGGATCCCGTACGTCACGACCTGAACGTCGCCGACCATGCCGTAGGACTGCCACGGGTTGGTCGCGCTGGCGTTCGGATCCACGTACATCCGCCGGTTCGTGAACGTGTTGTTCACGCCCGCGTTGTTCACGCCCACCTGCTGGCTGAGGCTTCTCAGGACGTTCTCCAGGGTGCTGGAGACCCCGATGGAGATCGTGTTCTCGCCCGGCTTCAGCAGTGAGCTGATGTCGTGGACCCGTGACACGAAGTCGAAGCCGACGGATCTCACGCCGTTGACTGTGACCTGGGCAGTGTTGCTGTTCAAGCTCCCGATGCTCAGGTACGCGCCCTGCTGGGAGGGATCCCAGGTGTCGGGCAGCGTGAACGTGGTGGTGTACGTCCCCACGCCGGACACGCCAGCGCCCACCGAGTTGGCGGGATCGTTCACGAGTTCAGGGATGTCCTTCCATGGTTTGAGTTCCGTCAGCTGGTAGGGGCCCAGTTCGGTGTGCTTCGTCTCGTACGAGACGTTCTGGGTCGTGTACCCCAGGGCGACACCGTTCTTCTCGCTCTCGGTGGTGACCACCTTGTCGCCGTTGGTGTAACTGTCGACCATGAGGGTCCAGTCAGTCAGCGGGATGTCGGCCGGAGCGTTGATCGCGCACTGCCACTTCGTGCCATCGGAGAGCGTCGTGGTGTAGTTCCCTGTCGCCTCGGCTTGCATCGTCAGCGCGCCGCCCGTCAGCGTCACCTTGTCCGCCGTGGACGACACGGCGTGCAGGGCTGCTCCTGGGTCGGTCGTGTCGATCGCGAAGTACGCGGTCTCGCCGGGCTGCAGCGTGACAGAGAAGGTCGTACGGCCATTGGCGATGGTGTACATCCCGACCTCGGTGATGTCACCTGTCCACGGGTCGATAAGGTACGGCTTGCCCACCGCGTCGACGCTCATGTCGAAGGTCGTCGGACCATTCTGGGCCTCCGGCATCGGCACGTCGTTGTAGTCATAATCGCTCAGCGCGTTGTAGGCGTAGACGTAGTCGGTCGTGCCATCCTTGCGCAGCTGAGCGAAGATGTTCTTGTTGGTGTTGGTCAGCTCGGTGCGTGGGTACACGCCAAGGCTGTGCAACGCCTCCAAGGTGGCCGAGTCGTACGGGTTCGCAGGGTCGTAACCGGCGCCGTTCGGCAGGTAGACCACGTTCGGAAGCGTCTTGATCTGGGCGACGAGCGCCTGCAGGTCCGTGTCGCTCTCCCCCAGGGACAGGGTACGCGACGCCGCCACGACCTCACCGCTGGGGTTGGTGCTCAGCTTGTTGGCCGGGATGGCCACGTTGTTGCTGTTGCTGGGGTCTTCGATCACGTTGTCCACGAAGATGATCGGCATCCCCTGCTGGGCCAGCGTCAAGAGCTGCTGCGCCGCCGCGATGGACAGGGCGTCCTGGTAGACGATCAGCGCGTGGTACCCGACACGGCTGGGCAGCAGTTCGCCGTTGTCGTACATCGTGACACCCGTGCCCGCCAGCAGATTCAGATTCTCGGGGGCGAAGTAGTCGTAGGTGTAACCGTTGTTCTGCAGCGCCATGTCCTGCCAGTAGAAGCCGAGGTTGTCGCGCGTCCAATCCGGCGCCGTGCCACCCTCCTGCAGCCTGCTCAATCCATTTTGCATGTTGTAGTCGGTGTGAAGGATCCCGATGTCCACCTGAGGGATGCCCTGTTGGTTGAGCATCTGCGCCCTGGCGATCATGGCCATGTAGTCGTCGTAGTGCTGGTACGCGGGTTGACGCGGACCCCAGCGCTCGGAGATGTTGGCGTTCATGCCCTCGTGACCGGGCCACTGGGTCGCGGTCCAGAAGTTGGCGTTCGGCACGTACGAGGCGTCGCCGCCCACATCGGCGCCGTAGCCGTGGAACACGTTGAAGGTGACACCCGCCGCGAACTGCGTGTTGATGATCTGCATGAACTTATCTTGCCCATAGACATAGTTGCTGTTCATGACGGCGCCCATCTCGCTGGACAGCCGCTCGCCCCAGATGTGGGCCCCGCCGGCTTGGACGCGGAACGAGTCGAGGTTGTTGTCGAACTCGAACGACTCGGTCTCCGTGTAGTCGACGTACTGCACAGGCGTGGTGATCTCATAGGTCACGCCGTACGTGATTTCCGCGCGCAGCTTCATGTCCATCGTGTGCAGGTACGCCTGCAGCGGCTTCAGGACGTTGTCACGGTACGTGTCGGTCATCGTCTCGAAGAGGTCGGCCCGTACCTTCGCCTCCAGGACCCCGTCGCTGCCGGCCAGGGTCGGCGTGTTGCCGATGATGTACGGCAGGTACGGCGTCAGGTCGTACCCCCGGCCCTGCTCGAACAGGCCGAGGAACTCCGAGCCCCAGAACCTGGTTCCATTCGTGGACGAGACCTCCAGGGAGTCCATGTACATCTCGCCCTTCCCGTTCGCCTTCACAGCCGCGACCAGGTCCGGGTCATTGAACAAGTACTGCTCGTAGTACTGGATGGCGTCCTGCATGCCGACCGAGTCGATGTAGTTGATCGCGTAGTTATGCGTCGCGGACGGCGTCGCGGACGCTCCGGTCGGTTGCATCCAGAAGCTGATCACCCAGTAGGTGTAGCCGTCGTCGGGGGCGGTCCAGTCGACCGCGAACGGCTTCGCGGGCGCCGGGTTCAGGCCGGACGGATCCTGCCCCCACGCGTCCTGGAACGACAGGGGGTCCGTCGTCCCGCCGTCCGGATGCGCCGGCTGTCCGTTGATCGTCACGAGGTCGGTCAGGTCGATCGCCGTCGCGCTGGCGAAGGTCGCCGTGCCGCTGATCGCCCTCGTCGCGGTGATGGTCGCCGCGTTCGTCGGATCCACCTTGATCGCCACGACCTTGACCAGATCCTGTCGGTGGATCAACTCGTCCTCGACCAAGGCTGGAGTCCCTGTGGGCTGTGTCACCGCCGAGCGCGCGAGCACGCTGTTGTAGTCCTCGCCGGGGCTGACCGCGGTCACCGCGTAGCCCAGGGAGCGACCGGCTGCCGGGTCGTCAGGCTTGAGGTACGGGTACGGCAGGTTCGCGTTGGACCAGTTCGTGCCGCTGGTCAGCGAGAAGCCCATGCCGTACTTCGTGGCTTCCTGGATGATGACCTTCTCGTCGTTGAGCCACTCCTGGGAGCCCCAACTGTAGATCTCCTGTGATGTGTCGTTCCCCCAGATGCTCGTGTCCAGGTTGTCGGGGGTGTACCGGGCGTCGACGGCCGCCTCGCCTCGGCAGACGATCTCGATCTGGCTGATGCCCATCTCGTAGAGGGTCTTGACGTTGGCGCGCAGCACGTCGTCGGTGTTCACGCCCTCAGGCAGCCACCATCGGGCGCCGGGCTTGTACTGGGTGGGTGGGCTCTCGAACAGAGCATGCTGATCCACCATGAAACCGTTCACGGGGTCGAATGTGGCGACCCCGCCGGTGATCGGAATGGCTTGGCTGACGGACGCCGACGCGGTCACTCCCATGGCGAGCGACATCAGCGCCGCGAGCGCCAAGGCGATAATACGTCTTCTCATTAAGTAACTTCCCTCCTGGTCGTGTGCGATCCTCTACGATCGCGCACCGTGAGTTGAAACGTTTCAATTAGCAGGGGCTTTGAACCGGTCTGTGTTATTGAAGATAATTAGTTGCAGTTTAACACTGTCCGAACGCCAGCACAATGGTCACGGAGTGCCAGACGGGTCACGCGAAGAGTGGCCCGTGATCACGATCTGGGTCGTACTCCACGGGCATCGTGGGCCCGTGGAAGAAGTACACGTGGAGGGCGAGGATCACACCGTTAGAACGCGGTAGGTCGCGGGTCAACAGCAGGCGTGGGTACATCATGGACGGCCACCGGCTGTGGCGCCGTCCCGTGGTCTCTACCGCCGAGGTCGTCATGCTCGTCGATACCGCCAACCTCGTATCGCTCAGTGAGGCCAATCAGACCTTCTCCCGCGTGGCAAGGTGTGTCGATGAGCGCGGGTCGGTGGTCATCTTGCGTAACAATGTGCCCCGCTATGTCGTGATCGACTTCGATCAGCTTCAACAGGATGACACTTTCGATGACATTGACGTGGCGTCACTAGGCGCGCAACTCATCACCGACCATCGACGCACCTTCGAGGTCCTCGCCCAGTGAAGCGCCTATCGAGGCAGCAAGTGCTGCTCCTGCGCTGGTGTCAGTGGACATTCATCCAATCCCAGACGCGAACATGTTACATATTCACCCGTGAAGATGTAACAAGTTACTGAAGAAGTGTCTCGGGCCTCGCCCAGCGACCTCGGTTAGTCACCAATCCACTCCCGGACGTCGTTGACAAAACCGGGAACGCCTGCCCGTTCCAAACTTGCCAAGACATCGTTGACTGACAAGGGGGGACGCCTCGCGTGGGCGGCTTGCTCGCGAATGATGTCAAGCATGGGCCGGGGAAAGAGATCGAGCATATCCCGCATGAACTGATCGGGGCTAACCGCCTCGAGACCCCATTGCCGGAGCACATCATCCGGGAAGTCTCGGAGATTTCGAGTGACTATCACATCAGCACCGCTGAGTCGGGCTGCTGCCAAGACATGACGATCATCCGCATCTGGTAGTTCAACTGTTTGTAGTAGAGATTCGTATCCGTGGACACTGGCATCGGGAAAGCGAGCATCCATCCCCGACAGCCGGGTTTGAATCCGAGTATCGGGGATTTCGGGATGGATACGATGGACTACACGTGCGACCTCACCGATGACGGTCGGCGACCACCGCGGAAGAAAGAAGCCCCGTTCAGCGGAGCGAAGAATGGTGTCTGCCAAGGCAACGGGCACGAGGACATTGGCGTCCAAGAAAGCCACAAACACTAGATCTCACCCCTGCGGGCTTGCGTGAGAGCATCCTCGTACATCTCATAGGAGTCGTTATATAGACCATCCTCGACCGCTTGTCGGGTCATCTCCTCCAGGGCCATGCGATCCTCGACATGACGACGCTGCTTGTATGCCAAGACATCGCTGAGGCGAAGCAGGCGATGACGGCGAGGGCGCTCGTAGGGGAGTTCGTTGTCCCCAAGGAGACGCACTAGGGTTTGGCGGGACACGCCCAACAGATCTGCCGCCTGGCTGGTCGTGAGCATCATGCCAATGGGTGCCACCGTCACAGCCTGACCTCGCGCCATAGCTTGGACGATGAGGGTGAGGGCTTGGTAGACGTCGTCGGGCACGTCAGTACGGACTCCGTCGGCGATCAAGGCTGCTCCCCGCTGGTGGTCGGCCATGAATGCTTCAATGGGCTTGATCAGGTCTGGATCGGTCGGCGGCAAGATGGTGTCTTGGCGCGCGGAGTCTGCATGCTGTCGTTCTTCTACTTGTGTCATCAGGACTCTCTTTCGCTGATAGATGTAGACTATCACCGAAGCGACCAAAACGACCATAACGTCCATATGTAGTGGATATTACGATCTGCCTAGCAAGCTCGCTGTGCATCCTGAAGGAATCATGACCCGGTGGTTGAACTCCCACCCATCCCATCGCCCGATCGATCAGGCGTCTCAGAATCGCTGCCTCACCCCTTCACCGCGCCAGTCAACCCGCCGACGATGCGGCGCTCGAAGGCGAGGAAGAAGACCAGGGCGGGGATCATCGACATGGACGTGAAGGCCAGGACTTGGGCCGTGTCCTGGGAGTGGGCGGTCGAGAACCACTGCACGCCGAGGGGCAGCGTGTACTGCGACTGGTCGCTGAACATGTACAACGGCAGGAGGTAACTGTTCCACGAGCCGATGAAGTTCAGGATCGCCACCGTGATGACCCCTGGGGCCGACAGCGGGATGACCATGCGCACGAAGAAACTGAGGCGCGAGCAGCCGTCGACGGTCGCCGCCTCCTCGATCTCCAGGGGGATGGCCGCCAGGAAGGGGGTCAGGATGATCACGGTCTGTGGCAGGCCGAACGCGACCTGGGGCAGGATCACGCTCCACGGAGTCCCGGCCAGGTGGATGCGCGTCATCATGATGTACAGCGGCTGGATCGCCACCGACAACGGGAACATCAGCCCGGCGGCGAACAGCATGTACATCGCGTTGCGTCCCTTGAAATGGTAGCGCGACAAGACGAAACTGGCGCTGACTCCCAGGACGACGACGGCCGCCACGGTGATCAGGGCGATGAAGGCCGAGTTTCCAGCCATCCGCCAGAACAACGGCATCTTCAGCAAGCTGAGGTACTGGTTGACCTGCCAGGGGCTGGGAAGCCCCGAAGGGTCGATGGTCAGGCGTGAGTTGGTGTTGAAACCGCCGGCGACGATGTACAGGACCGGGGCGAGGCACACCGCGATCAGGCACAGGGCGATGAAGTAGATGACCGGGCTCCCCCAGTGGTTCTTCGCGTGCCGGACATGAATGACCCGTCCGTCACGGGCGGCGACTGCTGATGCGCTCATCGGTCAGCCCTCCCTCTCGGTCAGGGCGCCTTCGGTGTCGCGGCGCAGGACGAAACGCTGGTACAGGAACGCGACGACCAGAGAGATGGCGAACACCACGATGGAGATGGCCGAGCCGCGGCCGAGCTGACCCTTGAGCTGGCCCTCGGTGGCCATGAACCACACTTGGGTCGAGGTCCCTGCGATGGTGGCGATGTACTGGCCCCAGATGACGTACACCAAGTCGAACAACTGCATCGACCCGATGATCGACAAGAAAGCCCAGATCCGGATGGTCGGCGCCAAGAGGGGGAGCATGATGTGACGCTGGATCTGCCAGTACGTGGCCCCGTCGACGGCGGCCGCCTCGGACAGCTCTTCGGGCACGTTCTGCAGCCCGGCCAGCATCAAGATGATCGCGAAGCCGATGTACTTCCATGTCAGGATGAACATCAGCGTCCAGAGGGCGAGCTTGGGGTTGGAGATCCAACTGATCAGCACCTTCCCATCGGTCAGGCCGAGGAAGTGGCCGATCTTCGCGAGAAGCCCGTTGACCGCGCCGACGTCCTGCAGCATGAGGCGGAAACCGATGCCGACGACCGCTTCGGCGATGACGTAGGGGACGAAGATCAGCATCCGGATGATGGCCCGTCCACGCATCTTCTGATTCAGGAGCAAGGCGATGAGGATGGCCAGCGGCCCCTGTAGGAGCAGCGACAGGACCAGGATCATGCCGTTGTGGAGCAACGCGCTCCAAAAGGCCTTGTTGGTCAGTGTCCAGACGTAGTTGGCCAGCCCGACGAAGTTCGTCGCCGGCCCGTACCCCTTCCAGCTGAAGAAGCCGTAGTACAGGGCGACGAGGACCGGGACCATGACGAAGGCCAGGAAGACGATGATCGCCGGTCCAGACAAGATGGAGATCTCCAGACGGGTCTGCCATCTTGTGCGCCGATGCCGGGGATGGATGGCAGTCGGGGGTGGCGACGTGGTGTCGCCACCCCCGACCTGGATGGACTCGTCGAGCGAGATCTCGCGGGCGGCTTTGGCCGCCGACGCAGACCCGCTCATGGCAATCAAGCCGCCTTGACGGCCGCTTGCATCTGGGCCACCGCGCCGGCGGGGTCCACGCTGCCTGTCAGGAGGGCGACGACGGCCTCGTTGACCGAGTTGCCGACGTCCTGGCCGAGGCTGGTGTCGAACCACAGCACGACGTACTTGGCCTGGGTCAGAGCGGTGACCGCCCCCTGCAGAGCCGGATCGGTCACGACGGACATCGCCTGGGTGTTGGCCGGGATGGTGGTGTACGCCGTGGCGTAGTCCTCGGAGTACTTCTGCTGTCCGATGAAGTTCAGGAAGTCGGTGCAAGCCGGCTCCGGCGCCTTGGCCGAGCAGGAGTACCCGTCGGAACCTGCCATCATCGCGGACTGATCGCCCTGGCCGCCGGAGATCGACGGGAAGGTGAAGAAGCGCAGGCTGGGCAGAGGGTTCTTGTCGGGTGTGAGGTCGCCCACCACGCCCGGCTCCCATGCGCCCATCAGCTCCATGGCAGCTTGCCCGTTGGCCAGCAGGCCGGCCGACGACCCGGCGCCCTGCTGGGCGAGGGTGGTCAGGAAGCCGTCGTTCCAGGGGCTGGTGGCGTTGAAGGTCGCCAGATCCTGGAAGGCCTTGAGCCAGCAGGGATCGTCGAGCTTCTTGTCGTTGGTCATGTTCTCGATCACCGACTGCGAGCATTCCCGCAGGGCGAACTGGTAGTACCAGTGAGCCGCAGGCCACGCGTCATGGGCGCCGACCGAGATCGGGGCGACTTGGATGCCCTTCAGCTTGGTGACGGCGTCGTTCAGACCGGCCATATCGGTGGGGTTGGTGGTGATCCCGGCCTTGGTGAACAGATCCTGGTTGTACCAGAAGCCCTCGGGCGTCAGCGACATCGGCATGGCGTAGATCTTCCCGTCGATGGTGGCCGTCCCGAAGGAGACGCCCATGGCCGTCTTGACGTCGGCGTTGATCGAGTTCGTGATGTCCAACACCTGGTTGGCGGCGATCATGTCGGCCAGTTTCCCGCCCCCGCGTTGCAGGAAGATGTCCGGGGTCGTGTTGGCCTGCATGGCTGCTTGCAGCTTGCCGTCGAATTCCTCGTTCTGGACGACTTGGACCGTGACTTGGACATTGGTGTACTTGGCTTCGAAGTCGCGTACGACCTCCTGCCAGTACACCTGGGACTTGTCCCCCGTACCGTTATGCCACAAGGTCAAACTGACCGGGCCCCCTGTGTTCGTGGTGTTGGTGTTGGCGTTGTTGTTGCTTGCACATCCAGCGAGAACAAGGCTGGTGGCGGCTGCGATAGCAAGTGCAGTGGCGAATCTCCTCGCGCGCTTCATGCTTCTCCTCCTCGAGTTATGAATGATGGGGAAGCTGTAGACAAATCTGAAGCTTCCTTTAAATGAATCATAATCTCCCCGTGTTATCTTTCCAGCAAGAAATGGTAACGATTTAGATACGGCGGAAACTTTCGCGATCGGGGGGAAATGTACGCCCGTGTGGGGGTGCGGTACGGTGGACGGGCCTCAGGCCAGGATCACGGTCCGTGCGACCATCCCGGCGAGGACGGCCACCACGAGGACGCCCACCAGGATCCACTGGTTCCGTGTCCGGGAGGGGGACTGGGGCACGAAGGCCCAGACGCAGGCGAGCAGGGCGCCGCCGACGAGACCACCGAGGTGGGCCTGCCACGAGATGGAGGCGCCGCCCATGAAGGTGATCATGACGTTCAGGGCTAGCCACATCAGGAGTTGCTTCACGTCCATCCTCTGACGCCACAGGATCAACAGCAGCGCGCCCATCAGGCCGAAGAGGGACCCCGATCCGCCGTACGACAGGGAGTAGACGGGGCTGAGCCAGTACACGAACAGCGACCCGACGAGTCCGGCGACCAGGTACGTCGCCAGGAAGCGCCTACGTCCCAGGAACGACTCCAGCGCGGGGCCGAGGAACCACAGGGTCAAGCAGTTCAACCCGATGTGCATGATGTTGACATGGGTGAAGATCGACGTGAAGATCTGCCACCAGGCGCCGTCCGCCACGCCGGGCACCCAGGCGCTGCCGCTGATGGCACGGCACGTGGCCGCATCGACGCCGACCCAGTACTGGTTCGGGCTATCGGCCGCGACGCACATCCCCTGCGGGAGCAGTCCCAGGAACTGGACCACACGCGTCTGGATCCCGAGGAACCCCGCGACCTGGATGGCGCCCCACACCACCGCGTTGATCACGATCAGCACGATCGAGGTGTGGCGCGCGTTGGAGCTCATCTGTCCGCCGAAGACGCCCTGATTCTGGCGGGTCGCGCGGGTGTGGGCGCGTACACAGTCCACGCACTGGAAACCGACCGGCGCCGGGACCATGCATTCCCCGCAAATAGGCCGCCCGCACCGGCGACACGTGATGGAGGTCGGGCGGTCGGGATGGCGGTAGCACGTCGGAGCAGGGGCGTCATTCACGCGCTCCAGTCTACGTGACATCGCCCCCTCGCCTGATGGATCCCCGCCAAGGGGGAAGGGGGGTTATCGTAGAATGGTCTCCGTCGAGCGAATGGCAGGAAGTGGAATGGACGGGTACGAGACCTACGCACAGGTCGACCTCAGCATCCTCGAACGCAACCTCGACGCCATCCGCTCCCTGGTGGAGTTCCGCAAGATCCTCCTCCCCGTCAAGGCGAACGCGTACGGCCACGGGCTGGCGCGCAGTGTGGGTACGGGCCCGCTGGTCGCTCCCCTCGCACAGGCGCTCGAGGACCGCCACCTGGTGGACTGGCTCGGCGTGGCCACGGTCGATGAGGGGGTCGCCCTGCGTGCCGCCGGGATCACCTTGCCCATCCTGAAACTCTCCCCGGCCCAGAACCACGAGGTTTCCAGGGCCATCGACGCGGGGATCACGCTCACCGTCGCCGATCCCGTCACCATCTGGGCCGCCGGCGCCGCCGCCGAGGCACTCGGAATCGGGGCCGAGGTCCACCTCAAGATCGACACGGGGATGCGCCGCACGGGGTGCCAGCCTCACCTGGCCCCACGCATGGCCGAGTTGGTCGAGGAGTCGCCGTACCTGCGCCTGCAGGGGGTGTACACCCATTTCGCCGTCTCGGAGAACCCCGAGGAGGACGACTTCACCTTCCGCCAGCTCGCGCAGTTCCGCGAGGCGGTGGCCGGGATCGAGGACACGTTGGGACGTGGGATCGACCTCGTCCACGCCGCCAACTCTGGGGCGGTCGAGCGCCACCCGGACTCGTGGTTCGACATGGTCCGGCCCGGGATCCTGGCGTACGGGTACCCCCAGTCCCACCCCTCGCCGATCACCGTCGAGCCCGTGTTATCCCTTCTCAGCCACGTCTCCTTCGTCAAGACAGTGCGGGCCGGCGAGACCGTCAGCTACGGACGTACCTGGGTCGCGCCGCGCGACACCCGTGTGGCGACAGTCCCCGTGGGGTACGGGGACGGGTACTCTCGGCTCCTCTCCAACCGCAGCGACGTCCTCATCCAGGGCGTGCGCTATCCCCAGGTCGGGGCGGTGTGCATGGACCAGTTGATGGTCGACCTCGGACCCGACTCCCCCGTCGGGGTGGGCGAGCAGGTGACCCTGATCGGTCGCGACGGCAGCGAGTCGATCAGCGCCGCCGACCTCGGCGCCTGGATGGGCACCATCAGCTACGAGGTCCTCTGCGGCGTCGCCGACCGGGTCACCCGGGTGTATATCGGCTGAGGTGCGGGGACGTCGGGGCACGTCGGTCAGTCGGGGTCTGACCATCCGGCGATGGCGGTGCGGATCACGTCGGCGACGGCGTCCATGAAGGTGGGGTCGTCGTTGAGGCAGGGGATCCGGACGAACCTCCCCTGGTCGGAACTAGTTTCAGCGTACTTCTCCCGGTTGAGGATGCCGATCTCCTCCAGGGTCTCCAGGCAGTCGGCGGCGAATCCGGGACACGCGACATCGACGCGCTTCACACCCTCGCGGCCCAGCTGGGCGACCGTGTCGATGGTGGCTGGGGTCAGCCACTCGGCCGGGCCGAACTTCGACTGGTAGGTCATCCGACAAGTAGTTTCATTCAACCCCAGTCGGGCGCGCAGTGCGTGGGTGGTCTCCTCGCATTCGCGTGGGTACGGGTCGCCGGCGTCGGCCATGGACACCGGGATCCCGTGGTACGACAGCAGGAGCACATCGCCATTGTCGAAGTCGGGGCGTCCTTCTTCCTCCCACGTGGTCTCGATGCGTCGGGCCAGCGCCTCGATGTACAGCGGGTGGCTGGGGAAGGAGCGTACGAACCGCAACTCCATCTGGTCCCGCGAGGAGAGCATGTGCCGGGCCACGGCGTCGTACACACTGCCGACGGTGGTCTGGGAGTACTGGGGGTACGCCGGCGCCACGAGCACCTTGCGCACCCCGTCGGCGTACAGCCGATCCAAGACGGACGCGACGGAGGGTTGCCCGTACCTCATCGCCCAGGCCACCTCGACGTCGGCGTGCTCCTGGCTGATCAGGTCGGATAGCGCCGCGGCTTGGGCCCGGGTGTGGACGAGCAGCGCCGAGCCCTCGTCCAGCCACACGCTGGCGTACTTGCTCGCGGAGGCTTTGGCGCGGCGAGGCAGGATGAACAGTTCGAGGATCGCGCGCCACATGATCGGGTTCATCTCGACGATGCGGCGATCGGTCAGGAACTCTCGCAGATATCGACGTACGTCTGTGGGCGTGGCGGAATCCGGGGTGCCCAGGGCCACCCACACAATGGCGGTGTCAGGCACTGGCCGCTGCCGAGTCCTGGTCGGCGATGTCGCCCAGGCGTTGTTTGAAGGTGCGCTTGGGCAGTCCCAGCCCGAATCCGATCCCGAAACCGCCGAGCAGGGCGCCCACCGCGGCGAGGACGATCCACCACCGAGGATTGCTCGTGACGGCCATGTTCGCCGCGTTCGCCGTGGTCGCGAGGTGGTTGACCTGGATGATGTCCCAGACCAGCAAAGCGATGGTCGCGACGACGAGCACGACGCCCACCGCGATCAGCAGCACTTTGAGAAACTTGAGCATGATGACTCCTTGATACGCATCCGACCGAGGTCGCCTGTCGCGCCTGGCCGCCGTGGTCGGCTTCCCTCGGGTTCCGACGAGCGGGTCCACGCCCCACGACGAGGGCGACGATTCCGTCAACACAACTCTAGCGGTTCCTGGTCGTGTCCACATCGTCGGCGTGTGGTGGATGGAGGTGACGCGCCCGGGGCGACCTCACTACCCACCGTGCTGCGGAAATAGAGATTGCCACTGAGCGCCGAGTGACACCAAATGTCGACGCCACCCCCGGAAATAGGGTGTAAAGCGCCTCCGCATCCGTAAGAATGTGTCACTCGACGCTTGGCGACAACCAGTACTGAGTTTTCGCGTAATGGACCGGCGTGGGACGGTGGGACTGAGCTCGGCGATCCTGGCATGGATTGCGTCGAGTGTGGCCGTGGACTTCGGACCGAGTGGGATCGGGCTCGACTGCTGGATTCGTTCCAGCTCGGCCACCATACGAATCAGGACGGCTAGTTCACTGAAGTCGGGTGTAGTCATGTACAGGTTGCCCTCCTTGACGGACGAGGGCGAAGTGGCAATGGTCAAGAATCCATGCTGCAGCAACCAATCAAAACAGGGAAAAGTATCATATGTATTGGCGACGGCCGAGCGGACGCAACGACTCACCGATGACTGGCATTCGCTTCCAGTGAAGGGTCCCGGTGTCTCAGCGCACCAACGGATAATGTGCAGGAATCTACCACTGGCAAGCCCCGTATTCAGGATAGGGTGGACACTGCCCAGATCCCCGAGATCCTCTCGAGAGTACCGTTGAAGCGTCTCCCGGTTGCTCAGAAATGCCCGGTCGACGACTCGATACTTCGAGCTTTTCAGAGCAGGCACGATGACGAACTGTTCGGGAAGGGCGAATCGCAACATGGCCTGCCAGGAGCGGAGGCCCACACCGGAGGGCTTGGCCTTCGGGATGAGATAGGTCAGGGATGCGATCACAGTGGGGAGGGGGAGTCCATTGGCGCCACGGGATGAGACTGCTTCCCCGAAGGGACCTTGAAAGAGCCTGGTCACTGCTGCGCAGTAGGCCCAGGGAGTGTTTTGATTGGTTACGTGATATGTGCGAGGTAGTGCCCTCACGTCGGGTGGTGCAGTGCCTATCGGGGTCTTCGGGTGGCTGGGTGCCTGCTTCGGTGGAAAGATCTGCGGGTCTTGTGGCTGGCACATGATCACACGATCGACCTGCTGCTCGTAGCCGGAGGGCAAGGGATAATGCTGTCGGAAGGCCACGATCACTGACTTCCCCATGGCCTTGAGCCTGACTGCCAACGCGCGGAAGTCCTGATCGGAACTCATGATGACGAAGGTTCCGATATCCTCACGAGTAGACGCCATGCCAATGGCGTCGAGGTATATTTCGAAGTCGACAGCGTTCTTCTGTGCTTTGTTGCGCTGCAGCCTCCCATGGTCAATCACACTCTTCCTCGTGATTCCCAAGGTATCAAGGCACGTGGTGATATCTCCTGTACATAACTGGGCAGGCGTGCAGGCATACGAGGCTGCATGGACAATCGTCTTCTCTTCACCCAGCAGCGCGAAGGTCTTCGCGAAATCGATGGACCATCGATTGGCGTCGTACCCTCCCACGAGGTTCTCCAGGTCGATGAACACTGCGACCCGATCCTGCGCCCGGTCGACAGGCTTCGTTTGCTCAGAGCCGATCCCCGGTTTCAGTGCCGTATCCGTGATACTCACTCGCACGTCATCCTCGTCCACCATGTCTCCCTTCAGTTGTGTGGACACCACCTGTTTCACCGATGTGATCCCCAAGTCGGTCGGTGGTTCATCATGAGACGACCCTATGTGGGAACACTGACAATTTATATGTGATACTCGAACAAGTGTTTGCGAATCAGGAGAAATCGCAAGTAAACCTCCGCGTGAAACCTGTTCAGCCATGTCGCAGCTCCACAATCCGGTCCTTCATATGGTTGAACGTGGCTTTGGTTTTGGGGCCGAACGGGATCGGACCCGCCTTCGTCTCCGTGCGCACTTGGTCGACCATGCGGCACAGCACGGCGAGCTCGGAGTAGTCGGCTCGCGTGATGTAGTGCTTCGTCGGTCGAGTGCGCGTACGTGTCGAAGGGTGGGGATGATCGGCGCGCCTATCATTGAATGAGGGTGGCGCGAAATACCACTTTCAGTGGTATTATCGTAGGTGTTCATTCAATGTGAAGGCTGTCTGGTGGCGATCCAAGAGTTCCTGACTTCTCGGCAGGTGTTCACCGCCGAGAGCTTTGCCTCGCGCTTCCCTGGTAGTCAGACTGACCGGAACCTGTTGAGTCGCGCGGTGGCCAACGGGACGGTGGACAAGGTACGACGAGGTGTGTACGTGTCCAGGACGGGACGGTTCACAGGTCTGGCCGCTGATCCTCTCGACGTGGCATTGGCCGTCGCGCCAGATGCTGTGTTCTGCTACACCTCGGCCCTGTATCTGCTGGGGGCAGCGCACAATCTCACCCGTCAAGTCCAGTTTTTCACCAACACCCCGGTCAGGACATTCGACTACGACGGCACCCGGTACCTGCCCTACCGGCTTCACGACACACCTAAGGCCACGCAGAGCGTCCTGACCCCGGAAGGCCGCAGCTACCAGGTGACAAGTCGAGAGCAGGCGCTCACTGACTGCTTGACCGATGTGGCGGCCGCCGGGGGCCCTGACAATCTGCTGCACTCACTAGGCGCGTTGACACGAATCGACACCAACCTGGCCGTCGAGACGGCGGCCGATGCCCCGCACAGCGTCCGCTCCCGCCTCGGCTGGGTACTGGAAGCCAGGCGTGACGACTGGCGGGTACCCGATGGCACGCTCACAACGCTCGCCTCGTCGTTGGGCGTCGGCCCGTACTACTTCTGGTCGGCCACCGCGCCGAAGGACTCGTACTGGGTCAGGCGGTGGAAGCTGTACCTGCCCCACCCGGCAGAGGAGATGGCCTCATGGCTCACGAGCTAGACTTCACCGGCTTCCGAGCCGACGCCACTGAGAAGGTCATCCGGCTGTTGACCATACTCAACTCGGTCAGCGCTGACCCCTGGCTGCGGATGCGAGTGTGCCTGCACGGCGGAACTGCGATCAACTTGTTCGCGCTTGACGCACCTCGCCTATCGGTGGACATTGACCTCAACTACATCGGCCACGCCGACCGTGACGCGATGATGGCAGAACGTGACGACCTCGAACAAGCCATCATCGACACCGGAAATCAAGCCAGCTTCACTGTCGTGCCAGGCAAGTCCGAACACTCCGGGCGCAAGTTCCTGCTTCACTACCAAGGCAGCCATGGCCCAGATCACGTCAAGATCGATCTCGACTACCTCAACCGCTCTCCGCTGCTCCCCTCCGAGCCGAAAACCGTTCATCTGTCCAGCGGCGGCGACGTCACTTTCCCCGTGAACTCCGACATCGAGCTATTCGCAGGCAAGACCAAAGCTCTAGTCGAACGCGTGGCTGTACGCGACCTGTACGACATTGCCCAGATCAGCCAACGCCTACCCGCCCTGTACGCCCAGGGCGACGAGGTGCTGCTAAGCCGGATCATGCTCTATTACCTGTCGATGTCTGCGCCGTTCCCCCGAGCGTTGCATGTGGCCGACCGCTTCGCCGGACGCGAACACGAGATCACTGCCACGCTCCATCCGATGCTGCTAGCCGGCGACGAACCAACCCTGGCCGACCTGATCGACACTGCCGAAACGTACCTCGTGGACGTGTCCCAGCCCCACGACGACCAGGAGGCGGAGTACCTTTACCGGGCGGGCCGCGCCGACTTTGCACCCGAGTGCCTGTTCAGCGACTACCCAGATACTCTGGCCGCCGCTCACGCCGACCCGCAAGCTGCCTGGAAGATGCGCAACCTCGCCAACGTGCTGTGAACCGTCCTGGTGCCACCTCCCCGAAGGGGCCCTGAAAGAGCTTGGCCACTTCCGCGCAGTAGGCCCAGGGTGTGGCGCCTAGGTAGATTTCGAAATCGATGGACCACCGATTTGCGTCGTACCCTCCAACGAGGTTCTCCAGATCGATGAACACGGCGACCCGATCCCGTGGGTCAAGTCCCCTCTGGTGGTGGACTTTCGTGTTTGGTCAACATGGCGGTTCGTCGAGGTTGGGCGGGGGCGGTGTCGGTGAGGCGTCTGGTGTGAGGAGTCCGTTGCGTTCGGCTGCGGC